>OJRL01000212.1_pt1 | contig 51591 bp, 53 predicted proteins | sample 1599191 | NCBI WGS metagenome assembly OJRL01 (sample SAMN03922537, study PRJEB24848) | human gut metagenome | isolation source: stool sample | host: Homo sapiens | place: Germany | collected 2010-05
TAATCGGCTATGACAGACCTTACCCGGCGTTTTTTCAGCGCCGGCACAAAACTGCGCTGGATGCCCCTGCTCGTAAGTACTCCGTGCCCCTCGTACAGCATGCGGTCAAACAAGCCAATACGCAAGCACAGCCCAACGGTATCCTGTACCGCCTTTGACCCAACTCCGCCGCCGATCCGTCTTGCAACGCTGGCGGCATCATCGCAGGTCCATGGCAAAAAGTATCCATGCAGCCCGAAGGCCCTTTGGCAAAGATAGAAATAGATCGTAAACCCGGCCACACCCTGGCCGTCGATCAGCTTGTCTATCTTCGGATCTTCAAATACGTCCGTGGCCCAGCCGGAGAACTCAATGCCCTCCTTCGGCCGTCCGGCCATCTCATCACCCGCTTTCTACCGGCGGGGCCAGGACTCCCCAGCCCCGCCAGCCGCTGTTTTAAGTACCGAGAAATTTGTTTATGAAATACTGCTGTCCACGCCCTGTTACCTTGGGCGTTTTCTTGGTATCAGTGTGCCCGTCTGCGTGAGCCACCACGGTCTCCTTGATTTCAAACAGTCCCATCTCCATGGCCTTCTGGGTCGGCATATTATAGTCGTTCCCGTTCCGCCGGATCAGATAGCCGTTCTCTCTCAGCCAGGTGAACAGACGGTTCTGGCCCATGTCCACCCCGTTCTGCTTCAGCACCTTGGCCAGCTCTCCCACAAGGATGGAGGTCCTGGCCGCAGCCACCGCATTCGCGAACAGGACCTTGGGCCGGTCCAGCTCCCGCTGTTCCTCCAGACACCGCAGTTTTTTGTGGGCGATCTCCAGCGCCCGGGCCATGACCCTTTCCGGGCTGTTCCAATCCCGCTCCAGCGCAAGGAAATACTGGCGTGCCAGTTTACCTTTTTCATTGCGCTGTAGCATACAGATCTCCTTGGCCATGTCGATGGAGAGGGCGGCGTCCTGTGCTGGGCGTCCACCTGTCGGGGTTTTACTCAAAAATGAGTAAAAGTCCTCACCCTCCAAAAACCCATACTCACACATCCTGGAAAACCAGTCGTTAAACCTGGTTTCCACCCCCAGGAACTCATGCAGCTCTCGGGCCGAGACTGCGGGCCTCTCCCCAGAGAAGTCCACTTTAATCAATTCGTTCATTTTTTCTCCTTTTCATCGCGTACCGACTGAAGCTCGGCATAAATATTTTTCTCCAATTCGTCACTCAAATAGCAGAGATGGCGATATATGCCAAATAGCCCATCCAGGTAACATTCCGGGGATGATGACCCTTCCTCCATGGCGGTATGGATCGCCCCCAGCGCATTGACCCCACACGAAAATCTGAATTGAAGTTGCTCCACAGCAAATAGAAAGTTGGTTGCGTGATCGGTGTTCATAAGGCAGCCTCCGTTCAATGTTATAATAACATCATTGTAACATCACTTTCCTGTGTGTCAATATCAAAATGATATTATTTCAACATCAAGGTAGCGCTATCTTTTTTTGCTGTTCTGTGATATTGTTCTAATGTCAAAATAACATGGAGGTAACGCTATGAAGATCTCAGACCGTAATTACTTCAAAAAGACGGGACACACCACAGTTTTCAGCCTTCGGCTGGATGACGAAGTGTACCGCCTGATCAAAGAGGTCGCACAGGCCGAGCACCGTTCTATCAACTCTCAGCTGACAGATTTCATCGAGGGGGCTTTGATCGAGTATCTTGAGGAGCACCCAGACTGATCTGGACACTGCCCTCATAGACCTTCATCCCCATAAACATCAGATGGAGCATCACACCGTTCTGGCTGTCTCCAATCTCAGCCGCGAGCGCTCTGATTTTCTCCAACAGATGTTCCGGAACCCGGATCGTGGTGGCGACGCCGGCCGGGTTTTCTTTCGCTGCTGCCATTTTTATTGACTCCTTTCTTTGGGGCACACCGTAACCTGCACCCGATCCCCCACCACCTGCTGCACCAGACGGCGGAACATCCACTCGTTGCCGCAGGCGTCGGACAGATGCATCAGGTACACCTCCCGCACCCGGGACTTGTCCAGGCCCGCCAGCCAGGCGCAGGCCCTGGACACGCTCATGTGGGCGTTGGCCACCCGACGGCGCACCTTCTCCGGCATCCGCTCCGACCGCTCCAGGGCGGCCTCGTCGTAGTTGCACTCGATAGCTACCAAATCCACACCGGGGAACTGATACCCCAGGTTGACCGTGTCTGTGGCAAAGACCAACTTGTCCCCGTCCGTCCGGCTGCGGATCAGAAAGCCCATAGGCTCCGCCGCGTCGTGAAAGGTTGGGAATGGGAGTATGTCGAAGCTGCCAAGGGTCACCGCCTCACGGTCCTCCAGCGGTTCCAACTGTTCGCACCCAAGTGCTTCCGCTGTCCCACGGCTGGCGTAGACCGGAACCCCGCTCCGGATCAGCTGCTCATAGCAGCCAGCGTGGTCCTTGTGCTCGTGGGAGATCAGACACCCAGCAATGCCGGACACGCCGAATCCGGTCAGCTTCTGGAGTTTTTTCCAGCTCACTCCGCACTCGATCAGCAGGCAGGTCGTTCCGTCCTCCACCAGATAGGCGTTCCCGTGTGAGGAGCTGGCCAATGGGATCAGCTTCAAATGGGACAACCCCCTTCGTCCTTGCAAAGTCCGCTTCGCTCCGCCTGAGCCGGGAAGTCCACCGTGTCCGTTGGCGTGTGCTCCTTCTGGTACTGGGTGGACTTCTTGATCTTCTCCTGCACCCATTCCGGCAGCGCCTGGAACACCGCGTCGTCCCATCGTTCCATGTCCCAGCAGATGGGTTCTGTGTCCGTCTTTGGCGCCGGCATCCCCTTGGGCAGAGGGATCACGCTGTCCACGTTGGCATACTCCCCGGTGTCGTTGAGCACCACGTTCAGCTGACAGGCGCGGCCAACCTGGTCAAATACCTCCAGCTCTCCAAACTGCTCATCGCTGTACTGCACTCCGTTCCAGCTGCTCAGGAATCCCCTCAGGCTGCTCTTTTTACCGACGGCGAAGGAGAAGGTACGGGAGAGCTGCCGGGGCTTCACTTCCCCATCCACCTCCACTGTCTCCCCGGACAGCTCCCAAATGAACTGAACCTCGTTGCGGTAGTTCTTGAACTTCTCGCTGTACTGCTCCCCCAGATCCACCACGCCCACGCAGGTGGCAATGTACACCCCCGGCTCCACAGGTGGGAGCTTGGGCTTCGCCCGGTCCTTAATTTTCATATTCACACCTCAGCTCTTTATCTCCCGCGCTGACCACCAGGCGGACGGTCTGGCCCCCCACCGGCAGCAGCCCGGTCACGCTCTCCGCGTTGTCAATGAACAGCGGCACCCGCATCCCATAGTGCTCCGACAGCGTCCGGATCACGTCCAGGCCGGCGTTCACTCTGGACCCGTTGTTCATGGACCGGTACGGGACCCCATCCACCGTGGCTTCACAGCAGTCGGCCAGGCCTCCGTTAACCTGCTCCTGGAACAGCTTCCACCGAACCAACCGGAACCGGCCATTGATCTGGTCCTCAATGTACCGCACCTTGCAGCGGCTGAACTCGTCACACAGGAACAACAGCTTGTCCAGCTCCTCCAGCTGCTGCCCACTCTCCCGAGCCTCCTGCCGCAGGGCCTCCATCCGCTCTTTGGCATAGTCCAACATAGCTCTCCGGCCCAGATCTCGGTCCAGTCTGTCCATCTGCTGCTGGAGTTCCGAAATGCGCCCCTCGATCTCGGTTCGGATCGCACCGTTCTCCCGGCTCAGACTATCCGACTGACGGCGGGCCTCCTCCAGGGTGGCGGTCAGCTCTGCCTCCTGCCGGGCAAATCCGGGAAGGTCCTCCACTTCCGCGGGCGCCGGGGCTCTGTACGCCTCCAGCTCCGCCCGGAGCCGGGCGATCTCGTTTTCCGCCCGGACCCCCGCCTCAATGGCGTCCTCCCGGCGGGCCTGCGCCATAGAGCGGTCCGCCTTAGCCCGATCTGCCTCCTCCACGGCCTCCGTCTGGACTCTCTTTCGGTCCGCCTCGAATGCCGCCCGGGCGGCCTTCTGTGCCTCCTCCGGCATCCTCTGCCCGCAGGTGGGGCACACTGTTTCATCAAAAGTCTGCTCCGCTGCTTCAGACCATCGGGCCCGGCACCACCCGATCCGCTCCTCCAGATGCTCCATCAGGTCCTTTTCGTTCTGGGCCAGTTGTGTGCAGCGCAGCAGATCCTGCTCTGCCGCCCGGATCTCCGCCTCCAGCGCCGGCCTCCGGTCCTCAACCGGGACGATTTGACTCTGCCTGTGCAGCCGGTTCTCATTCCGCAGCGCGGCCAGCTCGTTCTCAAGCCGGGCCACATCATTCCGCTTGGAAGCCAGCAGGGTGTTGTTCTCCAGTTGGATCAGTTCGCCCCGCAGGCTGTCCCGCCGTGCGGCCACCTGGCCCCGCTCCTCCTCCAGAGCGGTGAAGTCGATCCCCTCCAGCTCGGATACCGTCTTTTTGCACTCGTCCAAACGGGCCGGAACTGTATCCCGGGCTCCGTTCAGCCCCCGACGCTTGGCCTGAAGCTTCTTCTTGTAGTCCTCCAGACTCAGCCGGCCCATGGACTCCATCAGCGCCGCGAAGCGCGGCTCCTGTTCCATGATCTCCCGGTCGGAGGCCACGCCACACACCTCAAACAGGGCCTCCCGCCGTTTCCGCCAGTCCAGCCCCTCACAGAACCAGCCCACGCTGGTCAGCATCCGCCATCGGTCCTCACCGGCCAGCTCGTCCACTTTCGCCTCAAAGGCGTACTTCTTGACAGGGACATCATCCACATAGTACTCGCTGGTGTTCCCGTCATAGGTGGCGTCCGCGTTTCCACGCTTCACACTCCACTTCTCGTAGTAGGTCTTGCGCAGGGTCACTGGCTCCCCGTCCGCCCACAGCGTCGCAGAGACCTCCGTCACCGCCCCATGGTCCGCCACCTCTCCGGCGGCGTCCAACGGCTTGATCTCAAAGCTGCCGTTCCCACGGCTGTCCTTCCCAAACAGCAGCCAGGTCAGCGCGTCGTATACCGTGGTCTTGCCCGCGGCGTTGTCCCCATAAATGCTGGCGCTGCGCCCATCCAGCGGCAGAGATAACCTCCCACAGCCCTTAAAATTCTGGATCTCCAGATCCATCAGCTTCAAATCCATCTTGACGATTCCTTTCTTGTCCCATATAATATGGGTGTCTTACTATTTCTTTGCCGTCGTTGGTGTGCCAGCACCTGCGGCGGCTCTCTTTTTTGCCCGGTATTCCCGCATATAATTCCGGGCTCGTTCCCGCAGTTGCTCCCGGTTGGCTTCCCGGTAGGCCTTCCGCTGTGCGGCCACCTTCTCCCGGTTGGCTTCGTAGTAGGCCTTCTGCTGTGCGGCCACCTTCTCCCGGTTGGCTTCCCGGTAGGCCTTCTGCTGTGCGGCCACCTTCTCCCGGTTGGCTTCGTAGTAGGCCTTCTGGTACTCGGCCACCTTCTCCCGGTTAGCTTCCCGGTAGGCCTTCCGCTGTGCGGCCACCTTCTGTTTCTCCATAGGCAGGGCTCGGAACTTCGCCTCCCGGTCCAGCTCACGGCTCCGGTCCAGATCCTCCTGCGTCAGGCGGAACTCCGCTTCGATCTCCGAATCGGCGGCTTCCATCTCGGCCAGCTCTTCCGGTGTAAACATCACGCCACCTCCGTCAGCCAGATGCCAACGCTCATGCCCAGCGCAAACACGCCGAACAAAAACGCGGTGACCAGCGCGATCCATACCAACTCCTGCGCCCGCTGCTTCCGCTCATTTCTCGTCTGGTTCATTTCATCACACCTCCCAGTTCTATCGCCCCGCCCAGGACAAGCAGGTTAAAATACTGCTCCTGATCCAGCCGGACAGGCTCGTCCCGCAGGAGTTTTCCCATGCTCTTCTCGCTGATCCCTGTTGCGCTGGCCAACTCCCTGGCATACAGCCCGTGCCGGCTCATGGCAGTCTCCGCGATCCGCCGCACGATCTCATACGCGGTTCTCATACCCAGCACCCCCCTCCAAAAACCGGATGAACCCAATGCGGGGGATCTTGGTGTTACGTCCAATCCGGGTCACATTGTACCCCAGCTCCTCCGGAGCCTCCCGGGCCGTCAGCCGGATGTAATGGGGGTCGCACCCCAGAATGTTGGCCGCGATCACTGGGGTAATAAATTCCCGGTCGATACTTCGCAAATCATCCAGAGTGATGCTCCTCCCCTTTTCCGTCGCATCTTTCAGTGTCATAGATCCGCCTCCTTTCCGCCCAAGGGCTTACTTTTCTGCTTTCAGGTCTGACCAACCCAGAGCGGCTATTTTATGCCGGATCCGGATAAGCAAACTCCACCAGCTCCTTGAGCTCCAGCAGAGACAGCTCTGGGTCACGCGCCGCACGATCCAGGGCCAGCTCCTTAAATTTGGTTCCAGAGCCATCCAGTAGCTGCTTATACTCATTCAGCTTGTTGTCCATGGTTTTCCTCCTATCGAAAAATACTGCCATTCTAAATAACGGCAAACTCCAAAAGGTCTTTCGCTCGATCCATGACCGTCCTTGCTTGGGCCAGCGTGAGGCCTTTTCCAATCAGCATATCGCGGATCTGCTGAGGAAGCTCCTGCGCCATCACAACATTGATGCCCTGCATTTTCCGCATATAGGTTTCATCCATCTCTCTCACCCCTTTCTCCGTCACTGTTTGATATACGCTTAAAGCGTACTATTCGGCAAAAAAATAAGGTTGTCATACGGGACACCATACACCTTTTCAATCTGACGAATATGCAGGGCATTGGGAAAACTTTTCGCTCTTTCCCAGTTGCAAATGGTGTCAGACGTGACTCCTATACGCTCTGCCGCCTCCTGTTGAGTAAACCCAGCATTGATACGCGCAGCCTTCAAGGTAACTCGCACTCAATCCACCCCCTTTCCTCTGGTCTTTATGATAACACGCTTAAAGCGTATTGTCAACGCTTTTGCCGTAAAATTTTCATTTTATTCTTGACTTTTTTACGCAAAAGGCATAGTATACGATTATAAAAGTAGAAGGAGGTTTTATCTGTGGGCGATCTGGGTAATAAAGCAGTGTTTTCCAGGAACCTTAGGTCCCTCATGTCTCAATTTGGGAAGGACAGGAAACAGGTATGTGATGACCTCGGGTTCAAATATACGACATTTACAGATTGGTACAATGGAAATAAGTATCCAAGAATAGATAAAATTGAGATTTTAGCGGATTATTTTGGTGTCCTAAAATCAGACCTAATTGAGGAAAAAACTGTCCCCTCCAACGCCATCCCATACACCGCCTCCCACAAGGCCCCCATTGTCGGCTCCATCCCGGCCGGGTATCCGGTTCTGGCCTTTGAGAATATAGAGGGGTACGCGGACATCCCTTACTCTGACGAAGGGGAGTATTTCTTTCTCCGTGTCAGTGGAGAGAGCATGAAAAACGCCGGTATCCATACCGGCGATCTGGTGCTGATCCGCCGCCAAAAATGCGCCGATGACGGTCAAGTGGTGGCGGCCAGAGTGAACGGAGACGAGGCGACCCTGAAGCGGTATAAGCGCCAGGGGGACAGCGTGCTGCTTCTGCCGGAAAACCCGGATTTTGAGCCGCGCATCGTCCCAGTCAGCGATTTTGAAACCGGCGACGCTGAAATCATTGGAGTAGCGTTGGAAGTTCGGCATACTTTGTGAGTCGCCCACTGCAAATAAAAATCCCCGCCCGGTGCTGCGAACACCGAAGCGGGGACGCCAGAGAAAGGAGGATCCAATGTCTGCAAAGAAAGTGGAAAGTATGATTCATGCTGACGGTGTGGATATTTCTGTGGTAACGACAGTCGGAAGCGAGGATGACTATATCTCGCTGACTGATATGGCCCGGAGGAAAAATCCAGTTGCGCCTAAAGATGTGGTTAAAAACTGGCTGAGGATACGTAGCACAATAGAATATCTGGGACTATGGGAAGAACTGAACAACCCCAATTTTAAAGGGGTCGAATTCGACTCCTTTAAAAACCGGGCTGGTGAAAACGCTTTTACATTGTCTCCGCAACAATGGATCAAGGCCACCAACGCAATCGGACTTATTTCCAAGTCTGGCCGCTATGGTGGTGGGACTTTTGCCCATAAAGACATCGCCTTTGAGTTCGCTTCATGGCTGTCCCCGGAGTTTAAGCTATACATCATCAAGGACTACCAGCGTCTCAAGGAGGATGAGGGTCATCGGCTTGCCCTTGACTGGAACGTAAAGCGCATTCTCGTGAGTGCGAACTATAAAATCCACACAGATGCTATCAAAGAAAATCTGATCCCACCAGAGTTGTCTAAGCAGCAGCAGGGATATGTGTATGCAGATGAAGCCGATTTGCTGAATGTCGTACTATTCGGAAAGACCGCAAAACAGTGGCGAACTGAGAATCCTGGCGTCAAGGGAAATATCCGTGATTATGCCACGATCGAGCAGCTTCTAGTCCTAACGAATCTTGAAAATCTGAATGCGTATCTGGTAAAGCAAGGCGTCCCACAGCCGGAACGCATGAAGAAACTTCGTGACACAGTGGTCTATCAGTTGAAAACGCTTTCAGAAAGCAAGGGAGCACGAGAATTAAACTATATGCACAATCAACTAAAACTCCCTGTTGATGAATAAAAATCCCCGCCCCGGTGTTGGCGCACCAGAGCAGGGAAAAGGGGCAGGAACTTTTGCGGGTCACCTGCCCTTCTATTTTACATGGATAGGAGGAAAAAGTCAATGAAATGCAGGAAATGCCATGCCGAGATCCCGGACGGGAGTAAATTCTGCCTCAAGTGCGGCGTCAAACAGGAGATCCGGCAAAACACGAAGAACCGAGGGAACGGTCAGGGAAGCGTCTATCAGCTCTCAAACAAGAAGTGGATCGCCGTAAAAGTGGTGGGCTATCAGCGTGAGGACGGGAAGCTCCGGAAGATCACCCGCTCAAAATCAGGCTTCCGAACGAAAAAGGACGCCCTGGACTACCTTCCCAAGCTGGAGGCGGCTCCTGCACAGCGCCCCACCACATGGGCCCAGCTGTATGAAGTATGGAAGCCAACACACCGGGCCAGCAAGTCCACACTGAACTGCTATGCCGCGGCAGAAAAATACTTCGAGCCGGTCCATCTGTTGAAATTTGCAGAGATCACTGTGGACGATCTACAGGACTGCATGGACGACTGCCCAAAGGGAAAACGCACCCGTGAGAATATGAAGGCGCTGGCCGGCCTGCTCTATAAATATGCGATCCCCCGCAACATGGCTCCCAACGGCCTGAATCTCGGCCAGTACCTCATTGTCGGGGACGGGGACACCGGCAGCAAAGAGGCCCTTCCCACCGAGGCGGTCAAGGCCCTGGAAGATCATGTCGGAATGGTCAAGTGGGCAGATTATGTGCTCTGCCAGTGCTATCTCGGCTTCCGCCCCTCCGAGTTTCTTGCTCTGGACGCGCTCAATTATAACCGCAAGGAGCGGGCGTTCGTCGGCGGTGCAAAGACAGACGCCGGGAAGGACCGGGTTGTCACAGTTTCCCCAAAAATACAGAAGATTGTGGATAACTTGGTTGCGGATAAGGTGGCCGGGCCTGTATTCTGTGGAGAGGATGGGGCCCAAATGAAGATCAAGGCTTACCGCAGCATATTTTACGGAGTGTTGGATGCCTGCGGAATCGAAAATCCAGTCGAGGAACGGGACGGTGTCAGGCGCCGGAAGTACACCCCGCACAGCTGCCGCCATACCTTCGCCACCATGATGAAGCGGGTCCAAGGGGCAGACAAGGACAAATTGGAACTGATGGGCCACACCAGCACCGAAATGCTCCGCCACTATCAGGACGCATCCTACGACGATCTCCGAAAAATCACCGATGCAATATGAAAAAGCCGCCCATACGGGCGGTTTTTCAATGAGCAATAGATGAGCAATAGACAAAAATTTCACACACCGCTCTCATATTCGAGGCATAAAAAAAGTGATGAAATCAGGTGAAACCACCTAAATTCCATCACTTTTGGTCCGAGTGCTGAGATTCGAACTCAGGGCCTCTTGAACCCCATTCAAGCGCGATACCAAACTTCGCCACACCCGGTTATCTTTGCCGCTCAAGGTGTCTCACCCGGACGGCTCATATAGAATACCACAGCTTCCCGAAGAATGCAAGCCTTTTTTTCAATTTTTTCGATTTTATTTTTTCGTGCGGTTTCTTCCGAAAAAACGCCCCCTTCGTCTTGTCAATGGGGGCAAACTGTGCTTTAATTGGGATATCCTAAGATTGGAAGGAAGGTCCTGCTTATGATCGAATACCGTGACGTCCAAGCCGCCCAGGCCAGGATCGCCCCCCACATCGTCCGCACGCCCCTGCTCCGTGTCCCGGCCCTGGATGAGGCCCTGGGCTGTCAGGTCTATCTCAAACACGAGGGCTTCCAGACCATCGGTGCCTTCAAGCTTCGCGGCGCCCTCAACAAGGCCCTCTCCCTGTCGGAGGAGGAGCTGGGCCGCGGCCTGGTGTGCGCCTCCTCGGGCAACCACGCCCAGGGGGTGGCCTACGCCGCCCACAAGCTGGGGGCCCAGGCGGTCATCGTCATGCCCACAAACGCCAACCCGGTCAAGCTGGCCGGGGTCAAGCGCTGGGGTGGACAGGTGGAGCTGGTGGGCACCCTCTCCTCCCAGCGGGAGGAACGGGCCGCCCAGCTGGTGCGGGAGCGGGGCATGGTGGAGATCCACCCCTACGCCGACCCGCTGGTAGCCGCCGGTCAGGGCACCCTCGCCCTGGAGGTCCTGGAGGACCTGCCGGACGCCAGTCTGATCGCGGCCCCCATTGGGGGCGGCGGGCTGATCTCCGGCATCGCCACCGCCGTGAAGGGAGCCGCGCCCCAGGTGCGCACTGTGGGAGTGGAGCCGGCTGGCGCGCCCCGGTATACCCGAAGCCGGGCGGAGGGCCGCCCCGTCCAGCTGGAGTCCGTCCAGACCATCGCCGACGGCACCCGCACCGACCACGCCAACCCGGACAACTTCGCCGTCATCCAGGCCCGGGTGGATGAGCTGTACACCGTAGAGGACCGCTGGATCGAGGAGGCCATGCGCCTTCTGATGACCGCCGCCAAGGTGGTGGCCGAACCCTCCTCCGCCCTCCCCGTGGCCGCCGCCCTGTGCGGCGCGCTCCCCGTCCGGCCGGAGGACAAGGCGGTGTTCGTCCTGTCGGGCGGCAATGCCGACCCGGCTCTGCTAGCCCGGCTGCTGGCCTGACGGCGCTCTCCTCTGTGACCTGGTCACAGAGGGTTCGGCGCTTCTGGGTTATACTGAACACAACAAGCAAGGGAGAGGAGGCGCAGCGGGATGCGCTATGACATCATCGTTCTGGGGGGTGGCCCCGCAGGCCTGTCCGCGGCGGTGGCCGCCCGGGGCCGGAACAAAAGTGTGCTGGTGGTGGGAAACCGCTGGCAGGACAGCCCCCTGGCCCGGGCCGAGCGGGTAGACAACTACCTGGGCCTGCCCGGCGTCACCGGCACGGAGCTTTTGGAGCAGTTCCGCCGGCACGCGGAGGAGCTGGGCGCCGACTTCGTTCTGGGCCGCGTCATTTCGCTGATGGCCTGGAACGGCTTCCACCTGACGGTGGGCAGCGAGATCTACGAGGGCGAAACCCTGATCCTGGCCCCCGGCGTGGTCCGTCAGGCCAAATACCCTGGCGAGACGGAGTACCTGGGCCGCGGGGTGAGCTACTGCGCCACCTGTGATGGGATGCTCTACCGGGGCAAGCCGGTGGCCGTGGTGGGCCGCAGCGGGGACGCCCCCCGGGAGGCCTCCTATCTGAAGAGCCTGGGCTGTCAGGTGGTCTATGCCGCCGCGAAACGCCCGGAAACCCTGGAGGAGGACATTCCCTTCGTTCAGGCTAACCGCCTGGAAATCACCGGGGCACAGACTGTTACCGCCCTGGTGGCCGACGGAGCCCCCATCCCGTGCAGCGGCGTCTTTATCCTGCGGGACGCGGTGGCCCCCACCGACCTGCTCCCCCAGCTGGAGACCCGGGAAAACGCTATCCGGGTGGACCGCTCTATGTCCACCAGCGTCCCCGGCGTCTTTGCCGCCGGCGACTGCACCGGCGGCCCCCTCCAGGTCTCCAAGGCGGTGGGCGAAGGGCTCGTCGCAGCCCTGTCCGCCGCGGAATATCTGGACCGGCGGGGTTCGGAGCCCCCGGCCGGAGCCTCCAGCGGGACCTGACCTGTTATCCGATCAAATCAAAAGGAAGGAATTTCAATATGGCATTACAGCATTTTACCAAGGAGAGCTTTGACCAGGCCCTGAACGGGGGCCAGCTGATGATGGTGGACTTTTGGGCCAACTGGTGTATGCCCTGCCGGATGCTGGGCCCGGTGATCCAGCAGCTGGCGGACCAGTACGACGGCAGGGCTGTGGTGGGCAAGGTGGACGTGGACGCCGAGGGCGAGCTGGCCATGCGGTACGGCGTGATGAACATCCCCACCGTCATTTTCTTCAAGGACGGCAAGGAGATCGCCCGTGAGGTGGGCGCTCTGCCCCCGGAGTCATTTACCCGGATCCTGGATGAAAACCTGTAAAACAGACGGGAGCGGTCCCCAGTTGAGGGCCGCTCCCGTTTTCGCTGTGTCAAAGAAAATGCCCCGCCGCCCTATGGGCGGCGGGGTAATTTTTTCTTGCATTAGGCTGCGTATTTCAGAAGCGTGTTGAAGTAGGCCGCAAAGGCCGCGTCAGTCAGCGCGTCCGCCTCGGGGTGGAACTGCACGCCCAGAGTAAACTCATTGGCCTGATACTCCACCGCCTCGATCACCTGGTCGGGGCCATAGGCCGTGATCTTCAGACCCTCGCCCAGCCGCTGGGGGTTGAGCACCTGGTGGTGCCAGGAGGCCACGTTCTTCATGCTGCTGCCGCCCACGATCTCCGCCATCCACTTGGAGCCGGCCTCCACCGTGATGTCATGCCGGGCCCAGTCGGGGGCGTTGCGGTGGGTCTTATAGACGTTGGCGTCCTTCTCCAGGTAGGTGGGCAGATCCTGGATCAGACCGCCGCCCTGGACCACGTTGAGCATCTGCATCCCGCGGCAGATAGTCAGCATGGGCACATTCTCGGCCACAGCGGCCTTGATCAGGTTGTAGTCAGAGGTGTCGCGGATGTCCCGCTCCTCGTTGTTGTCCTCCAGCAGGGGGCTGTGCTCCTCGCCGTACAGGTCGGGGTTGATGTCCTGGCCGCCGGTGACCACGATGCCGTCCACCTTCTTGACCTCGGCCGCCGCCTGGTCATAGCCGGTGATCTGCTGCACATGGGTGACCACGCCGCCGCCGTTCTGGATGATGTCCTGAATGTCGGTGTAGTCCGCGGGATCGCCGCCCCAGGAGATGCCGATGACCGGCTTGCCGGAGGCGTAGCTCACCAGGTACTGGAAGAAGGTCAGGCACACGTCGGGGTCGCACTTGGCCTCCTCGGGCTTTCCGTCATGCAGGGCCAGCTTGGCGTCATTCTCGGGGTGGAACTGCACGCCCAGGCAGAAGGTCTTGCTCTGGTTCTCTACGGCCTCCACGATGTCCAGGCCGTTCACGGTGGTCTTGGCCACCACGGTCAGGCCGGTGTCGGAGGTCACGTCGGTCACCGCCTGGTGGTGCCAGGAGGAGACGTTCTCCAGCTTGTCCGCACCCACGATGTCATACATCCAGGAGTCAGTCTCGATGATGCCCACCACATGGCGGGCATAGTCCCGGTCGGGGGCGTCCGCGGGCATCCGGTGGCTGTCATCATAGGTCTTGCCCTTGGCCTGGTAATAGGCAGGGATGTCCTGAATGAAGCCGGTGCCGGAGACGATGCTCATCACCTGCATCCCGCGGCAGGCGCCCAGGGTGGGCACGTCCTTGCTCAGGCAGTAGGCCATCAGCGTATAGTCGGAGATGTCCCGGGTGGCGTTGATCTCCTCGCCCATGTTGGCCTCCTTCTGAGGCACCTTGAAGAGCGTGGGGCTCACGTCCTCGCCGCCGGTGAAGAACACGCCGTCGATGCCGGCCATGGCCTCGCCCACGTTGCTGTTGGCCAGGTTCTTGGCCTTGATCTGGTCGGCATACTCCTGCTTGAGCATCCCGCTCTCCTCCAGATAGGAGTCCAGGATCTTGCCGTCCTTGTCATAGGCGACCGCGGTGCTGGTCACCCGGTCCAGCTCCACCGGGTTGCCGCCGGCGGCGCGGATGACCGTCTTAAAGGAGTCATAGTTCTGTGTATTGCTCTTCCAGCTGATGCCGATATAGGGCTTGCCAATGAGGGCAGCGCCGTTCTTCAGCACGGTCTGGAACTGGGCCTGGGTCACGCCAGCCGCCCCATCATAGGTGAGGCCCGCGGTCAGGCCCACGCGGACCGCCGTGTCCTCATAGTCGGCGGGCCAGGACTTTAGCATCTCATCGGGCACGCCGGCATACTGCATGACAGCCGCCGCCGCCTCCAGCTGTGTGGTCTTGGCGTCGGGACGGAAGGAGCCGCCGCCGGTGCCGCTCATCAGGCCCTTTGCATAAGCGAGATTGATGTAGCCCTCATAGGCGCTGCCCTCGGCAACGTCCCGGAAGGCACTGGTCTTGGCGGCATACTCGGCCGCCTGACCGGACAGCCCGGCCCCCTCCACCAGGAGCTTCGCCATCTCACCGCGGGTCATACCGCTGTCCGCGGCGTGGACAGTGACCACCATTCCAAGGGTCAGGGCTGCCGCTGTGGTCAGAGACAGGATCTTGCGGAATTGCTGTTTCATCTCAGGACCTCCTTTTGTTGTTTTCGCCAGCAGAAGGAGCCATGCCAGCGCTCAGGTCGGCACGCCTCGCCAACCGGTAAAAATGACGCTTTTCTCATGGTTATTCTCGTCGTCATTGTGCAAAATCATTATATTCTTTTTCATTTTCTCTGTCAAGTATGTTTTCTTTTCCGCAGTCGCCCATTCACCTCCACCGCCTGCCTGGCATAGGCTGGTGCAGCATTGAGGATAAAGGAGGTCCTGCCATGCGGCACGAACTGAATTTCTGGGTCCTGGGAGGCGATATGCGCCAGGGCAAGCTGGCCCAGCTTCTGGCGGAGGATGGCCACCGGGTCCACACCTACGCTCTGGAGGATGGGGCCGTCCCCGCTCCCGGACTCACAGCGGAACCCGGCCTTTCCGGGGTGGAGCAGGCGGACTGCGTGGTCCTCCCCCTCCCTGTTTCATCGGGCGGGGAACTTCTGAATGCCCCTCTCTCCCGCCTCTCTCCTCCGATTACCGAGGTGCTCGCCCCTCTATCCCCGGGGCAGATGCTCTGCGGCGGCCGGGTGGACCCGGTCACCGCCGCCTTGGCCGCCGAGCGGGGGCTCACCATTCGGGACTACTTCGCCCGGGAGGAGCTGGCAGTGGCCAACGCGGTGCCCACCGCCGAGGGGGCGGTCCAGATCGCCATGGAGCAGCTCCCCATCACTATCCACGGTGCGCGGGTGCTTGTGGTGGGCTTCGGCCGGGTGGGCCGGGCCCTGGCCCAGCGGCTGGCCGCCCTGGGTGCTAAGGTCACCGTGGCCGCCCGGCGCTACGAGTCCCTGGCCTGGGCCCAGGCCAGCGGCTACGGGGCGGAGCAGACCGGCCAGCTGGCCGGCTGGCTGTGCGGCTATGACCTGGTGGTCAACACCGTCCCCGCCCTGGTTTTGGGTGAGGCGGAGCTGGCCGACCTGAAGCCGGACTGCCTGGTGCTGGATCTGGCCAGCAAGCCCGGGGGCGTGGACCTGGAGGCCGCCGGACGGCTGGGCCGCACCGTGATCTGGGCCCTCTCCCTGCCGGGAAAGGTGGCCCCCGTCACCGCCGGGTCCGCCATCAAAAACACCATCTACCATATGCTCCACGAGCTGGGAGCATAACGCGGAAAGGAAGGTTTTTCTTGGAAAATAAGACCATTGGATTTGCGGTCTGCGGCTCCTTCTGCACCCACGCCCGGGCCATGGAGGCGCTGGAGCAGGTGAAGGCCCGCTTCGCCCGGGTGATCCCCATCGTCTCGGAGTGCACCGCCGCCACCGACACCCGCTTCGGCTGCGCCCATGAACTGATGCGGGAGATGGCCCGTATCTGTGACCACCGGGTCATCTCCACCATCGCCGGAGCGGAGCCCATCGGGCCCCAGAAGCTGCTGGACCTGCTGATCATCGCCCCCTGTACGGGCAATACCCTGGGTAAGCTGGCCGCCGGCGTCACCGACACCAGCGTCACCATGGCGGCCAAGGCCCATCTGCGCAACGGCCGCCCCATCCTCCTCGCCCCCTCCACCAACGACGGGCTGGCCGGCTCCGCCCCCAGCCTGGGCGCCCTGCTCAACCGCAGGTACATCTATTTCGTCCCCTTCGGCCAGGACGACCCGGAGAGGAAGCCCACCTCCCTGGTGTCCGACTTCTCCCAGGTGGCCGATGCCGCCCAGGCCGCCCTGGAGGGGCGGCAGCTGCAGCCCCTGCTCACCGCCTCCTGAACCGTGAAAAAAGCCTGCGGGCCGCCGGAACTCCGGCAGCCCGCAGGCTTGTGTTTATCCAATGACCCGCTTGGCGATGTCCACGCTCTCCTTGGCGTCCCGGGCGTAGAAGTCCGCCTGGATCTGCCGGGCGTAGTCCGGGGTGAGCACCGCGCCCCCCACCATGATCTGGCAGGTCAGGCCCGCGTCGTGGAGCATGGAGATGGTCTCCGCCATACTTTTCAGCGTGGTGGTCATCAGGGCGGACAGGCCCACCAGGGGCGCGGCGTGCCGCCGGACGGCCTCCACCACGGCAGAGGGGTCCACGTCCTTCCCCAGGTCCACCACGGTATAGCCGTAGTTCTCCAGCAGGACCTTGACGATGTTCTTGCCGATATCGTGGATGTCCCCCTTGACGGTGGCCAGCACCACGGTCCCCCGGCTGACCGTGCCCCCGTCCCGCTGGGACAGGCTCTCCCGGATGACCTCGAAGGCGGCCTGGGCGGCCCCCGCCGACTGGATCAGCTGGGGCAGAAAGACCCGGTTCTGCTCAAAGTCGGCCCCCACCTTGTCCAGAGCGGGGATCAGGATGTGATCCACCACATCCATGGGCTCCCGGGTCTCCAGCAGGGTCCGGGCCGCGGCGGCGGCCTCCCCCTTCAGGCCGGCCTCCACCACCTCCGCCAGCCCCCGTCCGGAGGCCGCGGCCGTCGGAGCGGCCCCTCCGCCGGAGATGGCGGTGGTCACGGCGGCGTTTCCATAGGCGGCGATGAACTCCCGGGCGTCCCGGTCCACGTTGGTCAGCAGGTGATAGCACCGCACTGCCGCCATCATGGTATCCACATTGGGGTTGAGGATGGGCAGGTCCAGCCCCGCCGCCATGGCCATAGCGAGGAAATTCTGGTTCACCAGGGGCCGGGCGGGCAGGCCGAAGGAGATGTTGGACACCCCCAGCACGGTTTTCAGCCCCAGCTCCTCCTTCACCCGGCGCAGGGCAGTCAACGTCTGGGCCGCCCCCTCCTGCTCGGCGGAGACGGTGAGGGTCAGGCAGTCGATGTACACATCCTCCCGCCGGATGCCCAGGGCCAGCGCCCGCTCCAGGATACGGCGGGCCACCTCCACCCGGGCCTGCGCGCTCTTGGGGATGCCGCCCTGGTCCAGGGTCAGGCCCACCACCGCCGCACCGTACTTTTTCACCAGGGGCAGGATGGCAGACAGGCTCTCCTCCTCCCCGTTGACCGAGTTGACAATGGCCTTGCCGCAGTAGACCCGCAGGGCCCGCTCCAGCACCTTCGGGTCGGTGGAATCCAGCTGGAGGGGGGCGTCGGTCACTCCCTGGAGCGCCTTCACCGTGCGGACCATCATGTCTGCCTCGTCGATCTCCGGCAGACCCACGTTCACATCCAGGATGTCCGCCCCGGCCTCCGTCTGGGCCAGAGCCTGGTTGAGCATATAGTCCACATCCCCCCGGCGCAGGGCCTCCTTCATCAGTTTCTTGCCTGTGGGATTGATCCGCTCGCCGATGACCCGCACCCGGTCGATGGGCACTGCCTGAGTGCCGCTGCACACGGCGGCGGGGACGGTCCTTGTGACCCGGCGCACCGTCCGGCCCTCCAACTCCCGCCGCAGCAGGGCGATATACTCCGGTGTGGTGCCGCAGCAGCCGCCGAACACCTGTACCCCCAAGTCTGCCAGGGCGGCCAGGCTGTGGGCAAACTCCTCCGGAGAGATGTCATAGCCGGAGCCGTCCGGGTGAGGCAGTCCGGCATTGGGTTTCAGGACGATGGGCAGAGTGGTCCACCTCAGCAGTTCCTCCACCAGCGGGGGCATCTCCCGGGGGCCCAGGGAGCAGTTCACTCCGATGGCGTCCGCCCCCAGCCCCTCCAGGGTCAGGGCGGCGCAGGCGGGGGAGCAGCCCAGGAAGGTGCGCCCCGTGGCCTCATAGGTCATGGTCACCAGCACCGGCAGGCTGGAGTGCTCTCTGGCCGCCAGCAGGGCGGCCCGGGCCTCCTGGAGGTCGGTCATGGTCTCAATGGCGATCAGGTCCGCCCCTGCCGCCGCGCCGGCCTCCACCACCTCGGCAAAGATGTCCACCGCCTGTTCAAACTCCAGGGTGCCGGTGGGCTCCAGCAGCTGGCCGATGGGGCCCACGTCCAGGGCCACCAGCCCCCGGCCCCGGGCCGCCTCCCGGGCCACAGAGACGGCGGCGGGGACCACCTCCGCCACCGTCCGTCCGCAGTGGGCCAGCTTCTCCCGGTTGGCTCCGAAGGTATTGGCATACACGATCTGGGATCCGGCATCCAGATAGGCGCTGTGGATCTCCCGCAGCCACTCCGGGTGCTCCAGGGCGGCCGTCTCCGGCGCCGCCCCAACGGGCAGGCCCCTGGCCTGGAGCATGGTGCCCATGCCGCCGTCCAGCAGGACGGGTCGGCCGGTCTTTAACAGTTCAAGAAATTCCACAGTGTCCACCTGACTTTCGATATTGGCAGCCGTCGTGTGCGGGACAGCCCAGACAGCTGCGTACAGAGGCTTGAATGGGATGGTCGGCCACCCCCAGAATGGCGGTCACCGACTTGCGCGGGGTGAGGATATGGCTGGCGCTGGCACACAGTCCCACCTGCCGCGGGGCGTCCAGCAGGGCCAGCAGGCTGCTCTGAAGGGTGAGAGGCAGATCCCCGTACCCCGGGCTGTACCGGAATGGGAAAAAGCAGCCGGGAAACTGCCTCTGGAGCTCCAGCTCGATCTGATCGCACAGCTGCTCCACCGCGGCGGTGGCGCAGCTGTCCAGAGCCAGGGCCCGGAGCATATCCCCGCTCTCCGCCCGCCGGATGAGGGCGTCCGCCTGGGCGGACAGGGTGGCGCAGAACAGTACCGCCCGGCGGCACCCCGCCAAATGGCGCTTCAGATCCTCCCCTGGCAGCAGCAGGCCGGAGGACAGACGCACGCCCCCCTCCTCCGGCGTCAGCTCAAAGGTCCGCGCCGCCCACCGGGGGCGGACCACGCCCAGCAGCTCCCGGGCGCACCCCTCCGCCAGCTTTCGTATGGCGGGCTCCGCCCGGTCGGGGGGCGTCCCCATATAGCGGAGGACCTCATCGATCTGGAGGTCGGTCAAAGAAATGGGCAAGGGCAACACACCTTTCCTGCGTTCAAGGCTTCATGGCCCGGCAGGGCGGCCAGGCTCAGACGGTCCGGATGGAAGCGACGCTGTCGCTGATCTGCCGGGCCACGGCGGGGTTGTTCATGGTATACAGGTGGACCCCATCCACTCCAGAGGCGATCAGGTCGGCGATCTGGTCGATGGCATAGGCCATCCCCGCCTCCCGCATGGCCTGGGGGTGGTCGCCATATCGGGCCAGGATGCGGGTCAGCTTCCGTGGCATGGAAGCGCCGCACATGGACACCATCCGCTCGATGGAGCCCTTGTTCAGCACTGGCATGATGCCCGCCTCGATGGGCACGTTGATGCCGGCGATGCGGCACCGCTCCACAAAGCGGTAGAAATCGTCATTGTCAAAAAACAGCTGGCTCACCAGATGCTGGGCCCCAGCGTCCACCTTCTGCTTGAGATAGCGGATGTCGTGGATCATGTCCGGGCTCTCGGGGTGTCCCTCGGGATAGCAGGCCCCGGACACGCCGAAGTCCCCCCGGCGGTGGATGAAGGAAACCAGCTCGTCGGCATGGAGGAAGTCCGTCTTGGGCGGGAAATCGGGATTCCGGTCGCCCCGCAGGGCCAGCACGTTCTCCACCCCGTTCCGCTTCAGGCCGGCCAGCAGCTCGGCGGCCTCCCCCCGGGTACAGGCCACACACGTCAGGTGTGCCATGGCGGTGATGTGGTACTGGTTCTGGATGATGGAGGCAATCTCCTGGGTGGACTGGTTCACCGCGCTGGACCCTCCCGCGCCGTAGGTGACGCTGATGAAGTCGGGCCGGATGTCCTTCAGGCCGTCCAGCGTCTTATAAATGCTGTCCACCGGGCTGGTTTTCTTGGGGGGAAATACCTCACAGGAAAAAACGGTTTTGCCCTTTCCAAACAGTTCTGCAATTTTCATGGAATATACCTTCTTTCTGGGATCATTTCGTGATACAAAGCCCTCCCCCTGTGGGAAAGCGCCCCAGCGGACACACTGGGATCAATGAGGGAACGAGGCGTCTCCGGCCTCAGGCGGGTGGCGTCCTCACCAAGCCGCTACCGTTCCATCACAACGGGGCTCTGTGCCCCCGATGTACAGGCCGTTCTCTGTTTTCCAAATGATCTGCCCCCGGCCCATGTGCAGGTTGGAGTTGACGATCTCCACCTCATGGCCCCGACGGGCCAGATCCTGGACGATGTGGGCGGGGACCTCCCGCTCCAGCTGGATGTGCTTTCCTCCGGTCCACTGGATCCGGGGCGCGTCCAGGGCCTCCTGGGGATTCATGTGGTAGTCCACCGTGTTCACCACCACCAGGACATGGCCCTGGGGCTGCATAAAGGCCCCCATCACGCCGAAGGGGCCCACCGCCTCCCCGTCCCGCATCAGGAACCCGGGGATGATGGTGTGGTAGGACCGCTTCCCTCCGGCCAGGCAGTTATCACTCCCCTCGTCCAGTGAGAAGTTGGCTCCCCGGTTCTGGAGGGAGATCCCAGTCCCGGGGATGGCCACCCCCGCGCCGAAGGTGGTGTAGTTGCTCTGGATGAAGGACACCATATTCCCCTGGGGGTCGGCGGTACACAGATAGATGGTGCCGCCGCAGGAGGGGTCCCCTGCCTCGGGCGTCAGCGCCTGTTCTGAGATCAGCGCCCTGCGCCGGGCGGCGTACTCCTCCGACAGCAGATCCTCCACCCGTGTTCTCATGTACCGGGGATCCGCCACATAGGTCCTTGTGTCCGCAAAGGCCAGCTTGATGGACTCCAGAATCTTGTGATAGGTGTCGGCACAGTCCTTCTGATCGGACAGTTTTAACCCCTTCAGCAGGTTCAGGGCCATGAGCACCGTGATCCCGTGGCCGTTGGGGGGGATCTCGCAGACGGTGTACCCCTTGTAGTCCGTGGAGATGGGCTCCACCCACTCCGGCTTGTAGTTCCGGAAGTCATCCTCACAGAAGTAGCCGCCGGTGGCCCGGCTGAAGGCCACGATCTGCTCCATCAGAGGACCGCGGTAATAACTCTCGCAGCCGGTGGCCGCCAGCTCCTCCAGGGTCTGAGCGTACTCCTCCCAGCGAAAGACGTCCCCCGCCCGGTAGGGCGTGCCGTCCGGCTTCATAAACCGCTCCCACCAGTAGGCGTGGGGGGAGGGGTCCCGCTCCATGGCGGCGGCGATCCGCCGGGCGTCCTCCTCCCACATGGGCTCCAGGTTCACCTGGACGGGAACGCCCTCCCGGGCGGCCGAGATGGCCGGGGCAAACAGCTGGGGCAGGGGCTTTGTCCCGAAGCGCCGGTTCAGCTCCGCCCACCCCGCCGGAGCGCCGGGCACCATGGTGGGTATCCAACCGGCCTGTGGCATCGTCTGATGCCCCAGCTCCCGCACCAGGGCGGCGGACAGGGCCGCTGGGGCCACGCCGCTGGCGTTCAGGCCGTAGAGCTTCTTCTCCGCCTCCACCCACACCAGGGCGAAGCAGTCAGAGCCCAGGCCGTTGCTGGTGGGCTCCAACAGGGGCATGGCCGCCGCCATGGCCACCGCCGCATCCACCGCGTTTCCCCCGGCCTTCATCACATCCAGCCCGATCTGGGCCCCCTGGGGAATGGAGGTGCAGGCCATGGCCTTTCGCGCGTACACCACATTCCGCCGGGAGGGATAGGCATAGCTTCTGGGATCAAACTCCGGCATTTCTCTCTCTCCTCTCTGGATGTCCGGCCCTCATCAGCCGGCCTGATTACTCTTTCTGCTCCATCCCGCTGTCCATAATGCTGCGGTCAGTGTAGCTGTGGCCGCCGGGCGCACACAGATCGCCAGCGTCTTCAGATGTCCACTTCCAGCAGAACGGGACAATGGTCGCTGCCCTCCACATCCGTCAGGATCTCCGCCCGCCGGATCTTGTCCCGCAGGCGGTCGGAGACGATGAAGTAGTCGATGCGCCACCCTGCGTTGTTCTTCCGTGCGTTGAAACGGTAGGACCACCAGGAGTAGACTCCCGTGGCGTCCGGGTAGAGGTGGCGGAAGGAATCTGTGAAGCCGGAGGACAGCAGCGCGGTCATTTTTTCCCGCTCCTGGTCGCTGAAGCCGGCGTTGTTCCGGTTGGTCTTGGGATTTTTCAGGTCGATCTCCTGGTGGGCCACATTCAGATCGCCGCAGTAGATCACCGGCTTGCTCCGGTCCAGGGACATAAGGTACTCCCGCAGGTCATCCTCCCACTCCATGCGGTAGTCCAGCCGCTTCAGCCCGTCCTGAGAATTAGGGGTATAGCAGCAGACCAGGTAAAAGGACTCGTACTCCAGGGTGATAAGCCGCCCCTCGTGGTCGTGCTTGTCCAGATCCATACCATAGGCTGCGGCGATGGGAGTATGGGGGGTGAACACCGCAGTGCCGGAGTACCCCTTCTTCTCTGCGGAGTTCCAGTACTCCAGGATCCCCTCGCCCAGCTCCACATCCGCCTGTCCCTGCTCCATTTTGGTCTCCTGGAGACAACAGAAATCGGGGCGTTCCCGCTGATAGAACTCCAAAAACCCCTTTTTCAAGCAGGCCCGCAGGCCATTCACATTCCAAGATATGAATTTCATAGTTTTTTTCTCCAGTCTGCAAAATGATAGTCTATTATAAAAGACTTGTCCCGACTTGGCAAGGGTGTGCCGTTCAATTTTATGCCAATTTTATATCGTGTCTCCCTCCGAAGACGAGGGACATATCCAAAGACAGCCTGGTCAAAGCGCTTCTCCAGCCGCTCCTGCTCTGCGCCATGCCGGTCCCACGGCAGAGAGAGCCCAGCACACAGCGAACCGATCCGCAAGAATTCACGGGAATTTCCCCGTCTGTTCATGGCTTCTTCCGAAATTTTCAGTATGCCAACCTCTGTGATTGCAATTTTTGCATTTCTGCACTATAATATGGGGCATCCATCCGGATGATCCGAACCTACAACAAAGGAGTGTTCTGTTATGGACCGTTCCCGTATCCCTCAGGGGTACACCCCTCTGCTCAATATTTATGAAACACAAAAGGCCATCGGCCTGCTCCACCGCCTGTTTGAGGACCGCCTCAGCGGCGCCCTCCGCCTCCACCGGGTCTCCGCCCCTCTGTTCGTAGCTAAGTCTTCCGGCCTGAACGACGATCTGAACGGCGTGGAGCGCCCCGTCGCCTTTGACATCCGCGGCGTGTCCGACACCGCCGTGGTGGTCCACTCTCTGGCCAAGTGGAAGCGTCTGGCTCTGAAGCGCTATCAGTTCCACCCCGGCGAGGGCCTGTACACCGACATGAATGCCATCCGCCGGGACGAGGATCTGGACAACCTCCACTCCGCCTATGTGGACCAGTGGGACTGGGAGAAGATCATCACCGCCGAGGACCGCAATCTGGACTATCTGAAGAACACCGTCCGGGCCATTGTGGGCGCGCTGCGGGACACCCAAGCCTTCCTGTGCTCTGTGTTCCCCCAGCTGTCCGTCCTGCCGGAGCTGCCCGGTGAGGTGACCTTCGTCACCTCTCAGGAGCTGGAGGATCTGTATCCCGACTTCACCGCCAAGGAGCGGGAGAACGCCTTTGTTCGGGAACATCCTGCCACCTTCCTCATCGGCATCGGCGGCAAGCTGCGCTCCGGCAAGCCCCACGACGGCCGTGCCCCCGACTATGACGACTGGAACCTCAATGGCGATCTGCTCTGCTGGGACAGCGTCAACGGCCATGCGGTAGAACTCTCCTCCATGGGGATCCGTGTCAGCCCCGAGTCCCTGGACCGCCAGCTCACCCTGGCCGGCTGTGACGACCGCCGGGAGCTCCCCTTCCATAAGATGCTCCTGGAGGGCCAACTGCCCCTGACCATGGGCGGCGGCATCGGCCAGTCCCGGGTCTCCATGCTGCTGCTGGGCAAGTCCCACATCGGAGAGGTGCAGGTGTCCCTCTGGGACGACAGCTCCCTCACCGCCTGCGACGCCGCTGGAGTCATGCTCCTCTGATTTCTGTCTCTTCGGTCAAAAACCGGCCGCCCGCGGGCGGCCGGTTTCTTGCTCCTGTTGGGGGTTTCGCCCCGCAGGGGCGTTTCTGCCCATCCCCCTGTCTTGCTGTGATCCGCCTGAAACCCCGTAGGGGCGGGTCTCCTGACCCGCCCGCCCTTCGCGGACCATGACGCTTGTAGGGCGCGACGACTCGGCGCGCCACGCCTCACAGGTTTCGCCCTGCGGGGCGACCTCCTTTGCCGCGTCGGCAAAGGAGGCAAACCGCCGCCGGAGGCGGGCTCCGATGGGCGTCCCCGCCCATAGTCGCTCCTCCCCCGGACCCCCATTTACGGGAGATACCCCTACACCCTTCCGCAAAAGTTCCAGCGCGCAAAATACGGTTCCGGACTTCATTCCTTCCGGGCCACTGGGCCCTGGTGCGGTGCAAAATTTCGGTTGGTACGGTTTCACCTCCGCGCCTGGTTCCGACCAGCCGTGGCAGAGGGTGCGAGTCGGGGGTGCGTCGATCGGAATTGCTCCGAAAACAGAAAATGGGCGGGCCAATGTCCCGCCCCTACGGCGTTTTTAACAGCTCCGTTTGATCCTGGATGGACAGGCGCGGTTTCATGGCTACGGCGGTCATCGCATCACCCATGACCGAAATTGCCCCGCAGGGGCTGCTTCAGCCGCCCGCCGGTTCTCCCCCGCAGAAATTGGGTCCTGAGCCATCAGGCGCGCCCGTCCGGTCCAGCGCGGTGTGCGATCCTGAATTTGAACTGACAGCGGCAGCGGCGCAGATGCGGGGTCAGTCGTGATCCCTCCCGCGCCTGACAGTGACCGACAAGCTCCCAGAATTGGGCCCCCGTAAATTCCGGGGGTCCGGGGGAGGCGCTACTATGAACGGATACGTCCATCGGAGCCCTCCCCCGGCGGCGTTTTGGTTCCTTTGCCGCCGCGGGCAAAGGAACTCGCCCCGCAGGGCGAAACCCTCAGCTTGGAACGAGAGCCTCCCGAAAAACAGGCGGGCGGGTCAGAGACCCGCCCCTACGACATCTCAGGCAAAATACAGCAAAATCGGACAACGGGCGCACACTGTGCGCCCCTACGGCGTCTCAGGCAGGACACAGCAAAACAGGGCGGCCCGCCGGGGCCGCCCTCATTCATTCTTCCCTGCCGGAAAACAACATCCGAAAGCCCAGCCACAGCGCGGCCCCGTTGACCAGCGGAAGCGCTACCGCCCACCGCTGACCGACCCAGAGGCACATCCCCATGGCCAGCAGGCTGACCGCCATGCTGAACGCCCCGCTCCAGAGATAGGCCCGCCGCCCGCCCGGGAGAAGCTGGGTATCTTCATCCTTCTTGAACCACCACACCCCGCTGGTGAAGGTCCGCTTTTCAAACCAATAGCTGACCGCTATCCAGGCCACCGCCACCATATCACAGAAGAACACCCATAACGGCCTGTGACCATACTCCAGATACTCCATCCCCTGGTGCAGAGCCCAGTCTATGACTGCGTTTTCCAAAAAAGGGAGCACAGAAACGGCGGTCACGCCCAGGACAGCATCCCGCCGGCGAAATGGCGTTCCATCCGCCGTCTCCACTCCTGCGGGTGTCTCTCCGGCCTGTATTTCAGACGCCGCTCTGAACAGATACGCCAGGAAGATCACCGAGTCCATCACATTCAGCAGCGACAAATAGACGGTAAACGGCGGGAACAGGGAGGGATCCCAAAAGTTCTCTACCAGGAAGATGGACGCGGCATATAGCAGGATCCCGCCCCACCAGTACCATCTGCACCTGCGGAGCACAGACAGCTGATCCTCCTGGCCTTCAACATACACCATGGGAACGAACACCAGAAACAGTTCCATGTAGGTCGGGAGGCGGAAGAGCATTAAAACCACGGTAGCGCCGCATGAAAGAGCCAGCGAGGACAGCCCGAACAAGAGCCGCTCAACCTTTGGCCTCACAATTTTCCCTCCTTATGCCCCATGGCCGGAAAACAGCATCCGAAATCCCAGCCACAGCGCGGCCCCGTTGACCAGCGGAAGCGCTACCGCCCACCGCTGGCCGACCCAGAAGCACATCCCCATGGCCAGCAGGCTGACCGCCACGCTGAGCGCACTGCTCCAGAGATAGGCCCGCCGGCCGCCTGGGAGGAGCTGGGTATTTTCGTCCTTCTTGAACCACCACACCCCGCTGGTGAAGGTCCGCTTTTCAAACCAACCGCTGACCGCCAGCAGGAGCGTCAGGATGGTCACATTCACGAACAAAAGCAGACTTTTGTTGTAGTTCAGATACCCCAGCCCCCCACACAAGGCCCTGTCTATCAAGTGATTTTCCCAAAGTGGGAGCGGGAAAACCGCAAGGAACCCCAGGACCGCATCCCGCCGGCGAAATGGTTTCATGTCCGCTGTCTCCTCTCTTGTGCAGCCGTCCCGCTTTTATTCCTCCGCCTCGGAAGTCTGCTCCGGCGGCAGGCGGAACCGCCCCGGGGCGAACCGACAGACCAGATAGCACGCCGACCGGATCAGCATACAGGCCGCCAGATAGGCGGGAAACGCTCCGTTCACCATGATCCACCGCGCATTTTCCGGCAGGGCAAATTGGATCAGCCAGTTTCCCCCTATCGCGATCACCAGGAACAGGATCCATTCCATGCGGCGGAACCGCTTTGCAAAGATCCTTCTGGCCTCCTCGCCGCCCACAGACGTCCCACACTGAACGCCAAGCCCCACCGCCAGCGTCAGCAGCTCCTGCACGATGTTCATGGGCACGAACCACAGCGCATAGGCCGCGCCAAGCGTCACCAAAAACGCCAGTACCTCCAAAAGCTTTCTTGTCCGCATAGACATCGTCCTGTTCACCTCACAATTCCACACTTTTGCGCCATTATGGTTTTCTCTCTTCCGGTCTATTCCTGTAAGGGTTCTGCTTTTTCATTCCTACCACATCATACTAGGTAAATACTGTAAAACACTTGAGACAGCAAAAGGATCGAGTCAATACTTCCCAGTATCCGAATGTGTCGGCATACTTGAGTATCCAATTCACTTTTAAACTTAAAATCAATTACCATCTCGATGAAAACCAGAACGAATGCAATAATTACTAATCCCCTAAATATGTATTTTTTCACTGGTATAAAATACGGAACAGCCAGCTGATCTACAATAATAGTTCCTACTAACATAACTGCGTAGAACAATGTTAGGAATTCCATAATTTTAATAATAAACCTTTTCATTGTTAATCCAGCCTTATTGCATCACCTCAACAACCAATCAACTATTTCATTGGAAATGAACGAGTAACCTCATCCTTTTCACCATTAGCGTACGCAGTTACCATTTTAATATATATGGTCGTACTCTCAAGGTGACGATTAGATTCGTCTAAACGATCAACTCTATATTTGTATTTATATCGATGATATGTAGTAACAGTAAAGAATTTATCATCTTTGTCCATAGTAGCCCCAACCAGAGCGTGTAGTTCTTTTAGTTTCCCTATTACTTTAAGTGTTTGCGTAGCTATTACAACATCATCAGCTGCTCCTGGAAAGAGTACAGCCAATCCTTCTACAATAACCCCTTGTAATGCTTCCTGAGCCAATGCCAATTCATAATCTTCTACCGTATATTCTTTTGTCGATGAAACTTCATAGTCCGGAGAAGAATATTCTGTAACATAGTAGTAACGGTTGTTAAAAGGCTCGACCTCCTCGCCGCCCGGCATACCGGCCGCAAAGCTGGGAGACGCCACGCCAAGGATCAGTACCATCGCCATCAGAAGAGACATCAGCTTCTTTTTCATAGTCTAGCACTCACCTTTCTTAAATTTCAAGATGTTTCCAGAACTTTTTTCGCGTTTTGGTACTTTTTACATGGTCTTACGCTGTTTCTTCCGAGGAATAGATCGTTGCGCTCTCCGAATCGCTCCCGGACCAAGCGGTCACCACCGCCTTGGCACGATAGGTCTTGCCAGCAGTTACTGACTTGCTCTTCGACACCGATGCCCGAAGTCCGTCTGATTCGTCCGTCCAGGTTGAAACAGTTTTCCAGTTACTACCAGATTTTTCCTGGAGATAGGCCACAACTTTACAATGGTCTGTTACTCCACTCTGTCTGCCGACACTTGCCTGCACTGTTGCAGTCCCAGCCGAAATACTGAGCACACAGGTCTTACTTCGGATATATGTTGCATAGGGGGTGATTTCTCCTTGCCTAACTGGTTCTACCACCTCTAACGCGGCGGCTTTAGGAACTATTCCTCCACATAGGCATAGAGAGAGACATAGGACCGGAATCGCTGTTTTTTTGTAAAACATGGGGACCACATCCTTTCTTTGTTTCTACTATCTATAACAAATGAGAAGCCTGATTTTGGACATAAAATTTCAAAATTTTTCAGAAAATTTTTTACATAAATAGAAAGACCGTCCAAAGCTTTGCAGCGCAAGGCTTTGGACGGTCCGCTTCTTTATCCGACGATCTGAATTCCCTCGGCGACTTTCTCCAACTCCTCCATTGGGACAGTCCCATACAGTGTATAAATAGAATCTCCCTCGGTCCAATGTATGGTGTGGTCCAGACCCTTCACAATTTTCATCGCTTCACAGCCACGAACAGTAAAGTAGGTCACATCTGCATTTTCTGTATCCAACCCAATCGACACGGATGTCCCATCCGAAACTGCAATCTGGCTTAAATCCATACAATCTCCATCCGGCGATTCATAATACACATAAAATTCTATCGCGTCTTGTTCTCTGTACTGCTCCTCCATCCCCTCCGGCAGATAGGTAAACCGCACCTCTCCCGGCTGACCATTTGCGGGCAGATCGGAGGTATACCGGAACTCAGTAAACTCCTGGAGCACCTCCACCACCACCCGGAGCACCTGCTCCCGGAAGGAGGTGTCCACCGTCATCAAGCAGGAGAAGGATAGGGTAAGGAGGACCAGAGCATACGCCGCCGCCCGTCGGGCACAACGGAGGGCGGCGGTGACGGCTGGGGAGCGTCCCTGCCGCCGGATCAGCCGATCCATCCGCCGCCGGAATTTTGGGGAGAAGGGATGCTCCGGCACGATGTCCGGCGTCTCCGCCGCCAGCCACATAGCCCCCGCATCCGGGGCGTACCGGTCCAGCAGCTCGTCCAGTGCGTCCTTCATACCTCGATTCCCCTCCTCTCTCAGCCGCTCCCGCAGCTTCTCCTTGGCCCTCTGGAGGGCCCGTGACACCGCCCCCGGCTTCATCCCCAGCAGTCCGGCGATCTCCCGGTCGGAAAACCCCTGCCAGTGCTTCAGCAGGATCAATTCCCGGTCCCGGTCGGGCAGGGCGGCGATGGCCCGGGCCACCGCGTCCCCTTCCTCCGGCCCCTCGGGGGCCCAGGCCCCAGCGGCCCCCAGCGCCTCCTCCTCCAGGGGCAGGCCCCTCCGGCGGCGCTGGTGGTTGTACTCATTGATGGCTGTCCTCTCAACTATTAGAACCACGAAGGCCCGCGTTTTTGGACACACCGGCTCAGAAATTTTATCGATGTGCTCCGCGATCCTCACAAAGGCGTTGTGGACCGCGTCCTCCGCGTCCCTTTCCTCCCGCAGAATACGATACGCAACGTAGTACATCAAACTTTTATACTGTTGGTATACGATCTCGAACTTATTCCGGTCCTCCGGACCCTCGATCATGGACAGATAGACCAGCACCACATTCCCTCCCTCCGCTGGAAAACAGCCCCGGAGCGCGGCTAAACCTTCGCTCCGGGGCTGTGATCGATGATGTGGGGGCAGTCTCAGCGCTTGCGGCTGAAGATGCGCTCCAGGATGTCCCAGTCGTCGTCGCTGACGGCGGCCTTCTCCGGCTCGGGAGCCGGGGCGGCAGGGGCCTGGTACTGGGCGGCGGGGGAGGCGGCGCGCTGCTGCTCCTCCACCTTGGCTCCGGCGGCGGAGAAGGGCTTGGCTCCCATGGCGGCAGGCTCATCCTTCTCGTCAAAGCCGGTGGCGATGACAGTGACTCTCAGCTCGTCCTCCAGACTGTCGTCAAAGGCCGCGCCGAAGATGATATTGGCGTCGGGATGGGCCGCCTCCTGCACCAGGTTGGCGGCGGTCTCCACCTCCTCCAGCCCGATGTCCATGGATCCGGTGACGTTGATGAGCACGCCCCGGGCTCCGTTGATGGAAGTCTCCAGCAGGGGGCTGGAAATGGCCATCTTGGCGGCCGCCTCCGCCTTGTCCTTGCCGGCGGCGCGGCCCACGCCCATGTGGGCCCGGCCCGCGTCCTTCATCACGGCGGACACGTCGGCGAAGTCCAGGTTGATGAATCCGGTGTTCTTAATGAGGTCAGAGATGGACTGCACGGCCTGCTGCAGCACGTCATCGGCGATCTCAAAGGCGTTCTGCATGGTGATCTTGGTGTCGCTGGCCAGCTTCAGCCGCTCGTTGGGGATGATGACCAGGGAGTCCACCTTGTTGCGCAGCTCGGCGATCCCGCCCTCGGCCTGCTTCATGCGGCGGCTGCCCTCAAACCGGAAGGGCTTTGTGACCACGCCCACGGTGAGGATATCCTGCTCCTTGGCGATGTCGGCCACGATAGGGGCCGCGCCGGTACCAGTGCCGCCGCCCATGCCGGCGGTGATGAACACCATGTTGGCCCCCTCCAGGGCCTTGGCGATCTGGGTGCGGCTCTCCTCTGCAGACTTGCGGCCCACCTCCGGGTCAGAGCCCGCGCCCTGCCCCTGGGTCAGCTTCTCGCCGATCTGGATCTTATAGGTGGCCGCCGACATGGTCAGCGCCTGCTTATCGGTATTCACCGCAATAAAATCGACACCCTTGGTGCCCGTATGCACCATCCGGTTGACGACGTTGTTTCCACCGCCGCCCACACCGATCACTTTGATGTTTACCACACTGTCGGGTCCCATATCCATTCCGAAGGCCATGGCCGTTCCTCCTAAGTATAAATTAAAATCCGTCAGATAAGACCGGATCCGTAATCAAGGCTATACCTTGATTTATTGTATCGCTCTTTTTCAGGCTGGTCAAGAGAAAATGCTGGAAAACAGGAAACTTTCCACCGTTTTCAACCGCTTGCCGGGGTAAAGGCGGCGTCGTACTCCTCCTGGGTCAGGTCCATGATCCCAGCGGCCTGCTCGCCCCGGGTCTGGACGGTGTCCTCCACCGCCAGGGCCAGCACCCCCAAAGAGTGGTCCAGGTCCTTGTCCAGGGGGATCCGGGCCTCGAACCGCTCCCGGTACACCATGGAAATCCAGGTACTGTGGGTCAAATCGATGGAGCCCACCTGCTCCAGCATCCCCGCACGCTCCAGGGCAGACAGGAGCTTTTTCAGCGTCTCCAGCCGCTCCTGCTGGCTCTGGGGGACCGCCATCTGCTCCCCCGCCCTGGGGGACAGGATGGTCAGCCCAGTCACCGGGATGGCGCCGGAGTCCTCCCCGGCCTCCTCCAGCAGCTTGCCCGCCGCGTTGATGAGCCACGGGACCGTGGCCGCGGTCCCCTGCTCCTCCGCGGCTCCCGCGGTTTCGCCGGAGGTGTCCTCCCCAGACTGGTCCCCAGGCTCCTCCCCGCCGGCCTGCTCCGCGGGCTCCGGGTCGGCATAGACCTCCACCTGGGCGGCGGCGGCCCACTCCTTCACGGTGAAGGTCAGGGTGCTGGGCAGGCCGCGCTGCACCGTCACGTCCCCGATGTAGGGCAGCTGCTGCCGGATGCGCTGAGACACCTGGTTCTTGTTCATACGGAACAGGTTGTCCCCTACCGCCACGCCGGAGGCTGCGATGACCTCCTCCGGCGTGTAGCGGCTGCTGCCCACCACCGCGATGGTCTCCACCTGGAAGAACACCGTAGCCCCCACCGTCAGGGCGGCCGCCAGGGCCGCCCCGCACAGCAGCTTGAACAGCAGGCCCATCCGACGCCGGCCGTGCTTTCGTTTTCGGTTGTGTCGCGCTGATGCCATCGTTATCTCCTGTCGCCCCGGTCCTGCCGGGTCGTGTTCATAGGTGGTCACAGCTGGGTCCGGATGTCCGCACCCAGGGCGGAAAGGCTGTCGTCCAGCCCCTGATAGCCCCGGCGGATGTGGCTCAAGCCGCTTACGCGGCTGACCCCTTCCGCACCCAGGGCGGCCACCACCAGGGCGGCCCCGCCCCGCAGGTCGGTGCTTCGCACCGCCGCCCCATGGAGGCGGCTCCCGGTGACCACGGCCACCCGGCCTGCCAGCTGGATGTCCGCCCCCATGCGGGCCAGCTCATCCACATGGCGGTACCGGCTGTCGAACATATTCTCCACGATCATGGTGGTCCCTGTCCCCCCGGCCAAGGCCGCCATCAGGATGGCCTGGGCGTCGGTGGGAAAGCCGGGATAGGGCGCAGTGCGCACGGTTCGGATGCCCCTCATCCGGCCAGAGGCGGCGATGGACAGCCCCTCCCCGTCGGTGTGGAGGCGGCAGCCCGCCTCCTCCAGGCAGCAGCAGACGGCCGCCAGATCCGCCGGGTCCACCCCCGTCAGACGCAGCTCCCCGCCCGCCGCGCCCACGGCGCATAAGTAGGTGGCGGCTGCGATCCGGTCGCCCATCACGGTATGCTCCGCCGGGTGGAGGGGCGCGCCCCCTTGAATGGTAATCATCGGGCTGCCCGCACCGGACACCCGGGCCCCCATAGCATTAAGGAACCGCTGGAGATCCACGATCTCCGGCTCCCGGGCGGCTCCCACAATGGTGGTCAGCCCCCGGGCCCCGCAGGCGGCCAGCATGGCGTTCTCCGTGGCCCCCACGCTGGGGATGGACAGGCACAGCTCCCGGCCCGCCAACCCCTGCCCCTGGGTGCAGGTCAGCCGCCCCTGCTCCTCCGTGATCTCCGCCCCCAGCCCCCGCAGGGCAGCCAGGTGGAGATCGATGGGCCGGGGCCCCAGCTCACAGCCTCCCGGATAGGACAGCTCCGCCCGGCCCAGCCGGGCCAGCAGCGCCCCCAGAAAGATCACCGAGGAGCGCATCTCCCGCATCAGCCGGTCGGGGATCCCGCAGCCGGTCAGCTGGGACGCGTCGATCAGAACGGCGTCCCCCTCCCGGACGGTCCTGCACCCCAGCAGGCGCAGGATCTCCAGGGCGGCGGTCACGTCGGACAGGTCGGGACAGTTGCGGATCACGCTCTGGCCCGGGGCCAGAAGGGCAGCGGCCAAAATGGGCAGGGCGCTGTTTTTGGCTCCCTGCACCCGCAGCTCCCCCCGGAGGGGCCGCCCGCCACAGATCTCATAAAAACTCATGGGATAGCCTCCGTTTTCTGGTTGGATTCAGGCTATCCTATGCCAACAGGCGTTATTTGGTCCGCCGGGTCTCCATGACCTCCCGCAGAGTCTGATAGATCTTCTCCCCCGCATCCGGGACCGCCATGGAATTCAGGGCCCGGACCATCTCCTCCCGCCTGGGCCGGTCCCGGAGCAGGCCGTCCGCCTGCTCATACAGGGCGTCCCCCTGGCAGTCCTTTTCCAGCAGCAGCACCGCCGCCCCCTGGTCGGCCAGCACCCGGGCGTTCTTCTCCTGGTGGTTGGCAGTGACGTTGGGAGAGGGCACCAGGATGGAGGGCTTGGCAATGGCGGTCAGCTCAGAGATGGTGGACGCCCCCGCCCGGCACAGCACCACATCGGCGGCGGCCATGACCAGAGGCATATCATAGATATACTCCCGGAGCTCCACCCCGTTGTCCCCCAGCTTCAGCCCCCGGCGGAGCAGTTCCTCCTGCATCCAGGCAAAATCCCGGCCTGCCCCGTGAATGTGGCGGCAGGGAGCTCCCTCGTAGCACTCCTTGGCGATGAAGTCCACCATACGGCGGTTCATGGCCTCCGCCCCCAAAGATCCCCAGTAGGACAGGAGCAGGGGCCGGTCATCGGTGAAGCCCAGCTTCTCCCGGGCCTCCTGCCGGGTATAGCGGAAGAAGTCCCCCCGCACCGGGGTGCCCGTGACTACTACCTTTTCCGGGTGGTCGTAGTGGGACCGGCTCTCCTCAAAGCCCACCATCACGCAGTCCACCACCTTGGACAGGGCCTTGGTGGTCAGACCGGGAACGGCGTTTGACTCGTGGACCGCCGTGGGGATATGCCGCCGGGCGGCCTCCTTCACCACAGGGAAAGAGGCGTATCCCCCCGTCCCCACCACCAGGTCGGGGCGGAACTCATCCACGATCCGCCGGGCCTGCTTCTGGGATGTATACATATTCCGCAGGGTGCCCAGATTGTGGGCGATGTCCGCCGGGGCCAGGGAGCGGTGGAAGTTGGTAATCCGCACCGTCTCGATGGGGTAGCCCTCCTTGGGCACCAGGCGGGTCTCCATGCCGCCGTCAGCCCCCACAAAGAGGACCCGGCAGCCCGGCTCCCGCTCCTGGAAGATCCGGGCCAGCGCCACCGCGGGATTCACGTGTCCCGCGGTCCCGCCGCAGGTAAATAGGATATTCAAGTCGACCACCTCAGGTAGTATTTTTTATGATAACAACTCTTTGTATTCAAGTTCTTCCATCAATCGTGCTTGGGAGGCGGGATCTGCCGGGAGATGCTCAGCACCATCCCCATCTCGCCCAGCTGGATCATCAGGGCGGTCCCGCCGTAGCTGAAGAACGGGAGAGAAATGCCCGTGTTGGGGATCAGGTTGGTGACCACACCGATGTTCAAAAACACCTGCACCGCCAGCAGGGTGATGATCCCCACGATGGTGAGGGCCCCGAATTTATCCCGGGCGTTGAGGGCCAGCCAGTACCCCCGCAGGATCAGCAGGGCAAACAGGACCAGCACCACCAGCCCGCCCACAAAGCCCAGCTCCTCCACCACGATGGGGAACACAAAATCGTTCTCCGGCTCCGGGATATACAGCATCTTCTGGATGCTGTTCCCCAGCCCCCGGCCCAGCATCCCGCCGGAGCCGATGGCAATGAGGGACTGCACCGTCTGATAGCCCAGGCCCTGCCGCTGGCTCCAGGGGTCCAGCCACAGGTTGATGCGGTTGGTCATATAGGGGGTCAGGGTGATGACGATCCACAACAGGCCGCCCACACCGGTGATCCCGGCCACGAACCAGCCCCAGTGGATCCCGGCGGCAAACAGCACCGACGCCCCCCCGGCCAGCACCAGGATGGTGCCCGACATATGGGGCTGCTTCAGCATCAGGGCGGCCACCAGCAGCAGAATGGCTCCATAGGGCACCAGCTCCAGAAATCCGACGCGCTCCAGGCGGTTGAGCATCCGCCCGGTAAAGGTCCGGTTTTTATAGCGCTTGCGCTTCTCCGTGTCCCGCTTGCTCAGCCGGGCGGCAAAAAAGAGGATGACCGCAATCTTGGCAAACTCCGAGGGCTGGAACTCGATCCCCAGCTTCAGCCACCGCCGGGCCTGGTTGTGGGTCACTCCCAATGGGGTAAACACCAGGACCAGAAGGACGATAGAGCCAATCAGGGCGGGCATGGACATCCAGCGAAAAGTCTGATAGTTGATCTTGGAGACCACGAACATCCCCACCACGCCCACCGCCCCGAACAATGCCTGGCGGGAGATATACACCAGCGGGTCCCCGTCCGTATAGTAGGCGGTGGCGTAAGAGGCGGAGAACATCATGATCAGCCCGATCCCCAACAGCAGCAGCACCAGCATCAGGAAGGGCAGGTCCAGGGGCCCCCGGGCCAGCTGCTCCTCCACAGTCAGATCTCGTTTTGGCTTTCGGGCCATGGGGCTCCTCCTCTCCGTTCGGCCTGTGCGGCGCAGCCGCAGATCACATGGGATACCGGTACATGACCCCCCAGAAGGCCAGTACGCACAGCAGCAGGGTCAGGCCGGAAAAGACACAGAACAGCTTGTTTTCGCTCCAGCCCCCCATCTCCAAATGGTGGTGCAGGGGCGCCATGCGGAAAAAGCGCTTTCCGCCGGTCTTTTTGAAATAGACTACCTGGATGATGTCGGACAGCACCTCCACCACATAGATCAGGCCCACCACCGGGATGACCATTGGCAGATCCAGAGCAAAGGCCATCCCGCACACCGCGCCGCCCAGGAACAGGGAGCCCGTGTCTCCCATGAACACCTTGGCGGGGTGGAAGTTATAGATCAGGAAGGCGGACAGCCCTCCGGCCATGGCGGCGGCGGCGGTGATCAGGTCGCTGCGGCCGTACCAGGCAGACACTGCCACATAGAAGAGCATCACCGGAATGGTGACGCCGGTAGCCAGGCCGTCCACCCCGTCGGTGAGGTTCACCGCATTGACGGTGCCCACCATGACAAAGGCGGCGAACACCATATACACGATCCAGGGGATCCCCACGATCTCGATGTTCAGAAAGGGAATGTACAGGTCGGGGGTGAGGTAGCCGTCCCGCCGCAGCAGTACGGTGAAGGCGATGGCCGCCGCCAGCTGAAGCAGGAACTTCTGGGGGGCGGTCAGCCCCTCGTTGGCGTGGTGGCGGAGCTTTTGCAGGTCATCCACAAAGCCGATGGCCCCAAACACCAGGGCGAACAGGAACACCACCAGATGGTTGTGCAGTCCGTTTTGCAGGTCCTCCCACCCGGCGGTGAGCACGGCGGTCCCGATGCCCAGAATGAACATCAGACCGCCCATGGTGGGGGTACCCTGCTTGGAGAGGTGCCAGGTGGGGCCGTCCTCCCGGATGGACTGGCCCGCCTTCAGCCGGCGGAGCGCCGGGATCAGGATCTGTCCGGCGATGGCAGTGACGCCGAACGCCACGATAAAGCTGAGAATGTATGTCATCTTGTCAAAACCTCCAGGAGTTCTTTCTCTTGGGTACCGCGGAGAGTCCTCCGCGCTTGGGCAAGCTTATATTATACTACACCGGCGGGCAAATTTCCAGCCCTTTCCCGGCACTGCGCCCGTTTTTCAAAGTATTCCGCCACGATTTCCCGCTCATCCAGAGGGAGGGTCACCCCCTGGACCTCCTGAACAGTCTCATGCCCCTTCCCCGCCAGCACGATCACATCCCCGGACCGCCCCTGGGCCAGAGCCCAGCGAATGGCCTGCCTCCGGTCGGGCTCCACATGGACCTCCCCGCCGGGGCCGCCCATTCCGGTCAGAACATCCTGGATGATGGCCCAGGGATCCTCGGTCCTGGGGTTGTCAGAGGTGATCACCGCCACATCCGCCAGCTCCCGGACCACGCCCCCCATGAGGGGCCGCTTGGTCCGGTCCCGGTCCCCGCCGCAGCCGAACAGGCAGATCAGCCGGCCGGCGGTGAAGTCCCGGGCGGTGAGCAGGACATTTTCCAGGGCATTGGGGGTGTGGGCATAGTCGATGAGCACCGTATAGGCAGTGGGGACCGGCACCACCTCCACCCGGCCCCGCACACCCTTGGCGCTTCGGAGGGAGGCGGCAATGTCCGCCAGCGTCAGCCCCAGGCACAGCCCGCAGGAGATGGCGGCCAGGGCGTTGTATATGGTGAAGCCCCCGGGTATAGGCAGGTGGATCCGCTGAATATCCTCCCGGCTCACCGCCTCAAATTCCACATGGCCGGGAAAGAGCCGGATATTTTTGGCCGTGAGGCAGGCCGCGTCCTTGTTCTCCGAGTAGGTGAACGCGGGGCACTCCACCCGCTCCCCGTACCACCGTCCCGCCGGGTCGTCCAGATTCAGCACCGCCTTCCGGCACTGCCGGAACAGAAGGCCCTTGGCCTGGCGGTAGGCCTCCATGCTCCCGTGGTAGTCCAGGTGGTCCTGGGTCAGGTTGGTGAACACCCCCACGGAGAACTCCAGCCCCTCCACCCGGTGCTGGACCAGGGCGTGGGAGGACACCTCCATCACCACATGGGTGCAGCCCCCGTCCGCCATGCGGCGCAGCAGACCCTGGAGCTCATAGCTCTCCGGGGTGGTGCGCCCCGCCGGGAGGACCTCATCCCCCACCATGTTCTGGACGGTGCCGATCAGCCCCACCCTGGTCCGCAGCACGGTCTCCAGCATATCCTTGATGAGAAAGGCGGTGGTGGTCTTGCCGTTGGTCCCGGTCACCCCCACCAGGGTCAGCCCCTCCGCCGGCCGGCCGAACCAGTTGGCCGACAGAAGAGCCAGGGCCCGCCTTGGATCCGGGGTCACCAGCCAGGGCCCATCCTCCTCCGGGCGCTCCCGGCAGAGGACGGCGGCCGCCCCCCGGTCCAGGGCCTCCCGGATGTACCGGGCGCCGTCGTCCCGGGCCCCGGGCAGGGCCGCGAACAGGGCCCCGGGCTCCAACGTCCGGGTGTCATAGGATATGGAATTTATTTCCATATCAAGTTCAGGAGTCTCCCCCGTGAGGGGGACGCTGTGCAAAAGTTCCCACAGCTTCATCACGATCACCCCTCACGGGTGAGTTTCATTCTCTCTAAGCTTTGCTGTGCCGGCGGCTAATTGATGCCGGCGTAGCCATCCTCTGTGACGGTGGCAAACTGGACGTCCACAACGGTGCCGATGGCCGCGGGCTCTCCGGCGGCCACGCTCTGGCTCTCCGCCTTGGAGGTGTTGCTGTAAAAGGTGCTGGTCCCCACGGCGTGCATGAAGAAGCCGGCCTCCTCCAGCCGCTTTTTCGCGGTCTCATAGCTCAGACCCACGATATTGGGCATCGTCCCTGTCTCCTCCGGCTGGGCGCCCCCCAGATAGAGGATCACCGCGGAGCCGCCGGGTACTGCCGCGCCGGCGGCGGGGACCTGGGCGGTCACCACATCCCCCGTCCCCACCGTGCGGTAGGTCAGCCCTTTTTTCTCCAGCCGGGCCGCCGCGTCGGCCACGGAGTACCCCACCGCCTGGGGGGTGCTCACATTCACCGCCGCGGACTCCTCCTGGCTGTACTGCTTCTCCACGCCCATGTAGTCCAGGATCTGGGCGATCAGCTTGCCGGCCTGGGGGGCCGCCATGTTGCCGCCGCTGATGTAGACGCCGGTGGTGCCGTATTTGCTGCCGGGGGAGGCCTCCTGTGGCTTGTCATAGGCCAGCAGGACAATGACCTGGGGGTCATCCGCCGGGGCGAAGCCCATAAAGGAGACGATGGTCCGCCCCTCCTCGTCGGTCTCGGAGGAACCGGTCTTGCCGCCGATGCGGTAGCCCGCCTGATAGGCGTTCCCGCCGGTGCCCTCGGACACCACGCTCTCCAGAATGGCCCGGGCCCGGTCGCTGCTCTCCTGGCTGACGACCTGCCGGGTGAGGGTGGGCTCCGTATTCTGGAGCACCGCGCCGCTGGCGTCGGTGATGGACTGGACCACATAGGGCTGATGCAGGTTTCCGCCGTTGATGACGGCAGAGAAGGCGGTGATCATTTGCAGAGGGGTCACAGTGAAGCGCTGGCCGAAGGAGGCAGTGGCCAGGGACAGGTACCCCTCCAGGGAGGTGAAGTATTCCCGCCCCCAGTCCTGGCCTTTCTCTTCGCCAGGCAGGTCGATCCCCGTCACCTCTGTCATACCGAAGGCCTCAAAGTAATCGTAAAACTTCTCTGCGCCCAGACGCTGGCCAATCATCATAAAGGCCGGGTTACAGGAGTTCTGCACTGCTTCCGCCAGGGTCTGATGGCCATGTCCCTGAACCTTGGAGCAGTTGATCCGCACCCCATTGACCATATAGTAGCCCGGGCAATCGAAGGTGGAGTTTTCATCCACCACGCCCTCCTCCAGGGCGGCGGCCAGCACCAGCGCCTTGAAGGTGGAGCCCGGCTCGTACGGCTCCCGGATGGCCTTGTTCCGCCACTGGGTCTCCCGCGCCTTTGCCGTTGCCTGGGCGGCGGCCTGTTCCTGAAGCTCCGCGTCGGTTTGCTGCTCCTCCGCGGGCTTCTGGGCGTTCTCCGCCTTGAGCTGCTCATAGAAGCCGGGGATGTCCGCCTGGATCTCCCCCTGGAGCAGGCTGTCTGTCACTGCGGAGTAGCTGTTGGGATCGAACTCCGGGGAGCTGGCCATAGCCAGGATGGCCCCGGTCTTGGGATCCATCACCACGCAGAAGCCGCCGTTGCGCACATCGTACGCCTGGATCCCTGTCTCAATGGCCTGCTCGGCATAGGCCTGGATGGTGCTGTCCAGGGTCAGGGTCAGGTCATAGCCGTTGACCGCGTCGATATAGTTGGAGTAGCTGTTGTACATCTCCACATTTTTCGCTGTTTTCCCTGTGACCACCCGGCCGGGGATGCCCTTGAGCACGTCCTCATAGCCGGCCTCCAGGCCGTACACGCCCCCTTCGGTGTTGACAAAGCCAAGCACCTGAGAGGCCAGAGCGGAAAAGGGGTAGTACCGCTTCGTGCTGGGGGTGAGGTAAAGGTAATAGGCGGTCTTGTGCTCCTCGATGAAGGCCCGAATGGCCTCGGCCTCCCCCTCCTCCACATTGGTCAGCAGCACCTCATACTGGGAGTTCTCCTTCTCCAGACGCCGCTCCAGGTCCGCCCGGTCCAGGTCCGGACGGACGGCGCACAGGCCGTCTGCCACCTCGTCCCGTTTCCTCTGGATCTCCGCCTGATAAGCACTCTGGTCCAGCTTTCCATCCTCGTCCTCAAAGTCGTCCTTATCCACGCTGTTAATCAGGTCTTTCGGGGCCAGGATCAGGTTGTAGACGGTGGCCGACATGGCCATCACCTCGCCGTTGGCATCCAGGATGTCCCCCCGGTGAGCCGCTACCGCCACATCCATCAGCTGCTGCTCGGCAGCCTTCTGCTGATAGAAGTTGTGGTCCCGGATGGAGATGTTCCACAGCTGCACCGCCAGCGGGATGAAAAAGCCCACCCCGCATATCAGCATCAGGATCACGGTGCGGCGGAACACCATCCGCTTGGAGATCCGGTTCTGTTCCGGCTGGCTGTTGTTCCGGCGTTCCCTCTCTTCCCATTGACGACCCACGCTGGTTCCTCCTCTCTCCCTGTCGGGAGAAAAATCTCTCTTCTGACATCAGAAGGGCGCAGGGAAGTCGCCTTCCCGCGCCCTTTATCTCTGTCCCGCTCCTTCTCTGGCTCCACTATATGGCCGCGTCAGCGGAAATATTCAGTCAGCTCATGCACAATATTCTTGAACCCCTGAAGCGCGCCCTGTATGCCGGAGGCGGTCTCCTCCTCCCCATACAGCACCACGCTGTCCGGTTCGGACAGGTCCAAATAGACGATCTGCTCCTCTGTGGGGCGGACCATGGTGTCCCCCACGGCGGCCTGGATCCGCTCCATGTCAAAGACCTGCTCATATCGGGCGGACAAGGTGACATTCTCCGCCTGAAGGGTCTTGAGGTCGTTCCGAAGGGTGACCACCGCATCGTTGGCCATCACGAACTGGGCGTAGCTGAAGATCAGCAGGGCGGCAAAGACGCCCACCGCGGCAAAGCCGATCACCGCAAAGGGCGAAACCTCCCCCGCCTCCCGCACCTGCACCTTGGTGCGGGTGAGGGCCTGCTCCCGGGTGCGGGGGCGCGCCTTGGGCCTCGGCTGGAGGGTGGACTCCCGGCCGGGAGCCCGGATCGCGCTGCCGTCGTACGCAGGGGCATAGGCGACGCTTCCATAGGTTCGATAGGATGATATGCTATTGCTGCGATGGCGGCTGGCCATTCCACTCACTCCATTCTCCTCATTGTCTCTTCTCTCACGGCTGGCCCGGCACTCCGTACCGGACGTCCGGGTCCTTCAGCTTTTCCGCCACCCGCAGCTTGGCACTGCGGGCCCTGGGGTTCTCCGCCACCTCCTGCTCTGAGGGCAGGATGGGTTTTCGGGAAACAAGCCGCACATCCGGCGTCTTCCCGCATACACACACGGGAAAATCCGGCGGACAGGTGCAGCCCCTGGAAAACGCGGCCAGACCGGTCTTGACGATCCGGTCCTCCAGGGAATGGAAGGTGATCACCGCCAGCCGCCCGCCCCGGTTCAGCCGGGGGACGGCCGACTGGACCATCCGGTCCACACTGGCCAATTCATCGTTGACGGCGATGCGGATGGCCTGAAAACTCCGCTTGGCCGGATGCTGCTTCTCTTTCAAGGCTCTGGCGGGCATCCCGCTGCGGATAACATCCACCAGCTCCAAGGTCGTCTCAATGGGCTTGTCCGCCCGGCGGCGGACGATCGCGGCGGCAATGGATGCGGCATAGCGCTCCTCGCCGTACTGGGTCAGGATGCGCCGCAGTTCCTCCTGGCTCCACCCATTCACCACATCGGCAGCGCTCAGGCCCTGGTCACGGTCCATGCGCATATCCAGGGGAGCGTCCGCCATATAGGAAAAGCCCCGGGAACCGTCGTCCAGCTGCGGGGAGGACACCCCAAGATCAAAGAGCATCCCGTCCACGCCGTCCAGAGCAAGCTCGTCCAGGATCCCGTTCAGCTGGTCAAAATTGCTGTGGACCAGGGTCACCCGGTCCATCCACGGAGCCAGCCGCTCCTGGGCGGCGTCCAGCGCCGCCTGGTCCCGATCCACACAGATCAGCCGCCCGGTGGTCAGCCGCCGGGCGATCTCCCGGCTGTGCCCCGCCCGGCCCAGCGTTCCGTCCAGATAGATGCCCTCCGGCCGGATGGCCAGGGCCTGGATACACTCGTCCAGCAGCACCGGACGATGGGTAAATGTCTCACTCATCTCAGAACCCCAACTCACTCATACAGGCCGCCATCTTCTCCGGCGTCATTTCCTCCTCGTCCTGGTACCACAACTGGGCGCTCCAGATCTCCGCCCGGTCGTTGACCCCCAGGATCACCGCGTCCTTCTCCAACTGCGCATAGCGGCGCAGCTTTTGGGGGATAACAATGCGTCCCTGGCTGTCCAGCTCACATTTTACCGCATTGGCAAACAGGGGCCGCATGACCTTGGACTGCGTCATGGGGAGGGAGGCAAACTTTTCTGTGAATTTGTCCCAGGTACTCTGGGGATAGATGGCCAGGCAGGTATCAATGCCCATAGCCAGATAGAAGGTGACGCCCAACTCCTCCCGGAGCTTGGCGGGGATGAACAGACGGCCTTTGGCATCGATGCTGTGCTCGTATGTGCCGGTCATCTGTGTCACCTCTCCCCCACTTCACTCTTTTTTTATGGGGAGAAGCACCACTTTCCCCCACCCTCGTGTTTTAGTATAAAAGCTGTTGACATAAAAAGCAACCCTTTTTTTCAATTTTGCACAGAAAAAAACCGCAGGATTCCCGCGGTTTCGCCTCTTTTTCGATATAAAACGTACGTTCTATCCAGTTAACAGAATATCTCCTTTTCTCTTCTTCCTCAGGATTCTTGTGTTGTGTATTTCTGCCAATCACTATATCTTGTGCTTCGTGATTCCCACCATGGGACTGATAGCTTTTCCATTGCGGCGCCGGCCCGGTTGTGGTAGACTGGATACACAGTACAGAGAAAAGCGAGGGGACCTGTTATGCTGGATTGGACAGAACTGGAAGCTCAATGCCTCTCCTGCCAGCGGTGCGCGCTGGCGGACGCCCGGCACCATGTGGTATTCGGCGTAGGCGTCCGGGATGCGGAGGTCATGCTCATCGGAGAGGGACCCGGAGAAAATGAGGACCTCCAGGGCCAGCCCTTTGTGGGACGGGGCGGCCAACTGCTGGATGAGATGCTGGAGCTCATCGATCTGAGCCGTGAGAAAAACGTGTACATCGCCAACATCGTCAAGTGCCGCCCTCCCCACAACCGGGATCCCCTGAACACGGAGCAGGACGCCTGCATTGACTATCTCCGCAACCAGGTGGCACTCATCCGGCCCAGGATCATTGTCTGTCTGGGGCGGATCGCTGCCATGCGCCTTATCAAGCCCGATTTCAAGATCACCCGGGAACACGGCCTGTGGTTTGAAAAGTCCGGCGTTTCCATGATGGCCATGTTCCACCCCGCCGCTATCCTGCGGGACCCCAGCCGCCGCCCGGATACCTTTATGGATCTCAAGAGCCTCCAAGCCAAGATCCGTGAGGTCTGCACCCACACCTACCAGTGAATGAGAAATCAGGAATTATCTTGGGGCGGATACATTTTTGGCCCCGCCAAACCAACGCATATCAACACCTACACGCATAAAAAAAGCGGCACGGAATACTCCGCGCCGCTTTTGCACTCTTTCCTGGAAATCCAGAACCGCCAGTACACAGCAATTCCTGATTTCTAACTTTTCATTCCGAATGGACTGAATTACATCATTTTCACGGTATAGTACACCAGCAGGGCAAACAGCCAAGCCACCATGGCGTACAGCAGGTAATAGGACAGCGCCCCTCCCACAAAGGCCGCAATGGCGATGGCCGCCAGGCTGATCACACAGCTGAGCAGCATCAGGGGGTATCCGGCCTCCTCCGGGAGCAGCTGCCCGGCCTCGCCGGAGAACAGGCGTCCGCCGTGGCCCTTCAGCCAGAGCATCATAACCGCCAGCACCAAAATGACTGCCACCGCACCAATGGTATAGAAGCTGGAGGCTCCGGCATGGCGGACAAACCACAGGCCCAGGACACCCACACCGCTCACCAAGGCGGACAAGAAAAACTCCCGCTGATACAGATAGTACACCAGGGCCAGCGCCGCCCAGGCGGGCACCAGCCAAAACAGCATCCGAATGCCGGACTCCTGAAACACCAGCGTAATCTGCGCACAGAGGTACAGCGCGGCAGAGACCGCCGCCAAGCTCAGTTGAAGGCCGGCCCGGCCGCCCTGCTTCAGCCGCAGAACCACCCATACCACACAGGCAGCCAAAGCCGCCAGGCTGACCCACCGCAGGCCGTTGAGGGCCGCACTGATCGCCAGCGCCAGATTGATGGACTCCGGCGTGGTGCGGAAGTTGATATAATACTTATTGATAAGGCTCAGCAGGAACTCCAGGACAACAGCCGCTCCAACCCAGATCAAAGCCCGGTTCAGATCGCGGTCCTCCTGGCGCCGCTGCGCCTCTCTCTCGTTATAATCCATGTGTTCTGATTCTCCTTGCTTGATGAGCCGGCTCCCGGCCGGTCCAGCCGGTTAGCCGCTTTCTACGCATTGAACATCCAGTCAATTTATTATTTTACCAGAAGTCCAAAGGTTTTGCAACACAAAAAAAGGAAAAAACCATACCTGCACGGTTCAGAGACGAAAAATATGCAAAACGGCCAAAAAGCCGGGAGGTGGTCTCCCGGCTTGTGGTCAGGTAAAGCGGCGTTGGCCCCGCCTACTCAGCTGTTTCCGAATTCAGAAAAGAAGCGGTCATGGATGGCCTGGACTGCCCGGTCAGCGTCCCGCTCGTCCACCAGGACGGATACCTTGATCTCGCTGGTGGAGATCATGCTGATGTTGATCCCGGCACTGGACAGTGCCTCAAACATCTTACAGGCCACGCCGGAGTTGTTCACCATGCCGGCTCCCACGATGGAGACCTTGGCCACCTGGGTGTTCACCTCGATGGACTGGAAGCCGATGTAGTCCCTATTCTCCTCCAGGATGGCTCTGGCCTCCTCCGCGTCGCTCCGGGCCACGGTGAAGCTGATGTCCTTGCTGCTGTTGCGGCCGATGGACTGAAGGATGATGTCCACATTGATCTTCTTCTTGGCCAGCAGGGAGAAGATCTTAAAGGCGATCCCCGGCTCATCCGCCAGGCCCACCAAAGCCAGACGGGCTACATTCTTATCCTTTGCCACACCGCTAACGTGGGTCTTTTCCATGGTCTTGACAACCTCCTTGACTTTTGTACCAGGTTTTCCAGAGAAGCTGGAGAGGACCTCCATATTCACGTTATACCGTTTCGCCATCTCCACCGAGCGGTTGTGGAGGACCTGCGCCCCCAGGCTGGCCAGCTCCAGCATCTCATCGAAGGTGATCTCCTCCAGCTTCCGCGCCCCCTGCACACTGCGGGGGTCGGCGGTGTAGACGCCGTCCACATCGGTGTAGATCTGGCACAGGTCGGCGTGGAGCGCGGCCGCCAGGGCCACTGCGGATGTGTCCGAGCCGCCCCGGCCCAGGGTAGTCACGTCGCCATACTTGTTAATGCCCTGGAAGCCAGCCACCAGCACAATCTTTCGCTTATCCAGCTCGGTCTGGATGCGCTCAGTCTGGATGCGCTTGATGCGCGCCCCGCCATAGGCGGAGTCGGTGTTCACACCGGCCTGCCAGCCGGTGAGCGAGACCACCTGATAGCCCATGGCCTCGATGGCCATGGCGCACAGAGAAATGGAGATCTGTTCCCCCGTGGCCAGCAGCATATCCATCTCCCGCTTGGACGCATGGGGGTTGATCTCCGCCGCCTTGGCGATCAGATCATCGGTGGTATCCCCCTGGGCGGAGAGCACCACCACCACACTGTGCCCCTTGCGATAGGTCTCTGTGATGATCCGGGCCACGTTGCGCACGCGGTCCGCGTTGGCGACAGAGCTGCCGCCGAATTTTTGTACAATGAGTGCCATATATCGTTTCCCTCCAACGGTTGATCAAGACGCAGATTTCCGGTCCGGCTCCCGCCGGTCCATCCATCCTATGCACACTGCGACCGACAGGCCAGGGTCACAGGATGCGGAACAGGGAGTCCACTTCCACGCCGGCCAGACGGTCCCGCAGCTGGGGCTCAGTCATTGGGGCGGTGAGGAAGGCGGCCTCGCCGGCGGGTGCGCCGCTGCGGGCCAGGGGCTGAAGCTCGCCGCAGGCCAGACGGGCCTGGTCCATGGAGATCTGCGCCCGAACGTACCACCGGGAGGTCAGCAGGTCGGAGGACACCACCAGGTCGGGTGCTCCGGGTCCCCACTGGTTCCGGTGATCCCGGTGGGTGTCCCGGGCAATATCCATCACATCGGCCACCACAGCGGAGGCGGTGGGCAGCTTGCCCGCGCCGCGGCCGTAGAACATCACATCGCCCACGGCGTTTCCGGTGACCGCGATGGCGTTGAACACATCCTCCACACCGGCCAGGGGGTTCTCACAAGAGACCAGGTGGGGGGCCACAAAGGCGCACACCTTGCCCTCCGGCTCCCGGATGGCCCGGCCCAGCAGCTTGATCTTATAGCCGCAGGAGTCAGCATAGGCCACATCGGCCAGGCTCACTCCCCGGATGCCCTGGGTGGGAACCTGGTCGGGATAGACGTGCTGCCCAAAAGACAGGGCGGCCAGGATGCAGGTCTTGCGGCAGGCGTCGTGACCGTCCACGTCGGCGGTGGGGTCCTGCTCGGCATAGCCGTTGGCCTGAGCCTCCTTCAAAGCCTGGTCGAAGGTGAGTCCCGCCTTGATCATCCGGGTGAGGATGTAGTTGGTGGTGCCGTTGAGGATACCGGTGACCTGATCCACCTCATTGGCGGCCAGGCAGGCATTCAGGGGCCGCAGGATGGGGATTCCACCGCCCACGCTGGCCTCGAACAGATAGCTGACGCCGTGCTCCTTGGCCAGCTGCAGCAGCTCATAGCCGTGGGTGGCTACCAGCTCCTTGTTGGCCGTGACCACGCTCTTTCCGGCCTTCAGGGCACGGGTGGTGTAGTCCAGGGCAGCGCCTACACCGCCGATGGTCTCCACCACGATGCCCACCTCGGGGTCATGCTCGATCGTAGAGAAGTCCTTGACAAACAGATCCTTGTACGGGCCCTCAAAAATATCCCGGGCCCGCATGATGTATTTCAGCCGGACCTGGTTGTTCACCCGTCCATCGATCAGTCCGCTGTTCTTGGTCAGCACCTCAGCCACACCGGAACCCACAGTCCCGAAGCCCAAAATCGCTATATTTACCATTCCGTTCACCTCATTCTGCATCTGCCGGCCATCTTAACCGGCCAGGATCTCGCATTTCAGCACACCCGGACTGCCCGCCGCCGCGTTCAGCATATCCTCCAGCGAGCGCTGGAGGGCAGAGGTCTCCGCCGTGATGGTCACCACCGCGCAGCCGTTGACCGGGATGTTCTGATTGATGGTCAGGATGTTGACCCCCGTTCCGGCAAAGACATTGAGCAGTCCGGACAGGATCCCCGGCTCATCCTTCAGCATCGTCTGAAAGGTGACGATCCTTCCATGGAGCATATCGTTGAAGGGACGCACCGCGTCCTTGTACTTGTAATAGGCACTGCGGCTGATGCCCACAGCCTGAGCTGCCCGGTTCACCGTGGTCTCCTCGCCTGTCTCCAGAAGGCGCTTGGCCTCCGCCACCTTGCGGAAGATCTCCGGCATGGCAGAGGCCTCCACAATAAAGTATCCTGCCGTCTGTTTCATAGTGCCTCCTCCATTCCGCGCCACTTTGTCCGCCCGCTGCGGCCATTTGTTTTTGTACTGCGGTCTATTTTAGCATATCTTTCACAGGGATGCAACGGCGAAACACATTCCACGTATAGATTTTCCTGGGAAAGCACAGGTGATATTTGTCGTTTTTTCACAACACGGTGAAGGAAAACACAGCGGGAGGAGCCTTCGCTCCTCCCGCCGAGAGGTTCAGTAGCCGTAGGGCACTCCGGTATCCGGGTTAATCAGCGCCCCATCTCCGCCGGAGTTCTCCGGATCCGGCGGCAGCGCCGGGTCGTCTGTACCCGGTTCGCTGGGCTCCTCCGGCGCTCCGGGCTCCGGCTCCTCCGTGCTGGGCTCATTGGAGTGCACGGTGCAGCTCTGCCCTCCCGCGGCCGCCAGATAGGCGGAATAGAAGGCACTGCTGTCCCTGGCTACGGCGCCGCCCACGCTCTCCCGGTCCAGATTCAGATAGCACAGGGTACGCACGCTCACCTCCGGACAGAAGGGGCCTGCCGCCCGGTAAAAGCCTGTAAACTCTCCGTTGGCGTCCAGGATGGGATCATCCACGCATACCCGCACCATCGAGTTGGAGCCCTCCTCCAAAGAGTGGCAGCTGCACACGAAGGAGGGGCGGTCCTCCGGGAACACATAGCCGGTGGCGATGCGTGAGCTCCCTCTGGCGTCATACTGACAGGCCTCAATGGCCTCTCCGCCGCAGTCCATGCAGTAGGAGACGCTGACCAGGCCGCTGACCTGGGGGAACTTCCGGTCCGCCAGCCCCTCATGGATGGGGGTCATCACTTTTTTGAACACCTGGGCCGCGGGATTGCCCGGGGCGGGGACCCGCTCCGGCGTCTCATAGCCCACCCAGACTGCCGCAGTGTAGTAAGGGGTATAGCCCACGAACCAGCGGTTGTCCTTGGTATCCGTGGTACCCGTCTTACCAGCGGTGGTCATGCCGCTGATCCGGGCCTCCGTGCCGCCGCCGCTGGTCACCACGTTGGTGAGCATGGAGTTGATATAGTAGGCGGTGGTGTCCTTGACCGCCACCGAGTCCTCCCGGGTGTTGTCCAGGATGACCTCTCCCTTGCTGTTTTCCACCTTGGTATAGGTGCGCGCCTGGCGGTAGACGCCCCCGTTGGGGAACACGGAGAAGGCGTTGGCCATGTCCCGGGTGCTGACGCCATCGGTCAGACCGCCCATAGCCAGGGGGGCGATGCCGATGTCCCCCTTCACCTCGCCGTTCACCATGCGGCCGCTCTCCAGCGGCAGGTGAAAGCGCTGGGTGGCAAATTCAAACGCCTTGGCCGGGGTCACCTGGGCCACCGTGCGCACTGCCACCGTGTTATAGGAGTCCTCCACTGCCTGATTCACCGTCACCTGGCCCCGGTAGACGCCATCCACGTTCACCGGCCACGCCTTGCCGCCCAGCACCTGATAGGGGTAGTCGGGCATGACGGTGATGGGGCTCATCAGGCCCATCTCAATGGCCGGGGCATAGGCGGACAGGGGCTTGATGGAGGAACCGGGCTGCCGCTTGGCGTTGGTAGCCAGGTTCAGGCCCCGGTTGATCTCCTTCTCACCGATCCGGCCCACCAGGGCGGCGATGTCCCCGGTCTCGTTGTCAATGATGGTGATGGCCGACTGAAGGCGCTGGCCCGTGCTCTTGGAGACATAGTTCAAAAGCTCCTCGTCCCCATAGACGGCCTCCGCCTTTTTCTGGACCTCCGGGTCGATGCAGGTGTAGATCCGCAGGCCTCCGCTGGCCAGCATCTGGCTGGCCACCTTGTCGGAGTAGTCGTACTTTTCCTTCAGATCCTTGATTACGTCGGAGATGACCTGCTCCTCGTACCAGGAGTAGATGTTCTCCGGGCTCTCCGAGTCGCCGCTGGAGCCCGCCTCCATACCCACAAAGACCAGCTCCTGGGCCACCGCCTGATCGTGCTCCTCCTGGGTGATGTACCCCTCCTTGAGCATCTGGTTCAGAATGAGCTCCTGGCGGTACTTGTTCCACTGCTTGGCGTCCCACAGCTTCCCCTTGCTGTTGGCCACCTTGGCCAGGGAGTACGGGCCGTATTTGGAGGGGTTATTGGTGATGGCAATGAGGCTGGCACACTCGGCCAGGGTCAGCTCAGACACCGGCTTTCCGAAATATTTTTCGGCGGCAGCCCCCACACCCTCGCAGCCGGCGCCCAGGGGGATGACATTCAGATACCACAGCAGCGTGGTGTCCTTGTCATAGTTCCGGTCAAACTCCAGCGCACGGAAGATCTCCGTCACCTTCCGCTTCACCGTGGTCTCATTGTCCTCCGTCAGGTTCTTGATGAGCTGCTGGGTGATGGTGGAGCCGCCCTGGATGTCTCCGCCGGTGAACATACTGAACACCGCCTGGGCGGTGCGCCACCAGTCCACCCCGTTGTGCTTCAGGAAGCGCCGGTCCTCAATGGCGATCGCCGCATTTTTCAGATCCTCCGGGATCTCCTCATACTCCACCCACTGGGAGCTGATGGAGGTGAGCACCTGTCCCAGCTCCTGATACTGGCCGCTGTCATCCTCATAGTACATCACGCTGTTTTCCCGCAGGGTGACGTCCCCCAGGTCCAGCGAAGCCTTCGGGAGGATGACCGTCCGGACGTAGACCGCCCCGAAGCAGCACAGGATGGCCCCGGTGGTCACGGCGATGAGCAGCAGGGTACCGATCACCCGCAGTGCCAGTCCGCCCCGGCCGCGCCCCTTTTTCGGGCGGCGGGGCCCGTCTCCGGACCGCTGGCCGGAGCCGCTGCGGGACCGGGGCCGGCGTTCCTCCCCGGAAGCGTAAGAAGAATAGTTTTGTTCAGACACAGAAATCCCTCCGAACCTGCGGCGCTGCCGGCTTCCGGCGCGCCCAATGTCCATGGTGATGGTCGGTTTTGATCTCCCCCAGGAGCGCGGCTCTTCCCTGGAAAGGAACTGGCACACACCTCTGGCGGCAAAAAATCAGTATATATT
>OJRL01000252.1_pt1 | contig 41448 bp, 40 predicted proteins | sample 1599191 | NCBI WGS metagenome assembly OJRL01 (sample SAMN03922537, study PRJEB24848) | human gut metagenome | isolation source: stool sample | host: Homo sapiens | place: Germany | collected 2010-05
GAGCAGAATCCCTCGTGGCCGCCGTTCGGCGGCCCAAATCATCTCCGGGCGGTTGATCGCCGCCCCTACATCCCCCCGGAAGCTCTTCCGCCATCGAATCACCCCGGCGGAAGCCGCTCTCACCCCGCCGGTCGGTTGACCTTCAGCACCCCGGAGATCTGGTTCAGCTTGTTCATGACGGACTTCAGCTGGGCGCCGTCCTTCACCCGGATCTCCAGCCGGAAGATGGCAAACTGGTCCTCTGTACTGCGGGAGTTGATGCCCAGCACAAAGGTATTCGTCGTGGAGAGGGCAGCGGAGATGTCCAGCAGCAGGCCCTGCCGGTCCTTGCACACCACCTCCAAAATCGTGGGATAGCTGTCGTTGGTGTCGCCGCCCCAGGAGACCTTGATCCAGCGCCCCTCCTGCCCCGGCTGGGATCGCTTCTCCTCCGAGGCGTTGGGACAGTCGCACCGGTGGACGGACACGCCGTACCCCCGGGTGATAAAGCCGATGATGTCGTCCCCCGGCACCGGGGTGCAGCACTTGGAGAACTTCACCAGGCAGTTATCCAGGCCCTCCACGATGATGCCCTGCTCGCTCTTCACCCGCTTGGGAGCGGAGGGCTGTTTGGCAGGCTCCGCCGGTTTGGCCTCCGCCAGCTCCTCGGCGGCCTTTTCCGCCTGGTGGAGCTTCGCCACCCGGTTCAGCTCCCCCTGGATCCGGCTCACTGCCTTCTGGGCGGTGAAGCCGCCGTAGCCGATGGCGGCGTACATGTCGTCCAGAGAGCCGTAGGACACCCGCTTCAACAGCACCGGCAGCATCTCCGGCGAGAGAACGTCCTTCATGGAGATGCCGCAGTGCTTCAGCTCCGCCTCGAAGGCGGCACGGCCGTTTGCGATGTTCTCCTCTTTCTTCTCCTTCTTGAACCACTGGCGAATCTTGCTGCGGGCCTCGCTGCTTCTGGCAATCTTCATCCAGTCCCGGCTGGGACCCTTGGCGTTCTTGGAGGTGAGGATCTCCACGATGTCGCCGTTTTTCAGCACATGGTCCAGCGTGACGATCCGGCCGTTCACCTTGGCGCCCACCATCCGGTTGCCCACGGCGGAGTGGATGGCGTAGGCAAAGTCGATGGGCGTGGCGCCGGCGGGCAGGTTCTGCACGTCGCCGCCCGGTGTGAAGACGAACACCTCATCGGAGAACATATCGATCTTCAGAGAGTGGATATAGTCCTCTGCGTCCGCGCCCTCCTGGTTTTCCAGCAAACGGCGGACCCACTCGTAGCGCCCTTCGGTGCCGGCGCCCTGGCCGTTCTGCTTGTATTTCCAGTGGGCGGCCACGCCGTACTCGGCGATCTCGTGCATCTCCTTGGCTGTCTCTTATAGCGGATCTGCACCTCGAAGGGCAGGCCGTCCGCGCCGATGACCGTGGTGTGGAGGGACTGATATCCGTTGGGCTTTGGAGTGCCGATATAGTCCTTGAAGCGGCCCAGAATGGGCTTGTAGAGATCATGGATGACACCCAAAACGTTGTAGCAGTCCCCCACCGTGTTCACGATCACCCGGAAGGCGAACAGGTCGAAGATCTCGTCCAGGCTCTTGTTCTGGTTGAACATCTTCCGGTAGATGGAGTAGGGATGCTTCATCCGGCCGTAGACGATGTGATCGATGTCCAGCTCCTTCAACCGGTCGTCGATCTGGATCTGGATGCGGCGCATGAAGTCCTCGTACTCCTGGTGCTTGGCCTCCAGCTTGGAGACGATTTCCTCGTAGCCGATGGGGTCCAGATATTTTAAGGACAGGTCCTCCAGCTCCCACTTGATGCGCTGCATACCCAGCCGGTGGGCGATGGGGGCATAGATCTCCATAGTCTCCAGAGACTTCTGCTTCTGCTTGGCGGGAGACTGGTACTCCATGGTCCGCATGTTGTGGAGCCGGTCGGAGATCTTGATGAGGATCACCCGGATGTCCTTGCTCATGGCGATGAGCATCTTCCGCAGGTTCTCCATCTGCTCGTCTTCCTTGGTGGCGTACTGGATGCGGGTCAGCTTGCTGACGCCTTCCACCAGGTCGGCGATGGTGGGTGAAAAGAGTTTGGATACCTGTTCGTGGGTGGCGGCGGTGTCCTCGATGACGTCGTGGAGCAGGGCGGCCTCGATGGACTCGCTGTCCAGCCGCAGCTCCTCCGCCACAATCTGCGCCACCGCCAGGGGATGGATGATATAGGGCTCCCCGCTCTTGCGCTTCTGGTCCTTGTGGGCCTCTGCCGCAAATTCAAAGGCCGCCCGGATGTGCTGGAAGTCTGCCGCAGGATTGTAGCCCCGGACAGTCTTTTCCAGGTTCTCATACTGTTCCTGAATGGTCATGACACAACACCTCCACTCTTGCCGGCGGCGTCCTCCCGCAGGCGGGACAGATAGGGGCAGGCGAAGAGATCCACCTTCCCCTGGATGGGATTCAGCGAAAGCGTCACCTGGTCCCCCTGGACGGACAGGGCGATCAGGCCCCGCTCCTGGAACACGGCCAGGGCCAGGCCGGCCCGGAGGAAGCTCTCACACCCGCCGGAGAGTGCCGACAGCCGCCGCAGAAAGGGCAGCATCTCCTCCTCCGCCTTTCCCCGGCGGAGCTGCCGCTCCAGCACGGTCCAAAAGGCGGCGAACTGGCTGCGGGACGCCTGGAGCCGGGCCCGCTCCTGCCCGGTGAGGCCCTCTCCCGCCACGAGGCGGTGGAGCAGGTCCAGGTCCGCCGCCTCATGGCGGCTGGGGGTCAGAGAGGGGCGGATGTCGATGAGCTGCAGCTGCAGGGTGGTATTGCCCCGGAAGGTATTGGCCTGGAGATAAAAGGCCGCGTCCACCCGCATGCCCGCCGCCACGCCGCACGTCTCCTCCGTCATGGAGAAGAAGATGGCGTCAAACCGGCACGTGCCCTTGGAGAGGCGGAGCTTCAGGTGCTTCCCCTGGCCCACGGGCTGCAGGACGTCCACCGTGGCGCCCAGCAGGGCGAACACCGGCCGGGGATTACCCGCGCCATAGGGCTCCAGCTGGTCCAGCTGCTCCACCTCCGCCAGCGTCACCTCGCCGGGGCAGGAGATGGGCGCGTCCACGTCCAGGCAGGATACCGCCCGTTCCCCGCCGGAGGCGGAGCGGACATACCGGTTCATCCGGGCCCGGAAGGCGTCGATGTTCTCCTCGGAGATGGTAAAGCCCGCCGCCAACTCGTGGCCGCCGAAGCCCTCCAGCAGGTCGGCGCAGGACTCCAGCGCGGAAAACAGGTTGAACCCGCCGTAGGACCGGCAGGAACCCTTGCCCACGCCGTCTTTTAGATGAATCATGAAGCTTGGGCAGGCGTACTTCTCGCTGAGGCGGGAGGCCACAATCCCCACCACGCCCTGGTGCCAGTCCTCGCTGGAGAGGACCAGGGCGCTGCGGTCCTCGGCCCGGAGGCGCTCGATCTTCTCGGTGGCGTCGGCGCAGATGGCCTGCTCTACCGCCTGCCGCTCCCGGTTTAGGTCACACAGAGCCTTTGCCAGCTCCTCGGCCCGGGCGGGGTCATCGGTCTCCAGCAGGTCCGCGGCCAGATCCGCCGCGCCCATGCGGCCAGCGGCGTTGATCCTGGGGGCCAGCACAAAGCCGATCTGGACAGAGGTGATGGGCTTGCCCAGAAGCCCCGCCTCCTTCAGCAGGGCGTGGACGCCCACGAAGTCCGTGTGGGGCAGGGCCTCCAGCCCGCAGAAGGCGATGGTGCGGTTCTCCCCCTCCATCCGCATCACGTCGGCAATGGTGCCAATGGCCGCCAGGGTGCAGTATCGGGCGAACAGGGCATCCTCCCGGCTCTCGCCCCCCAGGGCCAGCACCAGCTTCAGCGCCACACCCACTCCCGCCAGATGCTTGAAGGGATAGGGGCAGTCGCTGCGGTGGGGGTCCACCACTGCCAGCGCCCGCGGCAGCTCCTCCTTGCACTCATGATGGTCGGTGATGACCACATCCAGCCCGATGGAGGCAGCGAAGTCCACCTCCTCGTTGCCGGTGATGCCGCAGTCCACGGTGATCATCAGCGTGGCGCCCTGGTCCCGCAGGCCTTGGATGGCCTCCTTGGACAGGCCATAGCCCTCCTCGATCCGGCGGGGGATATGCCGCAGGCAGCGGACGCCGCAGCTTTTGAGATAGTCCATCAGCAGAACCGTGGAAGTGATGCCGTCCACGTCGTAGTCGCCGAACACGGCGATGGTCTCCCCCTGGCTGATCGCCCGCTGGATGCGGGCGACGGCTTTGTCCATATCCCGCATCAGCATGGGGGACATGCTGAGGCTCCTGTCCCGCTCCAGCGCCTCGGCCGCCGCCTCGGCAGTGGTGACACCCCGGGCCGCCAGGACCGTGGAGAGGAGATAGGGGTATCCGGCACTCCGCAGGAGGGCAACGTCCCGCTCAGCCGGGGTCCCGATGTTCCATTTTTTGAATCTCATGGCACGTTCCCTCCCTTTCAAAGGTAATAAAAAGCCATCATAACTAAATTATTATAGCAGGCAAGGGGTGAAACGTAAAGGTTTTTCTGCGTTCCGACACCGTTCGTTTGACGGCGGCGGCAGATTCTGGTACAATGGCATACCGACAGAGGGCGAATCCGGGCATCTCTGCCAGAATCTGAAAGAAATCTGACGCTAAAGGAGCGAAGAATGACAACATGAAAAGACGACTGCAATGGTTCTGTTCCTGCGCGCTGCTCTGCGCCCTGCTGGTGACAGCGGCGCTGCCGGCGCCCGCGGCAGCGGCCTCCACCGGCTTTTCCGACGTGCCGGAGAGCCACTGGGCGGCGGACTCCATCCGTCGGGCCGTGGACCTGGGCCTGTTCCAGGGGCAGACGCCCACCCGCTTCGGCTTGGGGGCTCCCATGACCCGGGGGGCCTTTGTGGTGGCCCTGTGCCGCCTGTTCGGCTGGGAGATGGTAACACCGGAGGCCGGGTCCTATACGGACAACCAGGACAAGAGTGCCTGGTATTACAGCGCGGTGGAGACCGCCTATGCCAACGGGGCCATCACCCGGCAGACGGATACGTTCCGCCCCCGGGAGCCCATCACCCGGGAGGAGCTGGCGGTCATGCTGGTGCGGGCTATGGGCTACGGCACCATCGCCGGTTTGGCCCAGGACCTGCCCATGCCCTTCCGAGATGTGACCACCAACGTGGGCTATATCGCCATGGCCCATGAGCTGGGGCTGGTGAACGGCACTGCGGCCACCACCTTCTCCCCGGATCAGACTGCCACCCGGGAGCAGGCGGCGGTCATGCTGATCCGGCTGTATGACAGCTATCACGCCGCGGCCCCGGAGAAAACCGGCATCGCCTATTCCGCGGAGGGTCTGACAGACCTGACCGGCTATGGCGCCGTGGCGGTGGGCGGCGCCCGGCTGATCTACGCCGGGGAGTCCCGGCTCGCCGGCACCCCCGATGCAGAGACCGCAGCCGCCCTGCAGGAGACCATCACCGCCGCCGGTGCCGTGCCGCTGCTGCATGTGGGCGGGAGCGCCTCGGCACTGAAGGATGACCCCAGCCACACCGCAGAGGTGCTGGCGGCCGCGGTGGAGAGCGGCGGTTATGAGGGGCTGTTTCTGGATCTGGCGGAGCTCTCTTCCGCCCAGAAGAAGGATTTCACCGCGCTGGCGGAGGCGCTGCGGGCCGAACTGGGAGAGGACCGGCTGCTCTATTTGATGGTGGAGGCGCCCGTCTGGCAGGGAGCCGCATACAACGGCTATGACTATGCCGCCCTGAGTGAGCCGGCCGACAAGCTGGTGGTGCGGGTGGCGGACTATGGCGACGTGTCCGAGGACTTCCCCATCGCCCCCCTGGCGCCGCTGGAGGAGGTCTACTACGCCCTGGCCGAACTGGCGGACCAGGTGGATTCCGACTGTCTCAGCCTGCTGCTGACCACCACGGGCTCCGCCTGGACGGATGGGCGGCACACCGGCCAGGCCTCCGCCGCCGAGATCGAGCAGCTGCTGTCCGCCTCCCAGACGAAAGATTACTACTCCGACCGCTACGCCTGCGCCTATCTCACCTCCGGCAGCGGGGACACCGCGGTGTGGTATCTCAACGGCGAGGCCGCCCTGGAGCGGGCCCGGATGGCTGCTTTCTTCGGCGTGGACCAGCTGTGCCTCAGCGACCTGTCCTCTGTGGCGGACTATGACAATTACAATCTGCTGGAGGGGCTGGACGCCGGATCCTCCCAGGTGCAAATCTGAAACCTGAAAAACGCCGCCTCTGCCAGTTGGCAGAGGCGGCGTCTGTGTATATGGGAAAGCGCAGCAGCCTTACAGGAACTTCTGCATCCCGTCGGTAGCCAGGGAGAGGTCGGCGCTGATGGTGACGGTGAACTTGATGTTGTTCTTCTCGCCAAAGGCGTCCAGCCAGTTCAGGAAATTCTCGGTGTCCTTGTCCACTTCCCGGCCGATGGTCTTGCACAGGTTGTCGATGAACACATGGGAGATATCATAGTTGCCCGCATACAGGCCGCTGATGAAGCCCCGGAAGAGCTCGTAGCTGTCCAGATTGTACTCCTGGGCGTCGATCAGGCGGATGTGGTAGTGGATATCGTATGTCATGGTGCGGTTAGCCTCGATGCAAACCACGTTGCCGGGCTCGTCCTTCGCCGCGTTGTTGATCAGTTCAATGAGCTGCTTGGTCTTGCCGGAGCCCTTCACGCCCATAATCAGTCTGACCATAGTAATCACTCCTGTCAATTAAAGTCGCTGGGGGAAATTCGGTATGTTAAGCATACCACAAGATCGCGTGAAAAACAATGGAGAAATGAAGATTCAAACTTTGTTCATAATGGAGATTGACAGTGGGCGGCAGGACGGGTGCCGCCCAATCCGAGGCTGGTCACCCCTCCAGCTTGCTCTCCAGCTGCGCCCGCCGGTCTTCATAGCCCGGCTTGCCAAGCAGGGCGAACATATTCTTCTTGTAGGCCTCCACCCCCGGCTGATCGAAAGGGTTCACGTCCAGCAGATAGCCGGAGAGGCCGCAGGCGTACTCGAAAAAGTAGATCAGCTGCCCCAGGTCTGCCGGCGTCCTGCCGGAGGTCTCCACGATCAGGTTGGGCACGCCGCCCTCCGTGTGGGCCAGCAGGGTGCCCTCCATGGCCCGGTCCCGGATGAAGTCCAGGGACTTGCCCGCCAGGAAGTTCAGCCCGTCGCCGTCCGCCTCGTCCGCCGGGACTGTCAGCTGTCGGTCGGAGGGACCCAGGCGCACCACGGTCTCAAACATCAGGCGCTTGCCCTCCTGGATGTACTGGCCCATGGAGTGGAGGTCCGCGGTGAACTCCACGCTGGCGGGGAAGAGGCCCTTGCCCTCCTTGCCCTCGCTCTCGCCGAAGAGCTGCTTCCACCACTCCGCCATGAACCGGAACGCCGGGTCATAGCAGGCCAAGAGCTCAATGGACCGGCCCGCCCGGTACAGCTCGTACCGGATGGCGGCGTACCGCCAGGCAGGGCACCGGAAGGAAGCCTCGGTGCAGGTCTCCATCATCTCCGCCGCTCCCTGCATCAGGGCGGTGATATCCACCCCGGCCACGGCAATGGGCAGCAGGCCCACGGCGGTCAACACGCTGTATCGGCCGCCCACGTCGTCGGGGACCACGAAGGTCTCCCATCCCTCGCTGTCCGCCAGGGACTTCAGGGCGCCACGGGCCTTGTCCGTGGTGGCGTAGATCCGCTCCCGGGCGCCCTCCCGGCCGTACTTCTTCTCCAAGGCCTCCCGGAAGAAGCGGAAGGCCACGGCGGGCTCAGTAGTGGTGCCCGACTTGGAAATCACGTTGACGGAGAAATCCACATCCGCCACCAGGTCCAGCACCTCCCCCATAGCGTCGGAGGAAAGGCCGTTGCCCACAAAGTAGATGTTGGGGGTATCCTTGCGCTTCAGGTTGTAATTGGGAGAGCGCAGGCAGTCGATGACACCCCGGGCGCCTAAGTACGAGCCGCCGATCCCGATGACCACCAGGGCCTGGGAGTTGGCCCGGATCCGGGACGCGGCCGCCTGGATGCGGGCGAACTCCTCCCGGTCATAGTCCCGGGGCAGATGGACCCAGCCGGTGAACTCTCCGCCGGCACCGCTGCCGCTCTGGAGCTTCTCATGGGCCCGCTTCAGCCGCGGCGCCAGGACCTCCTCATAGGGCTCTCTTTCGTAAAGCTGCGCGGGTTTGTTGCTTTATTATACCATGCTCCGAAACGGGACACAAGGGAAAGCGGTCGCAATCCGCCGGGATTTCAGGGGGCGCAGCGCCCCCCACCGCCGTCAGCCGCAGAGGAAGGCCGTCCGCAGCATCTGGACCAGCATCTGGCTGAAGGTGACCCGTGGGATCTCCTCTCCTGCCAGGATGGGCAGCTCCGCCACGACCTCTTCCCCGGAGGTGATGGTGAGGGTCCCCAGTTGACTGCCCGCCGCCACCGGCGCCTCCACAGAGTCCGCCAGGGTGACCAGCTGCTGCAGGCTGCCCGCCTTGGTCTTTTCCAGTAGGAGGTGCGTGTTCTCCCCCAGCACTGGCTGCACTGTGGCCTGGGTCCCCAGGGACACGGGCACCGGCGGCAGGGCGGACTCCGGCACCACATTCTCCAGCGTGTAGGTGGAAAAGCCATAGTTCAGCAGATTGGTGGCATCCTCAAACCGCTGGGTGGAGGTTGGTGCCTTCATGATGACGGCGATCAGCTCCATGCCGTCCCGCTCGGCCGTACCAGAGAGGCAGTACAGCGCACTGTCTGTTGAGCCGGTCTTCAGGCCGGTGGCTCCCTGGTAGAAGCGGATCAGGCGGTTGGTGTTCACCAGGGAGGAGGCCCCGTCCCGCAGGGAATCCATCCAGATGGTGGTGTACTGGCGGATGTCCGGGTGGTTTCGGATCAGTTCCCGGCTCATAAGGGCGATGTCGTATGCGGAGGTGACATGCCCCTCCGCCGGCAGGCCGGTGGCATTACAGAAGTGGGTATCGGCCATGCCCAACTCCGCGGCCCGCTGGTTCATTCGCTCCACAAAGGCCTCCTCGCTGCCGGCCACCGTCTCCGCCAGCGCCACGGCGCAGTCGTTGGCAGAGACAACGCACACCGCCTTCAGCATATCGCTGACCGTCATCTGCTCATTCTCCTTCAGCCAGATCTGGCTGCCGCCCATGGAGCAGGCGTGGGCCGACGCGGTGACCACGTCGTCATAGTGGAGCTGTCCGGCGTCGATGGCCTCCATGGTCAGCAGCAGCGTCATGACCTTGGTGACGCTGGCGGGCTCCAGCTTGGCATGTTCGTCCTTGGCGAAGAGGACGGTGCCCGTCTCCTTTTCCATCAGCAGAGCCGAGGGCGCGGATACTTCCAGCGCCTGGGCACTGCTCCCCAGCGCCAGCAGGGCGCACAGCAGCACGACGAGTTTTTTCATGGTGATCCCCCTTTGCTTCGATGGTAGAATCTATGTCCGCGAAAAGGCGTTCATGCCGGAGAAGATTTGGGGGTTGCAAAATATGAAGCGGTCTGGTATAATAACAACTCAGATGCGGCTGTAGTTCATCGGTAGAACGGCAGCTTCCCAAGCTGCATAGGTGGGTTCGACTCCCATCAGCCGCTCCAAAAGAAAATGCGACTTGTTTCGACAAGTCGCATTTTCTTTTGGGTTTCGCTCCCGTTGGTCGCTCCACCCTTCAGTGATTGAAATGCTCGGGCGAAGTGAATTCGCCCTGCGCCAAGGTTTTGCCTGTGGTAAAACGCTTGTACGGCGCAAAGGCGCTGCCGGCCAGAAGGCCGGTTAGATGCTTCTCAAGAAAAATTGCAAATTTGAATGCAAGAGAGTTCGACCGACCTGAGAGGATTTGGATTGTTACCCCTTGCCATGAAAGAGAGACATCTGCTAAAAGCAGATGTCTCTCTTTCGTTCCGCCAAGGGGTTTTCCTGCGGCGAAAACGCTTGCAGGACGCAAAAAAGGAAAGCCTTGAAACCTGACGGTTCCAAGGCTTTCTGTGGCGGAGAAGGAGGGATTCGAACCCTCGAGACCCTTTAGGGGCCTACATGATTTCCAATCATGCGCCCTCGACCAACTAGGCGACTTCTCCATAGCTGTTCTGGTTCTAATTTCTGTATACGAGGCGTCGCCAAATGCGACAGCGTTATTATTATACCAGAGCTTTTCCCAAAGTCAAGCCCCAAAAACGATTTTATCAAAAAAGGCACGGCGACACCCAGCTTGTGGATACTCTTTCCCACCTGCGTTTTCATGGGATCCCTGCCGTAGGGCATCATCATTCCCACTGCCGCGCCGGCCATCAGTCCGGCGCCGATACCGACCCAAAATCCGGTACACATTCTCATCTTCAGTCACTCCTTTGCGGCCTGAGCGTAGTATAGCCGCTTTCCCGGAAAAAAAACGCGTTAGAGCGATTTGCCAGAAACCGGCAGATCCGTTATAATGATGATAACGACATCCAAATCTCAAAACGGCGGGCCCAGGCCCGGACGGAGGAAACCATGACCACCATCTATCTGATTCGCCACGCAGAGGCGGAGGGCAACCTGTACCGCATCGCCCAGGGACAGGCCAACAGCAGCATCACAGACCGGGGCGAGCGGCAGATCCAGGCGCTGGCGCGCCGATTCGCGGATATTCCCATCGACGCGGTCTACGCCAGCGACCTCTACCGCACCTGCGCCACCGCCAGCGCCATATACAAGCCCAAGGGCCTGCCCCTGCACCGGCGGCGGGACCTGCGGGAGATCTGCGTGGGCGTGTGGGAGGAGAAGACCTGGGGAGAGATCGCCCGGCAGGACCCGGCGCAGCTGGAAAACTTCAACCACCGGCTCCACCTGTGGCACGTAGAGGGCGCGGAGACGCCCCAGGCAGTCCAGACCCGGCTGCTGGCGGCCGTGCGGGACATTGCGGCGGCCAATGACGGAAAAACGGCGGCGGTGTTCTCTCATGGCTGCGCCATCCGCCTGCTGCTGGCGGCCCTGCAGGGCATCCCGCTGGAGGAGCTGGGGAAGACGCCCACCGGCAGCAACACCGCTGTCTCTCTGCTGCGGGCGGAGGGGGCGCGGATCCAGGTGGTCTGGCGGGACGATGCGAGCCATCTGACAGACCCGGCCTTCACCCAAGGATGCACCGTGAAGCAGCGGGCCAACGGACTGGAGCCCGGCCTCTATTTCCGCCCCCTGGCGCGGGAGCAGGCGGAGTTTCCGGCGGCGTGGGCGGGGACCTCCGGGGCACCGCCCGCCGGGGCGCCTGTACTGGCGGGGTATCTGGATGGAACGCCTGTGGGCGCGGTGGCCTTTGACGACGGCCGGGAATCGGAGCGGGGCTGCGGCTGGATCCCCCTGCTGGCAGTGGCAGAGCCCTGGCGGCGCCGGGGTTACGGCGTGCAGCTGATCGGCCAGGCAGTGATGCACTATCGCCCCATGGGCCGGGACCGCCTGCGGCTGCCCACGCCGGAGACGGAGGCTGCGGCGGGCTTTTACCGGGAGTTCGGCTTTTCTCCGGCGGCGGACGGGCCGGCGTGGGAAAAGTTCATCGGATATGACCCGGAGTTTCTGGGCACATAAGTCCTCCATTCTAAACAGGCAGGGCCGGAGCGAATGCTCCGGCCCTGCCTGTGCTCTTTATTCCAGGTGGCGGACGATGTCCTGGGTCAGGCGGGCGGTCATACCCCAGACGGCGTGGCCCTGCCAATACCAGATGGGGACCTCCACCCGGCCCCGGGCCCAGCGGTAGTCCGCAGGAATACCCACGGTCTCATAGGGAAAGTCCCCCGGCACGTCCGGCTGCAGGGCATAGACATACTGCTCCGGAGCGGTCTCCCGAAAAAAAGCCAGGGGGACGGTGAATGCCTCTCCCACCTCCGCAGGGGAGGGCGCCACCGCCGCAAAACCGGCGGCCGAGACCAGTCCCAGCACCGGCTGCATCAGAAAGCCCGCCTGATTGCAGATGAAGTCCGGCCTGCCCAGGACCTCCACCTCCTGACGGGGGATGGCCAGTTCCTCCTCCGTCTCCCGGAGGGCGCACTGCTCCGGCGTCTCCCCCGCCTCCATCCGGCCCCCGGGGAAACACACCTCCCCGGGCTGGCGGTGCAGGGCGGCGGAGCGGACCTCGAAGAGCAGGTGCAGGCCGTCCGGCCGCTCCACCAGAGGACAGAGGACGGCATAGCTGTGCCGGGCGCCCAGAAGCCCCGGCACATGGTCTGCGTACCGGCGACGCAGATGTTCCAAGTCTCTCATAACAGCATCCTCAGCGCCCGCTGTCGATTGACAATGTCCACCACCGGCACGCTGGGGGCATACTCTCCGTCCAGGGACCAGGGCAGCTCCTCCTCTGTCTCCAGCCGGAGGGAGGAGACGTGGCGGAACACCAGGCCCTGGCTGTCATACTGCTGGTTCAGCAGCGCCAGCACCAGATTCTGCAGATCCGCGGCTGTCTTGGGGCTGGGGACCAGCAGCATCTCGAATTTCCCGTCATCCAGCACCACCCGCTCCGGGTCCAGCTTCATCAGCCCGCCGATGGAGGTGGAGTTGCACACGGCGCCGAACAGGTAGTCCCCGTCCAGCACCTCTCCGTCAGCGGTGAGGCGGATGTGATAGGGGCGGAGGGTGTTCAGGTCCTTCATCCCCTCCAGAATATAGGCAAAGTGGCCCAGGGCGTTCTTGGCCGCCTGAGAGGCGGCATAGGAACTGCGGGTGAAGGCGCCGAAGGAGGCCACATAGATGAAGCTCCGCTCATTCCACCGGCCGATGTCCAGTTCCCGCATGCGGTTCTGTACAATGTTTTTCGCGGCGGACGCCGGGGTCCGTGGAATCTGGAGGCTGGAGGCGAAGTCGTTGGTGGTTCCCTGGGGGAGATAGCCCAGGGGCGGCGGGGCATCCAGCCGCATCAGGCCGGAGATCACCTCGTTGAGGGTGCCGTCTCCTCCGGCTGCCACCACCAGATCGTATCCGGCGCCCTCCCGGGCGGCGGTATCGGCCGCGTCTCCTGGGGCGGAGGTCTCGTGGATCCGGATGAGGTAACCCGCGCCGGAGAGGATGGCCAGCGCGTCAAACAGCGGACCGTGGGGCTTGTTCCGCCCGGCCCGGGGATTGAGAATGAACAGCAGTTTCTTCGTTTTCAAGAGTGACACCTCCTGACTGGGATGGGCGGCCCCATCCAAAGCGATGTAAATTAGTATAGCACGCCGCCCCCGGAAATTCAATTCCGCAGGTGTGACGGATTTGTGAATGTTTCTCCCCCGAACAGGCTGTTTTTTTGCGAAAGCCCTTGCAATCCCCGGGGCGTTCGTGTACAATACACCCTTGCAGGGCAAGCGTTATAAAAATAACATGCCCTGTGAGGCTCCTTTTAAAATTGAATAGAGCCGAACATTTCTGTCAGGGCGGACAGTTTCCGCCCAACACTGACTCGAAATGAGCAGTGATGCAAAGGAGAGAACCATGAAGAAGAGGCTTATGGCGCTCCTTCTTCTGACGGGCCTCCTGAGCGCCGCACTCACCGGTTGCGGAGGCGGCAGCACAGAGCAGGCGTCAGAGGATGGACAGACAGCGGACGGCTCTACCGAGGCGCGGGCCCAGGCGAACGAGATCGTGGTGGGCATCGCGCAGGACCTGGACGAGAGTCTTGACCCTCACCTGGCGGTGGCGGCAGGAACCAAGGAAGTCATGTTCAACGTATTTGAGGGCTTGGTGAAGCCCACGCCTGACGGAGACCTGGTGCCCGCGGTCGCTGACCATTACGAGATCTCTGAGGATCAGACCACATACACCTTTACCCTGCGGGAGGGTGTGCAGTTCCACAACGGGGACCCGGTAGAGATGCGGGATGTCACATATTCCATCGAACGCTGCGCCGACGATTCGGAGGGAACGCCTCTGATCCCGGCGCTTTCTGCTATTTCCAGCATCCAGGCTGATGACACCACGCTGACCATTACCCTGGATCAGCCGGACAGCGAGTTTTTATCCTATCTGACTCTGGCCATCCTGCCGGAGGACTATACGGACCAGGCCACCGCCCCGGTGGGCACGGGGCCTTTCAAATTCGTCTCCCGGACAGCCCAGGACTCCATCGTTCTGGAGCGGTTTGACGGCTACTGGGGCACCCCGGCCCAGCTGGACAAGGTGACCTTCCGGATCATTGAGAACGCGGACAGCCTGGTAATGAGCCTGCAGAGCGGAGCCATCGACATGTTCGCCCACCTGACCAGCACCCAGGCCGCCCAGCTGGGGGATGACTTCCAGGTGCTGGAAGGCACGATGAATCTGGTGCAGGCGCTGTATCTGAACAACGCCGCGGAGCCTTTCAACAATGAAAAGGTCCGGCAGGCCCTGTGCTACGCCGTGGACAAACAGCAGATCATCGATGTGGCCTTCGACGGGTACGGCAGCCCCATCGGCTCCAGTATGTACCCGGCGTTTCAGAAATATTTTGTGGAGGACCTGACAGACTATTATCCCTATGACCCGGAGCGGGCCAGGGAGCTGCTGGCGGAGGCCGGGTATCCCGACGGGTTCTCCATGACCATCACCGTCCCCTCCAACTATCAGCCCCACATCGACACGGCCACTGTGCTGGTGGAGCAGCTGAAGGCCGTGGGCATCACCGCGGAGATTCAGCCTGTGGAGTGGGGTGCCTGGCTCAGCGAGGTGTACGGAAACCGGCAGTTCCAGTCCACCGTGGTAGGCGTAGACGCCTCCAACATGACTGCCCGGGCGCTGCTGGAGCGGTTCACCTCTGCGGCGGACGACAACTTTATCAACTATCAGAACACGGACTATGACGCCCTGTTCCAGCAGGCCCAGGCCACGGCCGACGACGCAGAGCAGACAGAGCTCTACAAACAGATGGAGCGGAACCTGACGGAACACGCCGCCAATGTCTACATCCAGGACCTGGCGGACCTGGTGGTTCTGCGGAACGGGCTGGAGGGATACCAGTTCTATCCCATCTATGTGATGGACCTGTCCACGGTCCATTACGCCCAGTAAATCCAATGCGCGGCAGGTATGCTGCCGCTGCCCCGGAAGGGAGATGATGCCATGAAGTACGTATGCAAGCGGATTTTGATGCTGCTGGTCACCATGGTCATCGTCTCCCTTCTGGCGTTTGCGGCCTTTGAATTGATCCACGGCAGTGCGGCGGAGATCATGCTGGGCACCCAGGCCACGCCGGAGCGCGTGGCGGAGCTGGAGGCGGAGCTGGGGCTGGACCGCCCCTTCGCGGTGCGGTATCTGGAGTGGCTGGCGGGCTTTTTCACCGGGGGCCTGGGGGTTTCTTTCAGTTATAGCCAGCCGGGGGGGGGTTGCCCCCAAGGTGGGGATTACCCTGTGCCTGAGCCTTCTCAGCTTCGCGCTGATTGCCGTGGTGTCCATTCCCCTGGGGCTGTGGGCCTCCCGCGGGCACAGCAGGGTGGGAGACGCCGTGGGGACGGTGTTGGACCAGCTGTGCATGGCGGTGCCGCCGTTTTTCACCGGCATCCTGATTTCCTGGCTGTTCAGCATCACCCTCCGCTGGTTTGTCCACGGCCAATTCCCGGATCTGGGTGCGGACCCGACCGGGGCGTTCCGGTATCTGTTTTTCGCGGCTGCGGCCATCGCCATCCCCCGGATCGCCATGACCGTGCGGATGCTCCGCAGCACCATTCAGGGGGAGATGCGGCGGGACTATGTCCGCACCGCCATCTCCCGGGGCAATGACCGGGGGGCGGTCCTGCGGCGCCATGTGCTGCGCAACGCCCTGGTGCCGGTGGTGACCTTCCTGGCCCAGACCATGGCGGAGATCGTGGCGGCTGGCATCGTGGTGGAGCAGGTGTTTGCCATCCCGGGGCTGGGACGGCTGCTGGTGGCCTCCATCTCCAACCGGGACTACCCCGTGGTGCAGGCCATCGTGGTGATCCTGGCCTTCTGGGTGGTGCTGGCAGGCACCGTGGCAGACATTGTCAACCAGCGGATCGACCCCCGCCTGCGGCTGGGAGGTGCGTCATGAAGCGGCGGATGAACGGATACCTGCTGGCCGGGCTGATTGTCACCGGCCTCATGGCGGCGCTGATCCTGGTCGGCCTGGTGTGGACGCCCTACGACCCGGACGCCCTGCTGGCAGGGCCCAAGCTGGAGGGCCCCTCCCTGGCCCACTGGCTGGGGACCGACAGCTTCGGCCGGGACATCTTCAGCCGGGTGCTGCAGGGGGCGGGCACCACCTTCCTGATCGCCCTGAGCACCGTGGCCATCGGCGCGGTGTGCGGCACGGCAGCGGGCGCCCTCACGGGCTATTTCGGCGGCGTGGTGGACGAGGTCCTGATGCGCCTGAATGACGCGCTGACCGCCTTTCCCAGCATCCTGCTGGCCCTGGTTCTCATCAGCATCCTGGGGCCGGGGAATAAATACAACGTGGTGATCGCCCTGGGGATCGTGTTTATCCCCAGCTTTGCCCGGGTGACCCGCACCGCCTTCGCGGCGCTGCGGGACGTGAATTATGTGAAGAGCGCCCGGCTGATGGGGGCCTCCAGCGGCCGCATCCTGGTGCGGCAGATCCTGCCCAACACCACGCAGGTGCTGCTGCCGGCCATCACCATCGGCTTCAACAACGCGGTGCTGGCGGAGGCCTCCATGAGCTATCTGGGCATCGGCGTCACGCCGCCGGACGCCTCCCTGGGCTACATGCTCTCGGAGGCGCAGGGGATGCTGACCAGCGCCCCCTGGTATGCCCTGGGTTCCGGCGGCGCCATCGTGCTGCTGATCTTCGGCGTGGGTCTCATCGGCGAGGGCCTGCAGCGCCGGAACGGGGGGGTGTCCTGATGCTGGAGATCCGAGATCTGCATGTGAAATTCCACACCCGGCAGCGGGAGGCCGTGGCGGGCGTGTCCCTGACCATCCACAACGGGGAGATCCTGGGGCTGGTGGGCGAGTCCGGCTCCGGCAAGTCTGTCACCGCCATGAGCGTGGCGGGACTGCTGCCCCGAAAGCAGTGCGACTTTTCCGGGGAGATCCTGCTGGACGGCGCGGAGCTGCTCCACGCAGACCGCACGCTGCTGCGGCAGGTCCAGGGGAGGGAGATCGGCGTGGTGTTCCAGGAGCCGCAGAGCTGCATGGACCCCCTGATGCGTATCGGCCCCCAGGTGGAGGAGGTGCTGCGTATCCACACAGACCTCTCCCGGGAGGCGCGGCGGGACCAGGCCCTGGCGGCCCTGGCAGCAGTGGAGCTGCCGGACCCGGCGGGCGTGTATCGGAAGTATCCCCACGAGCTCTCCGGCGGGATGCTGCAGCGGGCCATGATCGCCGCGGCCGTCGTGGCACGGCCCAAGCTGCTGCTGCTGGATGAGCCCACCACCGCCCTGGACGTGACCATCCAGGCCCAGATTTTGGAGCTTTTGAAAAAGCTGAACCGGGAGTCCGGCATCTCCATGCTGTTCATCTCCCACAACCTGAACGTGGTGCGGAAGCTCTGCACCCGCACGGCGGTGATGCAGCGGGGCGTGCTGGTGGAGGAGGGGGACATCGAGACGGTGTTCCGCCATCCCCGGCACCCATACACCCAGCGGCTCATCGCCGCCATTCCCACCCGGCACCGGAAGGAGGAGACGCCATGAGCGAACAGGAGCTGGTGCTCTCCGTCCGGCACGTCACCAGCGGATACCGGGACCGCGGGCTCTTCCGCCGTGGCCCCTATCAGGAGGTCCTCCGCGACGTGACCTTTGATGTGCGCCATGGGGAAATCCTGGGTCTGGTGGGCGAGTCCGGTACCGGAAAATCCACCCTGGCCAGGACCATCCTGGGTATTGTGAAGCCCGACCAGGGGCAGGTGATCCACTACACCAAGCGGCCCCAGATGATCTTTCAGGACCCGTACAGCGCGCTGAACCCCGCCTATTCGGTGGAGTGGACCCTGGAGGAGCCGCTGCGGGTCTACGGCAAGTATGACGCCCCGGAGCGCAAGCGCCGGGTGCGGGAGATGCTGGACCGGGTGGGTCTGCCGGAGGAGTGTCTGGCGGCAAAACCGGCGGAGCTCTCCGGCGGACAGCGGCAGCGGGTGTCCATTGCCGCAGCGCTGATCCAGCGGCCCCGGTTCCTCATTGCCGACGAGCCGGTGTCCGCCCTGGACGTGACCATCCAGGCCCAGATCCTGGACCTGCTGCGGACGCTGCGGCGGGAGCTGGATCTCAGCTATCTCTTTATCTCCCACGACCTGAATGTGGTGTACCAGCTCTGCGACCGGGTGCTGGTGATGAAAGAAGGCCGCATCGTGGAGCAGGGAACAGTGGATGACATCTTCGACCACCCGAAAGACGACTATACCCGCCAGCTGCTGGCGGCAGCGGAGTGAGCATGACATTTTTCAAGTCCCACCAAAAACTGCACATCTGGCTGCTGGCAGACCTGGTCCTGCTGGCAGCCTTCTGGATCGCCCGGGAGCACCGGGACTGGATGAACGCCCTGGAGCGATTTGTATCCGCCCCGATCCGGAGATCTCTGGGCAGCCTGTGCTATCGGGTCTCCTTCTCTGTGATGGAGGCGCTGTATGTCCTGGCGGCCGTCCTCGTGCTGGCCTATGTGGTATGGAACATCACGGCGGTAGTCAGGGCCAGAGGGCGGCGGAAGCGCCGGGCTTACAGCGCGGTTCTGGGGGCGGTCTGCGCCGGGCTGAGCGTCTGCGCCGCTACCTGCCTGCTGTGGGGGGTGTGCTATTACACGGACACCTTCCAGGACCGGTCCGGCATCCGGGCGGAGGAGGTATCGCTCCCGGATCTGACGGCGGTGACCGCGTGGTTCGCGGAAAATCTGGCGCAGACAGGCGACCAGGTGCCCCGGGATGAGGCGGGGACGTTCAATGCGTCTCTGAACGAGATCTTTGCCGGGAGCACGGACATCTACCAGGGCGCGGAGGACCTGTTCCCCTTCCTGGAATTTGAGGACCGGGCGCCCAAGCGGATGTTCTTCTCCAGGGTCATGAGCGCCATGAACTTCACCGGCGTCTACTTTGCTTTCACCGGGGAGTCCAACATCAACGTGGACGCCCCCGCCTGCCTGATCCCCTCCACCATCGCCCACGAGCTGTCCCACCAGCGGGGCATCGCCTCGGAGCAGGAGTGCAACTTCCTGGCGGTGCTGGCCTCCACCACCAGCGGCGATCCGGTGTACGAATACTCCGGCTGGCTGATGGGGTACATCCACCTGGGCAACGCCCTGTACCAGGCGGATCCGGCGGCCTGGCAGGCCATCCGGGACAGCCTTCCGGACACGGTGCGGGCGGATCTGGCATCTAACAACGCCTACTGGGCATCCTTCGAGGGGGCTGCGGCGGATGCCAGCCAGAAGGTGTACGACACGATTTTGAAGGGCTACGGCCAAGAGGACGGCATCCGCTCCTACGGGACGGTGGTGGACCTGCTGGTGGCCTATTACCGGGACACGGCCCGGACCAACGGATCGGAGGGCTTGACCACATGAACATTCTGGTGACACTGGACCGCAACTATCTCCCGCCCCTGCGGGTGATGCTGGGCTCTCTGCTGCGGAATGATCCTGGCGAGACCTTTGAGATTTACGCCATCGGAGACGGCCTGCTGCCGGAGGACTGGGCGGCACTGGAGGAGCTCTGCGCCGGTCGGGGGCGCATCCACCCGTTGGAGGTGCCGGCGGACCTGTTCGCCGACGCGCCGGTGGCCCGGTACTGGACCCGGGCCATGTACTACCGGCTGCTGGCGGCGGAGCTGCTGCCGCGTTCTCTGGACCGGGTGCTGTATCTGGACCCGGACATTCTGGTAATCAATCCCGTCCGGGCCCTGTATGATACGGACCTGGAGGGAGACCTGATGGCCGCCGCCACCCACACCGGGCTGCTGGCGGGCATCACAGACCCGGTGAACCGGCTGCGGCTGGAGAACTATGAGGCGGAGGCCTACTACAACTCCGGCGTACTAGTGATGGATCTGTCCGCCATGCGGCGGGAGGTCCGGCCGGGTGACATCTTCGACTATGCCCGGGAGCACGCCGACATTCTGCTGCTGCCGGACCAGGACGTGCTCAACGGCCTGTACGGCGGACAGATCCTGGGGGTGGACGACAGCCTGTGGAACTACGACGCCCGGCGGTTTGACCGCTACCTGCTGCTGAGCCAAGGGGAGCGGGACATGGACTGGGTGATGGACCACACGGCCATCCTCCACTTCTGCGGCAAGCGCAAGCCCTGGAACCACAGCTATCAGGGCCGGTTTTCCGCCCTGTACAAGCACTACCAGCGGCTGGTGGAGCGGCGGTGAGGGCGGTACCGATCCACGCGGCTGTCTTCTCGGGTGGCCGAGGGCGGCCGCCCCTACCCGATGGAAAAAACGCCGGGATGGCAGAGAGATCCGTCCTGAAGCAAATCAAACAAGCGGTCCCGGGTTTTACCCGGGACCGCTTTTGCGCATGGTATTTTATTTCATCAGCTCGCACACCAGATCAGTGTAGCCGGAGGGATCCTCCAGGGGCAGACCTGCGATCAGCAGAGCCTGGTCGTACAGCAGCGTGGCGTACTTTTTGGCCTTCTCCGGGTCCGCTGTCACGGCGGCCTCCAGGGCCTGGAAAGCTGGGTGCTCCACATTCAGCTCCAGAATCCGCTCGGCGCGGATGGCGCTGTCCGGCTGGACCGCCTGGAAATACTTCTCCATCTCAAAGCTCAGGCCCTCCCCTGCCGTCAGGCACACGGGATGGGACTTCAGCCGGGCGCTGGCCTTGACCTCCTTCACCTGATCTCCCAGGGTCTCCTTGACGAAGTCGAACACGGCCTTGTGGGCGTCTGCGGCCTCCTCGGCCTTCTTCTCGGCACCCTCCTCGATCTCCTGGTCCAGGACAGAGCGGAACTCCTTGTCCTGGAAGGTGTGAAGGATCTGGGCGCAGAACTCGTCCACCTCCTCCGTGAAGTAGAGGATCTCCGTGCCGGACTCCCGCAGGCCCTCGGTCTGGGGCAGTTTGTCGATCTTCTCCAAGCTCTCGCCGGCCGCGTAGTAGATGAACTTCTGCTCCTCCTTCATCCGGGAGACATACTCCGCCAGGGTGACGGGCTTCTTTTCCGTGGAGGAGTAGAACAGCAGCAGATCCTGCAGCAGGTCCTTGTGGGCGCCGTATTCGCTGACGACGCCGTATTTGATCTGCCGGCCAAAGTTCTTCCAAAATTTCTCGTAGCCCTCCCGGTCGTCCTTCAGCAGCTTACCAAGCTCGCTCTTAATCTTCTTTTCCAGGTTGGCCGCGATGACCTTCAGCTGCCGGTCGTGCTGGAGCAGCTCCCGGGAGATGTTCAGGGACAGGTCGGGAGAGTCCACCACCCCCCGGACGAAGCGGAAGTGCTCCGGCAGCAGGTCGGCGCACTTGTCCATGATGAGGACGCCATTGGAGTACAGCTGCAGCCCTTTCTCATACTCCTTGGTGTAGTAGTCAAAGGGGGTGGCGCCGGGGATGAACAGCAGCGCCTTGTAGGTGACGGCGCCCTCGGCGGACACGGCGATGACCTTTTGGGGGTCGGCGTAGTCGTGGAACTTGTCCCGATAGAACTTGTTGTACTCCTCCGGCTTCACGCTGGACTTGCGCCGCTGCCAGATGGGCACCATGGAGTTCAGCGTCTCCTCTTCCTGATACGTCTCGTACTCCGGCTTGTCGTCGGGGCTGCCCTCCTTCCGGCGGGTCTTGGAGACCTCCATTCGGATGGGGAAGCGGATGTAGTCGGAATACTTCCGCACCAGCTCCTGGAGCCGCCAGGACTCCAGGAACTCACTGTACTTCTCATCATCGGTGTCCGGCTTGATGTGCATGATGATGTCCGTGCCCACGGCATCCCGCTCGCATTCGGTGATGGTGTAGCCGTCGGCGCCGGAGGACTGCCACATCCAGGCGGCGTCGGTGCCGTACTTCCTCGTCACCACGGTGATGTGGTCCGCCACCATAAAGGCGGAGTAGAAGCCCACGCCGAACTGGCCGATCACGTCGGTGTCCTTGGCGTCGTCCCCCACCTCCTGCTTGAACTTGTAGGAGCCGGAGGAGGCGATGACGCCCAGGTTGTTCTCCAGGTCCTCCTTGTCCATGCCGATGCCGTTGTCGGAGACGGTCAGAGTCCGGTGTTCCTTGTCCACCTTGATCTCGATCTTGAAGTCCTTGCGGCTCATGCCCACGGCGTCATCCGTCAGGGCCTGGTAGCACAGCTTGTCACAGGCGTCGCTGGCATTGGAGATGATCTCCCGGAGAAAGATCTCCTTGTGGGTGTAGATGGAGTTGACCATCAGGTCCAGCAGCCGCTTGGACTCCGCCTTGAATTGCCGTTTTGCCATGATATTGCACTTCCTTTGGTGTTTTTTCTCAACAGAAATCAGTATAGCACCTGTCTCTTATACACAACGGTTGTGCGGCGGTGGGTTTGCGTGTAAAATAATGACAGAATCACACCCTGCGGCAGGAGCCGCCGGAAAAGGAGTCCTTATCTATGGGAGTCTTTCAAAAAATCGGGAACGCACTGGCCCGGCTCATGTACGGACGCAACGGCGTGGACCAGTTGAGCCTGGCCATTGTGGTGGGAAGTCTGGTTCTGGACCTCGTCTCCATGTTTGTGGCCCCCCATCATCTGTGGCTGGGGAATGCGCTGTACCTGGTGTCCATCGCCGCTTGGGCCTTCGCCCTGTTCCGCATCTTCTCCCGGAATCTCACCAAGCGCCGGAGCGAAAACCAGCGGTGGGTGAACTGGATGTGGCGGATGAAGAGCAGCCGCCAGAATGCCAAGGCCCGCCATGCGGACAAGGCCCACAAATACTTCACCTGCAAGAACTGTAAAACCATCTGCCGGGTGCCGGTGGGCAAGGGGAAAATCGTCATCACCTGCCCCAAGTGCGGCGCCCAGATTCATGCCAGGACGTAAGGGGCGGCGGAGATGGCTGAAAGAGAAGCCCCGGGAGCGCCGGCGTTCCGCTTTGCCGCGCCAGCAGACAGCGCCGCCCTGCTGAAGATCTACGGAGAATACCTGGACACTCCCATCACCTTTGAGTGTGCGCTGCCCTCAGAGGCGGAATTTGCCGGACGCATCGCCGCCGTCGGCCGGGAGTATCCCTATCTCGTATGCCTGGAGAAGGGGCGGATCGTGGGCTATGCCTACGCCCACCGCCAGGCGGAGCGGGCCGCCTATCAGTGGAATGCGGAGCTGTCCGTCTATCTGGACCGCTCATGCACCTCCCGGGGGCTGGGAAGGCGGCTGTACGGCGCCCTGATAGACATTCTGCGGCTGCAGGGCATCCGCACGGTCTACGGCTGCGTCACCGTGCCCAATGAAAAGAGTGAGGGGCTCCACCAAGCCCTGGGCTTCCGGCGGCTGGGCACCTACCGCAGCACTGGGTACAAGTGCGGCGCCTGGCGGGATGTGGCCTGGTTTGAAAAGCCCATCGCCCCCTACGATCAAAATCCGGAGCCGATCCGCCCCGTGGGAGACATCCCGGCTGAGGCTCTGGCCGCCATTTTAAAGCGTTATGAAGCGGAGCAGCCCTGAGCGGGACGCAGGAAAAGAGCGGAGCCTTTCGGCTCCGCTCTTTTTGACGATGGGAACTCAGCCCTTGCACACGGGGACGATCCAGCCCTTGGTGTCGGGCAGCTTGCCCCACTGGATGCCGGTGAGGGTGTCGTACTCCAGCTTGCCGTCGTGGCCGGCCTTCATGATGTCGGCGATGGCCACGTGCTCCTCGCAGACCTCATAGCCCCAGTCCTTCAGCAGTTCGATGATGGAGCGGCGGGTGACGCCGGGCAGCACTGTACCGGTGCAGGGGGCGGTGTAGATCTTGCCGTCGATCTTGAACATAATGTTCATGGAGCCGACCTCTTCCACATACTTCTTCTCCACGCCGTCCAGCCACAGCACCTGGGCGAAGCCCTGCTGCTCGGCCATCTCGCCGGCCTTGATGGAGGCGGCGTAGTTGCCGCCGCACTTGGTGAAGCCGGTCAGGCCGGGCGCGGCGCGGATGTACTCGTCCTCCACGTAGATGCGGACGGGATCGATGCCCTCGGCATAGTAGGCGCCGGAGGGAGCGCAGATGACGCAGAACGTGTAGTTCCGGCTGGCGTGGACGCCCATGCCCACATCGGTGGCGAATACAAAGGGACGGATATACAGGGAGGCGCCGTCAGAATGGGGCACCCAGTCCTTGTCCACTTCCACCAGGGTCTTCACGGCCTGGACGAAGTCCTCCACAGGGATCTTGGGAATGCACATCCGGTCAGCGGAGTCCTGCATCCGCTGGCCGTTACAGTCGGGGCGGAACAGCTGGATGGTGTTGTCCGCGGTCCGGTAGGCCTTCAGGCCCTCAAAGATCTCCTGCGCGTAGTGGAAAATCACGCAGGCGGGATCCAGGGGGAAGGGCTGATAGGGGACGATGCGGGCGTCATGCCAGCCCTTGTCCGGCGCATAGTCCATGACGAACATGTGGTCGGTGAAAATCTTGCCGAAGCCCAGCTTGCTCTCGTCCGCGGGCTTGGCCTTGGGGCTGGTGGTCTTGGTGATTTGAATATCCAGCATATTGATCGCTCCTTAAAAATAGTTTGAAGTTTTGGGGGATAGCAAAAAGACTTTCGCGCACTCCTGCCCTGCACAGGAGAGGCGAAAGTCAAACTTCCGTGGTACCACTCTCGTTGCCGCTGGTCCAGCGGCCGCTCGTCTGCCCCGATAACGGAGGGCGTCCGGTGCGGCGTACTGGGAAAGCTCTGTTCCGCCCACTGCTCCCGGGGGAGGCCAGCAAAGCTGCCCCCGCTGCCTCGCACCGTCCGGCAGCTCTCTGAGGGGAGAGATCTTCGCGGCGTGTCCCGTTCCACGCAATATAAAGCCATATTCTTCTATGATATCTTTTATACGCTGATACACAGCCAAAGTCAACTGTTAAAATGCACAGAAAGCGCAGGGCCCGCCAAAGAGAGAGGGCCGGTGAGCAAACTCGCCGGCCCTCTGAAACAAATCACTGCACGCAGGCCATGCCGCGGCGGAACGCCTCGATGTTCAGGGGGACGAACTTGGCCTTGGCGCCGGTGAACATCTCCTGGATCATCTTCTCGATGGTCTCCGCCTTCAGCACCTTAGTGCCGGCCACATAGGCGCCCAGCATCACCATGTTGCTGACCTTGGGGTTGCCCACCTCGTCGGCGATCTGGGAGCAGGGGATGTAGTAGGCCGTCAGGTCCGTGCGGGAGACTTTATCCGTCACCACGTCGCTGTTGACGAATACCATGCCGCCGGGGACGACGCCCTCCTCGAACTTGACCAGGGAGGGCTCATTCAGGGCGATGAGCTCGGTGGGATGGGCGAACACGGGAGATCCCACGGGCTTGTCGGAGAGCACCACAGAGCAGTTGGCGGTGCCGCCACGCATCTCGGGGCCGTAGGAAGGAGCCCAGGTAACGTTCAGGCCCTCAGCCATGCCGGCCTCTGCCAGATTCTTGCCGATGGCCAGGCCGCCCTGGCCGCCGAAGCCGGAAATGACGATCTCTTTTTTCATCTCATTTCACCTCCGCGCCTTCCGGGGCCGTCTCCTTGATGACACCCAGAGGATAGTAGGGGACCATGTTGTCCTTCAGCCACTGATTGGCCTTCAGCGGCGTCATGCCCCAGTTGGTGGGGCAGGTGGACAGCACCTCGATAAAGGTGAAGCCCTCGCCGTTCATCTGCTTCTGGAATGCCTTCTTGATGGCCTTCTTGGCCTTGTTGATGTTGGCGATATCCGTGACGCAGACCCGCTCGGCATAGGCGCAGCCGTCCAGGGTGGAGAGCATCTCCGCCATGCGGATGGGCATACCGGCCTGCTCCCGGGTGCGGCCCTCCTGGCAGGTAGTGGCCTTCTGGCCGATCAGAGTGGTGGGGGCCATCTGACCGCCGGTCATGCCGTAGATGGCATTGTTGACAAAGATGGTCGTGAACTTCTCGCCCCGCATGGCGGCGTGGACGATCTCCGCCGCGCCGATGGAGGCCAAGTCACCGTCGCCCTGGTAGGTGAACACCGCCTGATGGGGATGGGTGCGCTTGATGCCGGTAGCTACGGCAGGCGCCCGGCCGTGGGCGGCCTCCTGCATGTCGCAGTTGAAATACTTGTACGCGAAGACGGAGCAGCCCACGGGGCACACGCCGATGGCGTCATCCAGCAGACCCAGCTCCACCAGCGACTCTGCCACCAGCTTGTGGATGATGCCGTGGTGGCAGCCGGGGCAGTAGTGGAACTCCACGTCCGTCAGGCCCCGGGATTTCTCATATACGATCGCCATGTCACTTGCCCTCCTTCAAGGCCTTCTTGGCCGCTTCTACCATCTCTTCCACGGTGGGCATCACGCCGCCGGCGTGGCCCAGGTAATGGATGGGCTTTCTGCCCTCCACGGACAGACGGACATCGTCGATCATCTGGCCGGTGGAGCTCATCTCCACATCCAAAAATGCCTTCACGTGGTCGGCCTTGGAGAGCTTGCGCAGGGCCTCCTCCGGGAAGGGCCACAGGGTAATGGGACGGAACAGGCCCACCTTCAGCCCCTCGGCGCGCAGCGTCTCAAGGGCGGTGAGGGCGATCCGGGCAGGGGTGCCGTAGGCGGTGATGACGATCTCGGCGTCCTCGCACTCCGTCTCGGACCAGCGGACCTCGTTCTTCTCCATCAGGGCGTATTTCTCCGCCAGATGGTCGTTGTGACGGTCGCACTCCTCCGGATCCATGTACAGGGAGTTGATGATGTTGTTGTGGTCCCGGTCCTTACGGCCGGTGGTGGCCCAGTCCTTGGGGGGCAGGTCCCGCTTGGGGACAGGACGCCACTCGATGGGCTCCATCATCTGGCCAATCAGGCCGTCCATAACCACCATGACGGGGTTGCGGTACTGGTCGGCAATGTCAAATGCCTCCTGGACGAAGTCCACCGCCTCCTGCACATTGGAGGGGGAGAGGACCAGCGTCCGGTAATCGCCGTTGCCGCCGCCGCGGGTGGCCTGATAGTAATCGCCCTGGCCGGGCTGAATGGTGCCCAGGCCCGGACCGCCGCGCATGCAGTTGACGATGACGCAGGGCAGCTCGGCGCCGGCGATGTATGTAATGCCCTCCTGTTTCAGGCTGATGCCGGGGGAGGAGGAAGAGGTCATGGCCCGCATGCCGGCGCCGGCGGCGCCGTACACCATGTTGATGGCCGCAACCTCAGACTCAGACTGCAGGAACACGCCGCCCGCCTTGGGCAGATGGGCGGACATATACTCCGGGACCTCGCTCTGAGGCGTGATGGGATAGCCGAAGAAGCAGTCGCAGCCGGCGCGGATGGCGGCCTCGGCGATGGCTTCATTTCCTTTCCAAAGTTCTTTTTCCACGGTCGATGACCTCCTTCTCAGAATTTTTCCACAGTGATGATGGAGTCCGGGCAGATCTTCGCGCAGCTGGCGCATGCAATGCACTGGCTGATGTCCGTCACATGGGCGGGGTGATACCCCTTCCGGTTGATGACGGCCTGATCGATGGCGACGATGTGCTTCGGGCACACAGTGGTGCACAGCTCACAGCCCTTGCACCGGTCAGAGTTGAAGGTTACCTTTGCTGTCATGGTTGCAGGATGCCTCCTTTTTTCCTGCCGCGGAGTCAGCGCTCCCACGGCTTTTTCATATTGATGGCAATGGGGAACACGGGTTCCCCCAGGTCTGACAAGGATTCTAAGAACCGCCGCTCCGCCGTGTGGCAGAGGATCGGGATTCCGGTCTGCCGGGAAACCTCTTGTGCCAGGGCGGCGCCCTTGCGGATTTCGGCCGGCGTGGTCTCGCCGCACAGATGGGTGTTGTTCACCAGGCCCGAGCAGGTGAGGCCGGTGACGGCCTCAATGGAGCGGAGGTAGGCGGCGGCGCTCTCCGCATCCCGCACCTCCGGCCGGTTGGCGTTGAGGACGAAGATCAGCTGGTAATCCTCCTGTACGATCTTGGGCTGAAACCGGGCCAGCACCCGGGCGCCCACCGGATCGCCGCCGATATCCAGGATGCCCCGGATCTCCCGGTTCTCCAGAATGGTCAGCAGCTCCGCCGGCAGGGCGGGGACATCCGCGTCCGAACAGGCCTGGGAGGAGGAAATCACCCGCACACCGGCTTTTTCCAGGAGGGGCCGCCGCTCCCGAGAGCGGAAATAGGGGTTGACGATATCCAGATCCGCCAGCATTACCTGTTCCCCCTCAGCGGCCAGCGCCAGGGCCAGATTGACGGAGACCTCCGTCTTTCCGGTGCCGTAGTGGCCGGTGAGGATCGAGACGCGGTGGGAAAACATGTCCTTGGCCGTCACAAGCGGTTCACCTCATTTTTTCACAAAATAGTTGTATTATTTTTTCATTTGTTGTATGATGTCATTGTACTCTAAAAGAGATATGATGTCAAGGACATTTCCGTACTGGCCGGAAAATCCAGTGGAGAAATGCCTGACCTCACCACGGATGATGGAGGGATGCGCATGGGTGAGGGACGGAAAGTCAAATTGTCGGAGCGGACGGCCGACCGGCTGTGCGAGCTAATCATGGACGAACGGCAGTTCACGCCGGGGAGCAAGCTCCCGAATGAAAACGAACTCAGTGAGGCGCTGCACGTCAGCCGCACCACGCTCCGGGAGGCCATCTCCTTTCTGGTGGCCCAGGGCGTGTTGGAGATCCGCCGGGGCAAGGGCACGTTTGTCACGGAGGATCTGCCCGCCAGCGCGGTGGATCTGACGGCGCTGTCCAACCTGCGGTCCCGGGTCCGGGCCAGGGACCTGTTTGAAATGCGGCTGATCTTTGAGCCCGCCACCGTGGCGCTGGCCTGTCAGCGTGCCACAGACGAAGAACTGGCGCAGATCCGCCAGAAAGCGGAGCGGATGGAGCGCATCGCAAAGGCGGGCGGAGACTGGCCCCTGGCGGACCAGGAGTTCCACATGGCATCATCAACGGCGCGGTGAACGAGATCCTGCAGGTCTCCGTAAATCGGGCGCACATGCAGAGCATCGCCATCGCGGACAACTACATGATTCTGGACTTTCTGATGCAGCGGGACGAGGCTGGCGCCCGCCACGCCATGAGCATTCACATCCGGCACCTGCTGAACACCCTGAAGGGGTGAGAAGCCAGGACTTAAAAAGCCCCCCGGCAGAGGCCGGGGGGCTTTTTGCTGTAGGAGGGCGCAGAATCTTCTGTCCCATGGCCTGCCGCTGTCACGGGCGCTTCCGCCACTTCAGCAGCAGAGAGGAGTTGACAATCACCAGCACGGACCCGGCGTTGTGGACCAGGGCGCCCACCACCGGGTTCAGGATACCGGTGATAGCCAGGGCGATGGCGATGAAGTTCAAGGTCATGGAGAAGGCCAGATTGCTCTTGATGGTGCGCATCATCCGCTTGGAGAGTGCCAGCAGATGGGGCAGCTCCCGGATGTCGTCGTTTACCAGGGCGATGTCCGCGGCGTCCACAGCGATGTCGCTGCCCACGCCGCCCATGGCAATGCCCACATGGGCCCGCTTCAGGGCTGGAGCGTCGTTGATGCCGTCCCCCACCATGCAGACCAGATGGCCGCTCTGCTGGCTGCGGTCGATCCAGGTTAGCTTATCCTCCGGCAGGCACTCCGCCTGGAAGGTGCCGATGCCCAGCTCTCCGGCAATATGCCGGGCGGCCCTCTCGTGGTCGCCGGTGAGCAGCACCGGGGTCACGCCGGTGGCCCGGACATCCCGGATGGTCCCGGCGGCGTCCGGCCGCAGGGTGTCTGCCAGGGCCAGAAAGCCCGCCGGGCGGCCGTCTACCGCCACATAGATGACGGTGCAGCCCTGCTCCAGGGCAGGGACGGCAGCCTGGGACAAGGATTCCCAGGGGACATGTTCCTCTGTCAGCAGCTCCCGGTTACCGGCGACGAGGTGATGACCCGCCACAGTGGCAGAAACACCCCGGCCGGGGAGCATCTGGAAGTCCGCTGTCTCCGGCGGCGCCGCGACGGTCTCGGCTCGCCAGCCCTGAACAACGGCACGGCCCAACGGGTGCTCGGACCGGAGCTCCGCCCCCGCAGTCCAGGCGTAGAGCGCGTCCCGGGATACGTCCGGCAGCAGGCTCTCCACCAGCTTCACCTGGGGGGTGCCGAGGGTCAGAGTGCCTGTTTTGTCAAAGGTCACCTGGGAGACGGAGGCCAGCCGTTCCAGAGCGTCTCCCTCCCGCACCAGAAAGCTGTGCCTGGTGGCGTTGCCGATGGCGGCCATGATGGCAGTGGGAGTGGCCAGCACCAGGGCACAGGGGCAGAATACCACCAGAATGGTCACCGCTCGGATGGGATCCCGGGTGATGAGGCCCGTCAAGGCGGCGGCGGTCAGGGCCGCCACTACGATCCAGGTGGCCCAGCGGTCTGCCAGCCCCACGATCCTGGCCTTGCCGGCATCGGCGGACTGGACCAGCCGGATCATCCGCTGGATAGAACTGTCCTCCCCCACCTTCGTCGCCCGCATCTCGAAGGCGCCGAACTGGTTCACCGTGCCGCTGGAAACCTCGTCTCCGGGCCCCTTGTCCACAGGCAGGGGCTCGCCGGTCATCACCGCCTGGTTGATGGAGGTCTGTCCGGTGAGAATCTCTCCGTCCACTGGCACGGTCTCGCCCGGCAGCACCCGGAGCACGTCGCCCACAGCCACCTGCTCGGCGGGAATGGCCTCCTCCCGGCCGCCGGTGAGGCGGCGGGCGGTCTGGGGCGTCAGATGCACCAGCTTCTCGATGCCGGCCCGCGCCCGGGCCACCGTGAGATCCTCCAGCAGGGCGCCCAGCTGCATGATGAAGGCCACCTCGCCGGCGGCGAAGTCCTCCCCAATGATGAGGGAGGCAATCAAGGCGATGGACACCAGCACGTCCGCCTTGATGTCAAAGGCTGTCACCAGGCCGATGACTGCCTCCAAGATGATGGGGATACCGCAGAGGACGACAGCTGCCCAGGCGGCGTCAAAGGGCAGCTGCGGCAGCAGGTCGAAGATGCTGACAAGCAGGGCGATGCCGGAGAAGACCAGGCAGGTCACGGCCTTCTTCACGCCGCCCCACTCCAGAAATCGCTCCAGAGTATGGATCAAATGGCTCACATCCTCTCTTTATACCTATGGGGGTATATGTATATTATACCCATAGGGGTATGCCTGTCAAGAAAAAGTGCCGCCGTTTTCAGGCAAAATACCTTGCGGCACACAGATTCTTCCTGTAAAATGACCACAAAACAGGAAGGAGAGAACAGAAATGCGACTACGGCGCTACCGGACAGAAGACCTGCCCATTCTGGCCCGCCTGTTCGGTGAGACGGTTCGGCAGGTGAACTGCCGGGACTACACCCTGCCCCAGGTGGAAGCCTGGGCCGCCGGAGAGGCGGATCTGCTGACACGGGACAGCTGGTTTCAGCGGCTGTACACCCTGGTAGCAGAGGCGGGCGGGCGGATTGTGGGCTACGGCAATGTGGAGGATACCGGTTATCTGGACCACCTGTTCGTCCGGTGGGACTGCCAGGGACAGGGCATCGCCGCAGCCCTGTGTGACGCGCTGGAGGCCCACTGCCGGGAATTGGGGGTGGACGCCGTCACTGTCCACGCCTCCAAGACCGCCCTGCCCTTCTTCCTCGGCCGGGGCTATGCGATAGAGCGGGAACAGCAGGTGCCCTGCCGCGGACAGGTATTGACCAATTACGCTCTGGAGAAAATCCTGTAACATATACAAAGGGGATCGGCTTTTCAGCCGATCCCCTTGCCTTCAACCCATGTTGGAGAACCGCTCCACCGCCTTGGTGAAGCTCTCGATGGTCTTGTCCGCATCCCCGTGCTGGATGCCGTCCCGGACACAGTGCTGGATGTGCCCCTCCAGCACCACCTGCCCGCACTTGTGGAGGGCGGACTTGGCGGCGTTGATCTGGGACAGCACATCCTCACAGGGCACGTCCTCGTCTACCATGCGGTCAATAGCCTGCACCTGGCCGACGATCTTCTTCAGCCGCCGGTGCAGGTTGTCCGCATCCATACATTGTCTCATGCCGACACCTCCCGGATACCCAATGGGGTATGGGCATATTATCCGTCAGAGACCGCCGTTTGTCAAGCGTCCGCGCCGCAGAGAAACCGCAGGGCCTCCACATATCCCTGGAGCCCATGGCCCCGGATGGTGGCCGCGCAGGCGGCCCGGATGTAGGAGACACGGCGGAACTCCTCCCGGCTGTCCGGGTCGGAGACGTGGACCTCCACCGTGGGGATCCCCACCGCCTTCACGGCATCCAGCAGGGCCACACTGGTGTGGGTGTAGGCTGCCGGGTTGATGATGATGCCGTCCACATGGTCGAAGTATGCCTGCTGGATGGCGTCCACCAGGGCCCCCTCGTGGTTGGACTGGAAGAAGGAGACGGACGCGCCCAGCCGGTCCGCCTCCGCCCGGATCAGCGCCTTCAGGTCCTCATAGGTCTCATGGCCGTAGATCTCCGGCTGGCGGATTCCCAGCATGTTCATATTGGGGCCGTTAACTACCAGAATGTGCACAAAAATCCCTCCAGATAGCGGCGGCGGTGTCCTCCACCGTGCCGCTGTTGTCAATCTCCACGTCCCGGAATCGGGCGTACAGGGGCGCCCGCTCCCGCCACATGGCGGCCAGATCCGCCCCCTGGGACAGGGGCCGGCCCTCGGTGGGCAGCAGGCTGAGATCCCGCACCAGCTGATAGATGCGGCCGTTCTGATGGAGGGCCGCGTAGTTTTCCGCCGTCTTGATGATACCGCCGCCGGTGAGGAGGATGACGCCTGTGCGCTTCCCAGCCTCCTCCGCGGCGGCCCGCTCCCGGGCCCGGAAGCCGGACTCGCCTTCACGCTGGAAGATCTCCGGGATGGAACAGCCGGCGGTGGTTTCGATCATCTGGTCCAGATCCACGGCCTCCCGGCCGGTGAGGCGGGAGAGCGCCTCCCCCACCGTGGTCTTGCCACTGCCGGGCATACCGATCAGGATGAGATTGGTCATCTCCCGCCGGAGCTGAACCAAAATCCGCTCATTCTCACCGGCGGGAATGGACCTGTTGAAGAACCGCTCCTCTGCCGCCACCGCCTGGGCCACCAACATGGGCAGTCCGTCAGAGCAGGGGATGCTCCGCGCCTCCGCCTGCAGCAGCAGGGCCGTGCGCCGGGGATTGTAGATGACGTCCAGCACCCCCTGACAGACGGGAAATACGGACAGGTCCACGGGAGACTGGCCGTTGCCGGGGTACATGCCCACCGGAGTGGCGTTCACCAGGATCTCCGCGTCAGCGTGGCGAGAGAGGTTGTCATAGTTGTCCGGACCGAAACGGGATACCACCACAACCTCCGCCGCGCCCCCCTGCCGGGCGGCGGTCTGGGCCGTCAGAGACGCCCCGCCGCTGCCCAAAATCACGACTTTTTTCCCTGACAGGGAGATACCCGCCCGGCAGGCCATATAGAGGAACCCGTCGATGTCCGTATTATAGCCCACCAGCTTGCCGTCTGCGCACCGGACGATGGTGTTGACGCTGCCGATGGCCTCCGCCGCCGGGTCGATCTCATCGCACAGGGGCATCACGTCCCGCTTGTAGGGGATGGTGACGTTCAGGCCGCCGATGTCCTTCCGGTGAAGAAAGGGAGCCAGTCCATCCGGCTCCAGCTCGAGAAGGCGGTAGGCGCCGTTGCCCAGGGCGGCATGGATGGGGACGGACCAGCTGTGGCCCAGCTTCCGGCCCAGCAGGCCGTAAATCCGCTCATCCATGGCTCAGACTTCCGCGTAGTTGCCCAAGAACTGGAACTCGGCACAGCTGCGCTCCATCTCCTCCAGCATGGCCAGGACGCTGGGATCCTGGACGGAGGCGTCCAGCTCCAGGAAGAAAACAAACTCAAAGTCACTTCCCGCCACGGGGCAGGACTCCAGCTTCGTCATGTTGATGTCCAGTGCCGCCAGCTTGGAGAGGATTTCATACAGGGCGCCGGGCCGGTTGTCAAAGGCGATAATCAGGCTGATCCGGTTGGCGCCGGCATAGATCACCGGATCCTTGGTGATGCAGATGAACCGGGTGTAGTTGTTGTCGCTGTCCTGGATGCTGTCGTTGAGGCAGGTCAGGCCGTACAACGCCGCGCAGGGGTGGGAGGAAATGGCGGCGGCGTGGCGGTCGCCCTTCTCCGCCACCATCTTGGCGGCCATGGCGGTGTTGTCGCAGGGGATGACACGGACGCCGTTGAGGCTGTTCAGGAACTTGCTACACTGGCCGATGGCCTGCTCGTGGGAGTAGATCTCCGTGATGTCCTCCATCTTCACGCCGGGCAGCGTCAGCAGCTCGTGCCGGATGCACAGCCGGGTGGACCGGACGATGGAGAGGTTGTGGTCCTGCAGCAGCTCGTACACCGCCCGGACGGAGCCGTTGGAGCTGTTCTCAATGGGCAGCACACCGAACCTGCACAGGCCGGACTCCACAGCGGACACCACAGCCTGGAAGGTCTTCACATACACGATGTTGCCCCGGGGCAGCAGCCGGTCACAGGCCACCTGGGAGTTGGCCCCCTCCACGCCCTGACAGGCCACCAGGCCCGTCTGGGGAAAGACCGAGGTACCGGCCTCCAGAGAGGCGCGGACTTGGGCGGCCACCTTGGTGGGGGCGGAGATCAGCTCTGCCTGCCGGGACCGGGCCAGCTCGAACAGGGTGGAGAACAGGTGGTAGGCATACCGCTCCCGCTCCCCGGATTTCTCCGTCACCTTGGCCAGGATGGCCCGCTCCCGTTCTTTGTTCAAAATGGGCAGATGGTGCGCATTCTTGTAGGCAGCCACCTCGTCGGACAGGTCCATGCGCTGCAGGAACAGGTCCAGCAGCTGCTCGTCCACTGCGTCGATCTTCTCTCGAATCTCAGAAAGTTCCATGATGTCCCTCCAATAATAAATCTAACAGCACGGCGGCAGTAACCGCCTCCACCACCGGGACCGCCCGGTGGGCAATGCAGGGGTCGTGCCGCCCGTGGATCACAAGCTCCGCATTCTCTCCGGCGGACAGGCTGACCGTCCGCTGGGGCTGGGCGATGGACGGTGTGGGCTTCATGGCCGTCCGCAGGACGATGGGCATTCCGATGGACGGTGTGGGCTTCATGGCCGTCCGCAGGACGATGGGCATTCCGCTGGTGATGCCCCCCAGAATGCCGCCCGCGTGGTTGGTCTCTGTCTGCACCCGGCCGTCCTCCATCACAAAGGGGTCGTTGTTTTCGGACCCCCGGGACCGAGCGGCGGCGAAGCCGTCCCCAAACTCCACGCCCTTCACGGCGGGGATGCCGAAGAGGGCGGCAGCCAGCCGGTTTTCCACGCCGCCGAACATGGGCTCCCCCAGTCCGGCGGGAAGGCCCGTGGCGGCACACTCAACGACGCCTCCCACAGAATCCAGATTTTTCCGGGCCTCCAGAATCAGCGCCTGCATCCGCTCCCCCGCCTGGTCGTTCAGCACCGGGAATGGCTTGGCAGCCACGGCGTCAAACAGCTCCTTCGTGGGCCGCAGGGGGAATAATGCATCCGCCACCGTCCCCACGGACTGGAGGTGGGCCCCTACGTATACGCCCCGGCGGGAGAGAATCTGCTTGGCGATGCCGCCGGCGATACATAGGGGCGCCGTCAGCCGGCCGGAGAAGTGGCCGCCGCCCCGCATGTCCGCCTGCCCGCCCCACTTGACAAATGCAGTGTAGTCTGCGTGGCCGGGCCGGGGCTTGTCCCGCAGGGCGTCATAGTCCGATGAGTGCTGGTCTCCATTTTCGATGACCGCGCACAGAGGGGCTCCACAGGTGACGCCGTTTTCCAGGCCGGAGAGGAACACCGGCGCGTCGGCCTCCCTCCGGGCGGTGGAAAGGGGGCTCTTCCCCGGCTTCCGCCGGGCCAGGAAGGCGTTCAGCTCCTCCAGGTCGATGGCCTCCCCGGCGGGCAGGCCATCCACCACCACGCCGATGGCCCTTCCATGGGATTGGCCGAAGACAGAGATTTTCAGGAGACTGCCGAATTCAGAGGACATGGATATCACCTCCCAGGTTCTTGTACACCTCCCAGAAATCCGGGTAGGACTTCTGCACGCATTGGGCCCCCAGCACCGTGACGGGGCCGGTACAGGCGGTGGCGGCGATGGCGGCCGCCATGGCGATCCGGTGGTCGTTGGCGCAGTCCACCATGCCGCCGGTGAGCGTCCCGCCGTGGACTGTCAGAAAGTCCGGCCCCTCCTCCGCCCGTCCGCCCAGGGCGGTCAGCAGGGCGGCGGTGGTGGAAAGCCGGTCGCTCTCCTTCATCCGCAGCCGGGCAGCGTTCACGAACCGGGTGGTACCGGAGCGAGCCGCCGCCATCACCGCCAGAGGCGGCAGCAGGTCGGGGCATCCGGAGACATCAATCTCCGTGTCCCCGGGCCGGGCCAGCCGCCAATAGAGTTCGCTGACTGCCTTGTCCCCCTGCGCAGAGTCGGGATTCAGGCCCCGGATGTCCACACGGCTGTCCAGGAAATCGGCGGCGTACCAGAACCCCGCCTGGGACCAGTCCGCCTCCGCCGTGGCCTCAAAGGACTGGTAGGTCTGGCCGCCAGGGACGAAGAGCGTGTTTTCGTCCAGCCACCGGCTGGTGACACCGGCAGCGGCCTGAGCCTGCCGGGTCATCTCCAGGTAGTCCCGGCTCTCCAGGGGTGTGGTGGACACCAGGGTAGAGTCTCCCTCCAGCAGGGGCATGACGAACAGCAGCCCTGTGAAGAACTGGCTGGATACGTTGCCGGGCAGGCGGTATGTCCCCGGGTCCAGGGCCAGGGTACCGTATCCCCGACCGCCGTTTACGGTGAGGACGTTGTCCGCCAGCTTCCAGGCGATGCCCTTCTCCCGGAACAGGTCCTCGTAGGGCTTCAGCGGGCGCTCCATCAGCCGGCCGCGGCCGGTGAAGGACGCCTCTCCCTGTATCAGCAGGCCCACGGGGATCAGGAAGCGCAGGGTAGAGCCCGATTCCCCGCAGTCCAGCAGGGCATAGGGAGGTGCGATGACGATGCCGTTTCCCAGTCCGTGGACCCGGAGGGTGCCATCCGGCAGATCCTCCATCCCGGCACACATGGCAGACAGGCACCGGCGGGTGGCCCGGATGTCCTGGGAGTCCGCCAGGCCGTGGATGATGCTGATCCCGCCGCTGAGAGCAGCGGCGATCAGCAATCGGTGGGCCTGGGACTTGCTGGAGGGCGGCGTCACGACACCGGAGAGTTTTTTCGGGGTGATTTGAAGGTCCATTTACGCCTCCAGTCCTGCCCGGATGATGGGTAGCAGGTCCGCCACCGGCACCTTCCGCAGCTCGCAATGGCCGATCTTCCGGGGGACCACCAGGGTAATATCCCCACCGGCGCGCTTCTTGTCGGAAAGGGCTGCCTCCGCCAGGGCTTCAGCAGAGTAGTCTGTCCCGGTGGGCAGGCCATTTTTAGAAAGGCAGGCGGTGATTCGCGCCGCCAGGGACTCCTCCGTCCAGCCCAGGGCCTCCGCAGCCCGGGCGATGACGGCCAGCCCCGCCGCCACGGCGTGGCCATGGGGGATAACATAGCCGCTGCACTTCTCGATGGCGTGGCCCACAGTATGGCCCAGGTTCAAAAGCTTCCGCTCCCCCTGCTCCTTCTCGTCCCGCTCCACCACGCCGGCCTTGTAGGCGACGCACCGGGCGATGACCTCGCCGGGGTCGGCGGTGAGGGTGCCGTCCTCAAACAGGGCGAACAGGGCTTCGTCAGAGAGCACGCCGGTCTTGACGGCCTCGGCGGCCCCGTCGGCAAACACGTCGGGGGGCAGGGTCTTCAGGCAGTCCGTGTCGCAGATCACGGCGGCAGGCTGGCAGAAGGCCCCGGCCAGGTTCTTCCCGGCGGTCAGGTCCACGGCGGTCTTACCCCCCACGGAGGAGTCCACCGCCGCCAGCAGGGTGGTGGGCAGCTGGACATACCGGATGCCCCGGAGGTACACGGCGGCAGCAAAGCCCGCCATGTCCCCAGTGACGCCGCCGCCCAGGGCGGCCACGCAGTCCGTGCGGGTCAGATGCTCCGACGCCAGGAACTCCAGCAGCTCTGTCAGGGTGGAGAGATTCTTGCGCCCCTCCCCGGAGGGGAAGATATGGGAGCAGACGGCAAAGCCCGCGTCCTCCAGAGCGGCGGTGACGGTGTCCAGGTACAGGGAGGCCACGGTGTCGTCGGCCAGAACGGCGATCCTCCGCTGTCCCAGCAGCGCGGCCAGATAGTCCCCGCACCGGCCAAGCAGGCCGCTGCCAATGCGCACATCATAGGGCGGCCGGACCCGGACGGGAATGGTTCGGATGGAGTCAAACATCGAAAAACTCCTTTTATAGAATCATGTCGCGCAGCGGCGCCGGAAATAGGTCAGTTGCCGCCGGCGGTGGCCTTCAGCTCCCGGCCCTCCTTCAGCAAATCGTGCAGCCGCTGAGTATCCTTGGCCCGCAAGGCGTTGCGGTAGTCCGTCAGGTGGCCGATCAGCTCTTCCAGCTCGGCGGTGAGGAAGTCCTCATCGTCCAGAAACAGCTCGGTCCACATGTCCTCATCCAGACGGGCCACCCGGGTCATATCCTGAAAGCTGCCGGCGGAAAAGCCTCGGCGCTTCTGGGCCTCCGGCGACTTCACATAGGCGCTGGAGACGATATGGGCCAGCTGGGAAGTAAAGGCGATGATGCGGTCGTGCTCCTCCGGCGTTGAGAAGGTGAGGCCCGCAAAGCCCAGGTCCAGAAAGAAGGCCTTCAGCGTCTCCAGCAGCCGCATGTCCGTCCGCTTGTCCGGCGTCAGGATCATAGATGCTCCCACGTACAGGTCCTCTGCGGAGGCAGTGAAGCCGCCCCGCTCCTTACCGGCCATGGGGTGGCCGCCGATATAGGAGAAGCCGCGTTCCTCTGCGATGGGGGCGATGGCCGCCACCACGGTCCGCTTCACGCCGCACAGGTCCACCAGAATGGCGGACTTGGCGATCTGCGGCGCGTGCTGCCGGACCCACTCGATGGCGGCGCCGGGCCGGATCGCCACCAGGATCAGATCCGCCTGGGGCAGGTTCTCCTCCGTCAGGGGGGCGTCGATGGCGCCGCACATCCGGGCCATGGTCATGGTCTCCGCGTTCAGGTCTATGCCCCAGACGGTGTGGCTGGGGCGGGTCTTGATGCTCTTGGCCATGGACCCGCCGATGAGGCCCAGGCCGACGATGGGCCGACGATGGCAACATTCATGTCTTACTCCTCCACCGTCTTCATAAAGTCATGGAGCTTCAGCAGCTTCTTCGCCAGGCCGTCGAACACCTCCGGCTTCAGGGACTGGGGGCCATCGCACAGGGCATGGGCCGGGTCGTTGTGGACCTCGATCAGCAATCCGTCGGCACCGGTAGCCACGGCGCCCATGGCCAGGGGATCTACCAGCCAGCTCTTGCCGGTGGCATGGCTGGGATCGATGATGATGGGCAGGTGGGTCAGCTTCCGCAGCACGGGGATGCAGGCCAGATCCAGGGTGTTGCGGGTGTAGCTCTCAAAGGTGCGGATACCTCGCTCGCAGAGGATCACATTCTCATTGCCGCCGGCCATGACGTACTCGGCGCTCATCAGCCACTCCTCGTAGGTGGCGGACATGCCCCGTTTGATCATGACGGGTTTGTCCTGATGGCCTACGGCCTTGAGTAGGTCGAAGTTCTGCATGTTCCGGGCGCCGATCTGGATCACGTCCACATCCTTGAAGAGGGGCAGCTGGCTCAGGTCCATCAGCTCCGTCACGATGGGGAGGCCGGTCTCCTGCCGGGCCACCTTCAGGTACTCCAAACCCGTGGCCCCCAGGCCCTGGAAGGAGTAGGGGGAGGTCCGGGGCTTGAAGGCGCCCCCCCGCAGCATGGTGGCGCCGCTGGCCTTCACCGCTTTGGCAATGGCCACCACCTGCTCCTCGCTCTCCACAGAGCAGGGACCCGCCATCAGGGTCAGATTGCCGCCGCCGATCTGGGTGTTGCCCACCTGCACCACCGTGTCCTCCGGGTGGAACTTCCGGTTGGCATTCTTGTAGGGCTCCTGGACCCGTTTCACATCCTCCACGATGTCCAGGGCGGCAATCAGGTCGATGTCCAGCTGGCTGGTATCACCCACCAGTCCTAAGATGGTGTGGGCCTCGCCGATGCTGGTGTGGATGATGATCCCCTTTTCCTGGAGCCAGGCGATCAGGCTCTCCAGCTGGTGCCGGTTGGGGTTTTGTTTCAGAACGACGATCATACTGTATTCCTCCTAAAAATGATGGGGCTGGTACAAAAAAGACCCGCAGCCGGTTCGGCTGCGGGTCGTCATGCACTGATAGCCTTTTCCTGGCGTCAGACACGATCACACACATTTTCAGCCAAACCGAAATAAGCCTTACCATAAAAATAGGTAAAGCTAAAGTAACGGTATTCGGCAGAACGGGTGATGTTGGTCATGACTGGGTTCCTTTCCGAGTCCTTTGATAGTTTCAGGATAACACCAGAAAAAGCAAATGGAAATTGACAATGATTCCAAAGAATGCGCCGAAAGGGAAACCGCTGCTGTGCGCTTTTCCCGGAAACCGCTGCTATGCGCTTTCCCAAAACAGGGTTCAGACAGCCGCTGCGGCGCTGGCAGGCAGGCAGCCGGCCATCAGCAGGGAGGTGGCCTTCAGGATGAACTGCACATCCTTGCGCATATCGGCCACGCCGGCCATGTACTGCCGGTGCAGCTCCTGAAGGGCGTCCGCCACGTCCTGACGGAACTTCTCCCGACGAAGGGCGCGGGTGGCCAGATACTCCTCCAGATAGGCCCGCAGGTCCGTCTCATACTGGTGGTGGCAGAGCATACTGTCGGGATAATTCTCGTTATGGGGATAGGTGAACGCATCCGCCAGATAGTGGGTCAGTTTGCCCAGGGTGTAATACTGCCAGATGGTCCAGCGCTGGCGGCGCTGGAGCCGGGAGATGCGGGAGTAGATGTAGTGCTGGGAGTTGGAGTAGTTATGCCCCCGGAACTTATAGGCCCGCAGGGAGCCCTTCAAATAGGTCAGGGGGTTGCAGTCCGGCTGAAAGGAGCCGAACAGGAAGGCGAGCTCGAATCGTCTGGCCTGAAATCCCTGGGTATTCTCCAGCAGGGTGGCGGCCAGCAGTTTGTGACTGCGTTTCTGCAAGATGCACCTCCATGGAAAAAATCAAGAACAACGCCAGTATAGCACGGCGAAGCGGCCGGGCGCAAGCAGAAAAAAACAAAATTTCTATTAACTCGTCCGCGGAAAAGAGGATTGTGCGGAAGCGGAATGTGCGGTACAATAGACGGGAAAGGGAACCGGCGGCCGCGGCCCCCACGGCGGGCTGTACAAACCGCCGGAGACACCGCCCCGCAGAGGGGCGCGGCAAAGGAGAATGACGATGACAGAACTGACACCCATCCGCCGGGGACGCTGCGCGGGAGCGGGCAACTGGCAGACCCAGTATCAGGCCCTGCAGATGACCGCCCGGGAGGCGGCGGAGCTGATCCGGGACGGGGACACGGCGGCCTTCGCCGCCA
>OJRL01000274.1_pt1 | contig 38105 bp, 37 predicted proteins | sample 1599191 | NCBI WGS metagenome assembly OJRL01 (sample SAMN03922537, study PRJEB24848) | human gut metagenome | isolation source: stool sample | host: Homo sapiens | place: Germany | collected 2010-05
GAGGCGGAGGTGCGGGGGCTGCTGTCCTCTGGGCTGCCCCGGACGTGCACCGCCATGCAGGCCATTGGCTATAAGGAATTTGTGGCCGCGGTGGATGGACAGATTTCCTGGAAGGAGGCGGAGGAACTGGTGAAGCTCCGCTCCCGGCAGTATGCCAAGCGGCAGCTGACCTGGTTCCGCCGCCGGGAGGGGACCCAGTGGATCACCTGGGAGAAAGAACCAGATTTTGGCACTGCCCGGCGGCGTTCGACGGAATTTATCCGGGAGGCTGGGTTAGGATAGAGGCACTTCAAGCGCGGCTCCGGCCGGGGCCCCGCCAGAGAAAAAAGGAGTGCTACATCATGCAGAAAACAAATAACCTCCAGGAGATCTTCCTCACCCAGGTCCGCCGGGACCGCCGCCCCGTGACCATGTTTTTGATGAACGGTTATCAGATGCGGGGCTATGTCACCGGCTTTGACGCCTTCACGGTGGTCCTCAGCAGCGACGGCAAGCAGATGGTCATTTACAAGCACGCCATCTCCACCATCGTGCCTGAGCGCCCCGTGGCGCTGTGCGAGCCCGGGGAGGTCTGAGACGTCCCCGCCCCGGGACATGCGGAGGGCGGCCCGGCCCGCCCTCCGCCCGGGGATCTATGAGCTCTGCCTCCGCCCGGCGGGGCCGGAGCTGATGGATCCCACGGATTTCAAGAGAAAGAGAGAACTGCCATGAAACAAGGGAAAGCCCTGATCACCTTTGTGATGGTCCTGCTGGCGGCCGCCCTGACGTGCTATTTGGGCTATTATGTGTGGGATACCTTTCAGGAGCCCTTTACCACCACCTACGCCTATGAGTATGAGCTCAACGACAGCGTGGAGGCCGAGGGCCTCATCGTCCGCCGGGAGCAGGTGCTCCCCGGCGCTCAGGGGATCCTGGATGTGACCCGGGGCGAGGGGGAGCAGGTGGGGCTGGGCCAGCAGATCGGTCTGGTCTATCGGGATGACCAGGCCCAGCAGGCCCAGGAGCAGCAGGAGGCCCTGCGGATGGAGCTGGTCCAGCTCCGGTACGCCATCGGCCAGGGCGGAGACGCCGCCTCAGCGGCCAGAGTGGATGAGGAGATCCTCCAGGCCCTGGTGGCGCTGCGCAGCTCCGCCGCCCTGAACGATTACAGCAGCCTGGAGGACCAGGTGCTGGAGGTGAAGAGCAGTGTGCTGCGCCGGGAGTACGCCTATGGCGCGGATCTGAGCGCGGTAGACCTGGCCGCCCGCCTCACCGAGATGACCGCCCAGTATGAGGCGCTGCGGGCCCAGAACTATGACGCCGTCACCCGGATCACCGCCCCGGTGTCCGGGACCTTCTCCGCCCTGGTGGACGGGTATGAGACCCTGATCGATCCGGATACCGCCCTCCAGCTGACCCCGGAGGGGTTGTCCGGCCTGATGAAGCAGCCCCCGGAGGCCGACCGCACCGCGGCGGGGAAGCTCATCACCTCCAACCAGTGGCAGTTTGCCGCCCTGGTCACCCAGGAGGAGGGGGAGCGGCTGGCGCGGGAGAGCGGCGTGACCCTCCGCTTTGCCAGCGACTTTACCCAGGACATCCCCATGGAGGTGGTCCGGGTGGGAGAGCCGGAAAACGGACAGGCGGTGGTGGTGCTGTCCACCGACCACTGCCTGGAGCAGACCACCCTGCTGCGCCGCCAGACGGCGGAGCTGATCTTTGACAGCCGGAGCGGCCTGCGGGTGCCGAAGGGGGCGGTGCGCATGATCGACGGGACGCGGACCGATGAGGAGACCGGCGAGATCACCCAGTACAGCACCCTGGGCGTCTATGTGGTGACGGCGGGCCGGGCGGAGTTCAAGCCGGTGGAGATCCTGGCCGAGGGGGACGAGTTCTATGTGGTCCGTTCGGTGAACCAGGACCGGAAGGCGCTGCGGGCCGGGGACGAGGTGGTCATCCGGGGCACCGGCCTGTACGATGGAAAGCTGCTGGAGTTCTGACGGGCGCGGCCTGCCGGAGGAACAGCCAGAGACAGAAATACAGAAAGAGGGAGCGGAAATGTCTATTCAGGAGCACGTCAATACAGTCAAAGAGACCATCGCCGCCGCCGCCCGGGCGGCGGGGCGGGACCCGGGGGAGATCACCCTGTGCGCCGCCACCAAGGTGCAGACGGACGATACCATCCGTCAGGCCATCGCCGCGGGGATTGCGGTGTGCGGCGAGAACCGGGTCCAGGAGCTCACCGCTCACCTGGCCGCCGGCGCCTATGCCGGGGCCCAGGTCCATTTCATCGGCCACCTCCAGACCAACAAGGTCAAGCAGGTAGTGGGAAAGGCGGCGCTGATCCACTCGGTGGACTCCCAGCGGCTGCTTCAGGCCATCGGCAGCCAGGCGGGCAAGCTGGGCCTGGTGCAGGACATCCTGCTGGAGGTCAACATCGCCGGGGAGGAGAGCAAGGGGGGCTGCACCCCGCAGGAGGCGGAGGAGCTGGCCGCCCTGGCGGAGGGGATGGACCATGTGCGCCTGCGGGGGCTGATGGCCATCCCTCCGGTTTCTCCGGAGCCTGGGGCCAACCGCCCGTTTTTTGCGGCGATGCGTCAGCTTTTTGTTGACATAAAGGGAAAAATGGCCCATAATCAAGACGATATGGATTGCCTGTCCATGGGCATGAGCGGGGATTATGCCGACGCCATCGCCGAAGGCTCCACGCTGGTGCGGGTGGGGACCGCCCTGTTCGGGCCCCGGCCCCCCATGACAAAGCAATAAGGTCCGCGTATACTTCCTGAGAAAAGAGGGTTTCACTATGGGATTTTTGGACGAGTTTAAGCGGCTGGCCCACCCCTATGAGGATGAGGAAGAGGACAACTTCGAGGACGACTTTGACGCCTCCCCCCGTCCCATCGAGCGCCGGGAGCGGGAACGCGCCCCCCGGAGCGAACCGGCATACTCCAGCCCCGTGATGGACGAGCTGGAGGCCCGCCGGAGCAACAAGGTGGTCAATATCCGGGCTGCCACCCAGCTCCAGGTGGTGCTGGTCAAGCCGGAGCGCTTTGAGAACGCCAGCGAGATCGCCGACCACCTGCGTGAGAAGCGCACGGTGGTGCTGAACCTGGAGTCCACCAACAAGGAGATCGCCCGCCGCCTGCTGGACTTCCTGTCCGGCGTGGCCTATGCCAACGAGGGCAAGATCAAGAAGGTGGCCATCTCCACCTACATTATCACCCCCTATAACGTGGACATTCTGGGGGATCTGATCGACGAGCTGGAGAACAACGGGCTGTATTTTTAAGGGGAGGACCCCATGAAGAAAAAATACCTGGTCCCGGCCGCGGCTGCCGCGGCGGCGCTGGTCCTGCTGGCCGCCGCCCTCCTGTGGTACGGGCGGAGCCGGTCATTCCGGGCGGTGTTTCCACTGTCCGGCTCTGTGGAGGTGTCCTGCCGGGCCCAGTGGACGCCGGAGGAGGGACAGGGCTATGCCCGGGACCTGACCGGGGAACAGACCAGCCAGGTGCTGGGAGCCCTGAAGGAGCAGCAGCTCCGCCGCCGGTATGGGGACCTTCTGCCCTGGGGCGGGGAGGGGCCGGTGACCTCCTCCATGGGGGAGAGCCTGCTGCTCACCTTCCGGGACCGGAGCGGGGTGTCCTGTGAGCTGTTGTTTTTGGGGGACCGGATGTGGCTCCACGACCTGGAGCGGGACTGGGGGGCCAGCTATTCCCTCTCCGGCGGCCAGGTCTTCCAGGAGGAGTTGACCGGCGTTGTCTATGAGCTGGTGCGCCCCAAGGCGGAGACCGTGGGGACGGTGTACGCGGATCTGGACGGGGACGGCTCTGACGAGACGGTGCGGCTGTGCGCGGAAGAGACGGTGGAGCCCGACGAGAGCGGGGTCCCTCTGGTCACCGATGAGGCGGCCCTGCGCCCCTACCGCCTGGAGACGGAGGTGGACGGCCGGGCGGTGGCCTGCGCCCTTGGGGATGCGGGAGAGCGGTACGAAGGAGTGGCGCGCCTGTTTGTCACCGCGGACCGGGCCGGTGCGCCGGTGATCGTGGCTGGGCTGTCCGAGGAGGGGGAGAGCGGAGAACTCGCGGTATACGCCCTCTCCTGGGACTCCGGGACCGGCTCCTTCGTCCGGCTGGAGGCGCCCAGGTACTCCATTCAGGGGCTTTTGGAGGGAACAACGGCCCATGTGGTGGTGCCGGAGACCGGAAACGCGGAGGACTTGGATCTGAACTGGTGGCTGTCCCGGCAGAACGCCCAGACTGCCCCGGAGGCAGGACAGCCCGGAGCCCCGGAGCAGGCCGGTGGGATCTGCGGCGTGGGACCGGCGGAACAGGGGATCCAAGTGATCCAGCCCCTGTGGAACAGGGACCAGGCAGAGAAAATGGGCTGGTTGGTGACCCAGGTGACCTGGAAGGACAGAGAGCCGGCGGTGGTCAGCCAATATTTTGACTGGCAGGCCGAAGCCGCGGAAGATGTGCTGCGCTGAGACCGGCGCTTTGATTAGGAGGTAATGAACGATGCTGACTCCCCAGGAGGTTTCCGAGCGCGCCTTTCCCAAGGCGTCCTTCGGCGGGTATAATATGACCCAGGTGGACGAGTTCCTGGACGTGCTGACCGAGGATTACAGCGCCCTGTACAGCGAGAATGCGGTGCTCAAAAGCAAAATGAAGGTGCTGGTGGAGAAGGTGGAGGAGTACCGCTCCACAGAGGAGGCTATGCGGAAGGCCCTGATGACCGCCCAGCGCATGGCGGATGACCTGGTGAAAGAGGCCGAGCAGAAGCGGGACCAGATCCTTCAGGAGGCTGCCGCGGAGGCACAGAAGAAGGTGGACTCCATCCGCCAGGAGGCGGAGGTGGAGCAGTTCCGCCTGGCCGCGGCCCAGAAGGAGACTGCGGGCTATGTGGCCAAGGTGAAGGCCCTCCACGCCCAGGCCCAGGCCTATCTGGATCAGCTGGACCAGCTGGTCCCCGCGGCCCCCGACCAGCAGGAGGAGAAGATGGAGGAGGCCGTCTCCGACATCGACGACAGCGTCCAGCGCTTGGTAGCCCAGGCCATGGCGGAGGCCGCTGCGGAGAACGAGAAGGTCCGCCAGGCTGGGGAGAGCCAGCCTGCCGAAGATCTGTCCGATACCGCCGAGTTTCCGGCACAGAAGGTTCAACCGGAGGAAAACGGGGACATGGAAAAGACCACCCGGATCGACTTTGGAGAGCTTCAGTTCGGTCGGGACTATGAGATCAAGTAGATCCATTTCGGTCCTGCCCTCAGAAATCGCCCGGCCGCGCCTATCGTGCGTGTCAGCGGCTTCCGCTTGTGTTTTTTCCTCAAATGTGTTATACTGAGGGCCCTGAGAGGGGCAGAATACGGCATACAGCCGGAGGGAGGTGCCTGACCTGGGAGAGGGTATCAAGATCGTGGCCAAAAACAGCAAGGCCTACCACGACTACTTCATTGAGGAAAAATATGAGGCCGGCATCGAACTGGCCGGTACCGAGGTCAAGTCCGTCCGCCAGGGCCATGTGAATCTAAAGGACTCCTTCTGCCTCATTAAGGACGGAGAGATGTCTGTCATTGGAATGCACATCAGCCCCTATGAGAAAGGCAACATCTTTAACAAGGACCCTCTGCGGCAGCGCCGCCTGCTGATGCACAAACGGGAGATCCTGAAGCTTTTTGCCAGGATCAAGCAGGACGGCTACTCCCTGATCCCCCTGTCCATCTACTTCCGTGGGCCAAGAGTCAAGCTGGAGCTGGGCCTGGCCAAGGGCAAAAAGCTCTATGATAAGCGGGAATCTGCGGCCAAACGAGACGCCAAGCGGGAGATGGACCGAACGATGAAATCCAGAGGCCGGTACTGAGATGATCCGGCGGACGGCCCTTGGGCCGTCACAGAAAGGAGTGCTTTTTATGGCACAGAACCCCATTGTCACCATCGAGATGGAGGACGGCGGCGTCATCAAGGCGGAGCTCTATCCCCAGACGGCGCCCAACACGGTCAATAACTTTATCAGCCTGATCCAGAAGGGCTATTATGACGGCCTGATCTTCCACCGGGTGATCCCCGGCTTTATGATCCAGGGCGGCTGCCCCGATGGGACCGGCATGGGCGGTCCCGGCTACTCCATCAAGGGCGAGTTCACCCAGAACCGCTTCCGGAACGACCTGACCCATGACCGGGGCGTGCTGTCCATGGCCCGGACCATGGCTCCCGACTCCGCGGGCAGCCAGTTCTTTATCATGGTGGAGAAGGCCCCCCATCTGGACGGCCAGTATGCCTCCTTCGGCAAGGTCATCGAGGGCATGGAGGTGGCGGACGCCATTGTCTCCACAAAGCGGGACTGGAACGACAAGCCCCGCCAGCCCCAGCGGATGAAGAAGGTCAGCGTGGACACCTTCGGCGTGGACTATCCTGAGCCTGAGAAGGTCTGATTTTTCCCGAGTAAGCATCTTCCGTACCGGCGCGCAAGGGCGCGCCGGTACGGCTCCAGCTTTTGATTTTCCCCAACCTGAGCGCTTTTCTCCCAAACGGCGGCGGAGCCGCCGTTCCAAACCGAAGCCCAGCGCAGCGGGTTCGGTTTGGAGAGGAGGAGCAGCGAAATGAGCGAGCTTTCGGCTTTAGCCGGAAGCGAGGGATATGGAGCTTGCGACGACGAGGGGGCGTACCGGTTTCGACGGGGACACGGAAGTGGAAATAGCGGGCGGTGGCGCCTGGCCACCTTAAAACGGGCATTCTTTATAAATTAAAGAACAACGATAACTACGCTTACGCTGCCTGATTAACGGCGGCCGTCTGACCCGGAAGGACCACGAGCCGGGATCAGGCGTCGTTTAGTGGTGCACGTGCGCCGGCAAAGCTTTGAGCCGGCCATGAATCATGAAGCTTACCTGACCTCCAGGCGTGACGGCTTGCCTGGAGCGAGGGGAACAGGGCGGTCACGCCGCCCGGAATAACCGTCTGCGCCCGGAGAAGTTTCCATGGAAGGGTTTTCGGACGGGAGTTCGACTCTCCCCGCCTCCACCAATTTGATCCCAGGTCGAACCCCTGAGACGGCAATTATCGCCTTGTCTTATGGGTTCGTACTTGCGGTCCAGATCAAGAGCAAGCTGTAGTGGCTTGCTCTTTTTCTTTTCAAAAGCCAATATCATCAAAAGCGTACTCAATTTCATCTAAAAGCATACGCTCTGCGATTTCATAGTCCTCCAGCATTTCATCAATCGGAAAATGCGCTTTGAGAACATGCAGCAGGTATTCGGCCAGCCCTTCAGAGTCATAACCTTCAACCTCTGCCGTACCAAGCGGCTGAATCATGCCGGTACGAAGATGATGCGCCAGTTTATCCGCGCCGATAATGATCTTGTTCCCTTTTGGGATAACTACTTTTTCACCAGACAGGGCTTTTTCAACCTCCACATCTTGATTGGAAGTAAGGATTTGCCCAATTTTATATTTCATGTTTTTCCTCCTTTTCTTTTGGTAGTCGATGTAGTCGACGGAACAAAGATTTCCTATATATATATGTATAATGCGAGGGGGCAAGGTGATTGCGCTCTCTGGCCCTTTACTTTTTCAGAAAATCTTTTTGAGTTTTATCGACTACAAGTACTACCAGTCTCCAAAAAGCCTTATACGTCAAGCACTTTCCACGGTAGCAGGCTCGGTAGCAGAGGGCTCGGGCTCGACTACCTCGACTGCAATGGAGATACGGCAGAGCTGATTTTCAGGGACGAAGGCTCTAAGCTGCTTTGCAAGCTGCCCCGCATCGAGGATTCCAGTAAAGCAGAGCTGCACGTTCTCCAAAGTCATTTTTTTTGTCGGCGCAACGCGCTCGGGCAGACCAAAGTCCTCTCTAAACCTTTCCAGGTCTTCACGAACAGGCTTGAAGCCTCTCGGGAAGCTGAACCCCAGCTTGTGAAGTCTGGACGTGCAGGTCGAGACAGGAACGCCCAGCAGCTTGGCGATCGCGGACATTCCTACTTTATAGTTCGCAAGAATGTTCTTCACGTATTCCTTTTGCAGGGTCTCAGGCTGCGCCTTAAAGTCTGCGTAAGCGATAGGCTTACCCAGGTCGATCTTATGAACTGGTCCGCTCATTTCTCTTATCTCCTTTGCTGTGTACTGCGGGATTCGGCACCCGCCTCTGTGAGGCTTCTTCTTAGAACTCCTCGCAGTGATCGCCTTCTCACGCACATCTTCAAAGAAGACGTGTCTTTCATCTTTCATATTACTCCCCCCAACGTGCCCCGGACGACCCGTATCGCGTTTTACCAGCAAGGCCCTTAGATTTACCCTCTGATAAGATTGGACGCGATACGGGCTGTTCTGGGCTTGTTTTAATCAGCTCGCTCCATACGGACCTCACAGACTCCGCAGATCAGGCTCAGGTCAGCCGTGGTCTTGACTTCCTGACCGCAGATCGGGCAGACATACTTGTGGGCCTTTTCGCGCTCAGCCTTTGCCTTAGGCTTAGGAGCGACTCTGGCGAAAGGAACTTCCAGTACAAAACCGTTGTCCTCAAGCGTCTTCTTAAAGGCCTCAGTCGGCTCAGTCAGAGAGTAGCCGACCGTGCGGTCATACCCGATCTCCAGGTCACGGGCCTCAGCCTCGGTCTTGAAGGTCTTGTTGTGGTAGCGGCCCTTCTGACAGGTGTCCGCAATATCGTTCACCAGGCAGTAGAGGTGGACCATCTCGTGGCACATCGTCGCCGCAGTGTTTGCGGAAGGCCGGTTGAGGTACTCCGCACCGATATTGATCTCGTACTGGCCTGCGATATCGTTCGACCAGATTTTCTTTGTGGAGCAGTGGCCGTATGCTTTGGGCGTAGACTGAACAGTGATGACCGGCTTCGGCAGTGCGTTCTCGAAGTACACGCGGTTCAGAATGTCGAACAGGCCTTCGAGCTTAGTAACGACGTCGGACATCTTCATTTCGGGGACCTCGGTCTCAGTGGTCTCAGGGACCTCAGCCTCAGCGGCCTCAGGAGTTTCAGCCTCAGCGGTCTCAGCCTCCTCATAGAGTTTCCAGCGGCGGTCAAAGCTCGCTGCGGCCATGCGGGTCGGCTCAGCGTCAGGCTCGTTAGCGGGAACAGAAAAGATTTTGCGCTCCGCTTCATCAATGCTGACGACCAGGCGGACCTCGTTGGTCTCCTTGTTGATGATCTTCTTATTAAGTACGATAGTCATATCCTTCATTGTAATTGCCTCCTTGAAGTTTTCCATTGTTTTCCAACTGACAATTATATTTTACCGCAATCAGTAAGAAATGGGAGCGCGCTAAACTGCCGGGATTCCGCGGAGTTTTCTATGCGGTTCTACCGCTTTTAGTACGCACAGTATTCTCCAGAAGCATCGCGACGGTCATAGGGCCTACGCCGCCAGGTACAGGAGTGATCGCCGAGGCGATCTCCGATACAGGACCAAAATCCACATCGCCACAGAGCTTACCCTCTGCCGTGCGGTTGATTCCTACATCGATGACGACCGCCCCAGGCTTCACCATATCCGCAGTAATAAAGCAGGGCTTACCTACTGCGGAGATCAGCACGTCAGCCTGTCTGGTGAAGGCAGCAAGGTCTTTCGTTTTGGAGTGGCATACCGTGACCGTCGCGTCAGCTTGCAGCAGCATGAGCGCAAGAGGCTTTCCCACAGTATTACTGCGTCCAACTACGACGCAATGCTTTCCGGTTACGTCTCCCAGGAGGCGCATGATACCGGCCGGAGTGCAGGGAACAGGACCGTCCTCGCCGAGCATAAGGCGACCGAGGTTGTTCGGGTGGAAGCCATCAACGTCTTTCTCCGGCGGTATTGCGCCGAGAACCTTCTTTGTGTCAATATGATCGGGAAGCGGCAGCTGAACAAGAACGCCGTCCGCCCAGCGGCACAACTCCTTGACTGACGCGATCACTTCTTCGGTCGTTGCGGTAGCGGGCAGCCTGCGAGAGCAGGACTGGAGCCCGACCTCTGCGCAGGCGCGTTCCTTATTACGAACATATACCGAAGAGGCAGGGTCTTCTCCGACCATAAGAACTGCGAGCTTTGCTTTTGCGCCGCGGAGAGAGTTCTTGATCTCAGCCGCGGCGGCTTTGCCGTCAATAATCACTCAGCGCTCACCTCTCGATCAGGTTTCATCAGTTCGGCAGGGTCACACTCGAGAGCCTGCGCCAGTTTGATCGCGGTCTTGAGGGTAATGTTTTCCGGCTTGATAATGCCGACCTCAATATCGCGGATTTTCTGGTAACGGATACCGCTGGCCTTTGCCAGTTCAGCGCGTGAGAGGTTCTTTGCCTCTCTCAAGTCTTTCAATCCCAAAATGATTTCCTCCTTATAAGTCTTGATAACGCTTTGGGCACTGCACGTTATTGCAAAACACCTTGTTACCAATCACCTTCAACGGTTTACCGCAAAAGGCGCAGTATTTAGGTCTTGCAGCGTGCAGCGCCTCTGCTTTTGTCTGCCCGCTCTGCATGCGTTTTACCATGCACATAACCGAGCCGTACTCGCAAGCGGTCGGGCAGGTATCAGCGGCTTTGCAGTAGCTGCATTCTTCATGAAACATATATTCCTCCTTTCTCCGCGGGGCACAAGGCCCCGCGGATTCATAGATAGCAGATTAGATATAGAAGCCGAAGCAAACGCCGTCGGAGTTGCTGGCGGCGGCATTGTTGGCGCCGCCGCTGTTCACAGCGCAGAAGCCGTTGGAGTTGCTCGCATAAGGAGAACGCTCCCACCACCAATTCGCATCTCCGTCCTCATCGAACTTGACGCGGTTGATCGGGTTCTTAAAGTACTCGAGCTGCTTGTCGCCCTCGTCGCCGACGCCCCAGATGTGCTCACCGAAAATCTCGACCTCAGAGAAGAGCCAGAGGCGATCTTCTTCGTCGCCGAACTTGCGAGGCTTGAGCGCGGCAAGCAGGTCATCGGGCAGCAGCTCGATAACTTCCTCGTTGAGGTAACGGCGCATGTCGCAGGCGAGCCAGCCGCCCTTATTGGTCCAGGTCTTATTCATCTGGTGCCAGCCGAGCAGACCTTTCAAACCGATCACGCCGTAGTCCATGACGACGAATACGACCTCGCGGCCGTCCTTCAAGGTCTCGGTGATCTCGTCTCCGACCTTGAGCACGCCGGGGTTACGCCAGTCGAACATGCGGGTCTCTTTCGTTGTAATAGTTGCCATAATAAAAACCTCCTAAATATATTTGCTTATAAGAGCGTTCTGCCCTTGAAAAGCCGTCTGATCGTCCATACCTCGGAGCAGTACATGGGCGTGAACCAGTAGTTCTCCAGGGTATCGCTTGAGCACATAGGCTCGGTAAAGGTATTTCCTACCTTGATATAAGCCGCTACGCCGAGCAGCGAAAGCTGGATATAGCACATCAGCGCAACGGTGTAGTCAATGTCTTGCGCAGTGGCAAGAATATGGTTTTGCCAGTTGAAACCGGCCTTCATAAGCGGTTTAGCGGCGGCGTGAACTCCGGCGATCAAGGTTGCGCCCGCGCCGCAGGCTGGGTCATTGATCGTAATGTAGCCGCGCTCTTCAACCTGCGGCACAACGTTGCCGATAGTCATTTCAGCCATCATCTGGCAAACATTATACGGAGTAAAGAACTGGCCGCCGGAGTCGTTGCTCAGGCCGAGCTCCATAAAGATTTTCCCGAGGAAGTCTTGCTCCGGATTCTTCTCCAGAGCAAGCACAACCTCTGCCGTGAGCTGAGGAAAGATTTCCTGCTCTTTAGCGTTGTACTTCTGGATTCGTTTGAGGTACATCGCCTCGCGCTCATCGAAGTGCGATTTATCGACCGCGTTTGAGATAGCGCAGGCGTACATTGTAACGAAGTCCTGCCAGACCTCCCAGGGAGTCCAGCGGTATGTAAGCTCACGATAGAGCTTAATAAAAGGCTGGTCACTTTGCGACCCTACTCGTTTAGCCATATTCATGCCTCCCTTGCTTGCTGAGCCCATGCCGCGGCTTCTTCGTAGGTCTCGAAGTAGTCGTGGTATTCATCGCACATGGCGTTTTCCTGCATACCATCGGTGGGCTTGCTTTCGGCTTCGACAGGAGCGATATTTACCTTAACTCGCCCAGAGTCAAAGAACTTAGTAGTAGCAAGCCAGTATTTCATTTTGATTTGCCTCCTTTAATACAGTAGACAAGTAAAGTTCATTGATAAAAAACTTGCGTTTCTGCAAGTGAAGTTGACTTTCTTGTTGACTTACTTGCAGAAACGCTTGCTTTTTGAAGGTGAGACTTCACTTACTCGAAGAAAGTGTCCTCCGGCTCAAGAATGTAGGCGCTGGGGTTCTTCCAGTACTCTGTCTCTACCTTTTCCTTCGCCGCCTCGAAGCTCTCAGCTTCAACCTCGACAACGGTTTTGCTGATTTCCTTAATGGTTACTCTGTACTCCATGGGTTTCTCCTTTCTCCCATACCGGGGTTATTTTTTAATATCAAGAGGTTACCTTTCGCAACGTGCTTTCGGCTTGAACCTCGTAAGGCGGGCCGGGCTGTCCGTGTTCTGTTTTATCCTCTTGACATTATTTATTATGCCGTGTTTTACTGATTTTGGGAGCCGACGAAACAACCGAGGTTTTACTGCTTTCAGTATGCAGTTCTTACGGTGTTTACTTTTCCAAAAGAACGCGGTATAATATATGAACACTCTCGAACCCAGCCGGCCTTGCGGCCGGCCAGGCTCTCGAGCGTTTGAGGTTTAGCTGTCGATGTACTCCAGATACTCTTCATAGGTGATAAAGGTTATCCAGGTGCCATCGACGCAGGCGGCGTAATAGCCGTCCGGGGTGAAGCCCTCACTCATAGGCGCTTCCTCCTTTCTGAGCTCTCGCAGTTGCTACCTGCAAGGGCTCTTTTATTTGCCAGGGGTTATCCACCTGACATTATTATTGTACCGTGTTTGGTAATAAAAGGGAGCGCGCTAAACCGCCGGGATTCTGCGGAGTTTCCTATGCGGTTTTACCGCAAATAGTAAAAGAGGCCGAAGCTGTTCCACGAAGGAACGGCCCCGGCCTCTTTAATTAGACGAGCGTATTTACTTTTGCCTGAACCTCTGCGTAATCGTAGCCGGCGGCCTCAAGCCGTGCTTTGCGTTCTGCGCCGTTGCCCCATTTGCCCTGGAGAACCTCGCGTGCGACCTCCTCGACAGACTTCCCGCCGCCAGAGACGATATAGGTACTAAAGCCGGCGGCTTTCAGCTTAGCAGCCGTAGCGATCGCATTGGACTTCTGCGCGAACGCACCGACCTGAACCTTATACAGGCCGTTGACCTTCGCCATATAAGTATCAAAGCCCTTAGCCTTGACCTGCTGGAGCAGCGCCTCGGCGCCTGCCTTATTGCGGAACGCGCCAGTCTGGACGCGATACAGGACCTTTTCAGGCTGGGGCCTTGTATCTGTACTCCCGAGGCGTTTATTGACCTCAGAGGCGATCTGGGCGTGCCTGGAGTAGAGATATTCACCGGGGCAAGATTTGTTGGCGTAGTCACGGTGTACGGTCATATTGCAGCCGTTCTTGTGGTTCACGCGGTCGGCCTTGCTGGTAGACCAAACGAGGCGGGGAATGCCGTTGCGCTTGCAAATATCAACGAGCAGGTCGATCAGAGCGGTGTAGGCTTTGGCGTTGACCGCGTAAGGGTGTTTGGTATCGCTGGCGACCTCGATCGTGATCGCCCTGTTATCGTTCGCGGCATTAGAGGAGCACCAGGAGCGGTCCTTCTCCTCGCAGTACATACCGATACGACCGTCTGCGCCGATAGGCTTGTCCTCTTCGACAGGCTTATCGGGCTCGACGGGTTTCTCAGAAGGGGCGTCGAACATGCTCAGCTGTCCGGAAATCTCAGTATCAGGGAGCAGGGCTCTCAGTTTGCTCAGGTTTTCCTGAGTCAGTTCCATAGTTACAGTTATTTTCATTTTTGGTTGCCTCCTTGTTTTTCTTCCAAGCTTCATAGGCCTGGACGTTTTGCGGGTTTTCATAAAAAGCTGTGACCGCGGCGCAAAGGCGATCAAGCATTACTTGTTCTCTTGCAAGAGCAGAATCGGCGAGCACTTGTCGCATTTTGTCCTTTAGGACAAATCAGCCGCAAAAAAATTGCGTTGGTAGTAGGCGGGTCAAGCGCCAAGAGCTCTTTACAAATCTGGACCTCAGGCACAGTAAAGGCGGTTTCGCCCTTGATTTTGCGGTAAGCGTTCCGTACGCTCCAACCCTGCGCGTCCGCAAGGCTCTTAACGGTAACGCCCTGCAAAACCATGTGTGCCTGAAGAAGTCTGGTGTTAATCATACTATATGCGGCCTCCTTTCGTTAGTGTAACCACAGCGCGTTGTGTTTTTGTCCCAAAGGACAAATCCATTATAGCGCGGTAGTTTCCGTTTGTAAATGGCTTTTAGGAAAATTTTTTCTCCTTAGAGACAAAAACTATTCCCTTTATGACACGCGCGTGATATAATGTGTCTAAGAGGTGATTTATGATGACGACAGGCGACAGAATCCATTATCTAAGAACTCAACAGGGATTCACTTTACAGGAGCTCGGTGACCGCGTTGGCGTCGGTGCAAGTACCGTTCGTAAATGGGAAACTGGGTCTATAAAAACTCTTCGTACAGATAAAATGCAGAAGCTCTCGCAGGCTCTTGATACTACGGTTGACTATCTCATGGGCTGGACTGACAACAGCGTAAACGTCGGAACGGTGGGGACCAATAACGGCGTGATCGGTCAGAACTCCGGAGAGATTCATCTGGAGCAGCAGCGCTCAAAAGAAGAGGCTGAGCTTTTACGCATTTTCGCTGGGCTCGACGTTAAGCGTCGTATGGAGCTCCTTATGACGGCAATCCATCTTGAAGAGGAGCAGAACCAATGAACGCCTGGAGCCGAGAGGACATAGTAGTCGCTTTCGCGCTCTACTGTGTAACGCCTCTCAATAAGATCAACCCCAGCAACAAGGTCATTCAGCAGGTGGCTGAGATCATACCGCACTCAGTCGCCTCGATCGTAATGCGCATGAGGAACTTTCAGTTTATAGACCCGAAGGTTTCCTCTGGACTCAAGAACGTAGCAAAAGCCGACCGACTGATCTACGAGGAGTTCAAGCACGACTGGGGCGCGTTGAGCCTTGAGGCGGAGACTCTTACCGGTCTTGACCTCTTTGACTCTTCGCCCTTGCAAGGAGCAAAGGCGCTTTCCTCCTTGACCGATCACAGCAAGGTAACCCGTGAGCGGTACTTCTTTAAGAAAGCGGTCCTTGCTACGTACAGCGGCCGGTGCTTTATTTCCGGCTGCGCGCTGCCGCAAATGCTTGTCGCAAGTCATATCAAACCGTATTCTCACTGCCGGGACTCCGCAGACCGGACCAGTCCGGAGAACGGCATTTGCCTGAATACATTCTACGATAAGGCCTTTGACCGAGGCCTCATAACGATCACCCCGTCCATGAAAATCCATGTTTCGCCGTCAATTCTCAATGCCCCTCAGGACGCATTTACAGCCCGCTGGCTGACTTCTCTCGACGGGAATGTTTTACCCCCCCCCCCCGATTTCCGCCGCGTAGAGAGCTCCTGGAGTACCATAACGACGTAATTTTTAAGAGGGAGGCAGAAAGTACATGAATACAGTAATCTACGCGCGCTATTCTGCCGGCCCGAGACAGACCGATCAGAGTATCGACGGTCAGCTCAGAGTCTGCACAGATTTCTGTAAGTAGCGGGGCTTGACCGTAGTTGACACCTACTGCGACCGACATATCTCGGGGCGAACAGACGAGCGCCCAGAGTTTCAGCGGCTCATTGCAGACGCTAAGGCCCATAAGTTCGAGGCTGTTGTCGTCTACAAGACAGACCGCTTTGCGCGGAACAAATACGACAGTGCGATCTATAAGCGGGAGCTCAGGCGAAACGGCATTCAAATATTCTATGCCGCGGAAGCCATACCGGAAGGCCCTGAGGGGATTATCCTCGAGAGCCTCATGGAAGGCCTTGCAGAATACTACTCTGCGGAGCTCGCTCAGAAGATCAAGCGCGGCCTGAATGAGAGTGCGCTCAAGTGCCAGAGTCTCGGGAGCGGTAGGCCCCTCGGCTATACAGTAGACGCGCAGAAGCACTTCCAAATTGACCCAGAGTCTTCCCAGGCAGTCAAGACGATCTTCGAGATGTATATCAAGGGCGAGTCAAATGCCGCGATATGCGACTACCTGAACGCCCGTGGCCTTCGTACCTCGCAGGGGAACCTCTTCAACAAGAACAGTATCAACCGAATTATCAAGAACCGAAAGTACATCGGCGAGTATCGGTATAACGATATAGTAGTTGAAGGCGGCATGCCTGCGATCATCTCGAAAGAGACCTTCTGCCTGGCTCAGGCCGAAATGGAACGCCGGCGCACGCATAGAGCACCGGTATCTCCGAAAGCGGAATACCTTTTGGCCGGGAAACTTTTCTGCGGTCATTGCAAAGGACCAATGCAGGGAGTCAGCGGCACAGGCAAAAGCGGGAGCAAGTGGTACTACTATTACTGTGCGAACACTCGAGGCAAAGAGAGGACCTGCGACAAAAAGCAGGTGTCCCGTGATCGCCTTGAGAAGGCCGTCGTAGACTTCACCGTTCGCTATATCCTCCAGGAAGACGTCCTTGAGGAGCTATCGAAGAAGGTGTATGCGGCGCAAGAACGCCAAAATAATACCGCCTCGGAGATCGCCTTTTACGAGAAGAAGCTGGCCGAGAATAAAAAGGCCATAGCTAACATACTTCGGGCGATCGAGTCCGGAGCGATGACCCAGGCTCTGCCTGCACGCCTCCAGGAGTTGGAGAACGAGCAGACAGTTATCCAGGGCGAACTCAGCTATCTAAAAGGTGCGCGTCTGGCCTTTACGGAGGACCAGATTCTCTTTGCGTTGCTGCAGCACCTCGACCCTCGACCTGGTGAGTCGGAGCAGGACTACCACAGGCGCATTATTACTGACTTCGTGTCAGAGGTTTACCTTTATGACGACAGAATGCTGATTTACTTTAATATAAGTAGCGCAGACGGTAAGCTCAAGCACGCAGACCTGTCTGCAATAGAGTCCGGCGTGTTCGACGCAGGACTCATCAGCTCCACCATAAAAATAACCACACCGAAGGGTGTGGTTATTTTTATGGATGCCTTAAGAAATTGAAACGCTCGGGCGAAGTCAATTCGCCCTGCGCAAGGTTTTTGCCTTGAAACTTCCTCACCGGATGAACCGGGGCACTCCCAAATCTCCATCCCGGGTACAGCGGTGCAGGACCACTACGAACCAGGCAAACACCACAAGGCCCTTGGCAATGCTGGAAATGCTGATGCTCCACCACACGCCATCCAGTCCCAGCACGGTGGCGCTGAGCAGGATGGCCATGGGGATGCGGGCAGCGTTGCCGATGACCCCGGCCAGTGTCGGAGGCATGGGCCGCCCTAGACCCTGGAAGGCACCGGAGGAGGTGATCTCCAGGCACATGAGGATCTGAGAATAGCCCATGATACGCAGATAGCTTACGCCGGTGCGGACCACCTCTTCCTTCTGGATGAACACCCGTACCAGAGGTGCGGGGAACACCACCAGCATAACGGTGGTAAAACAGCTCCATGCGACGATCATTCCCACGGCCGTCCAGTATCCCCGGCAGATACGGTCCAGTCTGCGGGCACCGAAGTTCTGGGCAATAAAGGCGTTTACTGCGGTGGCGAAGCCCTCCGCTGTGGTATAGGAGATGGATTCGATCTGGGTGCCCACCTTTTGAGCGGCAATGGCGGCGTCCCCCCAGCCGGCCACGATCCGCGCGATGAACATGGAGAGGCTGGAAAAAAACATGCTCTGGATGGACACCGGAAGGCCGATCCGCAGCATCTCCAGCCATGCCCGTCCCTGGCTGGGCCGGAAGGGATGGATATGGGGAAAGAGGGTGGTCTCCCGCCGGGCGGCGAGGAGGAACATGGCGGTCACAATGGCCTGAGCCAGCACGGTGGCTGCTGCCGCTCCGGCTACCTCCATCCGGGGGAAGGGGCCCACCCCGAAGATCATCAGCGGGTCCAGCAGGATGTTGCCCACCAGGCCCACCGCGGTGGAACGCAGGACCACCACGCTGCTGCCCATGGCGGTAAACAGGCCGGTAAAGATCTGGTTGAAGAAGGAGAAAAGAAAACCCAGCGCGACGATCACCAGGTAGACCCGGGCGTCTGAGTTGACCTGGGGGCTGTTCAGCTTAAAAAAGGCGATCAGAGGCCCGTTGAGGAGGATGCACATGGCGGTAAACAGGATGACCAGCAGCGCGCCCAGATGGAAGGCCGCCTGGCCGTAACCAGCGGCGCGCTCCGGGGCCTGCGCCCCCAGCTCATGGGCGACCTTTACCTGTCCCCCCAGGCGGGGGATCATGGCCAGCCCGTTGGCCAGCCACAGATACATCCCTGCCGCCCCCACTGCCGCCACCGCGTCGGCAGAGAGCCGGCCGATCCAGATCATATCGGTCATGTTATAAGCCATCTGGATCAAGGAGGTGGCCATAATAGGCAGCGCCAGACTGGTCAGGCTTCCGACGATGGAGCCCTCCAGCAGGTCTACATTTCGTGCCACGTGATCCCTCCTTATAACTCTGTATTTTGTATCCATCAGTTGTCCAATCGGTATTATATCATAGAAATTTTACTTTGCAACGGCCCTATGGTTCCGGGTTCAGCCCGAACTTGAACAACGGCAGGACATTTTGGAAGAATCCCTCAAAGTTGTTCCCTGCGCTGACGCAGACAGAGTAAAACCGCGAATGATATCAAAACCAAAACAGCGGAATAACAACGGCGTTCTTCGAGAAGTTGATCGTTTCAGCATTGATAACTTTGGCCCTGAAAAGTTGCGCCTGAAAGGTCTGCACAGAGAAAAGGACGGCCTGCGGGCCTGTCGTAAAATAGGCAGCTAAGACAAAACGAGAGGCTAACCCTTTGAGGGTTGGCCTCTTGTCTCGTTTGCCTTCCTTTGCATGAGTTTTGAAAAAAGATGCTCATAAGAAATATTTGTTTTTGCGGCACATACGTTGCGTCAAAAGGGGGTGATAATGGCCGGCGTGCGCTGAATCGGGAGCACTCACAGCAGGCCGGTCAGACTACTCGACTCTCATCATCCGGTAGCCGACGCCAATATGGGTCTGGATATACTGGGGAGAGCCGGGTTCCTGTTCCAGCTTTTTTCTCAGGGTTGCCATAAAGACCCGCAGGGAAGCAATGTCGTTTTCCCAGCTGCGTCCCCAGATCTGCTGGGTGATAAAGGTATGAGTCAGGACCTTGCCCACATTTCTGCACAGCAGGCACAGCAGCTTATACTCGCTGGGGGTCAGATGGAGCTCCTTCCCGTCTAAAAATGCGCATCCGGCGGCATAGTCCACTTTCAGCTTGCCGTTGGTAAAGACGGCGTCTGCATTGGCCACTCCGGACTGGGCATCCAGACGGCGCTGGGTGACCCGCAGCCGGGCCAGTAGCTCCTCAACTGAAAAGGGCTTGGTCAGATAGTCGTCAGCGCCGGCGTCCAGGGCGTCGATCTTATCAGTGTCCTCGCTCCGGGCGCTGATGACGATGATGGGCAGATTGGACCAGGAGCGCACACGGCGGATGACCTCCACGCCATCAATATCCGGCAGTCCCAGATCCAGCAGAATCACATCCGGATTATGGGAAGAGGCTTCTAAAACCGCGGACTCGCCATTGACTGCGGTCAAGTACCGGTAATCGTGGGCTTTTAATGTGGTCGTGATCAGGTTGCGGACGGCGGTGTCATCCTCAACCACCAAGATCAAAGGCTTATTCATGCAATTCTACCTCCCCTGCAGGTACAGAAAATGTGAAGATGGCTCCATGGGGACTGCGGTCTGCGACTGCAATTTCTCCGCCATGGGCATTGATGATCGACTTGCACAGGGCCAGGCCGAGCCCCATGCTGCGGCGGCTGTCGGCGATCGGATCGGAGGCGCTGTAAAACATATCGAAGATATGGGGCTTTGCCTGATCCGAAACCCCGGGCCCAGTATCGGAAACAGAGACCTGGAGCCAGCCTCCCCGCCGCTCCCATGCGATATCGATCTCTGTCCCAGGTGGTGTATACTTGATAGCGTTGTTGATTAAATTGATGAGGACCTGGACGATCAGCTTGGCGTCGATCTGCGCCAGCAGATATTCTTCGCTGTTTTGCACACGCAGATTATATTGTGCGCATCTGCGGTCGACGTGCCGCAGCGCTTCCGCCACGACTTCATCGATCAGCTCAGTGGAGATATGCAGATTCATTCTGCCATCCTCCAGTCTGCTGACAGACAGCAGATTTTCCACCAGGTCGATCAGCCACATCGCATCGTCGTAGATGTCCATGCACATCTGCTCTTTGGTCTTTGTGTCAAACAAATTCCCATTGGAGAGCAAATTGCTTGCATTCCCGGAGATCGAAGTCAGCGGGGTGCGCAGGTCGTGGGAGATGGACCGGAGCAGGTTGGCGCGCAGCTGTTCATTTTTCGCCAGGACAGCGGCAGCTTCCTTCTCCTCCAGATTCTTTTGGTTTTCCAGAGCGAGGGCGCATTCCCCCAGGACAGAGAGCAGGATGCTGGTCTCGAAGGAGTCCAGAGGGCTGTCCGCTGCGGCGATTCCCATGACCCCGTACACCAGATCGCCGGTCCGGATGGATAGATAGATACAGCAGGCATCTGAAAGGGTCTCGGTCCCCGCGCCAGCCCGCTTGTTGTTGGTGACGACCCATTGTGCCACATCCATTTCCTTTGGCGTGGTATACCGGGCGGTGGAAGTAGTTCCCGAATCTGTCAGAAAGATTTCCGGAGCCAGCAATTTGTTGTTTTCAATGGGATATACGATAATATCACGCTGAAGGATCTTTAACAGCTGCTTTGCTGTGACGGAGCGGATCTCTTTTGGGGAACTGGCCTTTTGGAGGTTCTGATCCGTTTCAAACAGTAGCTTGGTGCGCCAGGCCAGCTCTGCCGAACGTTTTGCGTGTAGCTTGAGTTTGGAGGCTAGGGAGCCGGTCATCAGCGAGGCCAGGAACATCACCAGAAAGGTGACCGGGTATCCGCTGTCATAGGCGTGCAGGGAAAAACGGGGCACAGTAAAGAAGAAGTTGAAAGTCAGAACGCCGGCAATGGATGAGATCATACTGCAAACAGAGCTTTTGGTAGATACTGAGATCAGCATGACGCCCAGGATGTAAAGGGTGATAATATTGGCCTCTGTGAAACCCCAGTGGTAAAATAAAAATCCGATCAGTGTGGCCAGGACGAGGATCATTGCGCTTTTCAGCAAATCCAGAATCGATATGGCGGAGGGGGGAGAGGGATCCCAATGTCGGGCGGCGGTCCCACTGTCGGGAATGATATGGATGTCCAGCTCTGGCGTCAATTCGATCAGCCGATCAGTCAAAGCTGTTTTCCGAAACAGGGAGTGATGGACTCCGCTTCGGCCCAGCACGATCTTTGTAACACCTGCCAGGCGGGAAAACTCCGCGATCTGATCCGCTACATCATCACCGTAGACCGTTTCGATCGAAGCACCCAGCTGCTGGGCCAGATGCAGATTGGCTTGGAGCCGGGCTTTATCTTCCTGCGCCATCCATTGAAATGCCTTGGTTTCTACAAATAATGCGGTAAAGCTGCATCTGAATGCGCCTGCCATGCGGGCCGCTGTGCGAATGATCTTCTCATTGGAGGGAGATGGAGACAGGCAGACCAGAATGTGGTCATGAGTCCGATACATCGCTTTGCTGTGTACTGTTTGCGCGGAACGTGCTGCCCGGTCCGCGCACCGCCGAAGCCCGATCTCACGCAGGGCGCTTAACTGTACCACAGTATATCCGGCCAGAAGCTCCCCCCCATTTTGCCGGAGGAGCCGCTGCTGAAGCTGCTCCGGCTCAATATCGATGAATTCTACCTGAGCGGCATGGTCAAAAATCCGGTCCGGTATTCGGTCGGGCACAGAGGTGCCGGTCACGGAGGATACGGCTTCCTGAATACTTTCTATATGCGAAATATCCAGAGTGGTATAGACGTTGATCCCAGCCTTCAGCAGCTCTTCAATGTCCTGGTAACGCCTCATGTGCCGGGCTTCCTCCGCGTTCAAGTGGGAAAGCTCATCGATCAGGATCAGATCCGGATGCCGCTTCAGGCAGGCGTCCAAATCCAGCTCCTCCACGGTCCGGCCATCTTTTTGCATTTTCTTGCCGGGCAGCGTCTCAAAACGGGAGGCGGCTGTTCCGGTTTCAGGCCATAGGCTGCAGGAAAGTGTACCGATGACGACATCTGTGCCTGACCGCTGCGCCTGTTCCCCTGCCTGTAACATTCGGCAGTGCTTTCCCGCTCCGGGGAAATAGCTGGCAAAAATCGAGAGCTTGCCATGTTTCTTCGCGGCTGATTGTCCCAATGTGTTGCGATCCATATCAATCCCTCCTTTCAAACCATCCTATTATAGCACACTCCGGTCATGGTTGTCCGCAGAGCAGGTGGATCAATTTCAGTATATATGGGCGGGATTCGCCGTTGTGCCATAAGAGTCGCTGATGCACCGAACTTTGGTCCAAAACGCTTACTTCCACTGTGCCGTCTAAAATATCAACAGACTGAGGCTGCAGTGTGATGTCGCGGTACTGTACAGATGACATGGCAGTATGGTCAGATACAAGGGCAAGATCGACAGAGCCGCAGGCAAGGGCGCCGGTGAGTTCCTGCTCTTCTCCAAGGACCAGCGTGCAGTGGAGGTCAGGATGCTGGCTGCTGAGTTCCTTTAATGCAGCAGAAACCACAGGGACAAAATCCAGCCGGGAGGTGGCTACCCTCACATGGGTGCCTGCCCCTGGGTGCTCCTCTTTATTTTGCGGCGCTGCCAGCCAATCATCCAGTTTTGACATCAGAACGTATCCGCAAACGAAGATTGCGGCAAAACCGCCCAACAGTACCAGAACTTCCACTCCTATCCCTCCCTTTGAACAGAACAGGATTACTTCTTTATATACGGAAGCATTTTTGAAGATCCCGCTGAGTGCCCATGACTAGGACGGTGCTGTGGGCGGGCAGGCAGGTATCCGGCGCAATGACTGTCATGGAAAATTTTCCGTCCTGCTTGATGGCCATGATATTCACATGAAACCGTTTCCGAACGTCCAGCTGCCGAATGGTTTTCCCGACCCAGCTGTCCGGGACCTCCACCTCGAAGATCGCATAGTCATCGCCCAAAGAAATGTAATCAAAAATATGGTCAGAGCTGTATCGAATGGCAGTCCAGAAAGCCATCTGCTTCTCCGGATATACCACCTCATCCGCACCGTTGCACAGCAGGAATTTGGCCTGTACATCCCGGGCGGCCCTTGCCACCACTTTTTTGGCGCCCAACTCCCTTAAGAGGGAGGCGGTCTCCAGGGAACTCTGAAAATTGTCTCCAATGGCAACAATGCACACATCAAAATTCCGCACGCCAAGATCCGCAAGAAATTCCGCGCTGGTGCTGTCCCCGATCTGTGCATTTGTGACAAAGGGTAAAATGGCGTTGACCCGCTCCTCATTTTGATCCACGGCCATGACCTGATGCTTCAGTTCATTCAGCTTCATTACGATGTGGCGGCCAAAGCGGCCCAAGCCGATCAGAAGAATCGTTTTCATAAATCCTCCGTTTTGATTCTTTATCCCACAGTGATCCGTTCCTGGGGCAGGCGGGCATTGCTGCCCAAGGTGTTGGAGAGGGCCGCAAAAATCAGGGTGAGCCCGCCGACCCGGCCAAAGAACATCAATGCAATTAAAATCAGATGGGAGATGCAGCCCAAGTGCGGTGTGACGCCCAGGGACAGGCCCACTGTCCCGATGGCGGATGCCGTTTCAAACAAGCTGGTTAGAACAGGCAGGCCTTCGAGCCGGCTGATGGCCAGTCCGCCGCACAAAAACAGGACCAGATACATCATCATGATCGTTGCAGCCTGAGATACGGTTTCGCTGGCAATGCGACGGTGAAAGAAATGCGGATCTGCCCGGCGGCGGAACACGGCAAAAGCGCTGGCCAGCAACACCGCCAGAGTCGTGGTCTTCATGCCGCCTGCGGTAGAGCCGGGCGACCCGCCGATCAGCATCAAAATGGTGATCAGTGATTGACCTGTTTCGCTCATGGAAGTGAGGTCCGCTGTATTGAAGCCGGCAGTCCTGGGTGTAACGGCTTGGAAAACAGACAGCAGGAAGCGCCTCCCGACCGGTTCCTGAGAAAACTCAAAGAAGAAAAAGTAGACGGTGGGGACCAGGATCAGGGCGCCGGTCACAGTCAGGATCACCTTGCTCTGCATCCGGTACTTTTTGAAATGCAGCCGGTTGGTGCAGATATCTTCCCAGGTTAAAAAGCCGATGCCGCCAACAACAATGAGAAGTGCGATCACGATGGGGACAACAGGATGGCCTGCATAATCTGTCAAAGATGAGAACGGCGTTTTGATTCCCATGAGGTCGAACCCTGCGTTGCAAAATGCGGAAATGGAGTGGAAAAGCGCATACCAGGCACCTTTGAGGGATCCGAATTCCTGAAAAAACACAGGAAAAAGGGCAATGGCGCCCATCAGCTCGATGACCAGCGCGGATTTCAAAATGAATGCCGTCAGCCGTACGATTCCGCCGACCTTGGGCGCCGCAATGGCCTCCTGCATAGTGCTGCGCTGCATCAGGCCGATCCTCCGCCCTGACAGGATGGCAAAGGCGCCGCCCACCGTGACAACGCCAAGGCCGCCGATCTGGATCAACAGGAGGATCACAAGCTGCCCAAAATTGGACCAGTAAGTCGCGGTATCATGGAGCACCAGCCCCGTCACGCAGACGGCGGAGGTAGAGGTGAACAGCGCCTCCAGAAATGGGGTGCGGATCCCTTGCTGTGAAGCGATGGGGAGCATGAGCAGGAGGCTCCCCGTTAAAATAACCAGCAGAAACCCAACAATGATGACCCGGAACGGGGACTTATTGTTCTTTTGAAAAAACTGCCGCATAAGCCGCTACCTCTTAATATGCCTTTATCGGTTCTTTATACCTATTATCCATATTCCATCTAAAGGGGACGTTAACGATTTGATGCATATATTAAGATGATATTAAGATGTGGGCTTTGCCGCTTTGGGGCGCCTTGGAAGGAAGGGGCGGCTACGGTCAGATCAAGCCGGAAAAGACGCCGAGCGGAAATACAATAGCAGCGGTGAACAGACACACGGCGGTCAGAGTGATCAGGGGGATGCCGATAAAGATCATCAGAAATCCCCAAACATGATGGTGAAATAAAAACTTTTCAATTGCATTGTCCATTTGGGCTTCCAACCGGGAAAGCCGTTTCAAGAGCATGGCCATAGTGGATTCCTCCTTACAGCTCCTATGATAGCCCATAGCAGCTAAAACCGGGACAAAGATAATGGGAACGGAGTTAAGGTTAAATAAGTCTTCCTTTCAAAAAAGAATTGCCGGACCGCCTGTATCCTGCAGGCGGTCCGGCATGGGGCGCATGGTGCAAAGGAATATAAACTTAGTTGCCGTTAACAGATATCAGTCCCATTGCCGCGGCAATGTCCAGATTGACACCAAGAACGCTGACCGTATCCTCGCCCAGGATCCCCAGAAGCTTCCCCTGTGTATTGTCTTCCACAATCTGTGCCAGCGCCGCTTCACTCAGGCCAGAAGCTTTTGCGATGGCTGGGATCTGGATCTGTGCGGAAGCAGGAGAAATATGAGGGTCTAGTCCAGAGCCGGAGGCGGTCATCAGGTCGGTCGGGATCTCCTCCCGCGTGACATCCGGGTTCGCAGCGAGGAACGTTTCTATATCTGCCTTTACCCGCTCGATCAATGCGGGGTTAGATGGAGCATAGTTATTGGAACCGGAGGACACCCCGGCAAAAGGGCTGCCGTCACTGTAATACCGGTTTCCCTGTGCATCTTCATAGTAGGTGTTGTAGTGATAGGCGGAGGGGCGTCCCTTCATAAAATATGGTTTGGTAAACTCCTGTCCGACGTATTTTGATCCAACGGCCCGACCGTCCGCATAGACCAGACTGCCACCGGCCTGCGCTGGGAACACCATTGAGGAGATACCGGTGAGCAGGACCGGAAATACAAAGCCGCAGAGAAGCAGCAGGATCAAGGTCACGCCGAACATTTGACGCAGCCCGCGAAAGAATGCGGTATGATTGGATGCTTCGTTCATAGTAAGGGACCTCCTTAGATACCTAGCAACACTAAAATAGGAGCAATGAGCAGATCGATCAGTTTGATTCCCACAAAGGGGGCGATGACGCCGCCCAGGCCATAGATCAGCATATTTCGCCCAAGCAGCTTGCCGGAGGACATGGGACGGTATTTGACGCCCTTCATGGCAAGCGGGATCAGGCAGGGGATGATGATGGCGTTGAAGATCAATGCAGAAAGGATGGCGCTGTTCTGTGTCGCCAGCCCCATGATGTTCAGCACGCCCAGCTGAGGGACTGCCGCCATGAACATGGCCGGGATGATTGCAAAATACTTGGCAATGTCGTTGGCAATGGAGAAGGTGGTCAGGCTCCCTCTCGTGATCAGAAGCTGCTTGCCGATCTCCACCACCTCCAGGATCTTCGTGGGGTCGCTGTCCAGATCCACCATGTTGGCGGCCTCCTTAGCCGCGGTGGTGCCGGAGTTCATGGCAAGACCCACATTGGCCTGGGCCAGTGCAGGCGCATCGTTGGTGCCGTCTCCGGTCATGGCGACGATCTTGCCCTCTGCCTGCTCCTGTTTGATCACGCGGATCTTATCCTCCGGTTTGCACTCGGCGATAAAGCCGTCCACACCGGCCTCCTTCGCGATGGTGGCGGCGGTGAGGGGGTTGTCGCCGGTACACATGATGGTCTTGATGCCGATGGCCCGCAGGCGCTCAAAGCGTTCTGCCATGCCGGGCTTGACCGTATCCTTCAAGTAGATGACGCCCAGGATCTTGTCATTTTCGCACACTGCCAGCGGCGTGCCGCCTAGTGAGGAAACCTGTTCCACAATGGTGTGGAGATCCGAGGGGATGCTGCCGCCCTGCGCCCGGGCATACTGTTCGATGGCATCTGCGGCGCCCTTGCGGACCGCCCTGCCGTCCGGCAGATCAACGCCGCTCATGCGGGTCTGGGCGGTAAAGTCAAGGAACGTGGAACCGGGCGCCTCCTGGCTGCAATCCCCCATGCGCCGTGCCAGATCCAGGGTGGATTTGCCTTCCGGCGTGTCATCGTGGAGGCTGGTCAATGCGGCGCAGCGGATCAGCTCCGAGCGGTCTGCGCCATCTACCGGCAGGAAATCCGCCGCCAGCCGGTTGCCGAAGGTGATGGTGCCTGTCTTGTCCAGGATCATGGTATCCACATCGCCACAGGCCTCCACGGCCTTGCCGGACATGGCGATCACATTAAACCGGGTGACCCGGTCCATACCGGCGATGCCGATGGCGGACAGCAGCCCGCCGATCGTGGTGGGGATAAGGCAGACCATCAGGGCGATCAGTGTGGACAGAGGCAGCTGGACCCCGCAGTATTTGCCGATGGGGTACAGGGTGACGATCACGATGAGGAAAATGATGGTCAGTGAGATCAGCAGGGTGCTCAGTGCGATCTCATTGGGAGTCTTTTTCCGGGAAGCCCCCTCCACCAGCGCGATCATCCGGTCCAGGAAGCTGTTGCCGGGGTCGGAGGTGATGCGGATCTTCAGCCAGTCGGACACCACCGTGGTGCCGCCGGTAACGGAACAGAAATCGCCGCCGCTCTCCCGGACCACCGGAGCGGATTCGCCGGTGATGGCGGATTCGTCCACGCTGGCGATGCCCTCAATGACCTCACCGTCGCTGGGGATGACCTCTCCGGCCGTCACCATGACGACATCGCCTTTCTTCAGCTCGCTGGAGGAGACGATGGTCTCATCCCCATGTTCATCCAGACGATGGGCCACGGTGTCTTTCTGCGTCTTTTTCAGACTGGCGGCCTGTGCCTTGCCCCGCCCCTCCGCTACGGACTCAGCAAAATTGGCGAAGAGCACGGTGACCAGCAGGATGACGGAGACGATCAGGTTGTAAGTGCGCAGGCTGCTGTCTGTTTCGCCGAACAATCCCGGTACTATGGTCAGCAGCAATGTGATGAAAAAGCCGACCTCCACCACAAACATGACAGGGTTTTTGATCATATACCTGGGGTCCAGCTTTTTGACCGCTCCAAGAAGCGCCTGCTTCAGGATCTCGGGTGTCAGCAGCTTTTTGCTTTGTTTTTTGCTCATATTGAACAGTCCTCCTCAGCCCCAAAGAGTCAGGTGCTCCGCAATGGGGCCCAGAGCCAGCGCCGGGAAGAAGGTCAGCGCGGCAAAGATGTAGACCACAAATACCAGAATCACGGAAAAGCTGACCGTGCTGGTTTGCAGGGTGCCAGCAGATTCATTCACATAGCTTTTCTTCATCAGCGAGCCTGCAATGGCAAGCTGGAGCACAATAGGCAGATAGCGCCCCAGGAACATGACGAGGCCGGTGGTGATATTCCAGAAGTATGTATTGTCCGCCAGTCCTTCAAAGCCGGAGCCGTTGTTGGCTGCGGAGGAGGCGTATTCATACAACACCTGGGTCAGGCCGTGAAAGCCTGGATTTGTGATCCCTGCCTGTCCGGCGGAGGTGGCCACCGCCAGCGCAGAAAAGGCCAGGATCAGCAAAGGATGGATGATGATGGCCAGGGCTGTGAGTTTCATCTCCCTGCCTTCGATCTTTTTGCCCAGATACTCGGGGGTGCGTCCCACCATCAGTCCGCAGATAAAGACGGCCAGGATCGCATACAGGATTATGTTCATCAAGCCAACGCCTTTGCCGCCGAATACACAGTTGAGCATCATATGCAGAAGTGGAACCAGCCCGCCCAGAGGCGTCAGGGTATCATGCATATTGTTGATGGTTCCGGTGGTAAAGGATGTAGTCACCGTGGTGAATAGTGCCGATTGTGCAACACCAAAGCGGACCTCCTTGCCCTCCATACTGCCCATGGACTGGCTGAGACCGGCTTCCGCCAGCGCCGGATTGCCCTGAGACTCGGCCCAGAAGCAGAGGCTCAATCCTATGACGAACAGAACGCTCATGGCCAGGAAGATGCTGCGCCCCTCCGCTCCGAACAGTCGGGCGGTCATCCCTTCCCGGTGTGCAGGCAGGGCATGCTCCGGCTTTTTGCTCTCCTGATGTGTGCGGCGGCCATCGCCCACCATCTTTCCGAAGGTGATGACACAGGCGCCGGGCAGCAGCATCATGGAATAGAGCTCAATCAGGTTGGACAGGATGGTGGGATTCTCCATAGGCGTGCTGGAATTGGCCCCAAAGAAGCCGCCGCCGTTGGTGCCCAGGTGCTTGATGATTTCAAGTGCTGCCACGGGGCCGGTGGCCAACACTTGAAAAGTTCCCTCCAAGGTCTCCACGACGATGTTTTCAGAGAAGGTTTGCGGCACGCCCTGCCAGACCAGAAGCAGGCCGCCCACCAGGGAAAAGGGCAGGAGCACCCGGGTGGTGATCCGAACCAGATCGGAAAAGAAGTTACCAACGTTGTCCTTTGTTTTCCCGGCCACGCCCCGGATAAAGGCTACACAAGCGGCGTAGCCGCTGGCAGCGGAGACAAACATCATAAAGGTGATGACCAGCATCTGGCTCAAGTAGCTCAGGCCGGACTCACCGGAGTAGTGCTGAAGGTTCGTATTTGTCATGAAACTGATGATGGTGTTGAAGGCCAGCGACGGCTCCATGCTTCCAATATGGTTGGGGTTGAAGATCCCAATGCTTTGGATACGCAGGATCAGGTAGCCAATGGCGATCATCACGGCGTTGGTGCCGATCAATGCCAGTGCGTACTGCCTCCAGTTCATGCCTCTGTGTGGGTCAACGCCGACGATTTTGTAGATCACGTCGTCGATCCGGTCCAATACCGGGTCGGCGAAGGTGTGCTTCCCGGCGGCGATGTGATAAAGATAGCGCCCTACCGGAATGACAAGGATCAAATAAAGGACCCCTGTCAGGACCAGCTGTAACATATCAAACTCCTCCTAAACAATGACCGCGCCTGCGGGTTCAAAAGCGCTCCGGATGTGTCAATGCATAAACCAAATATCCGAACAGCAGCAAAACGATGATTCCTAGTAACAGCACAGTTACAACCTCCTTTCCGCACCGTTCAGGTGTCTGGATCGTCCAGCTGTTTTTGACACCAGAGGACCAGAAGCCAGACCAGGCCAAAGCTGACGCACAGCGTCCCTGCCATAAAAAAATCCATACTGCAAAATACTCCTTTCGGCGATGCGGATGCCGGGGCGTCAGGGCGCCGCGGAGAGCCGCAGCTTCTCCGCCCGGATAAACGCATCCTGCCTGTTCTTCCTTCCCAGCATACAGCATTTTGTGATAAGCGGGGATTAAGAAAATACAAACGGCATTAAGGATGAATGAACGCCGCTCCGCTTATGACGGCGGAGCGGCGGAAGCGTGAGCATCCTGTAAGCGGATGCGCTCCTGGCTGAGGCCGCACTGGCTCAATATGGCGATCATCAGGTTCTTTTCAAAGGCGTCCGGGATCCGGTACCCTGCGATGGGGACTCCGACGATGCCCATCACGCCCCGGGTTCCCCGCACGGAGAGGAACAGCCATTTGGAGTCTGGCAGTGTGTGGGTGGTTGCCCCAGCGTGCCGGTTGTTTTTCTGCACCCACTTGGCTACGCCCAACTCCTCCAGCCCAAGCTGGGAAAGAAGTGGGGAAGCTTCAGGCGGTTCTGCCCGAAAGGACAGCTCTGCGTCCCCCCGGCTCAGCGCATAGAGGACTGGCCGGTCAAACAGCCGGCTGAGCTGTTCCGCGGTCATGCGAAGGCAGTCCAACTCTGCCTGGCTCTGCTGTAATTTTTGACTGCTCTCCAAAAGCAGCTCTGTATAGTAGCTTTTTTCTACCGCAAGGCGCGCCTGCTCCTTGACCCGGGTCGCCAGAGAATTTGCCATTATGCTGGAGAACAGCATAATGAGGAAGGTGACCGGATAGCTGGAATCATCGGTCTGAAAGGAAAATCGCGGTTCGGTAAAAAAGAAATTGAAGGCAGCGACACTCAGAAAAGAGGCCAGCGCTCCATAAAAATAACCGCTGGTCCAGACCGCGGTGAGCAGTACGCCGAGGATATAAACGGTGATGATGTTCGACTCGCTGAATCCGGCGCTGTGGAACAGAAAGCCCATTCCGGTCGAGAGCAGCAGCGTGCCCAACATCACGCCAGTATCGTTCCAGGTGAAGCAGAATTTGGGCGGATGCGGTGTTCCGTGCGGCTTTTTATACCGGGGCTGGTGGTCTGGGATGATGTACACATCCAGATCGGTCAATTCGATCAGGCGGTCTGCCAGACTTTTCTTTCCAAACGGAAAAGCCTGCTTGTGGTTGATTCGGCCCATGACGATCTTGGTGACGCCGCTGACCCGCGCATACTCCGCGATCTGTACGGCTGGGTCCGTTCCATATACGGTGGCGATCTGCGCCCCCAGCTGCTCCGCAAGATGCAGATTGCTGCGCAGGCGGCTCAGGTTCTCGCCGGACAGCTCTTTCGTCTCCGGAGTCTGCACGAACAGGGCTGTAAAGCCGCTGTGGAAGGCCTCCGCCATCCGGGCGGCGGTTCGGATCACTCTGGTATTGGATGGTGCGGAGGAGAGACAGATCAAAATATGTTCACCCGCCCGGGCGCTGATCCCGTTTCCCTCCTGTACCGCCGCGTGGTTCAGCTGGTCTGCTGTCCGGCGCATGGCGATCTCCCGTAAAGCTCTCAGGTTGTCTGCGGTGAAAAAGTTGGAAAGAGCCTGTTTTGCCTGGCGCTCTCGATAGACCTTCCCTGCTTGTAGGCGCTTCATCAGTTCGTCCGGCTCAATGTCCACCAGTTCGACCTGATCCGCCCGGTCAAAGATGCGGTCCGGGATCCGTTCGCTGACCTCAATCCCGGTGATGGAGGATACCAGGTCGTGCAGCGACTCCAAATGCTGCACATTGACTGTGGTGTAGACGTGGATCCCGGCCCGCAGCAATTCCTCCACATCCTGGTACCGCTTGGTATGACGGCTGCCCCGCGCGTTCGTATGGGCCAGTTCATCCACCAGGATCAGCTGGGGCTTCCGTTGAAGCGCCAGGTCCAAGTCGAACTCCCGCAGCCGGATCCCCCGGTAGTTGATCGCTGCCGGAGGGAGCGTCTCAAGCCCCTCCAGCAGTGCCAGGGTATCCGGCCGGGCGTGGGGCTCGATATAGCCGGCGACAACGTCGATCCCCTCTTTTTGGGCCTGATGGGCGGCCTCCAGCATGGCGTATGTTTTTCCAACTCCCGCAGCATATCCGAAGAATATCTTCAGAACTCCGGTTGTTTCTGCGGGTCCTCTGCTCCAAGGGGAGCGGGCCCCCGGCTTCTGGATCTGTTCCATCGCTCTGTCCTCCTGCGGCACTGGTCCACAACCTTTTGCGTGCCTGTGCTGATCGTACCATGTGAGAGATTATGAAGCGATAAAGAAACTGCCGCTCACATTAAAATTGCATAAGGATACGTCCTCCGCAGGGGGAAAAGGCGCCAAAAGAATGTGGGGCGTTCTTGACGGTGAATGGGCGGCAGACCGCCTCTTCCTTGCGCTTTTCGCTGCGATATGCTATACTTGATTTGTTGTTTTTGTAAAAAATGCAGAGATCCGCCTGAGATGGATGAGGCGATTCGACGGACGAGGAGGGGGATCACGGTGAAGCTGGAGATGACCCAAAAACAGGAACTGAAACTGACGCCGCAGATGCTCCAGTCCATGGAGATCCTGCAAATGAGCACCCAGGAGTTGGAGGCATATTTGCAGGAGCTGGTTCAGGAGAACCCCGCCGCCGAGCTGTCCGAGCCGGAGGAGCGGCCGGACGAGGGGGAGGAGCTGTGGCGGCGGATGCAGTCGCTGGCCGACCAGGACAACCAGAACCGGCAGTACGTCGCGGCGGAGCGGGAGGAGCTGGATCCGCTGGCCCGGATCGGGACGGACGGCGGGCTGGAGGACACCCTTCTGCTCCACCTGTCCCGGCAGCTGGAGCGCAGCCAGGCCCCCACCCTGGTGCTCCGGGGAGCCCAATTTTTGGCGGCCTGCCTGGACGAGGCCGGGTATCTCCGGGAGAAGGTGGAAAACCTGGCCCAGGCGGCCGGACTGCCCGCCGCGGTGCTGGAGGAGGGGCTGAGCCTGCTCCAGACGCTGGACCCGGCGGGCGTGGGCGCGCGTGACCTGTCCCAGTGCCTGGAACTCCAGCTTCGGCGCAGGGGGGAGGAGGGGACCGCCCTGGCCATCGTCCAGAGGGGGCTGGAGCGGCTGGCCCGGCGGCAGTACCGGGCCCTCGCCCAGGAACTGGGCGTCAGCCGGCAGGAGGTGCTCCGGGCGGAGGCGCAGATCCGGGCGCTGGATCCCCGGCCGGGGGCCGCCTTTGCCCCCCGTGAGGAGCCGGTCTATCTGGTCCCGGACCTGGTGGTGCTCCAGGGGGAGCGCGGGCTGGAGGTCCATTTGCAGGAGAGCCGCCTGCCTGGTCTCCGCCTCAGCCGCTTCTACTGCGATATGTACCGGGACGATCCGGACCCGGAGGTCCGCCAGTATCTGGACGGGAAGATCCGGCAGGCCCAGTGGGCCATCCAGGCGGTGGAACAGCGCCGCGCCACCCTGCTCCGGTGCGCCCAGGTGCTGGTCCGGCGGCAGGAGGCGTTTTTCCAGGGTCCCGGGGGCAGCTTGACGTCCCTGCGGCTGGCCGATGTGGCCGCCGAGCTGTCCATCCATGAGTCCACGGTGAGCCGGGCGGTGCGGGAAAAATATCTCCAGTGCGCCCGGGGCGTCTATCCCCTCAGCTTCTTCTTCCCGCGGGAGGTGGGCGCGGGGGAGGGGCAGTCCGCCCATGAGATCAAAAATCAACTGCTCCAGCTGATCCGGGAGGAGGACAAGAGCCGCCCCTGCTCCGACCAGAAGCTGTGTCAGCTGCTGGCGGAGGAGGGATACGCCGTCTCCCGCCGCACTGTGGCCAAATACCGGGAGGAGCTGGGGGTCTCGAGCGCCGTTGGGCGCAGAGCGTGAATGGGTCCAGTTCTGTGGGAAGCTGCAGGATAAGGCTGCAAAACATTGGAAATGGAAAGAAATACTCTGGTTTCCCTTGCAAAGACTGGATGGATATGGTACATTTATATGGAACACAGCCCCATGGGGCTGTCTCTCTCCTCTTAGGAGAGAGAAAAGCTTTTGTGGGCTGGCAGACGGACCAAATCAAATGACAGAAAAGGAGTGTTTGGGAATGAGGAACAAGCTTTTGGCAAGCATCCTGACAGTGTGTATGCTGTTGACGATGCTGCCGGCTGCTGCGTTTGCGGCAGAGACAGAAGCGGAGTCCGGCACGGAGCAGACCGCCACGGCTACGGAGCAGTCTGATCCGGTTACGGAGGACGCCGGGAACCAGCCCGAGGGGGATGGGGATGGAACGAATGCGGAGCAGGCCGCTGTGTCTGATGCGGTTGCAGAGGTCACGATCAAGGGAGAAGCCAAGACATACAGTTCTCTCCAAGAGGCCATGACTGAGGCGGCCGCGGCATCCAAAACCGCCAGCAATAAGGTTGAAGTGAAGCTGCTGGATGATGTCGATTTGGATGGGACGGACTGGACAGCGGTGGATGTCGGAACGATCACCATTGACGGTCAGGGACATACCATCCGCAATATGAGGATCAGCAAGGCGTCCAGTGGAAATTATGGCGCTGGTTTTATCTGGAACGCCACGGGAACGCTTACCATCAAGAACATTACTTTTGACAAAGCCAGTGTTTGCAAGGTATATAATTCTCACAATGTGGTCGGTATTGTGGTCGGCTATACCTATGGAACGACTGTTTTTGACCATGTGAAGGTGACCAACAGCGGAGTATATGGCTTTGGAAAGGTCGGCGTCCTCCTAGGCATGGGCGCTGATCCTGGCGTCAAGGTGACCTTCAGCAACTGTGAGTCTACTGGAAATACCATTTACGCCAGGTACGATGCGGGCGGCCTTGCGGGCAACATTCAGAGAGCGCAAAAGAATGGTGTCGCCGAAGCTGAGGCCAATGTTCAGATCACCGGCTGTGTGGTGGATCACAACACATTTATATCCAGTGCGCCTTCAAGCACTGAGGAGCTGAATACGAAGGTCGCTGCGGACGACACGGCTGGAGACGCCCCCTGTGTGCTGACAGGAAAAACGATTTCAGGTCCCTTCTGGCTTGACAGCGGCTATTATTGGCCTGCTTACGCCGAGTATTATTGCAGCTATGGCTCCTCGAAGCACGACTGCAAACTGGAGAACGGCGGGAATTTGGCCAACGGCGAGTATCTGGTCGGCCCTGTGGCTGAGGTCAATGGCGTATCTTATGCCACTTTGGCTGAGGCCATTGATGCCGCTCAGGACGGCGAGACAGTGAAACTGCTGGAAAATATCACTGAAGCCAACGCCATTCAGATTCCTCAGGATGCCGACATTACTTTGAATTTGAATGGACAAGTTCTTATGGTTACAAACGGCGACGCCCTTCTGAACAATGGCGTGCTGACTATTCTAGATTCTCTGACTGGCGGAAAAATTATCTCCGAGAATTCGGGGGCGATTGGAGTTGGCAGTGGATCCACTACCACAATTCAATCTGGTACTTTTGAATCTGTGGAGGGTGCAGTATTTACCAGTAAATCTATTGGTGCAACGATTAACATTGAGGGCGGTACTTTCAGTGCCTCTGATAATGCGGTTATTGCAGGTAACGGATCGAGCCGGACTGGTGACCCCAACGTGATCAACATCAAGGGTGGCACCTTCAATGGCAGCATTAAAAGCAGTGGCTATGTTGCCTGTGGGATCTATGCCCCCTGGAAGGATCAGATCAAAGTTTCCGGTGGTACCTTCAATATCACTGGCGGAGCTGGTATTGTAGCACGCGCAGGAACTGTCACCGTCACCGGCGGCGAGTTTAAGACAACTGGAAACGTCACTGGTATGGTTGGAGATTCCCGCAATGTCGTTCCTTGCGCCGCTCTGGTCTTTGACAGTGCGGCCAATTATCCCGGCATGACTGAGACTTCTAAAATTTCTGTCTCTGGTGGTACATTTATCTCTGATTCTGGAGTCGATGCAGTGAACGCTGTGGAGAACGGGGATACTTCCCGTATTTCCATCGCCAGCGGTATCTTCTCCAGCGATGTGAAGGACTACTGCGCCACCGGCTATACCGCGGTGAAGGATGAGACCACCGGCCTCTGGACAGTCAAGGCTTCCGAGGGAATGGTGGCCAAGCCCGAGGGCAACGGCGACGGCTCTGTCAGCGCCGAGGTCGGCGGCGAGTTCGCGGGTACTGAGAATGGAAATGACGGCGTGGACGTCGAGAACAGCAAGCTGGAGATCGATGTGACCACCGGCGAGGGTGGTCAGCCCGCTGAGGATGTGAACAAGACCACTGTCACCATCCAGTATCCCTCTCTGGAGTCCGTGAAGGACAGCAATGTCTCTAACATCGAGATCACTACCGACGTGGGCACCGTCACCCTGGACAAGGCGGCGTGGAACGCCATCACCAAGAACGCCGATGGCGCGAAGGTAGCGCTGACCATCGAGGAGAAGGCTGGCACCGGCGGCGCTCCCCTGACCTACACGGTGACCGCCACGGCCAACGGCAAGGACGTGTACAGCGCGGACAACGCCACAGGCTCCATCAAGATTTCCGTGAAGTACGAAGGGACTGACTTGCCCAAGGTGTACTATGTCGGCTCCAACGGCCTGGAGGACATGAAGGCGGAGCTGAAGGATGGGATCCTCTCCTGGACCGCAAAGCATTTCTCCGACTATGTGGTCGTGTCCGGCGAGCAGAAGATTCTGGTCAAGGAGAGCGACGGAAGCCTGGAGTACTACGGGACCCTGACCGACGCCATCACCAACGCGGGCGAGAACGCGGTCATTACCCTGCTGGCCGATATTCCTGACGCGGTCGGTATTTCAGTTCCTTCCGGCAAAAAGTTCGTTCTGGATTTCAATCAGCATACCTATACCCTGACAGGGCCTGGCGCGGGTTCCCCTAACACGGAGTCGAACGCCTTCCAGCTTTTGAAGGATTCCACCATCACCTTCAAGAACGGCACCATCCGGATCGCGGAGGGCGCAAACAACATCAAGCGCATCATTCAGAACTACGCGGATCTGACCCTGGAAAATATGCAGATCTATGCGGCCAACCAGGTGGGCGGCGAGGATTACGCGCTGAGCTTCAACAACGGTAATATCGTCTTTAAGGGCAATACCAGCGTGATTACCTCCAACAACAATGTGATCGCCTTCGATGTTTGTAAGTTCAGCAGCTATCCCGGCGTTACGGTCACCTTTGATGAGACCTATACTGGCACCATCAACGGAAAGATCGTGTACGACAGCCCCGATGCAAAAACTCACCAGCTGATCGTCAAGCCCAACCAGGGCACCCTGGGCGTCATTGAGAGCAGCAGCACCTCCGGCGCCGCGGACGCCGCGAAAAATGGCGGCATCACGGTCTCCGGCGGCAGCTTCATCGCACCCGTGGATCCGGAGTACCTGGCCGACGGCCTGAATTTTGAGGCCAAGGACAGCAACGGCATCTACACCTACCACTCCAAGATCGAGGATGCTCTGGATGCCGCCGGGAGCGACGGTACTGTGAGCACTACTGAGGAAAACCTCGGCCTTGAGATCACTCTGCCCACCCCCACCAAGGAGGGTTACACCTTCCTGTATTGGGAGGCTAAGAACGGCACTCAGTACAAGGGTGGTCAGACGGTCAAAGCCAGTGTGTTCCAGGATCTTACCGCCGTGTGGAAAAAGAACAGCGATTCTTCCTCCGGTTCCTCCGACAATGAGCGCACCTACGCCATCATCACCGAGGACGATGGAAACGGCTCCGTGACCGTCAGCGCGGACGAGGCCTCCGCCGGCACCCGCATCACCGTCACTGTGAAGCCCGACGCGGGCTATGAGCTGGACGAGCTGACTGTCACCGACGCCAAGAACAAGGACCTGAAGGTCACCAAGCGGTCCGAGACCACCTACACCTTCCACATGGCGGACAGCAAGGTCACCGTGG
>OJRL01000290.1_pt1 | contig 36831 bp, 30 predicted proteins | sample 1599191 | NCBI WGS metagenome assembly OJRL01 (sample SAMN03922537, study PRJEB24848) | human gut metagenome | isolation source: stool sample | host: Homo sapiens | place: Germany | collected 2010-05
TACGAGATCAGCCTCGGTCTCGTGGGCTCGGAGATGTGTATAAGAGACAGTGCCAGGACTGCGCCATTTCCTGCTGTAATTTGGTGATCTGCTCCGACGTCAGACTGGGGCAGCCCTCCAAAGTCTTATGCTTACGGAAATAGGCGTTGACGGCTTTCATGGTTTCCTGCGCCGATTCCAGATTGACGAGCTTGGCTTCCAGCTTCGCCGCTGCCTGCGGGTCGTCCATGCTGATACCGCCCATGCCTGTGCTGCGGATCTTGTCCAAAATTCCCTGAACATCCTGCCATTCCTGCATATTGCGGTCACGGGCGGCGTTTTGCTTCTCTTTCTTGCGAACGGGGAAATTGCTGCCGCCTGCAACGAGGATCGAGGGAACACGGGCTTCAATGGCATAGTGGTCGTTCAGATTTTCCGCCAGCTTGCGGGCGTAGGTGTCCAGCAGCGCGTCAATTTTCTCATGGTACATGGGATCGACGCGCTCTTTCTGCCGCTGCGCAATCGCCGCTGCCTGATCTACCATCTGCCGATATTCGGCGGTGGCGCTGCCTGCGGCGTAGTCGCGGTAGCTGTTTGCATCGTTGGCACGGCGGGCAGCGCCCTCATTGATGGTATAATACCTGACGGCGGTTTGCTCCGGCGCGGTATCTGCGGGCGGCGCTTTCTCCGGCTGCTCCTGTACGTCGGCGGGCGGTTCCTGCGGCTCGTAGCCATTGGCGGCATATTCCTCCACGGTCATGCCTGCGGCTTCGGCTTCCTGCGCGATCTCACTTTCCACATGGGCTTTGTAGTCCTGAAGCTCTTTATCAAAATCAGAAAGCTGCGGCGGGTCGGGCAAGTGATAATCGCCCGCGTTCAGCTTTTCCCGGCAAGCGTCCACATGGGCAAGAACCGCATGAAAATATGCTGTCTGCTCCGGCGTCAGGGCTTCTCCATTTTCCAGCATATCCGCAGCGGTGCGCTCCTGCTCGGAGAGATTGCAATGCAGCCGCATATACGGTACAAACTCGGTGAGAAGCATTTCGCGCTCGGCCTTGTCCTTTTCCCACGCTTCCGCGCCCTCGTTGTGCAGCACAAAGTTTTTCCAGTTTTCGTCCTTGGCGTAGTATTCGTGATAGGCTTGGATATGGTCGATCAGAGCGCCGTCCCCATCACCAAAGTCCTGCCGTCCCTCGTAGCTGTCGCGTTCCCCGTGAAATGTACAGTCAATGCGGAATTTGGTTTTATCGTACCAGCCGCCTGTGTAACCGGGCTTCTCACGCTCGGAACGCTTTTCATCGTCCAGCGCCTTAAAAAGTGCGTCGGCGCGGGCAAGCGGGAGCTGTTCACCCTCTTGCAGCTTATCGCTCTCGCTCCAAACAATCGTCACGACAGGCTGTACCGCAGGATCAAGGGAGGGCGCTTCCTTGCCGGACACTTTCTCTTGGTCGTGGAACATGGCAAGCTGCTCGTCGCTGGCATAGGTCAAGTCGTCAAATTCAAAATCGTTCAGCTCGCCTTGGATCAGCGCAGCCAGCGATTCATACTGTCGACTTTCAATCAGCACATCACCCAAATATTTTTCAATGCAGAAGTCCGTCAGGTTTGCGTATGCCTGAATGGGGATTTCATCATCCGTAATGGTCGTGTGTCCAATACCAACGGCGGACAGGTCGCTGAAATCTGCATCGGAATGAAATTCTTCGCGGCAGTAATCGTCGATCAGCTTTTTCGCAAGCTCCAATTCAGCGCGCCCCCGTGCGGCGTCGCTCAGATGCAGAGAGTAAAGGCCGGAAGCAGAGGAAAAGCCGACGTTGTTGAAAACATAGTCCACATCACTTTCTTTCAGCGCTCCGGCTGCATAGTAATTCTCCCGCGTGGGCGTCGGGCTTACGCTGCCGGATGCGATGTCGTGATTCAAGCCTGTTTCCAAATGCGTGCAGATTTTTCCGTCCACCGCCAACGTCACATAGTACCAGCCTATGTAACCGCTGCTTTGCTGATCTGCGCCGTCGTTGAACTCCACATTCAGCAGCGTGTAGGGCTTCAAGCCCTTTTCTCCGGCAATGGCATTGTCCTGAAGCTCGCGTTCTTTGAGGGCGGCATAAGCAGTTTCCTTTGCAACACGGATGATTTCAGGGTTATACCGCACCAATGCGCTATCGACAAGCTCCTGCTGTACCTTTTTGGTTTTGGCTTGCCGCGTCATGTGGTTGCCTAAAAACAGAGAGCTGCCGTTATCAAAGCGAATGGAAATATCGCTTGTGCCGCGCCATTTTCCTGTGCAGGGCGAGGTTTCAATCGTGCCGGACGTGCAGCCGAACGCCTGCGCGATCACGCCGATTTTCTCCTGCATGGAAAGCGTTTCGTACCGCTTGGCAATTTCAACAGCCTGTTTCTGTAACTCTGTCAGCGGTCGTTCCACTGGCGGGGCGTCAACCTGTGCTTCCTGCTGCGCGGTCTGCTCCGGCTGTAAAAACTCCGGCACTTCGGTATAGCCGCCGCGATCCAAATAGTGCGCCGTTTCCTGCTCGCCGCGATGCAGCACAATGACATCGGACATGGAAAGGCTATGCCCGGTAAAATCCTGCGGCCTGTCCATATTGAAGCGAACGAAAATGTCCTCCAGCGTGTCCGTGTCGGAGAGGGGTGCGGTATAGACCAGCTCATAATTTTCGCGGTCAACACGCAGCCCGGCGGCCTTTACCTGTTCCAGCGGCTCAAATCGGAGATCCCGCGTTGCGTCGCCGTCTTTAAGCTGATAAATGGAAAAGGTGTTCTCCGGCACATCCTGCGCAGCAGCCTGTTCCTGCTCTGCGGTGTGCTGCGCCTGAAGCTCTGCAAAATGCCCCTCGATTTCGGAAATAAGCTCGCTGGCGGCGGTGCGGATAGTTTCAAGGGATGCTTTCAGCTCCTTAATATCGCGGCCGCTGCTCCACCCGGCGACGTAGCCAAAGGAGTAGTCTGACGTGTCCAGCCCGAAATGCTGGCACACCGTATAGGCAACGCTTTCCGCCTGCACCTCGCGGGTACTGCGGTCGGGGCGCTCCGCCTGCTCCGGCGCGTTCAGGTCAATATCGTGCAGCTTGGCATGGGCAATCTCGTGGATCGCCGTCTTAATGGTTTGCAGCTCGCTCATGCCGTCGTCAATGGCAATGCGCTTTTCTGCAAGGTCATAATAGCCGTGTGCGCTGCCGTCGATTTTTTCAAGTGTCACGGGAACGGGAGAGGTCAGCTTCAAGGCTCGCCAAAAATCCTCGTACTGTTCCACATTGCCCGTGAGCGCGTCCACGGCAATGTCGTGAAGCTCCTTGCCCTCGGTCTGGCTCACATCAAATACCGACACCACCTTGAACGCCGGGATCGTCACCTCCTGCTGCTCCGTGACGGGCTTACCGTCTGCGCCGATCACGGGCTGCCGGTGTCCGGGTCAGTTTTCGCCACATCCTTTTTGATTTTATAGGGTGCGGGTGCAAGGATTTTGATGCCCTTTTCGCCGGATTTGACATGGCGTTCAAATTCGTCGCGCCACTTTCCGTAGCCTGCGACAAGGGATGCGTCCGGCTTCTGCATGACGATCAGCAGCGTATTGTTCAAGCTGTAATTGTGGAAGCGGGACATGGCTTTCAGATAATCCCGATACCTCTCACTTTCAAAAACCTCCTGTACGCCCTGTTCCAAGTGCTCGGTGATCTCCTTGATTCTGCCCTGCGTGTCGGTGGCGTTCAGCACCAACGGACGCACGGGGATCGGCTCTGCGGGCAGCGCCGCGCCCTGCGGCAGCTCGTCCATATCCCGCTGGGGGCTGGGCTGTGCAGTCAGACGATATTCCTGCGGTACTTGGTTGGCTTTGTACCATTCTGCATAATCGTTGCCGTTATTGTAGACATAGCCATAGTCGGTGAAAATGCCGCGATCCTCTTTGACCGCTTCGCGCCCATAGCTCTTGTAATCAAAGAACCTCTTGGCGGCATCCGGCAATTCCAGTTCGTCCAGATCGTCAATGAGGTAATGCCCGTAATCGTCGGAATTGTGTACGGTGGGATAAAGCCAGTAGCAGTCCAGATTGTGCGTCAGGTTGATTATATCCGGCTTTTTCAAGCTCCCATACGGCGGTGCGGATCGCGTCGATGCTCTCACGGTTGATATGGGACAGCCCTGCAAGGGTATAGTCCCAATCCTCCGGCAGGGACAGCATTTGCGATAACAGCCCCTTGGCCTTCAAGGTCAGCTCCTTGTTTCGCAGGTGGTGGTTTGACATGACGGTGTATCCGCTGTTGCGCTCCACCCGAAATACTGCCATAGGTTATCAGCTCCTTTCGCTCACTTCGCCGTGCCGCGCCGGAGGGCGGTCAGCTTGCCCGGCTCATACGGACATTCCGCGTACACGCAGAACTGGTACTTCCAATGCGGACGGTAAAAGTGACAGGTATTGCAATCCTCACAGTCGGCACAGCCGCCGTTTTCGTAGCGGTCAAAGCCGGGCTTTCCCCGCATGAGCATTTCAAACGCACGGCTGCTGCCGTTCGTAAAGTACATTGTGGCTGCACCTCCTCTCAGATTTGGGCAGAAAAAAACGCCGTAGACTTTTCTCAAAATCTACGGCGTGGGCGTATGCGAAAAGGGATGCTGCCTTGCGGTAACATCCCTTTTGACGCTTGGTTATTCAATTTTTGAGCTAACCTGTTTGCCCTCTGCCCTTAAAAGCGTTGATTTTACTGGGTGTCTGCTTGTTTTCCTATGTCAACGCTCTTAAAAGGGCGGTTTTTGTTGTCTTCAGCGCATATCGTGCAGGCGCTCTGCCGGGAGGGAGGCTTGCAGCAGGCTCCATGCGGCGTCGAGGCTGTCGTTCAGCAGATAGGCCTGATTCTGCCGGACATAGAGGTAAATGGCGTTGGGGGTGCGGTAGGCCAGATGCATATCGTGCCACGCATACTTGCGGCTCGCCTCAGGCTTGTCCTGCTCGCCGGCCATCCAGACCGACAGTCCTTCGTCGTCCAGCAGCAGCCGGTAGAAGGGGCGGGGCAGGCCCATCTTTTTGATTTGGAGGCGCAGGGAGTGGAAGAACGTCCAGAAATAGACGGCCGGCACGCCCAGCGCCACCACGGCCAGCAGCACCGTGAGCAGGGCTGCGCCGTCTTTCTGGCCCACCTGCGACAGGCAGACACCGGCAGACACCAGCAAAATGGCCGTGAACACCAGAGGCCGGTGCCACGCCTTGTGGTGGCGCAGCAGGTCAAAGGCGGCAAAATCGTGGAAGGATGCAGCATCCATCTGGACGGAAACGGAGATCGGCTGAGACATAAAAATACCCTCCTTTTTTGGTCATAGTACCATATTATTTTCCAACAATCAAGGATGATATTGCGCAGATGCCCTAAAATGTGCTAAAATAGGACGAAAAAGAAAGTTTATGGAGCTTTCGCTCTGACGGCGGACAGGCCGGATAAGGCGGAAGATGCGCGGCAGAATATCACAGAGAAGGAGGATGGGTGCGTGGGGCGCAGGATGACCCTGAAAGGGCAGATCAGTCTTTGCCTGGCGGCGTTTTTTCTGGCGCTGGCGGGGCAGATATTCTTGAGCTTTTACCAGTCCGGCACCGTGCTGCGGGAACTGGACGACCAGATGGGCAACTTCAACGCCATCAGCCGCTTCCAGAACGGTGTGGAGCGGAGCCTTTCGGCCATGGAAGATTACCGCTGGGAGTACGGCGACGCCAAAGCGCTGACAGAGGAGCTCCACAGCGCCTTTTCCGTCACCAACGCATGGCTCTGGCGCATCGAGGGCGACCTTGGCACTGTGAGTGAGGAGCAGTATCTGCTCTACAATGCCGTTTCCACTACCTACGACAGCTACACCGCACTGGTGGACCAGCTGGAAGAAGCGGTGGCCGCCGGTCAGGACGCGAAAGCCGCCCAGCTCTACTATAATAAAATCGCACCCTGCGGCGGCTATCTGCGCCAGTACACCCAGCAGCTGCTGAACACGGCCATCACCGACGCCCAGGGGACTTACACCACCGTGTCGGCCCTCAGCGACCGGGTGAAATGGGCGCAGACCGTCGTGGTGGCGCTCTGCCTTGCGCTGGGCTGCGTCATGGCCTTCTCGGTGCTGACGCTGCTGACCCCGGTGCAGCAGATGATCGGTGCCTCCCGAGAGGTCACCCGGGGCGAGTTCGACTCGCCCGACCTGCCTGCGTCCCGTCAGCCGGAAATGGCCCAGCTGACCGAAGCCTTCAACCACATGAAGCATTCGATGGCCGAGCAGGTGACCACCCTGCGGGAGAAAAACGAGATGGAGCGGGAGCTCCACCGCCAGAAGACGGAAGCTCTGGAATTACAGAACCGGATGGAGCGCAGCCGTTTGCAGCAGCTGCGCAGCCAGATCGACCCCCATTTCCTTTTCAACACCCTGAACGTCATTTTACAGACCGCCGGACAGGAAAAAGCCTACCGCACTCAGGCCCTCATCACGGCTCTGTCGCACCTGCTGCGCTACAGCCTGATGAGCAACGACGAGCAGGTGCCGCTGGCCCGGGAAGTGCGCATCGTGGACGAGTATTACTCGATTTATCACGTCCGCTTCGGCGACCGGGTGAAGATGGTGTGGCGCATCTCCGACTCCCTCGATTTGACGGAGACGATGGTGCCGTCCTTCATCTTGCAGCCCATAGTGGAGAATGCCTTCAAGCACGGCATCTCGCCCAAGGAAGAGGGCGGCGTGGTGCGCATCCGCATCAACCCGCTGCGGGATAAGGGGCTGCTCTATATCAGCGTCTGCGACAACGGCGTGGGCATCCGGCCCGAACAGCTGGCCCAGCTGAAAGCCGCGCTGGCCCAGCCCGGGGAGCGCTGGGAGCATATCGGCGTCTATAACGTGGCCGCACGGCTGCGGCTTCTGGATAAACGGGGGCGGCTGGTCATCCGCTCTCACCCGGGCCGGGGTACGGCCATCAGGATGTACCTGCCCCTTGTAGAACTTTTGGAGGAGGATTTGGACGATGATACGCCTGTTGATCGCGGATGACGAAAAGCTGGAGCGGGAGGCGCTTGCGGAGCTGGTCCAGCGCCGTTTTGAGCGGGAAGTGGTCCTGGAGGTGGCGGAAAATGGCCGCAAAGCTGCCGACACGGCGGTGCTGTGGGGCGCGGACCTCATCCTGATGGATATTGAGATGCCGGGCATGAGCGGCCTCGACGCTGCCCGCGCCGTGCTGGCCCAGCGGCCTTCCTGCCGGGTCATCTTCGTCACGGCCTACAGCCTGTTCCAGTATGCCCACGAGGCGGTGCATCTGGGGGCCTGCGACTATCTGCTCAAGCCGGTGGACCCCGACGAGCTGGAAGCCTCGGTGCGCCGGGCTATGCGGCAGATCGAGACGGAGCGGAAGCTGGAAGAGCTGGCCGCCGCCCGGCCCCAGCCGGAGCAGACGGAGACCGAAGAAGAGGCGGAAGACGCCCCCGAGGAGAGCGAGAACAGCCAGACGGCCCTTGTCATGGCCCATGTCCGCCGCTACCTCGAGGATAACTATATGTTCGATCTGTCGCTGGACAGCGTGGGCGAGATCCTGCACATCAGCCCGGCCTATCTGTCGGCGCAGTTCAAGAAATACCAGAAGATGAATTTCCTCGACTGCCTCACCGAGCTGCGCATCAACGCGGCAAAGGAATTGCTGGCCGACCCCTTCCGCTCCTCGGCGGAGGTGGCGTCGATGGTGGGCTACGAGGACGCCAGCTACTTCGCCCGGGCGTTCAAGAAACGCACCGGCATGACCCCCACCCAGTACCGCCGTCAGGCCGGCCGGAAGGCAAAGGCCGACCCGGAGGCCGGGCTGTGAGCGGGCGGATGATTTCCCGCCGCAGTGTGCTGGCGCTGGCCGCCTGTACGGCGCTGGGCGCTGTGGGCTGCAGCAAGACGGAAGAGTACACCGGCCCGGAGCTCATCCTGCGCTACGCCGAAAACCAGCCCGAGGATTATCCCACCACTCAGGCCGCTCTGGCCTTCGCCGACCTCGTGGCTGAGCGGACGGAGGGGAGGGTCAAAGTCGTGGTCTACAGCGGCGGGGAACTGGGGGCCGAACAGAGCGTCATCGAGCAGATGCAGTACGGCGGCATCGACTTTGCCCGCGTCTCTCTGAGCCAGCTGGCCGAGTATCAGCCGGCCCTGAGCGTATTGCAGCTTCCTTTTCTCTATACCGACGCGCCCCAGATGTGGCGGGTGCTGGACGGTGAGATCGGCGATGAATTCCTCTCCGGCCTCGGCGCGATGGACCTCGTGGGCCTGTCATGGTTCGACGCCGGCGTCCGCAGCTTCTACACCCGCGAAAAGGTGGAGACGCTGGCGGACCTCGCGGGGCTGACGCTCCGGGTGCAGGAGTCGGACATGATGAGCGAGATGATACTGGACCTCGGCGCAAAGCCCGCGCAGGTGGTCTACAGCCGGGTCTATGCAGCCCTGCACAACGCCGAGATAGACGGCGCGGAAAACAACTGGCCCAGCTATGAGGCCATGGGCCACTATGAGGTGGCCCCCTATTTCTTAAAGGATGAGCACACCCGTGTGCCGGAGCTGCAGCTGGCCAGCGAGGCCGCGATGGAAAAACTGGCAGAGCTGGACGAACGCTTCCCGGACATCATCCGCGCCTGCGGAAAGGAGAGCGCTCTGGCCGAACGCCGCCTCTGGGCGGAGCGGGAGGCCGGCGCCGAGAAGCATATGAGGGAATGGGGCGTGGAGGTGACGACCCTCTCCGCCGCCGAGAAAGCCCGCTTCCGGGCGGCAGTCGAGCCCGTGTACGCGGCGTTTGAGGAGCAGAGCCGCCTCATCCAGCGCATTCGCGAAGCCTGAAAAAGTGCAAGAGATATTACATTGTATTCATCTCGTTGGGCAGTGTGCTGAACAAACTGCGCCGTGGCTTGTAATAAATGCACAAAAGTGTTTCTCACATTTTTTTGAAAAACAGGACATTTTTCATAAGCCCTTGTTCTGACTAAAAAATTTTGCTAAAGTGTGTACAGTAAATGAACGGACGGGGTGCGACCCGTGCAGAGCACACCGCCCTGAATGAGGAAAATTTAAGGAGGATTTTATCATGAAGAAGATTTCTCGTCGCAGCTTTCTGGCAGCAGCCGGTGTTTCCGCCGCTGCTCTGGCACTGACCGCCTGCGGTGGCTCCGGCAACAGCACTGCTGCGTCCTCTGCTGCGGCTTCCACCGCTCCCGCCGGTGATGCCGCAGCTGCTGCTTCCGACCCGAAGGTGACTCTGGTCTATGCCGAGGTCAACCCGCTGGATACCATCGTCGGCCAGACCGGTTCTCACTTCAAGGAGAAGGTCGAGGAGCTGACCGGCGGCTCCGTCGTCGTCGATGTGCAGGCTTCCGGCGTTCTGGGCTCTGAGAACGACGTTCTGGACGCTATCCTCGGCGGCTCCACCTCCATCGACATCAGCCGTATCTCCGCTTTCGCACTGACCAGCTACGGCTGCAACAAGTCCAAGCTGCTGTCCATCCCCTTCACCTTCGAGAACCGCGCACACTTCTGGAACTTCGCCAACAGCGAGCTGGCACCTGAGTTCCTGAACGAGCCCCAGGAGCTGGGCCTGCCCGTTCGTGGCATCTTCTACGGCGAGGAGGGCTTCCGTCACTTCTTCACGGTCAAGCCCGTTTCCGGCATCGCTGATTTCAAGGGCCTGAAGCTGCGCGTGTCCAACGACCCCGTCATGAACGGCATGGTCGAGGGTCTGGGCGCTAACCCCACCGTCGTCTCCTTCGGCGAGCTGTACAGCGCACTGCAGACCGGCGTTGTCGATGGCGCTGAGCAGCCCATCGCAAACTACAAGTCCAACGCCTTCCCCGAGGTCGCTAACAACCTGATCCTCGACGGCCATACTCTGGGCGCTGTGCAGGCTGTCATCACCGACAACGCTTGGAACAAGCTGACCGAGAACCAGCAGGCTGCCGTCATGGAGGCTGCTGCGGATACGCAGGCCTTCAATGCTGACCTGTCCGAGACCGCTGAGAACAAGGTCCTCGACGAGCTGAAGTCTTCCGGCTGCAACGTCGTCGATGTCCCCGATAAGACTCCCTGGCAGGAGGCTTGCGCTAAGGTCATCAGTGAGAACACCTCCGATCAGGCTGAGCTGTATCAGCAGCTGCTGGATATGAAGGCCTGATAACAGCGTCTTTGTCCTGAAGTAGTACATAGCCCGGCGGGGGACTACGGGATACGCCCGCAGACCCGCCGGGCTTTTTATAAGAGTATGGAGGAGATCCTATGCCGAAAATCTTTACCACTCTGGATAAGATCAAGCCGGCGTACGACGTCACCTACAAAGTGGTCCTGTTTATCTGCAAGCTGCTGCTGATCGCAGATATTTTCATCACCACCATGTCGGTCATTGGTCGTTACGTCCCGTTCATCCCGGACCCCGCATGGACGGAAGAGGTCGTCCTGACCTGCATGAGCTATATGGCCGTGCTGAGTGCCGCTCTGGCCATCCGCCGCGGCGCACACATCCGGATGACCGCATTTGACGTCTACCTGCCCAAGATCGCCGTCAAGGTGCTGGACATCCTCGCCGATCTGGCGGTCTGCATCCTCGGCCTCATCATGCTGGTGGTGGGCTGGAACTACGCCACCACCCTGGGCGGCCGCGGCTTCTATGTCTCGATGCCCTGGCTGAGCCGTTTCTGGATGTACTTCCCCGTGCCTCTGGCCGGTGTCGCCATGATCATCTTCGAGATCGAGGCGCTGTACAACCACATCAAGAGCTTTTTTGTAAAGGAGGAGAACTAATATGACAGTCCAGACACTGGCAATCGTTGTCCTTCTTGTCAGCTTCTTCGTCATGATCTTCCTGCGTTTCCCCATCGCATACGCCGTTGGCCTGTCCAGCGTGCTCTGCCTGATGGTGCAGGGTCAGGCACTGTCCGATGTCTGCCGCCTGATGGTCAAGGGCATCTCGTCCTTCAGCCTGATGGCCGTCCCGTTTTTCATCACGATGGGCGTCCTCATGGGCAGCGGCGGCATCTCCGAAAAGCTGATCGCTCTGGCTGACGCCTGCGTCGGCTGGATGCGCGGCGGCATGGCAATGGTCAACATCGTTGCTTCCTACTTCTTCGGCGGCATTTCCGGCTCGGCTTCCGCAGATACCGCCTCCATCGGCTCCATCATGATCCCTATGATGGTCGATCAGGGCTACGACGCCGACTTCTCCACGGCCGTTACCATCACCTCCTCCTGCGAGGGCCTGCTGGTCCCCCCGAGCCATAACATGGTCATCTACGCCACCACCGCCGGCGGCATCTCCGTGGGCAGCCTCTTCCTGGCTGGCTACCTGCCCGGCGCTCTGCTGGCCATCGTCCTGATGATCGGCTCCTACATCATCTCCGTCAAGGAGAATTACCCCAAGGGCTCTCCCTTCACCATCAGAGGCTTCATCAAGCAGCTGGGCACCTCCATCTGGGCTTTGGCCGCAGTCGTCATCGTCGTGTTCGGCGTTGTCGGCGGTGTGTTCACCGCTACCGAGTCCGCTGCTATCGCAGTTATCTACTCTCTGTTGGTCTCCGTCTTTGTCTACAAGGGCCTTGACTGGAAGGGCGTCTGGCACGCTCTGGACGAGTGTGTCAACACTCTGTCCATCGTCCTCATCCTGATCGCCACCTCTGCGGTGTTCGGCAACTGCCTGACCATGCTGCACGTGCCTGATCTGGCCGCAAACGCCATCACCAGCGTCACCAGCAACCCCTATATCATCGCACTGCTCATCGACCTCATCATCCTGGTTCTGGGCTGCATCATGGATATGGCTCCCATCATCCTGATCGCTACCCCCATCCTGCTGCCCATCGCCACCTCCATCGGCATCGACCCCATCCAGTTCGGTATCATCATGGTCCTGAACTGCGGCATCGGCCTGCTGACTCCCCCTGTCGGTGCGGTTCTGTTCATCGGCTCTGCCGTGGCGAAGCGCCCCATGGAGAAGGTCGTCAAGGCTACCCTGCCGTTCTATCTGTGCATGTTCATCGCTCTGCTGCTGCTGACCTATGTGCCTGACATCAGCCTCGCTATCCCGAAGCTGCTGGGCGGCTACGTCAGCCCCATCACCAACCCGCTTGGCCCGGTGTTCATCCACTGATAAGCTGATCGGCTCATCCTCCTCCGGATGACAGAATAAACGGAAAGCCCCCGCCTGCAAAGGCGGGGGCTTTCCGGCGTTATAGAAGTGTCTGGAGTGCCGGAGCACTGCATTTCATGAGCTTTTTCAGGGTCAGCTCCTGCTGAGAGATTTGATACAGCAGCCGTGCGGCCAGCTCTTCGGGCGGGGCGGAAAGCCCGGGCCGGAATGCGTGTACTGCCCGGGTAAAGGCGTGGACGCCCTCTTCTGTCTCAAGCACCACCAGCTGGGTATGCCCCCGCAGCAGGGCGAACAGTCCGACCTGATACTCCCGGGTGTCCAGCAGAAGCTCCATCTCGTCGGCGGTGAGGACGAGGATGTCCGCGAAGGGGAGAAACTGCATCACCGTGTCCCGCAGGGTCTTCTCGCCGGGCCAGAGGGCGGGGCGGAGAGAGGGGACAAAGCAGACCGGCACACCGGCGGTGCGGGCGGTGTCCAGCGCGGCAAGATGGGTGTAGCGGCAGGGGCTGTCCACGAGGCAGGCGCTGGAAAAGGCCAGCATTTCAGCATCTGCGGCCCAGTCAGCGCCCAGCTGTTCGGGTACATAGAGCAGCTCCGAAGAACGGGTGCGGCAGCCTAGCTGTTCGCCGCCGTCGTCGAACAGCAGCGGCGTGGGGGCGCGGGAGGTGAAGCGGACCCGGCTGATGTCCACACCGGCAGTAGATAAAGCGTCCGCGATGCGGTGCCCGAAAGCATCCTCGCCAAGCTGCGTTAAAAGAGAGGCTCTGCCGCCCTGTGCGGCATAAGCCAGTGCCAGCGAGGCGGCGCTTCCGCCCATGCGGGGAGAAAACGTCTCTGCCGACGCCAGCGGCGCGGTGCTGTTCAATTCCAGCCACGCTTCGCCCAGACAGTATAAAGTCTTGCCCGGCATGATGCACCCTCCCTTCTGCCTGTTTTCAAAAACAAACTACAGTATACACCCATCCGGGCGTTTGTGCAAATGGAGAGCTTGACAGCTTCGGTCGGATTGTGATAAACTGACGCAATATGGCAGTATATCTGAAATTTGAATGATAAAAGGAGGAGAACATGAGCCTTACCAAACAGTATTTCAAATACGTCAGCCAGAACATCTTCGGCCTGCTGGGTACATCCTGCTACATCCTGGCCGACACCTATTTCATCTCGCATGCGGCAGGCACCAGCGGTGTGGCTCTGCTGAACCTCTGTCTGCCCATCTACAACTTCATCTTCGCCATCGGCTCCATGCTGGGCCTCGGCGCGGCCACCCGCTACGCCATCCTCCGGGCGCAGGGCGACGAGCGGTCGGAGCGCTATTTCTCCAACGCCCTGCTCTGGGCGCTGGTGTTCGCCCTGCCCTTCATGCTGGCGGGCATCTTCTGCCCCGAGGTGCTGCTGCGGTTCATGGGCGGCGACGCGGAGATCGTTGCACTGGGCGTGGGGTACGCCCGCATCTTCCTGCTGTTCACGCCCTTCTTCATGTGCAACTACATCGTCGCGGCCTTTGTCCGCAACGACGGCGATCCCTCGCTGGCCATGGTGGCGACCCTCTGCGGCAGCCTCTTCAACGTGGTGTTCGATTACATCTTCATGTTCCCCATGGGCCTCGGCCTGCCCGGCGCGGCGCTGGCGACGGCGGTCTCGCCGGTGTTGAGCATTGCGCTCTGCAGCCGCCACTTCTTCAAAAAGAGCAGCACCGTCCGCCTTGTGCGGCAGCTGCCCTCGCCGGAGCTGCTGGCTCAGAGCTGCCAGCTGGGCGTCTCGGGCTTCGTGGGAGAGATGTCCTCCGGCGTGACCACCACCGTCTTCAACCTGCTGCTCCTGCGGCTGGCGGGCAATGTGGCCGTGGCGGCTTACGGCGTCGTGGCGAACTACGCGCTGGTGGCGACAGCTGTCTTCAACGGCGTGGCCCAGGGCGCACAGCCGCTGGTCAGCAGGTGCTACGGCAAAAACGATGCCGCCGGTGCCCGCAAGCTCCTGCTGCTGGGCAGCGGAACAGCGCTTGCGCTGGCGGCGGCACTGTATGCAGTTCTGTTCGGGTTCACCGGGCCGATCGCCGCGGTCTTCAACAGTGAGAACTCGGCCCTCATGGCGCAGTATGCCTTCAGCGGGGTGCGCATCTACTTCCTCGGCTATTTCTTCGCGGGCTTCAATATCGTGGCCGCCGGCTATCTGGGCGCGGTGGACCGCCCCGCAGAGGCTTCTGCGACGTCGCTTTCCCGCGGCATCGTGGCCATCGTGGCCTGCTCTCTGGTGCTGAGCGCCCTCTTCGGGATGAACGGCGTCTGGGCCGCGTTCCCGGCCTCTGAGGCCATCACGGCCTGCCTGACCCTCTTCCTGCTGAAGCGGAAAAAGCGAACCGATTAGAAGCTGCTTTCATAAGCAGGGTGCGCCGAATGGCGAGGATTTTTGTCAGCAGACAAGGCGATTTTCCGCAGCAATCCTGACGGATTGCAAGGGAAAGCAACGCAGTATGCGGGCAAAAAGACCGCTCAGGCGGTGTGCAATGCTTATGAAAACGGCTTCTCAGATAAACAATTCCTGTTCCAACCGCTGCTGCTCGGGCGAAAGCTCGGGCAGTGCGCTTCGACCGGCCATCGCCCGCCACTGCGTGGGAGATCGGCCGGTCGTTTTTTTGAAGACGCGGCAGAGGTAGTTGGCCCCCGAGAAACCGCAGAGGCTGGCGATGACATCCAGCGTGTACTCCCGGTGGAGCAGCAGACGCATGGCGGCTTCTATGCGGACGCTGGTGAGATACCGCCCCGGCGAGACGCCCAGCGCTGCCGTAAAGGCCCGAACGAGGTGGCTCTTGGAGACGCCCAGCCGCTCGCTCAGTTCTTCCACGCCGTAGAGCCCGGCGTAGTTCCTGCGGATGTCCTCGATGGCGGCGGCTACCAGCGGGGGCAGGGCAGGGGCGGCGCTGTCGGCGTCTGAGAGCTCGCACAGCAGCGCGAAGGCCAGCTGACTGCGCACCCGCTCCGAGGCGTCCCGCTCTTCGGCAAGGCGCCCCATCAGCTCTGCCGCCGCCGGGCAGGTCTCGCCCCGGGCGAGGAAGGGCATCTCGGAAAGCCCCGCGAGGAACTGTTCCGCTGCCTGCCCGGTGAGCTGGACGCAGAGCAGATGGCACTCGTTTTCCGGCGCGAGGGTCAGCGGCCCCCGGCTCAGCACGAGATGGCCCGCTGCGGCATTCTGGGGCGGCAGCAACAGGGCGGAACCTGCCGGCATCAGTTCGAGATCGGACAGCGAGACGACACATTTTCCGCTGGAAACGAGGCAGACCCAGAGCCCTTCGCCCCGCAGGGTGAGGGGCTCTTCCGGCTGGGCATCCTCCACGATGCCGAGGGCGGCAGTCGTGCTGGGAGAGTAAATCAATATCTGACACCTCAAATCAATAAAATGCTATTTTATAACACAAAATAATCTGCTATTATAATAGCAATGAAACGGCTCATCGTCAAGCGGAGCCTTTGAGTGCAACAACATCAATGGAGGAAAAAGCTTTATGGCTTCTATCAGCTGCCAGCATATCTACAAAATCTACCCCGGTGCTACGGCTCCTTCCGTCACCGATTTCAACCTGGAGATCCAGGACAAGGAATTCATCATCTTCGTCGGCCCCTCTGGCTGCGGTAAGTCCACCACCCTGCGCATGATCGCCGGTCTGGAGGAGATCTCCAAGGGCGAGATGTACATCGGCGGCCGCCTCATCAACGACGTTCCCCCGAAGGACCGCGACATCGCCATGGTCTTCCAGAGCTACGCTCTGTACCCCCACATGACCGTCTACAAGAACATCGCTTTCGGTCTGGAACTGCGCAAGACCCCGAAGGACGAGATCGACCGCCGCGTCCACGAGGCTGCTAAGATCCTGGAGATCGAGCACCTGCTGGACCGCAAGCCCAAGGCTCTGTCCGGTGGTCAGCGCCAGCGTGTCGCTCTGGGCCGTGCAATGGTCCGTAACCCGGCAGTCTTCCTGCTGGACGAGCCTCTGTCCAACCTGGACGCTAAGCTGCGTACCTCCATGCGCACCGAGATCATCAAGCTGCACAAGAAGCTGGCTACCACCTTCATCTACGTTACCCACGACCAGACCGAGGCTATGACCATGGGCGACCGCATCGTTGTCATGAAGGACGGCATCGTCCAGCAGGTCGATACCCCGCAGAACCTGTACGATATGCCCTGCAACATGTTCGTCGCAGGCTTCATCGGCAGCCCCCAGATGAACTTCCTGGACGGCACCATCGTCAAGAAGGGCGACCAGTACAGCGTCGATCTGGGCGGCGACCTCATCCCCCTGCCCAAGGAGAAGACCGCTGACGGCAAGCTGGATTCCTACGTCGGCAAAAAGGTCAAGATGGGCATCCGTCCCGAGGACATCGACGATGAACCCGAGTTCATGGCAAAGCACACCGACTGCCAGCTGGATGCTCAGGTCGATGTCTCTGAGATGATGGGCGCTGAGATCTACCTGTACCTGGAGTACAAGGGCAACAAGATGACCGCCCGCGTCGCTCCCACCTCCAAGGCTCGCAACGGAGACACCGTCCGCCTCGCCTTCGATCCCCACAAGGTCCACCTGTTCGACGTCGAGACCGAGCAGACCATCCTGAACTGAATAAGATAGTCTACGATCATTTTTGATCCTCCTATCATAAGAAAAGCCGTCGGGCCGCAAGGCCCGGCGGCTTTTCCTGTGCCGGAAAAAAGACATCATAAAAACCCATGCTGCGGCAAAGCAAAACGCAGCATGGGTACGGAAATGGCTTATGAAGTCAGGGGACGCTCAGATTAGCGGGCCTTGACGTACTTGTGCAGGGTAGCGCGGACAGCGCCGGGGCCTGCGAACAGCTCCTTGGCCATGGACTCGATCTGCTCGCCCAGACCGACGGCGTACAGGTCCACGCCGAAGACGTCGGTGCGGCTGTACAGAGCCTTCAGGCAGGAGAAGTCCTGCTCGCCTTCCTTGACCTCCAAGGGGTTGACGATGGCCTGCAGCTCAGCCAGCAGCGGATCGGGAGAGATCTCGAAGGGCTGACCGTTGTCGTCGATGCCCTTCAGGTAGCGGGCATAGCCTGCCAGCACCAGCGGGATCAGCACGAGGTTGGACTTGTCCAGACCGCGCGCCTCGTAAGCCTTGATGGTCTCGCCGAAGCGGATCGCCAGCTTCTGGGAGGTATCGGTGGCGATACGCTGGGGAGCGTCGGGCATGAAGGGGTTGGGCAGACGGCGGTTGATGACAGCGCCGATGAACTCGTAGGGGTTCAGAACGCCGGGGTCAACGACGACGGGCATCGCCTCGATGTAGCCGATCTTCTGGATGAAGCTGCGCAGGTCCTCATCGGCCATCTCAGCGGAGATGAGGGTGTAGCCCAGCATGCAGCCGTAGATGGACATGGCGGTGTGCAGGGGGTTGAGGCAGGTGCAGACCTTCATCTTCTCGATCTTATCGACGGTCTCGCGGTCGCAGTAGAGGACACCGCCCAGCTCCAGCGGAGGACGGCCATTGGTGTAGTGGTCCTCGATGCAGAGGTACTGGGTCTCCTCGGCGTTGACGAAGGGAGCGGTGAAGGTGTGCTTCTCGGTGACGATGGTGTAGTTGTCCTCAAAACCGTCGTCAGCCAGCATCTTCTGGACCTTGGCATCCGGGCGGGGAGTGATCTTGTCGATCATGCTCCAGGGGAAGGTGATCTTGGTCTCGTCCTTGACGTAGGCCAGGAACTCGGCGGGGACCAGGCCCTGCTCGACCCACTTGGAGGCGTAGGCAAAGACTGCGGCCTTGACCTTATCGCCGTTGTGAGAGCAGTTGTCCATGCTCTGGACGGTCAGGGACAGCTTGCCGGCCTTGAAGCGCTCGTACAGCAGAGCAGTGACCTTGCCCATGGCCAGAACGGGGGTCAGGCCGCGCTCGAGGTCCGCAGGAGCGACGCCGTAGCCCTTCTCGGTGATGGTGAAGGAGATCATCTGCAGGCTGGGTGCCTGGAAGATCTCGACCAGACGAGCCCAGTCCTCGCCGAAGGAGTAGTCAGCCTTCAGGCTCTCGGTAACGGAAGCCACCACCTTCTTCTCGATGTCGCCGGTGGACTTCAGGCAGACCAGCAGGCTCATATTGTCGTAGGGACGATAAGCCTTGTCGATGATCTCATAGTCAAAGCTCTCGGCCACGATGACACCGCGGTCATACTTGCCGGTGTTCAGGGCGTCGTTCAGGATGGCAGCCGGGAAAGCGCGGAAGATGTTGCCTGCGCCGAAGTGGACCCAGGTGGGTTCGGCGTGGGTCTTGGCCTTGACAGCCTCGATATCGAATTTGGGCAGCTCATAGCCCTTCTCTGCCCACTCGGCGGACAGATTGCCGTTTTTGATCTCAGACAGCTTCATATTTATCAGCCCTTCTTTTTCTCTTCATCCAGACGATCCAGCAGATCCCAGACACCCAGCATGTACTGAACGCCCAGAGCACGGTCATACTTGCCGTAACCGGGGCGGCAGCTGCCGGGGCCTTCCTCCCACAGCTGACGGCCGTGGTCGGGACGGATGTAGCCTTCAAAGCCGCAGTCATGGTAAGCACGCAGCACCTCGATGATGCCGGTCTCGCCGCAGCAGTCGCGGTGAGCAGCCTCGGAGAAGTCGCCGTTGGGGAAGTGGTGGATGTTGCGGATGTGACCAAAGGCAATGCGGTCGCAGTGCTTGCGCACGATCTCGGCACAGTTGTTGTTGGGGTTTGCGTTCAGGCTGCCGGTGCAGAGGGTCAGGCAGTTGTACGGATCATCCACCATGCTCAGGAAGCGGTCGATGCTCTGGGCATCCACCAGCAGACGGGGCAGGCCGAAGATATCCCAAGGAGGATCATCCTGATGGATAGCCATTTTGATGCCGCACTCATGGCAGGTGGGCATCAGTGCTTCCAGGAAGTACTTCAGGTTTTCCCACAGCTTTTCCTTGGTCACAGGGGCATAAGCCTTGAACAGCTCGTCCAGCTTTGCCATCCGCTCCGGCTCCCAGCCGGGGAAGGTCATGTTGTACTTCTCGGTGAAGGACATGATGTACTCGGCCATGGACTTGTAGTCGCCCTTGATCTTGTCCTTCTCGTAGAACAGTGCGGTGGAGCCGTCGCCGACGGGGTGGAACAGGTCGGTGCGGGTCCAGTCGAAGATGGGCATGAAGTTGTAGCAGATGACCTTGACACCGAACTTGGACAGGTTGCGGATGCACTGCTTGTAGTTCTCGATGTACTGATCGCGGGTGGGCAGGCCGATCTTGATGTCGTCGTGGACGTTGACAGACTCGACAACGTCCATGTCGAAGCCATAAGCGTGGATCTGGTCCGCGACCTTCTGGATCTCGTCGATCTCCCAGATCTCGCCGGGCATCTTGTTGTGCAGCGCCCAGACGATGCTGGTCACGCCGGGGATCTGCTTGATGTCGCTGAGGGTGACGGGGTCGTTGCCCTCGCCATACCAGCGCCAACCCATTTTCATAGGCATAGTGGATGTCCTCCGTTAACATTGCTTTGCGTTTATGCGCGGCAGGAGTGCCTCGCTCTCTCACTTATATTCTAATATATCAGTTGAGAATTGGCAATAGTCGATTTGCTGAGTTTTGATGTTTTTTCTTGTATACTTTAGACAAATTGACATGGAAATGACAAAAAAGAGCGCCAGCTCCGGCAAAGCCGGGACTGGCGCTCCTGTCGCAGAGTCTAAGTTAACGCTTCACGTTGAAAGCAGCCATGCCGGGGTAGACGGCGCTGCCGCCCAGCTGCTCCTCGATGCGCAGCAGCTGGTTGTACTTTGCCACACGCTCGGTGCGGCTGGGGGCGCCGGTCTTGATCTGGCAGGTGTTCAGGGCCACGGCCAGGTCGGCGATGGTGGTGTCCTCGGTCTCGCCGGAGCGGTGAGAGCTGATGGCGGTATAGCCGGCCTTGTGAGCCATCTTGATGGCCTCGAGGGTCTCAGATACGGAGCCGATCTGGTTCAGCTTGATGAGGATGGCGTTGCCGGCACCCAGCTGGATGCCCTTGGCCAGACGCTCGGTGTTGGTGACGAACAGGTCGTCGCCCACCAGCTGGACCTTGCCGCCCAGCTCGCGGGTCATCTCCTGCCAGCCTTCCCAGTCCTCTTCGTCCAGACCGTCCTCGATGGAGATGATGGGGTACTTCTCCACCAGCTTCTTCCAGTGTGCGATGAGCTCACTGGAGGTGAACTCGGTGCCGGCCTTGGGCAGCTTGTAGAAGCCCTTGCCCTTGGGGCTCTTCCACTCGGAGGAGGCAGCGTCCATGGCCAGCATGAAGTCCCTGCCGGGAAGATAACCGGCCTTCTCGATGGCGGCCAGAATGGTCTCGATGGTCTCCTCGTCGCTGGACAGGTTGGGAGCGAAGCCGCCCTCGTCGCCCACGGAGGTAGCCAGACCCTTTGCCTTCAGGATGGAAGCCAGAGCGTGGAAGACCTCAGCGCACCAGCGCAGGCCCTCCTTAAAGGAAGGTGCGCCCACGGGCATGATCATGAACTCCTGGGTGTCCACGGTGTTGGTGGCGTGTGCGCCGCCGTTCAGGATGTTCATCATGGGGACGGGCAGGCGGTTGCCGTTCACGCCGCCGAGGAAGCGGTAGAGGGGCATGTCCAGCGAAGTGGCAGCAGCGCGGCAGGCAGCGATGGAAACGGCCAGAATGGCGTTTGCGCCCAGCTTGGACTTGTCCTTGGTGCCGTCGGCGTCGATCATAGCCTTGTCGATGGCGTAGATGTCGGAAGCATCCATGCCGATGACGGCATCAGCGATGACGGTGTTGATGTTCTCCACAGCCTTGGTGACGCCCTTGCCCAGATAGCGGCCCTTGTCGCCGTCGCGCAGCTCCAGCGCTTCGAACTCGCCGGTGGATGCGCCGGACGGTGCGCAGCCCCGGGCCACGGTGCCGTCGGCGAGGGTGATCTCAGCCTCAACAGTGGGGTTGCCGCGGGAGTCCAGGATCTCACGGCCCTGAACGTCTACGATCTCAAGATAGTTCATGATTTGTACCTCCATATATAATAGGAATGGATGCGCTCTTCTCATTTGGATAGTATATGCTAACTAACCGATATTATCCTACCATGATTCGGCCCGAGATGCAAGAGGATGCATGGATGTTAGCGGGAGCAAACTTCAGGAGAGGAAAGTTGTGCAATCTTTTTGTTACTTGTGAATTGCTTTCATGTTCTGTTTTTCTCAGGTGAACAATTTGAAAAAGTAACCAAAAAGTGACGCTTGATTTTGTGAAAAATAGCGAGTTTTGCCCGAAACTCCTCCAAAACTATGGACGATTTGTGAATTGCGGACTTGCACCGAAGTGCTTATAATAAGACGCAAGGAAGCAGAGCTGCTTTGAGGGAAGGGAGCGCTGCTTCCTTAACAGCTTTTCGGGACACTGGCTCATGGGCCGTGCGCGAGGGCTGCAAATAACACGAACGCTTCCAAATATCAGGAGGATATAGACTTATGAAAAACATGATCTCTCGTCGTAACTTTCTGGCTGCTGCCGGTGTCGTGGCGGCTGCCGGTGTTCTGACTGCCTGCGGCGGCTCTTCCAGCACCGCAGCTTCCACTGCTTCCGCTGCCGGTTCTACCGCGGCAGCTGCTTCCGGCGACACCATCAAGGTCGGTGTTATGGGCCCCCTGAGCGGCAACGTCTCCGTTTACGGTCAGGCTGTTGTCAACGGTGCTACCCTGTACCTGAAGCAGGTCAACGCCAACGGCGGCATCAACGGCAAGCAGATCGAGATCCTCACCGAGGACGAGCAGGGCGACGCTACGCAGGCTGTCAACTGCTTCACCAAGATGGTGGACGAGGGGATGACCGCTCTGATCGGCGACGTTACCACCACCCCGACGCTGGCAGTCGCTGCTGAGAGCGCAGATTACAATATGCCCATGGTCACCGCTTCCGCTACCGCTGAGGCTGTCACCTACGATGCCGAGACCGACACCGTGAACGCAAACGTCTTCCGCGCCACCTTCACCGACCCGTTCCAGGGCATCAAGATGGCTGACTACGCATACCAGAAGCTGGGCTACACCAAGGCAGCCGTCATCTTCAAGAAGGGTGCTGACTACAACGAGGGCCTGGCAGAGAACTTCGTCAACGAGTTCGAGTCTCTGGGCGGCACCATCGTCGATCAGGAGAGCTACTCTGAGGGCGACGTGGACTTCAAGACTCAGCTGACCACCATCCTCGGCAAGGACCCCGAGACCGTCTTCTGCCCCAACTACTACGAGGAAGTGGGCCAGATCCTGTCTCAGGCTGAGAGCGTCGGCCTGACCGTTCCGTTCCTGGGCGGCGACGGCTGGGATGGTCTGGAAGGCTACGCCACCAACGATCAGCTGAAGGACACTTACTTCTGCGCCAACTACGCAAAGGGCTCCAACCCCGAGTTTGAGGATGCCTACAAGGCAGAGTACGGTCAGGAGTACCCCAACGGCTTCGCTCCTCTGGGCTACGATGCAGCAAAGACCGTCGTCTACGGCCTGCAGGCTGCTGAGGATGCCGGTCTCGAGGCTGGCACCGACGATTACAAGCAGGCTGTCATCGATGCCATTGCCTCCGGCACCATCGACGGCATCACCGGCACCTTTACCTTCGACGAGCATCACGACCCCGTCAAGCAGACCGCTATCCTGACCTATGTGGACGGCAAGCCGGTGCTGAAGGAAATGTTCTGATTCCAGCTTTCTTCCATCGACCGGTGATGGAAGCGCCGCTGAGATCCGAATGATCGTAAATTGACCCGACTGCGGAGAACGCCGGAACAGCATTGCCCCGGTGCTCTCCGCTTTTTTGAAAAAAGTGTATCCCCACATAAGGCGTGCAACAGCGCCGGAAAGAAAGGAAGTATCCATCCATGACAGTGTTTTTCAGCCAGCTGATCAATGGCCTGTCCCTTGGCAGCATCTATGCACTGATCGCACTGGGCTACAGCATGGTGTACGGCATCATCCTGCTGCTGAACTTTGCCCACGGCGACGTCATCATGGTGGGCGCGTACATGTCCTGGTTCGTCATGAACCAGCTGGGCCTCGGCCCGGTCACGGCGGTCTGTGCCACCATCCTCACCTGTACGCTGCTGGGCGTGGTCATCGAAAAGATCGCCTACACCCCGCTGCGCAGCGCACCCCGTATCTCTCTGCTCATCACGGCTATCGGCGTGTCGTTCTTCCTCGAGTACACGGCTGAGCTGGTCATGGGCTCGGGCGCAAAGGTCATCCCGTCTTACTACGACAACAAGACCTTCTATCTGGGCAAGGCGCCTCTGGGCCTGACCTCTGTCATCACGCTGGTGGTCACCGTGTTGTCCATGCTGGTGCTGACCTTCCTCGTCCAGAAGACCAAGCTTGGCAAGGCCATGCGCGCCGTCTCTGAGGATATGGACGCTGCCCGCCTGATGGGCATCAACGTCAACAGCACCATCTCCTTTACCTTCGCGGTCGGCTCTGCACTGGCCGGCATCGGCTCGGTGCTGTACTGCTGCTCCTACCCGCAGGCCACCCCCACCATGGGCTCCATGCTGGGCCTGAAAGCCTTCGTCGCCGCCGTTCTGGGCGGCATCGGCTCCATCCCGGGCGCAATGGTCGGCGGCATCGTCATCGGCCTGTGCGAGTGCTTCGTTTCCGCCATCGGCCTGTCTGCCTGGAAGGACGCTGTCACGTTCGCCATCCTCATCATCGTGCTGCTGTTCAAGCCCACGGGCTTCCTCGGCCGCAAGGTGCAGGAAAAGGTGTAAGGAGGGCATGAAGATGAACAAGAATCGCAAAACGCTCAAAATGCCCGTGCGCTACCTCATGAACACCGTGCTGGTGGTGCTGCTGTTCCTGGCTCTTTCCTACATGACCGGCAGCATGCTCTCCACTTACCAGAACAAGGTGCTCATGACCGTGGGCATCAACATCATCCTGGCCGTGTCCCTGAACGTGGCCACCGGCTATCTGGGCCAGCTGCCGCTGGGCCACGCCGGTTTCATGGCCGTGGGTGCTTACACCTGCGCCCTCTTCACCAAGTACAGCCTTCTGCCCGATGGTGTTTCCTTTGCCATCGGCCTTGCGCTGGGCGCTGTGATGGCCGGCCTGTTTGGCGTCCTCATCGGCGTCCCGGCCCTCCGTCTGACCGGTGACTATCTGGCCATCCTGACTCTGGGCTTCGGCGAGATCATCCGCATCACCCTGAACAACATCGACGATGTGCTGGGCTACAGCCTGTTCTACGGCTCCAAGGGCCTCAAGAACATCCCCAAGTACTCCAACTTCGCCAATGTCTTCCTCTGTGTGGTCATCACCTGCTTCCTCATCCATGCCATGATGAAGAGCCGCCATGGCCGCGCCGTCCTCGCCATCCGTGACAACGAGATCGCTGCCGAGAGCTGCGGCATCCAGACTACGTATTATAAGGTCATGGCCTTCGCTTTCTCCGCTGCCTTTGCCGGTCTGGCCGGTGGTCTGTACGCCTGCTACATCGGCGTTCTGAACCCCTCCACCTTCGGCTTCATGAAGTCCATCGAGATCCTGGTCATGGTGGTTCTGGGCGGCATGGGCTCCATGCTGGGCTCCATCCTCTCCGCTACCGTCCTGACCATCCTGCCCGAGGCTACCCGCAGCTTCGACAGCTACCGCATGGTCATCTACTCGCTGGTGCTCATCCTGATGATGATCTTCCGTCCGGGCGGACTGCTGGGCAGCTACGATTTCTCCATGAGCCGCATCGTGGAAAAGGTCATGAACGGCGAGCTGTTCCACAAGAAGAATGCTGACAAGGAGGGCGCAGACCATGAGTGAGTTCCAGACGAAGTTACACAGCGTCCCTTCCGGCGGCTTCCTGACCGACCGCGACAAGGATAAAAAGCCCATCCTCGACGTCCGTGAACTGGGCATCGACTTCGGCGGCCTGACCGCCGTGGATGGCTTCAACCTGATGATCGGCCGCAACGAGATCACCGGCCTCATCGGCCCCAACGGCGCCGGTAAGACCACCGTCTTCAACCTGCTGACCAACGTCTACCAGCCCACCCGCGGCTCCATCCTCATCGATGGGATGCCCACCGCCGGCAAAAAGACCTATCAGGTCAACCGGATGGGCGTGGCCCGCACCTTCCAGAATATCCGCCTGTTCAAGGAGCTGTCCGTCATCGACAACATCAAGGTGGGCCTCCACGAGTCCATGAAGTACAATCTGGGCTCCGCTCTCATCCGCCTGCCCAACTACTGGAAGGAAGAGAAGCGCTGCACCGAACGTGCCTTCGAGCTGCTGGACATCTTCCACATGGCCGACCTCGCCGATGCACAGGCCGGCAGCCTGCCCTACGGCGCACAGCGCCGTCTGGAGATCATGCGCGCGCTGGCTACCAGCCCGAAGCTGCTGCTTCTGGACGAGCCGGCCGCCGGCATGAACCCCTCCGAGACCGCAGAGCTGACGGAGACCATCCGCCGCATCCGCGACGAGTTCAACATCGCCGTCCTCCTCATCGAGCATGACATGAGTCTTGTCATGGGCATCTGCGAGGGCATCGCCGTGCTGAACTTTGGTCGCATCATCGCCAAGGGTACGCCGGACGAGATCCGCAACAATCCCCAGGTCATCGAAGCCTACCTGGGAAAGAAGGAGGGCTGAACGATGGCACAGACTTTGCTGAAGGTTGATAACATCAACGTCTTTTATGGCAACATCCACGCAGTCAAGGATGTCTCCTTCGAGGTGAACGAGGGCGAGATCGTCACCCTCATCGGCGCCAACGGTGCCGGTAAATCCACCACCCTGAAGACCATCTCCGGCCTGCTCCACCCGAAGACCGGCGACGTCCTCTACAAGGGCAAGAGCATCAAGGGCGTCCGCGCTCATAAGATCGTCGAGGCCGGTCTGGCACAGGTGCCGGAAGGCCGTCATGTCTTCCTGCACATGACCGTGGAAGAGAATCTGGACATGGGCGCTTATACCCAGCCTGCTTCCACCATCGCTCCCAACAAGGAGAAGGTCTTTGAGCTGTTCCCCCGCCTGAAGGAGCGCCGCAAGCAGCTGGCCGGCACCATGTCCGGCGGCGAGCAGCAGATGCTGGCCATGGGCCGTGCTCTGATGAGCAACGCCTCCATGCTGATGCTGGACGAGCCCTCCATGGGTCTGTCGCCCCTGCTGGTGCAGGAGATCTTCGACATCATCCAGAACATCCACAAAGAGGGCATGACCATCCTGCTGGTCGAGCAGAACGCACAGATGGCCCTTTCCGTGGCGGACCGCGCCTACGTCCTCGAGACGGGCCGCGTGGTCATGGATGGCACCGGTGCTGAGCTGCTGACCAACGAGCGTGTCCGCAGCGCATATCTGGGCGGTTAAGTTACAAAAAGTAAAAGAGGCGTGACCTTGCGGTCACGCCTTTTTTGTTGTGGAAAATCATTGGATGATGGATTTGTAGTAGTTCCCGAAATCGGCAAGGGCATCAATGATGGGAAGCATCTCTCTGCCGAGGCTGGTCAGGCCATACTCCACGCGAAGGGGCGTTTCGTGATAGTCGTGTCGGTAGGCGAGCCCGTCGTCGATCATCTGCCGTAAGCTGTCCGTCAAAACTTTCTGAGAGATTCCCTCCAGATCTCTTTGCAGTTCGTTGAACCGCCATGGGCGGGTCTTGAGATTGCGCAGGATCAGCAGCTTCCACTTGCCGCCGATGAGGGAGACTGCAGTGGCCACGGGGCAGGCGGGCAGTTCTTCTTTTGTTTTCATGGCATCACACCTCCGAGAACATCATAACATATTCTTTTTAATATGTACAGTTATAAAAAGGTGCGTACTTGTTTTAGAGTGTGCTCCGGCTTAAACTATACACAGGCGAGCGGGAGCGCCAATATCCTTTGGAGGTAAAAGAGATGGAAAACTATACGAAAACGAATATCGGCAGCGAGGCAAGAGTGGAACTTCACGAAAAGTTGGGCCTGACGGGTGCGGAGGTCAGCATCAACCAGCTCCCGGCGGGCGCAGGGGTGCCTTTTGTGCACGCCCACAGGAACAATGAAGAGATCTACGGTATTATTGCAGGGAAGGGCAAAGCCGTTATCGATGGGAAGGAGATCGCTCTGACCGCTGGCGACTGGCTGAAAGTTGCTCCGGCAGCAAAGCGTCAGTTCTCTGCTGCCGCAGATGAGGGCATTACCTATATTTGCATTCAGGTGAAGGAACACTCTCTGGGCGGCTTTACCGCTGAGGATGCCGTTATCTTCTGATAGAAAGAGCCGGAAACGTAAAACCCCCTGTACATTTCTGTACAGGGGGTTTATCGTGCTGGAATTATATCAGCTGGTATACCGTGCGGTCTCCAGCAGTTCCTCGGCCCGCTTGACCTGTTCCGCCGTGGGCGGGACAGCATCGGGCAGGGGATAAGGGATGCCGAGCTTCTGCCACTTGAAGAGGCCCAGCGTGTGGTAGGGCAGTACCTCCACCCGCTGCACCGTCTTGAGGGACGAGAGGAACTCTGCGGTCTTCCGCAGTCCGTCTTCGTCGTCCGTCAGGCCGGGGACGAGGACATGGCGTATCCAGAGCGGTACGCCGAGGTCGGAGATGCGGCGCGCCATCGCAAGGATGTTCGCGTTGTCCCTGCCGGTGAGCCTGCGGTGCTTCTCCGGGTCGATCTCCTTCAAATCAAGGATGACGAGGCTGGTGGACTTCATCAGCCGGTCAAAATCGGCCAGATAAGCCGCATCGTCGGGGCGGAAGGGCTGACCGGCGGTGTCCAGAGCCGTATGCACGCCCTTGGAGCGTGCCAGCTCGAAGAACGCCGTCAGAAACTCCATCTGGCGCAGCGGCTCGCCGCCGCTGACCGTGATGCCGCCCTTTTTGCCCCAGTAGTTGCGGTAGCGCCACGCCCGCTGGAAGAGCTTGTCCACCGTCCATTCCTCGCCGCCCTCAGCCCATGTCTCCGGGTTGTGGCAGTATTTGCACCGCAGGGCGCACCCCTGCAAAAAAACGACGAAGCGGACGCCGGGGCCGTCCACAGAGCCGAAAGTCTCCAGCGAGTGGACGTATCCGATGGGGTTACAGAGCTGCATGGCAGGTACGGGAGATGACGTCCATCTGCTGCTCGCGGGTCAGGTCGATGAATTTGACGGCGTAGCCGGAGACACGGATGGTGAAGTTTGCGTACTCCTCCTTCTCGGGGTGCTCCATAGCGTCGATGAGCTTCTCCTTGCCGAAGACGTTGACGTTCAGGTGGTGTGCGCCCTGGTCGAAGTAGCCGTCCATGACCTGCACCAGATTCTCAACGCGCTCGCCCTCGCTGTGGCCCAGAGCATCGGGGTTGATGGTCTGGGTGTTGGAGATGCCGTCCAGAGCCCAGTGGTAGGGCAGCTTGGCCACGGAGTTCAGAGAGGCCAGCAGGCCGTTCTGCTCTGCGCCGTAGCTGGGGTTGGCACCGGGTGCGAACGGGGTGAAGGCCGCACGGCCATCGGGCAGGGCGCCGGTGTACTTGCCGTAGACCACGTTGGAGGTGATGGTCAGGATGGAGGTGGTAGCCTCGGAGTTGCGGTAGGTGTGGCGCTTCTTGATCATCTCAAGGAAGGTGCGCAGCAGCCAGACGCCGATCTCATCGGCACGGTCATCGTCGTTGCCGTACTTCGGGAAGTCGCCCTCGATCTCGAAGCCGGTGGCAAGACCCATCTCGTCGCGCACGGCCTTGACCTTGGCGTACTTGATGGCGCTCAGGGAGTCGATGACGTGGGAGAAGCCGGCGATGCCGGTGGCGAAGGTGCGGCGGACTTCGGTGTCGATGAGGGCCATCTCAGCCTCTTCGTAGTAGTACTTGTCGTGCATATACTGGATGAGGTTCAGCACGTTGACGTACAGGCCGGCCAGCCAGTCCAGCATCTGGACGTACTTGGGCAGCACCTCGTCGTAGTTCAGGTACTCACCGGTGATGGGGGCGTAGTTGGGGCCGCACTGCTCGTGGCTCTTCTCGTCCACACCGCCGTTGATGGCGTAGAGCAGGCACTTTGCCAGGTTGGCGCGTGCGCCGAAGAACTGCATCTCCTTGCCGGTCTGGGTAGCAGACACGCAGCAGCAGATGGAGTAATCGTCGCCCCAGACGGGCTTCATGACGTCGTCGTTCTCGTACTGGACGGAGCTGGTGTTGATGGACACCTTGGCGGCGTACTTCTTGAAGTTCTCAGGCAGAGCAGAGGAGTACAGAACGGTCAGGTTCGGCTCCGGTGCAGGGCCCATGTTCTCGAGGGTATGCAGGAAGCGGTAGCAGTTCTTGGTGACCATGCTGCGGCCGTCCATGCCGATGCCGCCCACTTCCAGCGTTGCCCAGACGGGGTCGCCGGAGAACAGCTGGTTGTAGCTGGGGATGCGGGCGAACTTGACCATGCGGAACTTCATGACCATGTGGTCGATGAGCTCCTGAGCCTCGCTCTCGGTCAGGATGCCCTTGTCCAGATCGCGCTGGATATAGATGTCGAGGAAGGTGGAGATGCGGCCCACGCTCATAGCGGCGCCGTTCTGGGTCTTGATGGCGGCCAGATAGCCGAAGTACAGCCACTGGCAGGCTTCCTTGGCGGTCTTTGCGGGCTGAGAGATGTCGCAGCCGTAAGCCTCGGCCATCTTCTTCATGCCCTTGAGGGCGCTGATCTGGCGTGCGATCTCCTCGCGCAGGCGGATGACGTCATCGGTCATGGTGCCGTCGCCGCAGTTGGCGAAGTCTTCCTGCTTGAACTTGATGAGGGCGTCGATGCCGTACAGTGCCACACGGCGGTAGTCGCCGACGATACGGCCGCGGCCATAGGTGTCGGGCAGGCCGGTGATGATGTGGGTGTGGCGGGCGGTCTTCATCTCGGGGGTATAGGCATCGAAGACAGCCTGATTGTGGGTGCGGGTGTAGTCGGTGAAGATCTTGTGCAGCTCTTCAGAGGGCTGGTAGCCGTAGGTGGTGCAGGCCTGCTCCGCCATCTTGATGCCGCCGTAGGGCATGAATGCACGCTTCAGGGGCTTGTCGGTCTGCAGGCCGACGATCTGCTCAAGATCTTTCAGGCTCTCGTCGATGTAGCCGGGGCCGTACGCGGTCAGACCGCTGACGACCTCGGTCTCCATATCCAGCACGCCGCCCTTGGCACGCTCGGCCTTCTGCAGCTTCTGCAGTGCGCCCCAGAGCTTATCGGTGGCCTCGGTGGGGCCAGCCAGGAAAGACTCGTCGCCGTCATAAGGGGTGTAGTTCTTCTGGATAAAGTCGCGGACGTTGACTTCCTCTTTCCAGATGCGGCCCTCAAAGCCTTCCCACTGTTCAAAATTGATCATTGGAACCTCCTTGCTCCGTTCCTGACGCTCCGACCAATCTGCTTTACAATAATTGGTTAGAGCGGTCTAACTGTTCCGCCTTAAAAAAGCCGCCGATTGCGGTTTCTGAAAGACAGGGTGGTACAGGGCGCAGAGGTATTTGGATGGCAACCCCTGCGCTGTTTATGAGCCGCTGCAGACAGGCAATCGAGTCCGACTGCAACGGCCTGACAATATAATAACAGTGATTCTCAGAAAAAGCAAGAGGGAACCTGTGGATTTTCTACAAGAGATGGCGGTTTTTGTTATGAAAAATGCTCATGGAGGCCGCCGGAGAAAAAATTTTTGAAAATTTGAAAAACGGGCTTGACAGTCATGACAAACTATGGTATCCTGTTGTCACGGCGAGGTTAGTTAAACCTAACCGAAGCTTTTCCGATTCACTGCAAAGGGATGCCTGCAACTCTCTTTGAGGCGATTCGGTTCCTCCATTCCATTCTCCTATCTATTGGAAAGAGAAAGCGGCTTATGGTTTGCTCCGCTTTCCCTGCGCACAGCGCGGGGCGCTCTGGTACGGCGCTCTGTGCAAAAAAAGAACAAAATGCGGGACACACAGACTTGACCACCTGTGCGTCCCGCTTTTTGTTTTGCAAAGGGAGAGGCAGAACGTCGGCAGAGCTGTCTCTTGACACCCCGGGTGAGTGTACTATAATAAGGTGTGTCGGAAAAACGAGAAAAGTTGTTTTTCTTCGGAAGGATAAAATGGGAGGAAATGAATGAAAAAATTAGCGAGGGCCATCGTGAAGATGCGCAGGCTCATCCTCATCGCGGCGGTCCTGCTGCTCATCCCGGCGGCAGTGGGAGCCATCGCCACGCCCATCAACTACGACATCCTTTCTTACCTGCCCCAGCAGCTGGACTCCCGCGTGGGCCAGCTGCTGCTGGAAACGGATTACCATCTGGCCTCCACCAACATGATAACCGTGGAGGGGATGCCCACCAACGAGCTGCTGGCCATGAAGGCCGAGATCGACGAGGTGCCGGACGTGCTGAACACCTTCTGGCTCAGCGACGTGCTGGACCCGGCGGTGCCGACGGAGATGCTGCCGGCGGATGTCCAGCAGTTTATGTTCGGCAAGAACGACTCCACCATCCTCATCGTCCAGCTGGGCGGCTCCAGCGTCAGCGAGGAGACGATGCAGGCCGTGGCCCAGATCAAGAAGATACTCCGGAAGAATTGCTTCTTCGGCGGCATCAGCGTCATCCTGAGCGACACCAAAGAGCTGGTCATGGGCGAGATGCCCTGGTATGTGCTCTGCGCCGTGGGCGGCTGTCTGCTGGTGCTGTTCCTCTCGCTGGAAAGCTGGCTCACGCCGTTTTTGTTCATGCTGGGGCTGCTCTTCCCGCTGGTCTATAACTTTGGCACGAATATTTTCCTCGGTCAGGTCTGCTTTATCACCGTGTCGCTGGCGGCGGTCCTGCAGCTGGGCGTGACGATGGACTTCTCCATCTTCCTGCTCCACCGCTACGACGAGGAAAAGGAGCTCTGTGCCTCCAACGAAGAGGCCATGGAGAACGCCATCTGTAAGACCATGAGCTCCATCACGGCCTCCAGCCTGACGACCATCGCGGGCTTTCTGGCCCTCTGCGCCATGCAGCTGACGCTGGGCGCAGACCTCGGCATCGTCATGGCAAAGGGCGTGGCGCTGGGCGTCATCTGCACCATCGTCATCCTGCCCTCGCTCATTCTCTTTTTCGATAAGTGGGTGGAAAAATACCGCCACCGCACCTTTGTACCCAAGCTCACCCGCCTGAGCCATTTTGTTTCCAAGCACCCGATGCCCGTCGTGGTGGTGTTCGTCCTGCTGATGATCCCCTTCGGGCTGGCCCAGAGCAGGACCGAGATTTACTACAACATTTTTGCCGCTCTTCCGCAGGATATGCCCGGCATCGTGGGTACGAACAAGCTGGGCGAAGACTTCGGCATGATGACCAGCCACTTCATCCTCGTGCGGGAGGAGCTGACCGCCTCTCAGGTGTCCACCCTCTGCGATGAGATAAAGGAGGTGGACGGCATCACCCAGGTGGTCAGCCTCGACTCCATCACCGGCCCGGGCTTTGAGACGGAGCTTCTGCCCGACGAGCTGATGAACATCGCCCAGAACGGCGGCTACAAGCTCATCCTCGCCAATGGCCGTTATAAGTCGGGCAGCGACGCGCTGAACGCGCAGGTGGACGAGCTGGTCCGCCTCGTCAAAAAGGCAGACCCCGAGGGCCTCGTCACCGGCGAGGGTGCCATGGTGAAAGACCTCGTGGAGATCGCCGACGAGGACTTCAAAAATGTCAACATCTGGTCCGTCGCGGCGGTGCTGGTCATCATCGCGCTGTCCTTCCGCAGCCTGTCGGTGCCGATTCTGCTGGTGGCCAGCATCGAAGCGGCCATCGCCATCAACATGGGCATCCCGTACTTCATCGACGACTCGCTGCCCTTCATCGCCAGCATCGTCATCGGCACCATCCAGCTGGGCGCGACGGTGGACTACTCCATCCTCATGACCACCCGCTACCGCGAAGAGCGGCTGGCCCTCCGCTCGACCAAGGCGGCGGCACAGCAGGCCCTCGAGCACTGCAGCCAGAGCATCCTGACAAGCGGCCTGACCTTCTTCGCGGCCACCTTCGGCGTCGCGGTCATCAGCAAGGTGGAGCTGCTGAAAAGCATCTGTATGCTCATCTCCCGGGGTGCGCTCATCAGTATGGTGGTCATCCTGCTGGTGCTGCCCGCCGGCCTGATGCTGCTGGACGGCCTCATCTGCCGCACCACCTACCACTGGCTCAACGCCCCCAACGCTGCAAAGGAGTGAATGCTATGAGAAAAACTCAGAATTTTCTGCGCCGCGCTGGCTCTGCGGCGCTTGCCCTGACCCTGACGGTCAGCCTCTGTCAGCCCGCCTTTGCGGCGGCCAAGGCCCCCTTCTCGAAGGATGAGACGGTGTATGCCGTCATGGCAGCGGACGGCTCTGTCACCAAGACCACCGTCAGCGAGCATCTTTACAATGCCGACGGCCTCGCCGGTGTGGAGGACAGGTCCACCCTGAAAAACATCGTGAACACCGAGAGCTTCGCCAAGTACACCCGGAACGGCGATACCCTCGTCTGGAACACCGACGACACCGATGTTTACTACAAGGGCGACACGGACCGTCAGCTGCCCATCTCTGCCAGAGTGACCTACACGCTGGACGGCAGGACCGCCCCGCTCAGCGAGCTTCTGGGCCAGAGCGGCCACCTCGTGCTCACCATCGACCTGACCAACCATGAGACCGGCAAGGTGACCGTGAACGGCAAAGAGCGCACCATCGTCACCCCGCTGATCACGGCGGTGGGCGTCCTGCTGGGCGAGGATGCCGGCAATGTCAACGCCGTGAACGGCCTGCTGGAAAGTGCGGCCAAGAGCAGCGTGGCGGCCTTCGTCACCCTGCCGGGCGTGAAAGAATCCCTCGACGGCCTGCTTCCCGAGCAGGTGAACGGCGTGGCCGAGTACTTACAGGACAGCGTGACCGTGGAGGCCGACGTGGAGTCGCTGACGGCGCCTCAGATCCTGCTGGCCTGCGCGGCGAGCGCCGAGGCACTGGGGCAGGGGGATGAGGTCTTCGACCTCGACAGTCTCAACGATTTGACCGACGGCATCGCGGCGCTGAATGATGCCATGAACCAGCTGCTGGACGGTGCGTCGCAGCTGAAAGCGGGCGCGGCACAGCTTGCCGCCGGTTCGCTGGCTCTGCTGGATGGGGCCAACCGGCTGGACAGCGGCCTCGGCCAGCTGACGGAAGGGCTGGACACCCTGACGTCCCACAACGCCGCCCTGACTTCCGGCGCGCAGCAGGTGGCCGACGGCGTGCTGGACTCCGCCAGCCAGACCCTCATGGAGAACGGCCTCATCGACACCCCCATGACGTGGGATACCTATGAAGCCGTCATTGACGACATCCTCTCGCTGGGCGACAAGACACTGGCGGCGGGCCGCAGAAAGATGGTGCGCACCATCTGGGAGCAGGCTCCGCAGTTCAAGGCCAGCCAGCTGGACATCGCGCTCTACCTCGCGGCCACCCGGACCGACCACGACCTTGAGGCCGCTCTGCGCCTGATGCAGAGCTTCTCGCCCGATTTCATCATGGGCTGGCTGAAAAAGCTCACCGACAGCGACGCCCAGCAGAAGATCCACGACGAGCTGGTCTATCAGACCGCCAACAGCGAGGATATGGCCAGCGTCCGCGCCCTGAAAGAGAATCTGGGCCAGATCCGGCTCTTCGTGTCCAGCGTCAGCCGGTACGCCGACGGCGTGGCTGCAGCCGCCGACGGCGCGCACGCCGCCAAGGCCGGAAGCGCTCAGCTGGCCGGCGGCGCATCCGCCCTGTATGACGGTGTGCTCCGGCTCCAGAACGGCACCGACCAGCTCAGCGGCGGCCTCGTGCAGTTCAACGACGAGGGCATTTCTCAGCTCACCGGTGCGCTGGACGCCGACCAGCTCCACGCCCTGCAGACCGTGGTGGAGGAGATGACTGGCCGTCTCGCCGATTACACCAGCTTTGCCGGTGCGCCCGAGGGTGCGTCCAGCCGGGTGAAGTTCCTCTACAAGACCGCCGAGACGCCCGCCGAAACGGCTCCGGTGGAGACGGCGGCAGATAACGCTTCGGAAGGTAACTTCTTCCTCCGCCTGTGGCACCGCCTGCTGGCCCTATTCGGGCTTTGAACCGGCAAGATCATGCCCTCCCGCCCCCGGCCCCGGAGCCCAGAACGCTCCCGGCCGGGGGCTTTGTTTGTGCAGCATACTCAAAACAGCGGTTGATTATTTGTGGCAGTTTACAAAAAAATAAACGTCCCCTTGACAAATATATAGGGGGGGGGGTACAATGAAACAAAGCCAGCTGCCTGTCAAGGCAGGGAAAACACCGTTTACTTTATGGAGGAACCAACCGATGAAGATGTTGAAAAAACTGCTGGCCGTTGTGCTGACCGGTGCAATGGCCCTGACCCTTCTCACGGCCTGCGGCGGCAACGCTGTGAGGGACAAGGACATTGCGGATGCGCTGAATGACATCGTCAAGAGTTCAGTTGCAGTCGGAAAGCACGAGGCTTATACCTTTAAGCCCGGGACGGATGAACAAGCGATGGCAAAAGCTATCGCTGCGTTGCCCGAGAAGGATTGGAACATAACGGAGGGTGAGAACAATAAATTTTCTGGGCCAGTCATGAAGATTCTTGGGCTCGATGAGGGCAGCACAAATAAAACAAGCCGCTTTGTCTGGTGCGGAGCAGTTGTTGCCGATGAGATCGGAGCAACCGGACAGGCTTATCATGCGATGAATGAGTTCCTGAAAGAAGACGCTGCGAATGCAGAGAAGTGGCCAAACAAAAAGCCCGCAGACATCCGCCACATAGGCACTGCACTTGGTACTCTGACCATTCAAGGAAAGCAGACAAGGGTGCGCTTCATCGTGGTCACCGCAGAGGCTGTGGACAAAAAATAAGCGCCGCAGCGCCCCGGAAAGCATGATTTTTTTCCATAAAAAATGACAGCAGGCCCTGGAGCATATCGCTCCGGGGCCTTGCTGTTTTTTGGGTTTGGGCCATGGGCGGGGGCAGCTTCTTTGTCCGCCTGCTGGCGCTGTTCGGGCTCTGAACCGGCAAGATCATGCCCTCCCGCCCCCGGCCTCGGAGCCCAGAATGCTCCCGGCCGGGGGCTTTGTTTGTGCAGCATACTCAAAACAGCGGTTGATTATTTGTGGCAGTTTACAAAAAAATAAACGTCCCCTTGACAAATATATAGGGGGGGGGGTACAATGAAACAAAGCCAGCTGCCTGTCAAGGCAGGGAAAACACCGTTTACTTTATGGAGGAACCAACCGATGAAGATGTTGAAAAAACTGCTGGCCGTTGTGCTGACCGGTGCAATGGCCCTGACCCTTCTCACGGCCTGCGGCGGCAACGCTGTGAATGACAAGAACATTGCAGATGCCCTGAATGACATGGCCAAGGGTTCATTTGCAACCTATACCTTTAAGCCCCGGACGAATGAACAAGCGATGGCAAAAGCTATCGCTGCGTTGTCCGAGTCGGATCGGAACATAACGGGTGGGAAAGATTCTGAGAAAGTCATGAAGATTCTTAAGCTCGATAAGGGCGGCGCAAATGAAAACAACTTTGTCTGGTATGGAGCAGTTATTGCCGATGAGATCGGAACAGCCGGACAGGCTTATCAAGCGATGAATCGGATCCTGAGCGAAAACGCTGTGAAAAATAAGCCGGAGGGCAAAAAGCCCGGAGATATCCGCTACATAGGCACTGCACTTGGTACTATGACCTTTCCCGATGGGCAGAAAACGGTGCGCTTCATCGTAGTCACCGCAGAGGCTGTGGACAAAAAATAAGCACCGCAGCGCCCCGGAAAGCATGATTTTTT
>OJRL01000300.1_pt1 | contig 35619 bp, 30 predicted proteins | sample 1599191 | NCBI WGS metagenome assembly OJRL01 (sample SAMN03922537, study PRJEB24848) | human gut metagenome | isolation source: stool sample | host: Homo sapiens | place: Germany | collected 2010-05
ATCCAATCCGCTTTGTTCAGGCATATCAATATCAAGAAATACGATTTGTACTCTTGATAAATCTTTTTCTAGTAGCTCTCTTCCAGATGTATATATCTGACTTTCATACAGCCAGTCCTTCTTTATACAGTGTATCTCTATCTGCTTATCAAGCATCTCAGCAAATGCCAATTCATCATCAAGGATTACAACATTCACAGTACAATTAAACCTCCGTGACTTTTCTTCACATTGCTTAACCATACCGCGAAGCCCTCCTCATTGTCAATATTATTTTCGCAATTCGTATCTTTAGCACAATTATCCATCATCAATGTGTTAAAGTCAAGAAAAATGCTGATTATTAGCATAAAGCGAGACTGACGCATGAAGATATATGACTATGCTGGAAAGAAAAACATCAGTGGAGAACGAATACGGGAAGCTCGAACAAAGCTCCATTTAACGCAAACAAATCTTGCAGTTCAACTCAAACTAGCAGGTGTTGATGTGGAGCGCGATTCAATTAGCCGCATTGAAATCGGAACACGCTTTGTAACCGATTATGAGATTTGCGAACTCTCCAAGATATTGAAAGTCACTCCAGCATGGTTGCTGGGTATGGAATAACACAAGGGGAAACAGGTGCAGTAGGCTTGCACCTATTTCATTTTCATATCACCATAGCACAGGACATATTCATGGTCAATCATTCCAAAGTTGGCACAGGTATTTCTTTCTCTAATCTGAAAATTTTGGATTATGGACTGAAAAGATACGCAGAGCGCACGCGCAAGCAGTGCATTCGTCTATACAAATGCCTATTTTGCGCTGCAAAATGCTTGTTGGGGACACCCCAAACCCTTTCACTCTGCACCGTTCCGATGCAGGCTGCGCATTCCTGCGGAACGCTTTTTACCCGGTGATGCTCTCCGGGTCATTGAGGACTTGCATCAGATGGGATGCCGCTTCATCTAAATATTCGTATTTATCTTTTTCTGGAATAGCCGATTTCATAAGCGGAACATCCCACTCCTGCATACATTCAGCAAGCTGCTGTTGTGCGTGCTGTGCAGCCGCCTTTCGTACCTCTGGGGTGACATCCGAATCCAGAACGTAAGCAACCGTAAACTTGCCGCTGCAATCTTCAGTAAGCTGCACCATCGAATCGTGTGCTTCCCAGAAGTAACAGAACCAGACGCGGCCACCGATACCCTCCATGCCGGAGCGCAGTTCTTCCTCATCGCTCCACTGCGGAACGGCAGCAAGAATGTCCTGCAAGTCGGTGTAGGCTTGCTGCTCTGCCGGGGTCACTTTTTTGCAGCGGTATTCGTGTTCAATGTTCCGCTGCCAGTACAGAGCCTGCTTGCCTTGCTTGGCACGGTCGATTCCATCGTTGATGTCGGAAAGGATACTGTATCGCGGTTCTCGCATCTTGTTCACCTCGAAATCGATTCTTTGGGAATGAATACACCCTATAAGAAATATTATAGCCTAAAGAATTGCAAAAGAAAAGCGCACCAGCCAAAATTAAGCTGGTGCGCCAGAGTTGCCGCAGGATTATTCTTCTTTGGTGAGGTAAGGCAGATTGGTGATATAGGTGTCCAGAAGGTCAAGTGCCACTTTCTTCTGCATAGGGGTCAGTCCTTCAAGCCGCTTGCTGATTTCATCATCGGTCACATGAGATGCACTTGGAACCAGATCGCACAAAAGTTCGTCTGCTGAAATATTCAGGGCATTCAAGATTTTGACAATGGTTGCAAGCCCCGGTTCCTTTAGTCCTCGCTCCACCATCCCGATATAGTTGGCAGAAAGGTCTGCTTTTTCTGCTACTTGCTCCAACGTCAAATGATGTTTCAAACGCTGTTCCCGTAATCGCTGTCCAAATAATTCTTTCATAGAGCAACCTCATCCTATCGAGTTGTTTACACTCTTTAGAATACCTGTTGCCGTTCCTTATATACACAATCGAAAGAAACAGTGCATCACCATAGGGATTATAAGACAAAAAAAGACTGCCGGGAACCGACACGATCGTCAGCTCCGGCAGTCCAGCATTAACGCACCTGTTCTGTTCCGTGCGTCTGCTTTTCTTCTGCAAAGAACCGTTCCACATTTTTCTGTGCGCGAACCAGTTCCTGCATTTCTTCTTTGGCTTTGCGATACTCCGGGTACGCTGCTTTCTTTTGGGAGAGCAGTTCGGAATATTCTACGTTCAAATCTTTTACCTTGGGCAACTTTTTTAAGTCCGCTTCGTCAAAGGCGGCTTTCGCAGCCTTGTGGAGTTCGATCTCTTCCCGGTGTGCTTCCAGAAACTTTTTGCTGTATCCGGCCTTGCGATAGGCGGCGTACACATCGCGGGTCTTTGCGTAATTGACGATGTGTGCCCGCAGGACAGCGATTTCCCCCATGCGCTTCTCTGCCGCTTTGATGGAATCGCCCAGCGTGTGATACCGTTCTGTTGCCGCCGCTGCACGTTCCCGAAGTTCGTCCGCACTGTCAATTTCCTTTTCCTGCAAGTAGAGCAGTGTCTTGGACATTTCTTTCAAGTTGAACTTTGTTGCCCATTTTTTATATCCACTGGTTTTGCCCTCGGCCATTTTCGCAGGAATGTCCATCAGCAGACCGAACTTCTTTTCAGGCAAGGGCTGTTTGGGATGTGGCTGGTGTTCAGCTTTGCCATCCAGCACCGCTCTGATTTCTTCCTCGGTGTATCCGGCTCCCAATGTGCGAAATCGGATAAATCGCCGCTGCCCTTTGCCTTTCACTGAAGGATGCTTGCCGCGCTTGACCTCATATCCCTGCTGTTCCAACGAATCCAGAAACGCAGCAAAATCTTTGGGCTTGTCGTGCAGCAGAATGTTGTCGATCACTGCACAGAGCTTGTCGCGGTTGCTCTCTTTGGGTGGGTAGAGGATGCGCTTCTGCCGCTCCCGGTAAGGCTTTTTCTGGATAACAGAAAGCTGATGCTCCAGACAAATCAGGTCACTTAACCGTTGGACAGCCAGTGCAGAGAAAAAGAAATCCCGGAATTTCCGTGTGCCATCCAGCGCAGTCGAATTATAAATAATATGATTGTGGATGTGCGCCCGGTCAGTGTGAGTTGCAACAATAAAGGCGTGTTTGCCTTTCAAAAAACGCTCAGCAAATTCGTAGCCAATGCGGTTGGCTTCTTCAGGTGTCACTTCTCCCGGTCTGAAAGACTGCCGCACTTGATAGGCGATCACATCACTTTTCTGCCTGCGCCCGGTGGTCTGCTCATAAAGCCGTTTTGTCAGCATAAATTCTTCGTCCACTGTCAAAGGGCTGCACTGGTAGCTGCTGACAAGTTCGCCCTGTTCAGTCTTGTCCGGGTTCTGGATATAACTGGTGTGGTCATGCAGACAGGCGGCAATGGATTTTCCTTTATTTTTGCGCATAGCGATCAAACGTGTTGCAGCCAATTCCATCACCCCCTATAAAAGAAAAATGCCGCACAACGGCGGCACTCTTACTTAAAAAATCTCTCATAATCGGCGGCTCCGGCAAGGTACATGGTCTCCAGCCGAATATCTTCTAATTCATTGCAGACAGAATCCAGATTGAGATAGCGTTTCCATGCTCCTTCGCTGATAAGGGAGCGCAAAGCGTTTTCCGCTGCGATTTTCTTCTGAATCAGCGCATGGTACGGTTTGTCGTCTGCAAGCTGTTCGTTCAGAATGTCTTTCGGATTATTCCGATAGTAGTCGGTCATTATTACTTTATTCATTCGTACCTCCTAATCCGGCCAGCCAGCCGCTGAACCGTTCTGCAGCTTCCACAATGGCAGTTCCGGCAAAGACCAGAACAAAGCATCCGAACTCTGCCGCCAGTAGGATCAGGAACTGCATCCACTCATGGCAGTACAAAGTATACAGACCGCAGCCGAAGATATAGAGCATCGGCAGCGCAAGAACAAAAGCTGATAAGTTGAGCGTCCATTTCAGCATCAGAGCCATAAAAGCCGCAAACAGGTAGATTGGGAAAAGTATGATTCTAAATACGAGCCTCATCAGTAGCACCGCCTTTCTGTTTCTGGCCTTAATATACAGGAGCATAGGCACCGTGTCAACGATGCCGATACATTATGTAACCCCACAGCAATGCCGTGGGGTAAAAATCAGAGGTCAGCCAATCGAGAAAGAATCTGCTTGCCAATGTCGATTAGCTCGTCCAACCGGGTGCGCAAATCCTCTACGTCAGCAGCGTAAACCTGACCGCACTCGTTGGCGCGTTTGGCATATTGGTTCAAGTTCGTACTGCACATTTGCAAGAGGTAGGCCATACGGCGCAATTCCTGCAAATCAAGATGCAGGCAATAGCCATCCAGAGCCATTTTACGGATATATGCGCTTAGACTACGGATGCCCATGCTCAACATCTTTTCATAAATGCGGCTTTTTTCTGATTTTGTGATGCGCAGGATAAGAATTTCATCTCGTTTTTCCCTCACCGTGCATCACCATCCTTGTCCAGAAAACTTTTGAACGGCTTAACGGTTTCTGTCTTGTCCGCCTTTTCTTCCAGAGCTGCCAGCACCGAGGGGCGGCGAGGTTCGTCCTCCTGTTCTTCCTCATCCTGTTCCGGCTCGTGACCTTTTTCATCCATATCTAACTGTACGTTCAGCTCCGCAAGGCGAGCCGACTTTTCAGCCAGTTCTTCTTCCTGTGGGAATGGCTTTTCCACTTCGATTTGCGCCGCTTCTTGCTGTTGTTTCAGGGTAGCCAGTTCGTTTTCGGCAGAAGTGATTCGTTCCGGGAAATTGTTCAGCGAATTATCCAGCCGGATGATGCAGCCAAGAGGGTCTTTGCCCAGTGCTACCGGGTATTTCCGCTGGCCTTTCAAAAGAGCCTGATACTCGCTGTGATAGGTGTCGAAGCGCAGGGACAGTTCAAAGCCACGGTAGCTGCCGATCACTTTTTCCTCACTGTTGGGCAGTTCAGAGCAAACGAGGAGAAGGCGTTCGCCAGCATTTTTTTTCTCATTGTAGGTCACGCCCTTGATGATAATACCGCAGAAGCCCTCCTTTTCCTGCGGATGGGCGGCGGCAACTTCTGCATCCGCTTTCACTCCAGCTAGATAGGCGTTCGTTTCCTGAATGTCAGCCGGGAATTTTGTGAGCAGCTTATCTTCCAGACGGAACTTCTGGCTTTGGTGGTCGGCTTTCAGCACTTTCAGTTTCGCCACCTGCACATCCAAATCCATCTTTTCCTTGATGAGCGGATTTCCAGCACACAATGCCTTGATCTCTGCATAAGACAAAGCCTGTTCGTCCACATCATCGCAAGAGCGTACCGGGGATTTTGAAGTCATGATTTGGCTGATAAATCGCTGCTTATTCTCCAAAGTTTGGAACAAGTAGCTGTCAAAAGTTCCCTCTGTGACGTAGTTGAACACCTTGACTTCCTTATTCATATTGCCCTGCCGGATAATGCGTCCGTTGCGCTGGGTCATGTCGCTGGGCTTCCAGCCGACATCCAAGTGATGCACCGCCGCAAGCCGCTGTTGGACGTTCGTTCCGGCTCCCATTTTTGCGGTGCTGCCGAGCAGAATCCGCACATCGCCGGAGCGCACTTTGGAGAACAATGCGGCCTTTTTTGCTTCGGTGCCGGCATTGTGGATGAACTCAACTTCACTTTCCGGCACCCCGGCGGCGACCAATTTCTTGCGAATATCATCGTAGACATTAAAGTTGCCATCGTTCTTTGGTGTCGAGAGGTCGCAGAACAGAAGCTGCGTCAGCTTTTGCTCCTTGCCATCCGCCCAGATTTGCAGCACGTTCCGAACACAGGTGTTCAGCTTGCTGTTGGGGTCGTCCGGCAGGATGGGGTTCATCAGGCGAACATCCAGACCGATCTTTCGGCCATCGTTGGTGACGCACAACATATTGTCCTCGGACGCATCCACCGTGCCGGAGTGGATTTTCGCAGCGCGTCTGCTCAGCTCCTGCACCATTTCTTTCTGAATCTCGGACGGTTTCGCTACCACGGTTTCAAACTTTGCATCCGGCACAGGCAGATGAAGCTGATCGCTGGTTTTAATGTCGGCAACCTCTTTGAACATCGACATCAGTTCCGGGAGGTTGAAAAACTTCGCAAATCGAGTGCGCGCACGATAGCCCGTACCCTCCGGGGCAAGTTCAATGGCAGTGGTGGTTTCACCAAAAGTAGATGCCCAGCAGTCGAAGTGTGTCAGCCCTTTTTGCTGGAGTGTGCCATATTGCAGATAGCGCATGACCGTGTACAGCTCCGACATGGAGTTGCTCACGGGCGTTCCCGTAGCAAACACCACGCCGCGCCCACCTGTGATCTCATCCAAGTAGCGGCACTTTCCGAACATATCGCTCGATTTTTGCGCTTCACTTGTAGACAAACCAGCGACATTGCGCATTTTTGTCGTGAGGAAAAGGTTCTTGTAAAAATGGCTCTCATCCACAAAAAGCCTATCCACGCCCAACTGCTCAAAGGTGATAACATCATCCTTTCTCGCATCGGAGCGTAGCTTTTCCAGCTTGATTTCCAGCGTTTTGCGTGTCTTTTCCATCTGCTTGATGCTGAAATTTTCGCCAGCAGTGGCTTTCAGTTCGTTGATGGCGGCAAGCGTTTCATCAATCTGCTCCTGAATAATGCGTTCTTGCCGCTCATAGGACAACGGGATGCGCTCAAACTGTGAATGACCGATGATGACCGCATCGTAGTCCCCAGTCGCAATTCTAGCACAGAATTTTTTGCGGTTGGCGGTTTCAAAGTCCTTTTTTCGAGCCACCAGCAGCTTGGCATTGGGGTATAGGTGCAAAAACTCTGCCGCCCATTGCTCCGTCAGATGATTTGGCACCACAAAAAGACTTTTCTGACACAGCCCCAGCCGTTTGGCTTCCATTGCGGATGCTGCCATCTCAAACGTCTTTCCGGCTCCCACTTCGTGTGCAAGCAGCGTATTACCACCATAAAGCACATGAGCGATGGCGTTACGCTGGTGTTCCCGGAGCGAAATTTCCGGGTTCATACCGACAAAGTGGATGTGGGAACCATCGTATTCGCGCGGTCTGTTGCTGTTGAACAGTTCGTTGTACTGCTTCACCAGCGCAATGCGCCGCTGGGGGTCTTGCCAGATCCAGTTGGCGAAAGCATCTTTGATTACCTGCTGTTTCTGCTGCGCCAGCATGGTGTCCGTTTTGTTCAGGACGCGCTTCGGTCTGCCTTCTTCATCTTCAATGGCATCATAGATGCGCACATCTTTCAAGTTGAGCGTATCTTCCAGAATCTTGTAGGCATTGGCGCGGGATGTGCCATAGGTTTCGGTGGAGGTAATGTCGCCTCTGCCCATAGACGACTTGCCCTCAATGCGCCATTCTGCGGTATAGGGAGAATATCTCACTTTAACTGCATGACGCAGATAGTAGGGAATCTGGAAAGTTTCTGCCATAAACTTTTGGATGATCTCCGGCGCAAGCCATGTTGCACCCAGACGTACATCAATCTCAGATGCTTCAAGGTCTTTCGGCTGCGCCTTTTCCAATGCGGTGACGTTGACTGCAAACTCCGGGTTGGTTTCGGCGGCAAGCTGTGCCATGCGCAGTTTTGCCCGGACATTGCCGGACAAGTATTCATCCGCCATTTGCCAGCCCGCTTCTGGGTCAGTAGGGTCTGTGCCGGGGTCTTTGAAAATTACGCCGGATAGTTCGCTGGTGATTCGCTCATAGTCGCCGGGAGTGCCGAGCAGCTCTGCCATATAGGGCAAATCCACCCGGCCACGCTCTCCGATGGAAATTGCAAGAGCTTCCGTGGGCGTATCCACACTGGTGACGGTGCGTTCCGGGCGAATCGTCCGTTTGGTAAACATTGCCGCCTTGCTTTTGAACTGTCCCTGCTCATCCAGATTTTCCAGAGAACACAGCAGATAATAAGAGGAATCCTGCTCAAATAATCTGCCGTTCTTGCGGTCATTCAGCAAACCGTATTTGGCGGCAAAAGCATCATAGGCGGTGTTCAGCTTTTCCTGCGTGGCCTTGATGTCAGCATCCGGGTAGTCGTTCAACTGTTGCTGAATCAACTCGTTGACAATCTGCCGCAGTTCTACCATCCCGGTCACACGGCCTTTTGCAGTGTCGGAAAGCTCCACTTGTGTCATGACGGAATTTTCCCGGTAGTACACTTCACCGTCCACCACGGTATAGGAGAAATTTTTTACATCCGGGTCTGCCGGGAGAATTTGCTTCTCATTTTCTGCGTCCGCAATATCTGGTGTTTCGACCTCGACTTCGGTGTACTGCCCCTCAATATGCTGTACCGCTTCGGCAAGCTGGTCTGCCAGCACTGCGCCCTCGATGGGGTGCACGGTGCATTCCTCACGGCCATACTGGGTGCTTTCAGAAGTCAGCTCACCCAGCACCATCTCCGGGTGGTCTACGAAATATTGGTTGATGGCAAAGCCATCTTCCGTTTTGCCAAGCTGCACCCAGTCCGGCTCATGGTCGATAGGGCGGTCACGTTTTTGGAGGAAAATAATATCGCTGACGACTTCCGTTCCGGCGTTGGCCTTGAACGCACTGTTCGGCAGCCGGATAGCACCCAGCAGATTAGCACGTTCAGCAATGTGTTTGCGGGCAGAAGAATCCTTGCTGTCCAGTGTGTAGCGGCTGGTGACAAAGGCCACGATGCCGCCCGGACGTACTTGGTCGATAGCCTTGGCGAAGAAATAGTTGTGGATGCTGAAACCAAGTTTGTTGTACGCCTTGTCGTTTGCCCGGTATTGGCCAAAGGGAACATTACCCACGGCAAGGTCATAGAAATCGCGGCGGTCAGTGGTTTCAAATCCAGCAACTTTAATGCTGGCTTCCGGGTAGAGCTTTTGTGCAATGCGGCCTGTGATGCTATCCAGTTCCACGCCGTATAAGCGGCTGTCCTGCATGGTGTCCGGCAGCATACCAAAGAAGTTGCCCACGCCCATGCTCGGCTCCAGAATGTTGCCGCTGCGGAAGCCCATTTTTTCGACTGCATCATAGATAGCGCGGATAACGGTTGGGCTGGTGTAGTGGGCATTCAGAACAGAACTACGGGCAGCAGCATATTCATCTTCGGAGAGCAGTCCTTTCAGTTCGGTATACTCTTTTGCCCAGTTGTCCTTGTCAGGGTCAAAAGCATCCGGCAGACCACCCCATCCAACATACTGCGAAAGCATTTCCTGCTCCTCGGCGGTGGCTCCACGGTGTTCCTGCTCCAACTGGAACAGGGTGCGGATGGCGGCAATATTCCGGGCGTATTTCTGTTTTGCACCGCCCTCGCCCAAATGATCGTTCGTGATGTGGAAGTTTCCGGCAGCTTCCGGCACAGGTTCGGCGTTCAGAGCTTCGTCTGCGGCAGCGGCATCCGGGAAAGTCTGCCACTCGCCGTTGACTTCCACGGAAATGGGCAGCTTGTCCAGTTCTTCATCGGAGAGTTCCGGCTCATCCTGCCGCAGACCATCCTCGAACTGCTGCCTGTTCAGAACCTCATTGCTCCATGAATAGCCCTGCGCGCTGGTGTCGATGCGCACATCGGTTTCACCAACATAGCCGACCTTTCCCTCGATGGTTCGGGTAGGCAGTTCAACAACGACATCATCCCCGACCTTATAATCGACTGCTTTTTCGGGAACGGTGTCAAGAGCTTCGTCTTGCTGTTCGTACAATTCCCGGACAACAGACAGCGGTTCTTCCCGAAAAATCGGCACCCGCATATCGGCCAGTGCCATATCCTGCAAGGAAACCTTGCCCTTATCAAAATCCACTCCGTCAATCCGAAATTTCCGGCCATCCATATTGATGATGGAGCCGATGGGCAGATAGTCCTCTTTGTGCAGATGTTTAGTCTGGTGATGAGTCCCATCTTCGTTCAATCCGGCAAGGTAAACATCGTTGCCCGCAGACCACAATTCTTTTGACTTTCTTGCCCATAAGCTAGGTGGAAAGCCTGTGACCTGAACTTCGCCCAGTGCTGTTTCTCTCGTAAACAAAGCACTGTTGAGAACTTTTGCGACCTTGGCAGCATCTTCTCCATAGAACATAAAATTGCCGCCAGCTTCAAATCCAACCAGAGTATCCGGGTGCTGCGCCTTTAATGCAGTGTATTCGGCTGCACTGGCGGCGTTCAGCTCAAGGGGGAAGTCAATGGTTCTTTTCTCTTTATCCGACAGATAGCGGTCAGACTGAATCATCAAGTCGGTATATTTTTCGACCTGATTCCAGCGGAGAAGCACTTTCTGATGGTCTGGATAGTGTTCAAACGTCAGCCCCTTGCTGTCATGATCGAGCCAACCATTGCTTCCGTCCAGATAGGTGTGCGAGGAGCCGCCGGGTCCGTTTGGGGCATATTCTTTCGCAAGAGCTTTTGCCCGGAGTTTTCGGTCAGGCTGGAGCTGATAAATTTTCCAGATGCGAAGTTTGCTGTTTTCAAAGTTAGAACCTCTCCGCAGCGCGTTTTCGATCTCAGCCTGTGACAAAGAGAAAGCGGAGGGCGATTTTTCGCTCTCCGCTTGGTCGATGGATTCAATTTGTTCAGCTTCGGTGGGAATGTGTGCATCGAAGAAACTTAGCTGTAAATCAGCTCGTTCATCACCAGTTCCTCGGCCTGTGCTTTCAGGCTGTTCATGTGCTGCACCCACTCCATCTGATACTGCTCCTTGTTCGGAGCCGGGTTCTGTTTCAGCAACTCCTGCACGGTCTGCCGCATCCGGCTCTCTGCGGTTTGCTCCACCTCCAACAGGTGCGGATGCAGAGTTCCCGACAGAAGCATCGAGTTGTACAGCACCGGGCGATGCTTCATCAGGTAAGTCCGGCGCAGTCGCCCGTACTTGCCCAGTGTTTTCTCCTGCCGGGGCAGGGTCAGGTTCGGGAGCTGATAATCCCCGATGGTCGAGTAGGTCACGTTCCTGCTGTTCATATTCATACTGGCTCCTTTCTACATTGCGGCGGCGGATTGTCGTCTTTACGGTTCTTTCGATGTTGCGCAGCACATCCCGGCTGCACTCGCTGACTGCGGTGCCCAACGCATACACGGCGGCAGGAGTGGAAAAGGAGAAGATGGCCTGAAAATCGTCCCGGTCAAAATGTCCTTCCGGCTCAAAACCGCATCGTTCAAGGACAGCATAGGTGATGCTGATTGCAGCGGCACTTTTGAACTGGAACTCCTGTCCGGCTTCATCATAATCCATCAGGAACGAGCCGTCAACGATGTCGAGAATGTCACCGCTGTTGTTATCCCAATAGGAATCCACCAGCTTGCCGCAAATGTCCGCGATCTGCTGGGTGATTCGTTCATGCCGGACACCGTATTCTCTGGCAAGCATTTCTGACACAGGCTGAACCAGATCAGGGCCGAGCTGCCACACCTCAGGGTCACGAGAATTGCGGCGCACCCCGGTATCGCTCACATCAAAGACATAGTGCAGACGTGGGACACTGCTGGACTGGTCTAACAGGGCGATGCCCTTGGAGCCATGCCTGACGTAGCGGTTCATGCGGTTGTTCCAGAGGTCGAAACTGGCACAGGCGGTAGCATCAGGACGCTGGGCGTAGATCATGAGCTGGTCTGCATAGCTGTATTTATACAACCGGGATGCAGTGGTCAGATAGTCCGTCCAGTTTTCCCAATACCGGGTCAGTTCCTTTGCCGTTTGCTGGGCGAGATTAAGATATTCTTGCGTTTTATTTGGCATTGCGTTCCTCCCTTCATGTTTCGTGGAAAATAAAAAAGCGAGCGGCCTTTTCAGGTCACTCGCTTATGGAATCTATGGTATTTTAATCGTATTTTGCGGCGAATTTTTCTGCCATCTCAAGCAGACGGTCAAATGTCTGATTTTCCTCCGGCTGCTCGATCAGTTTTGCAAGCAGGGCGCGGAACACATCGGTGCTGTCCTGTCCCAGTGCCACCGCAACCTTGTCGATGCAGTCGTGCAGCTTTTTGACTACATCATCGGACGGCTTGGATTTTGCAAGCAAGTCCGAAAGGTAACTAATGAACGGATAGGTGGAATCATCGTTGATGATCTCATTGGTTTCGTTTAAGATTTTCTGATTTTCTTCAGGGGAAATCTCGCCTTTTTCATTCAGAATCTCACGAGAAGATGTACGGCCTTTCAGAAAAGTGGCAAAGAGCAGGCGGTCAAGGGGAGAACGCTTGATGGTGTCCATTGGCTGTCCTCGCTTTCAGTTTTAAGTCTTAATCGATAAAGTATTATTAGTATAACATAAATCCGCAAGTGCTATCAAGACCGCATCTTTGAGGGTTAATATTTTTTCGTATAGACTGTCACTAGCAGTAAACTATTATGATCGTATAAGACGCCATTTGTTATTTACAAACCCCTTATTGTCCTGTCCGTTATTCTTTATAGCCGAAGATTCAATATGTGTCGTTTCATTTGCAGCATCAATTCCAGAATCATAGTTGCAATACCGTGTTGCAAGTTTCTGAAGCTCTTTGTCTTTAGTGTAGAGGTATCTCTTATATGTGACCGCTGTGGCAAGAATCAGCAAATCCATAAAGGAATTTCTGTAGTTGGCTTTCACATTGTACTCGCCTTTGATTTCTTCATAGATACGGTACATCACATCTACAATTTCTTGAGTTATCGGAACCACAGATAAATCATAATCTATTAAGAACTGCACTTTATTACGAAATGTTATATAATCTTTCCTGCTATACGTATTTCTTGCAAAAAACAGCAATCCATCAAGATCTTTTCGATTTATTAGTTGACTGATGGCCTCGTTTGAATAAATCACAATGCTATCGAATTCGCTGTTAAAATCGAGGACAATCTTATCGGTTCTATATTTTCCTATTTCACATCCTTTTCTTCTGAAGCGATAGTGAGTAGGTAAAGGCGGATGGTTGATTGCCAATTTGACAGGGTATATTTTTGCGCGATTACAGTCTTTTTCCATAACGCTCAGAAACTCTAACGCAACAACAGATGAAATTTGACCGCCCGTTATATCACATTTCTGAATAACGTCCTCGATGTCTTTATCAAGTGAGTTCTTATTGTCGTTAAATTTGTAAAAAAGGATTTGCGTATCAAAGAAATCCATATATCATACTCCTTGATGGTCTGGCACAAAAAAGAAAAAGGACCCCTGAAAGTAATTTGATTATAGCACACAATTCGCAACCACAAAAGAGGATATGTACGCCGCCAACAGGCGGCAAAAATCAGTTGAGCGGAAATTCAACTTCATCGAAATCGGCATCCGATATGAGTTTCAGCTTTTCGATAACGCCCTCGGACAATTCCCGCAATGCCGTTTCATCCGGCAGAAGATAGCACTGCATAAGCCGCAGTTCCTGCATCAACCCCAGTCGAGTGCCGGAATTGTAGAGCATCATCAGCATCAATTCTTCGCCATTAAAGTTCATGAACATCCCTCGCTTTCCGGCACCCAACGGGGCTGCACTCCGGGACATCGCATTTTTCTTTTGCGCCAGCCAGCGAAGCCAGTTTTTCCAGCGTGGAAGGGCGGTTGTTTGCACCAAGTTCTTCAGCTTCTGCGGCTCTGTCCATGACGAAGTCATAGTCCTGCAACAGCCGTCGCCCCTTTTCCATGTGATGTGCTTCCAGAATCTGCTCCCTGACTTCCTGAATTGTCAGCTCCGGCGCGTCAACCTGCCCGCCATCCATCACGGAAAAGTTGCTGTGATAAAGTGTATAATCCCAGCCATCATCACAGGACTGGATAGCAATATAGCCCTTGCCGCCCAGCTCCCATGCACCCTGATTATCCTGCGTCTGAATTTCTGGGTAGAAATCTGCGTGGTTCCTGCCCATAACATCGGCAAACTGGCAGATGTGGAACACATTGCCCAGACCGCCCATATCAAAGTGGTAATCATCCAAATGTTCCAGCTTTGCCGTAAAACTGCGGCCATCCGGGTAGTCCACTTGAATCACACCACCATCAGGAATTCGGTAGAGATCGTCATAGTGACTGTTGATGAGCCGAATATCTTTTGGCATCGTTTCAGGCTCCCAAATACGCCGTTTGTGGATGCCGGATGCGGGAACGCTTTCGAGAATTTTTATGCTTTCAAGTTGGATGACCTTGCGCTCATCTTCCGAAAGTACAAACAGATACCAGTTCCGAGCAGCAGCCATCATGTTCCTGCCATCCGGCGGCAGATTCTTTTCGGAAATCTGCCCGCTTTCCAGCGGTTCGCCCGTTACCTTATTATAAGTGGCAAAGCCAACACCTGCGCTATTTTCTCGGAGGTGCAGATAGCGTTCATCGTTGATGAGGTAGACCGCTTCATTTAGCTTTTCCATCAGCAACTGCCCTCAAATTCCAGCGAGAATTTGCTGCGACCATCGGCTTCAGTGGTCAGCAAAACCGTTGCATTGTAGGTCTTGCCCTTGGCACTACGGCAGTCTTTCAGGCGGACACGGCCGTCCAGCAGCAACTTGTCGGCTACATGAACATCCATCCGTTTGCCCAGACGCTTGAAGAAGGCGTTGTCTTTCCACAGTACAAACCGGCATTCCCGGTTCTCGCAGAAATAGCCCTTTTCGCGCTCCACAACAGATTTGCCACAGTTCGGGCAGATACCAATCACTTTATTTTTCATAAGTGCACTCGCTCCTTTCACGGCCTCGGTGGTGTTTACCAGCGAGGAGATCATATCGTTGATTTCAGTCATAAATGTCTTTGGCTCCATCTCGCCGCGCTCCACGCGCAGCAGTTTTGTTTCCCAGTCGGCAGTCATGTCAGCGGACTGGACTTCTTCGGGCATCACTGTAATCAGGGCTTTGCCCTTGTCGGTAGGCAGCAGCACTTTGGTTTTCTTGTCGCCTTTGCGCTCCAGAAAGCCCTTTGCCACTAATTTTTCGATAATAGCCGCTCGCGTAGCCGGAGTTCCAATGCCCTGACGTTCTGCATCCTCCGGCATACTGTCCGCGCTGGCCGTTTCCATAGAGTGCAGGAGCGTATCTTCTGTGAAATGCTTCGGCGGTGAGGTCTGGCCTTCTTTCAGTTCAGCACCAGCAATGCCGCACTCGCTCTGCTCCTGCACATCCGGCAGAGCAGCAGGCTCTTTCTTTTTGTCCAGCAGATCGTCCAGCATTTTGCGCTCGATGCCTTTCCAGCCCTCGTCCAAAACGACCTTGCCTTTTGCCGAAAATTCTTTCCCGGCGCAAATGGTGGTCAGGGTGGTTTCCGCATAGCGGTGAGGTTCGCCAACAGCGCAGAGCAGACGCACCGTAATCAGCCGCAGGATGCTTAATTCTCCGGCGGGCAAAGCCGAAAAGTCTGCCTGTGCCACACTTGCCGTGGGCAGCAGTGCATGGTGGTCACTGACTTTGCTGTTGTTGATTGCTTGCTCTGCATGGACAGGCACGGCTTCATGCACATCAAAGGCTCCCGCAGCAGCCGACATCAGCCCCGGCAGCGATGCCGCCATATCCTCAGTCAGAAAACGGCTGTCCGTGCGCGGGTAAGTGATGAGCTTTTTCTCGTACAAGCTCTGTGCATAGTTCAAGGTCTGCTGTGCTGTAAAGCCCAGCAAGCGGTTGGCATCCCGCTGGAGCGTAGTGAGGTCATAGAGCGGCGGTGGATTTTCGGCCTTTTCCTTGCGCGTGATTTTTTGAATCGTGGATACCATCTCCTTTCTGCACTCCGCAAGGAGCTTTTCTGCTGCATCTTTTTCCGAAATGCGGCGGCTGGATGCCACAAAACCGCTCGTCAGTTCCAGAGCCACCGTGTAGAACTTTTCCGGCACAAAAGCGGCAATGGCGGCTTCTCGTTCCACCGTCATGGCAAGTGTCGGGGTCATAACACGCCCGACTGCCAAAGGCCGACCATACAGGCAGGAAAAAAGCCGGGAACAGTTGATGCCGACCATCCAATCGGCACGTTCCCGGCAGAGTGCAGCCTGATACAGTGCATCATATTCAGTTGACGGTTTCAGATTTGCAAAGCCCTCACGGATAGCATTATCCTCCATGCTGGAAAGCCACAGACGGGAAACTGGCTTCCTGCACCCTGCCTGTTCATAGACAAGCCGAAAGATTAGCTCTCCCTCGCGGCCTGCGTCACAACTGTTTACCACGGTCTCAACGTCTGCCCGGTGCAGGAGCTTTTTCAGAACAGAAAACTGCTTTTTAGTGCTGGCAGACACCAGATACTGCCATTTTTCCGGCAGGATGGGTAAATCAGCAATGTTCCACTTTACATACCGCTCACCGTAGGCACTGGGCGGTGCAAGCTCCACTAGATGCCCGACACACCAGCTTATGAGATAGCCGCTACCCTCAAGGTAGCCATCCTGCCGCCCATGCGCACCTAAGACTTTGGCATAAGCCATTGCCACGGACGGTTTTTCGGTCACGATCAATTTTGCGATAAGAAATCCCTCCAATCTAGTTTGAATTATGGTATGTAGGCGGCAATCGCCGCCTTAAAATCAGATGGGTGTTACATCCTGTTCCTCAGAAGTATCCTCATCGTCCGAATCATCTTCCGGGGGAATCTCGAAATTGCCGTTGTCCTCGGTGTAGTCCGCATCAGGGTCAGCAGCTTCTTTTTCTGCCTGTTTCTTGTGCTTCTGCTGGATGAAGAAATAAAAGCCGCCGCCCGCCACTAGCGCAATCAGAGCCACGACACCGAGAAACGCCGCAGCATACTTTGTGACTTTATTTTCTTTCGGCTGTTCTGCATCGGATGCAGCAGCTTCTTCTGCGGCTTTCTTGGCTTCTTCCTCGGCTTTCAGCTTGTCCAGTTCCGCCTGCTTCGCCGCTTCTTTTTCGGCGTTGTAGGCTTCTGCTGCTTCTTCCTCCATCAAGGCCAGCAAATCCGCTTCGTCCACAAGGTTCATAAAGTGGACGGTCTGCTGCCCCTTGGCATTGCGGTCAATGACCAAGTAGAATGTCGCACCCGACTTGCTCACCATCGTAATGAACTGCTGGCCGCTGCCATCGGAGTAGTTGGTGTGATAATCGTCCACCAGTGTCAGATTGCCCTCCGGGGTCAGTGCGCCCGTTTCCTCATCCGTAATGGTGACAGCATCTTCTTCCTCTACGATTTCCGGCAGGACAGGTTCTTCCACCGGGGTGGTATCGCCCTCATAGGCGAAAGCAGGAGCAGCCATGCCGATGCACAGCACCGCCGATACCAGCAGTGCGCCGAATTTCTTAATCTTCATCATTGACATCTTCCTCCTTGTCAAAAGTTGCACCCACAGCGGCCAGCGCAGCCGGGTTCGGGGTGGTGTTGGCCGACTGCCGCAGCAGGGCGGCAAGCTGTTCCGGGCTGACCTTTGCACTGCGCACCATTTCGTTCACCTCGGCGGCCTCGGCTTCCTGAATCCGCCGCTCCAGAATCTCAATGCGGTTGTTCAGCTTGATGCGCCGCTCTTTCTCTTTTTCGAGCATCGCCCGCAGTTTTTCCAGTTTCTCGCTCATAATAGAACCCTCCAATCATTTTGAAAGCCGTCCGAATCCGGCAAGATACTGTTGCCAGTAGGACGAGTGGATGTCAGCATATTTGATGGGGTCTCCGGCACTGACCATCATGCCATTACCGAGATAGATTCCGCAATGGCTCATCCCCGGCGTATCATACGTTCCTTTGAAGAAAACCAAGTCACCGGGCTTTGCTTCGGCTTCAGAAATATGCTGGCTCTTCTGCCACAATCCGTTGGCAGTAGTGCGCCCAACATCATAGCCGTTCTGGTTGTAGACCCAGCAAACGTAGCCGGAACAGTCAAAGCCAGTTTCGGGGGAACTACCGCCCCAAACGTAGGGAGTGCCAACGTATTTCTTGGCTTCCTCATAGATGGCTGCAAATTCACTGTCAGTCAGGGCCTCCGCAGGAACCTGATAGTCGATGCCGGGTGCGCCGGAGCCATCCGAGCCACCGGGCGGCAGACCGCCGTTGAACAGGTAAGGCCGACCGCCCAGTGTGTCCTGAAAAATCTCGTACCGTTTCCACTGATCTTCGGTCAGCTCTTCCCGGATAACAACTTCCAGACCCTTGTTTTCCAGTTTGGTGTGGAAAATCTTGTACTCATACGGCACCTGTGTAGGAACCGGGATGCCCGCAGGACTAATGACCCATACGGTCTTGTACCGAATCTGCACTTCTACCCATGTGGTGAGCTTGTACTGCTTTTTGAAGATTTCCTTCAATTTGCCCTGCACTTCCGACCGGGTGTAATCGTCATACAGAGTAGTCAGAAAGGAAGTGAGCTGCCACGGGTCATGCTCGATGGGATCAAGATGGTACTGGTACTCGTTGTAGCCCGGATGGTCTTGCGGAGTGCGCTTGATTTTTTTGTCCAGTTCCTTTTCCAGCTTCTTGTAGTCCTGTTCTGCACCGCGAATGTCCCTGTCCTCGGCAGAATAAATCGTCTGCCCGGATACTTGGGTACTGCCCGAAAAGAGGATGCCGCAGGAGGAAAAGCCAGACATCACCATCAGGATGAGCAAAACAAAAACGCCCACGATTACAAGAACGTGCGCGTTACTCTTTGCGGCGGTCATAAGGCTGTTTACTGCCGAACCGACCACAGATTTTCCCTTGTCCACTACTTGTTCTACACCAGACCGTGCGGCAGATGCACCGCCGGATACAGCTTTTTTGCTTCCAACGGTCTGTGCCGCTGTGCCACCAGACCGGGCTGCGGCATAGTAGCTCTGTCGAATGTCATGTTTCTGCCGCCATCGGGAGAGCCAATTGGAACCACCCTCACGGGTACCGATGCCGGAATCTCCTGCATTTTGTGATGCAGTTGGTTCTTGCGCAGAAGATTTTGCGGTTTTGGAGTTTTTCTTGCCCTGCACCTTGGCTTTCTTTTTCAGTTTCCGGGCATAGCGGCTCTTGGAAATATCGCGGACATTTCCAGCGGCCTTTTCACCCTCGCTCAACGCCTGCACACCGACATTATCTTCCTCATACTGGTCGATTTCCCGATGCACCGCAGTCCGGGCGGCATTGGCAGCGTACATCTCGCGCTTTTGCGCTTTGCTCAAACGGCTCAGTTCGTCCGGGGTCAGTTCTGCCTTGCCAAATCGCAAATGCTGTTTTTTTTCTGCGGCCTTGTCCGCATCGAGTTTCAGCTTCTTTTTTTTGGGCGTGGACTGCTCGACCCTCGCTTTCTTCGGGGGAGAGCGTGTCTTTTTGGCTGACGTTTCCTCTTTGAAGTTCAGCTTCGGATTGCTCATTCCTTTTTGCCCTCCGAAACCTCACCCAACTTCGTGGTCATGATGCGATACAGTTCCAAATCGGTGGGGAATCTGTCCACGAACGGGAGAATAACATTGCCGAAGAAAAGCAGTCCTTCACCTTCACCGGAGTGCGTCACATAGGAAAGCTGATGGGGCGAGATGTTGAGCTGCTTTGCGAGGATTTGACGGTCGCCAGCGGCCTGATTCAGCATGATGATCATGTCGCTGTTCTCGAAAATATTCTCGACCTCACGCGAAGAAAGCAGGTCTTTGACGTTCTGCGTTAATCCAGTCGGCACTCCGCCCCATTTTCTGAACCGCTTCCAAATCTCCACAGAATAGGCCGCAGTCTGCTCCTCTTTTAAGAGGAGGTGCATCTCGTCCATATAATATCGGGTGGACTTTCCGCTACTACGATTGGCAGTGACACGTCCCCAGACCTGATCCTGCACGATGAGCATACCGAGCTTCTTCATCTGCTTGCCCAGTTCTTTAATGTCATAACAGACGATTCTGTTGTTGACGTTCACGTTGGTGCGGTGGTTGAACAGATTCAGACTGCCCTTGACGTAGATTTCCAGAGCGGTAGCAACATGATGAGCTTCTTTCTCGTCCTGCTGGAGCAGGGCGTTGTACAAGTCCTCCAGAATCGGCATATTCTCCGGGCAGGGGTCAGCAAAATATTTCCGATAAATCAGATGCACACAGCGGTCAATGACCGTCTTTTCCACCGGGAGCAGACCTTCCTTGCCGCCGACAACCAGTTCGCACAGAGAAAGAATAAAGTCCGCTTTCAGGGACAGCGGATTATCTTCTTCCGAATAGTTGGCGTTAATGTCCATCGGGTTGATGAACTGGGTGCTGTTGGGGCTGATTTTAATGACCTGTCCTTTCAGTCGATTTACCAGTGGGGAATATTCGCCTTCGGGGTCGTTGATGATAATATCATCATCCGTCACCAGAAAGGCATTTGCGATTTCACGCTTTGCCGAGAAACTTTTGCCGGAGCCGGGAGTACCGAGGATAAGTCCATTCGGATTTTTCAGCTTCTTTCTGTCCACCATAATCAAATTGTTGGAGAGAGCATTCAAACCGTAGTACAGAGATTCTTTGCCGGACTGGTAAAGCTCCTGTGTGGTGAATGGAATGAAAATGGCCGTACTGCTGGTAGTAAGGCCGCGCTGAATCTCAATCTGATTATCGGCCAGCGGCAGAGAGGACATAAGCCCCTGTTCCTGCTGGTAATCCAAGCGGCACAGATTGCAGTTGTGCTTCTGTGCGATGGAGCTTGCCTGAAAGACATTGTTTTCCAGTTCCTGTTCGGTACGCCCGGTGTTCAGCACGAGGAATGTCACCAAAAACATTCGCTCGTTCTGGCTCTGCAATTCTTTCAGCAGGGCTTTGGCATCACGGCCATAGGTCGCCAAATCGGACGGAATAATGTCAATATCATACCCGGCGCGGATTGCTTTCTTCTGCTCCTCAATCTTGCTTCTATCAAGTTCAGTAATCGTGCGCTTGACCGTTTTAATGGCGCGGTTTTGGTCAACGCTCTGAATGTGCATGGTGACAATCTGGCTGGAATCCATATCCAAAAAATCTTTCAGAAGCTGGTCGCTGATGTCGGAGGCCGTGATGCTCAGAAAACTGGCGGCACAGTAGATTCCGCCCATTTGGAACGTCCGGGAATTTTTGAAGGCGAAAGCAGTCGGTGCAATGGCATCTTTCACCGAAAGGCCGCTTTTCACGAGATCATTCCATTCAAAACGGAACTTCGATTCACCGTCCATGTGGAACATATCGTGCATGAGCTTGAGCCGTTCCGTACCATTCAGCGGCTTGGCCTGAACACCCAAACGGTGGAAGTTGTTGAGCAGATCGTTCTGCACATGGTCGAGCCGTGTTTTCACCTGACGCATACTCTCGCCCTCCACGCCAAAGGTGATGAACTTGGTCTTAGTCAGACCATTATTGCCCTTGGCAAGCTGCTGGCGCAGCATCAGCGAATACTCAGCCCGCACATCATCGAAACCGTCTTTCTGGAATGGAATGCGGATGCTTTTCTCGAATTCTGAACTGTCCGTTGCCATGTTCACAAAGGACAGCTCAAACTTGATGGAGCTGTCGAAGAAGTTGAGGAACGAACACCATTCCTCGAAAATCGCGTTTTTGTCCTCTTGTTGTGCCAGCTGATAGTTAATATCCTGATAGGCAATCGTCCGGGTGTAGTAGTTTGCCCTCACCCGGCAGGTTCCATCCTCAAACATCCGCTGCATGGGAATGGACTGCTGTGCCGTGTGAGGAATAGCGGGTTTCGGCGGCGTTTTCTTGCCGCCTTTATCGGTCTTTTTCCAAAACGGAATCATGGTTCATGCCTCCTTTCATGAGCAGCGCATAGTAATTTTCGGTCTTATAAGGCCGGATTTTCGGGCGCAGGAATCGCGCCCGGACATAAAATGACAGCAGCTTTTCCAGCGGCTGACCATTTTTCTCGTACATACCGAGAAAAAAAGCCGGGAGCATAACTGCCATCATGCCAAGGGTAGCGGCAGAGTTGCCGCCGGAATCCCGGAGCAAAAAGAAAAGCGGCACTCCAATCAGTGCCGCCGTTCCGAAGCAGATGAGCTGCCGCTTTGTCAGGTTGAAAGCCACTTTTGACTTCACCTTGGTCAAATCGCGAGGAACAGAAATATACGCAGCCAATAAAGCACCCCCTTTAATGCGCTCCGAGAACAGATTTCGTCACGGAGCTGGTTTTGAACAGACTGAAACAGAGCAGGACGGTGTAGCCGACAATGCCCCAGATCGAATTGATGGCATCGCCGGAAATCGCCACATTCTGAATCAACACGGCATAGATGGCCACGCAGATGAGGATGAGAAAGCCCTGAAATCCCAGCGCAAACAAGCATTTCAGATAGTTCTGTCCCATGTGGCTCTGTTCATGGTTGCCCCATGTTGCCATGGGAATCGGCGCAAGGCTCACCATACAGTAGATCTCAATCATGCGTCCGTACACAATGACGAAAATCACGATTGAGAGGATTCTCATGGTGATGCCGATGAAGAAGCTCTGCAAAAAAAGCCCGAAGAGTGGACCGACATCCATTTGCATCAGACTGGCTTCCAGCATCGACAGGCCGATTTCATTGACGCGAGTATTGCCCGCAATAATGCCGCTGGAATCGGACACGACTTTCTGCGTCAGGTCAAAGACTGCCATCACAATATCGAACGTGTTGGAGATGAACCATACTGAAACAGCGGTCTTGAAAATCCAGCGCATAATAAGTGCTGGCTCAAACTGCGCCATGTTGTTATGCTGGGTTATCATTTCAATCAGTTCGTAACAGGCGATAAATGTGAGGATAATGCCCGCAATCGGCAGAACCACGTTCCGGGAGAGCGATTCGATCATCGCAAAAATGCGTGGTTCAAAGGCCGATGGCCGTGTGCCGACCTGTTGCGCAATGTCACCGACCTGCTCATTTACGGCATCGAACAGCCCGGACAGGTTTGACATGATGCCAGCCGTCAGGATACCCTTTATCCAATCGGCTATGGCTTTGAGAACGGTTTCCATTCAGCAGTCACCGTCCTTTAGGTGAAGTGGTTGATAAGGGTCTTGAGAAGGTTCAGAACAAAAATAATGTGGGTCAGAAGCTGCATAATAGCACCGCCTTTCGTTGATGGGTGGATGGTCTTGCAGCAATTCACTTCCTATTATAATAGGGGCTGTTATCCACAGCGAGGATTGAAGCGATTGCGTATGTACAGGCGGAATAAATCCGCCCGCTGTTCTTAACCGAACAGGCCGCTCAGCAGAGGAATCAGGGTAATGCCGACCAGCGCGACACCGCCGCCAGCCATGAGCTGCTTCATACCCTGACTCTTGCTGCCGGGGTTATCGTTGCCATAACCTTCCAGCAGGTTGATGGCACCCCAAACGCCGAGGCCAGCACCCAGAGCGACAACCAGAGTCTGAAGAACTTCGATCGCAGAGTTAAAGAATTCCATAGTCGTTTCTCCTTTATAATTGAAAACTTGTAGACCGTCCGTACACACCTGAAGCCATAATAGTTGAGCCGCAAGCTGCGGTGGGAGTTGACTTGCTGGTGTACCTCTCTGGCCGGGTAAAAATAAAGCCGCCTACCGAATCAGGCAGACGGGAGCGAATCAGCGTCCACCACGATGAACTCATCACCGGGGTGGATTTTTTCTTTTCGGTTCAGATATTTTTCAATATCGAATCGGTTCTTTTCGTCAAAATCAGAAGTGAGCTTGTAGTTCGGGTGCTGAGTCAAATCGTACTTGTCCGAGAGGAAAGGCCGCACACCGCGCAGTTGCAGGATGCACTTGCCGCCATCCATCACAGCTAACTCATCCCGGCTCAATAATTCGTGACCCAACTTGGAGTAATTTGTTCCGTAGCTTGGGCTGTTGCCGCGCGTGTCCGAGGTATTGAACGCATCAATCGTTTCCTTGCCCAGCATTTCAGACAAGTCTTTCAGTGTGCCGGGTTCCGAACCGCCGAGAAAAATCTGACTATCCATATTGCCGATGATGGTGTCGGCATTGTCTTTGTAGATGGCCTTTAACTGGCTTTTCGCCTGCAAAACAAGGCAAGCCGAAATCTCACGGCTACGGATGGTTGCCACCAGCTTTTCCAGATTTGGAATCTGCCCGATGTTGGCGCACTCGTCAATCAGACAGCGCACATGAATAGGCAGCTTGCCACCGTACACATCATCCGCTTTGTCGCACAAGAGGTTAAAAAGCTGGGTGTAGACCATCGAAATCAGGAAATTAAAGGTGCTGTCCGTATCCGACATGATGAGGAACAGAGCTGTTTTCTTATCGCCCAGCGTATCCAGTTGTAGCTCATCATACATCGTTAAATCGCGCAATTCTTGGATGTCGAATGGGGCAAGCCTAGCACCGCAGGAAATGAGGATGGATTTTGCGGTCTTTCCGGCAGCTAATTTATAGAGCTTGTACTGCCGTCCTGCAAAGCTGTTCGGCTTCTTTTTGGCTAAATCCTCAAAGAGCAAATCAACTGGATTTTGGTATTCTTCATCGTCCTCCAGCACCTGCATGGTATTGAGCATTTCCAGCAGCGTAGCGAAATTCTGTTCCTCGACAGGGGCTTCATAATGCAGATAGGCGATAAGAGCGGTAAGCAAAAGACGTTCACTTTTCTCCCAAAATGGATCGCCGCCAGACCCCTCACCCTTGGTGTTGGTCATAAGCGTTGTCACCAGCTTCAAAATGTCTTTTTCGCTGTGAACGTAGCTGAACGGATTGTAGTGCATCGACTTTTTGAAGTTGATGGTGTTCAGGATTTTTACCTTATAACCGTTTTTCAGCATGGCTTGCCCACATTCAAGCACGATCGTACCTTTCGGGTCAGTGACCACATAGGAACTGTGACATTGCAGGAGGTTTGGTTTCAGCCAAAATCTCGTTTTGCCGGAGCCAGAGCCGCCGACCACCAGCACGTTTTTGTTTCTCGCGTTCTTGGGGTCAGGTGGGCGGTTGCTCATCATCAACCGCTCTGTTTTGGTTAAAATAATGTTGTCGGCAAACTTCGGAGCTTGAAAAGGTTCAATGTCCTTGGGTGTGCCCCATCGGGCAGAGCCATATTCCATGCCGTGCCGATATTTCTTTGCATTTTTGCTTCGCAAATATACGGCAAGCCGTAACCCTGCGCCGCAGAAAAAGCCGATAAGCAAATCCAATGGGTGCAAACTGGGCAGCGGATTCGCAAAGGCTAAAGGCAGCGTTCCCACCATAGACATGATTTTATCGCCCAGTTCTTTGCCCTCGGCCAGCCGCCATGCTTCACCGAAATTTGTTGCCACCAGTCCCAGCAGGATATAGGGTAGATACAGAGCAAGCAGCTTCGTCAGCTTTTTTGTGGTCATAGTCCGCGCTCCTGTTCCTTGCGGCGCACCTTGCCGGGAAGTTCTGCTGCGGCTTGCACCAGCTCATGCAGCTTTTCCAGTACAGAGGGTCGCTTGGTTTTACTCAGAAGGGATGCGGAATATTCTTTGAAAGCCGCATTAAATGCCTCCACATCTGGGGCTTTGAAAAAGACCAGATACCGGGGCGGCATTTCAGAGTTGTCCTTGCGAATAGCATAGTCAATGCCATATTTTTTTGCATACCGTTCAAACCCACGGATATTTGTTTTGTCGATTTCCACACTGGAAACACCACGATTCTGCCGCAGTAGCATTCGGACGCTCTGTTTGCCGCCAGCCATCTTCGCTTGCTGCTGTTGAATGGCAGCTTTTCCGGCATTAAGAATTGTCCGGGCGGTCAACTTTGTAGTAGACACCACGATGTTGAATGTTTTCTGCTCGACTTCTTCCTGCATTTTACCACCCCCCGTGCAGAAGTTTAGATTTAACGGTCATGTTCCGCTGGTGGCTTGCTCACGACTTTATTCTCGGCAGACTTCACAGCATCGTCCGGGACAGGAATCACCAACAGGCGATTCCCCAATTTCAAAAAAGTTTCCGGCTGGTGAAATTGCTTCTCATACTTCTGTGCCAGCTCCGGGGAAAGTGATGCAAAATCCTCCTCTCCCAACCCCACCACCAGAAAGGTTCCAGCAACAGCGTCGTACATCCGCCCATCCTCATCTCGCAAGGCACGGTTCAGGGGCAGTCCAGTCAGCTTTCCTTCATCGTTGTAAACGATGGCAACCGGATCATCGAAAGGGTAGCTTGCCGCAATGGTGCCGCCGACAGCATCCTGAAAATCTTTCAGTTCTGTGCCGATGGTGACTTTCTGCGGATACATACCGGGCTGAACCAAAAGAATCTCCATTTTTCTGTTCTCGGAAAACTCTTGCTCACCCACGGTTTTGAAATCGACACCGACAAAATCCGTGGAATCGAGAACGTAGTCCTCATTATTCCACGCTTCCGTGACGATTTTCTCTGCTTCTTCCTGTGAAACAGCTTCGACAGAAACCGTGCGCTGGAGTGTTTCTGTGATTTCTACATCAAACTTCTTCATGCACACCTCAGTCGATGCAGATGCAAGTCAGCTTGTCGCGGTCGATCATCAGAGTGACACTGTTGCTTTCCAGATATTTCTGGATGGTGTACATATCGCTCATCGTCAGGGATGCAAAATTCCCGTCATCATCGAAGCGATGGAAAATCACCGGGCCGATCAGATACCGCTTGCCCATCAGCTTAATGACCTGCTTGGGATTGTAGCGGAAGCCCAGCGGTTCATCTTCAGAAATGCCGATGCCCTCATCTGCTTCATCGAAGCAGGGCAGGATATGCGGCGCATCGTCAGGCCGGATCACAGTCAAATCCAGAACGGGAGAAACTGCTGCAAAGTACGGCTCTGCATTGCCAAGTTCGTTCTGCATGACCATGTGCATAAAAGAGAAGAAGCCGGACACCGTATCATCGATATGGTCGATTTTCTTGCTCATGGTGTCGATGGTCTTTGCGGTATTGAAATCAATCGTATTGTTCATGGGCGTTACCTCCTAAATTTTTGTAAAATAAAAGACCCAATCGGGTCTTATCGGTTCATGCGCTGTCAACGCTCATTGCCACGCTGACGCTTTTTCTGCCACGCATCCAGAAGCTGTATGATTTTTTCTTCCATTTGCCGGGGCGTGTAACTGCGCGGAAAGTATTTGCGCAGGATGTCGTTTTTGATAGTTACTGTGTCCAGTTCGCCTTTCTTTTCTTCTCCCATAATGGCAACAACGGCATCAGAGGTGAATTGACCTTTCTGTGCCAGTTCTTTGATGCGCTTTGCCTGTGAAACGGAAGGTGCGTTTTGGGTATCGTCCATCGCCTTTATCATTTCCTGCTGTTGCTCAGGCGAGAGGTAAGACAGCTCTACGGCAGGATTGAATGAAATCTTTTTTTCGTCCACCATATTGAGCAGTTCAGGAATAAGGTTCGTAAGTCGGACATACCGCTGTACTTGTCTGCCACTTTCATCGGTGGCTTTTCCTATCACGTCGGCAGCTTCCAACTTCCCGACAACTTGTCGGGAAGTTAAATCCGACCTAGCACCTTGATTTTTTAGAGCATCCAGCTTCATTTTGTACGCGAACGCTCTTTCGCTGGGTGAGATGTGTTCTCGCTGCAAGTTGGAATCAACCATCAGAATCGTGGCGGCATCATCGTCCATATCACGCACGATGACGGGCAGAGTTTCCAGTCCGGCCATCTTTGCGGCGAACTGGCGGCGGTGGCCGGAGATAATCTCGTAGCCGTCACCATCCGGGCGCGGCCTTGCGATAAGCGGAGCCAGCACACCAAACTGAGCAATGCTTTCCACTGTTCGGGTCATGGCTTCATCGTCCACAACTTTGAAAGGATGGTTGGTGAACGGATGCAGCTCATCAATGGGAATTTGCTGCACCTGCTCTCTTTTTTCTTCCTGTCGTTGTTCTTCGGTAGAAAATAAAAGTTCATCTATCCCTTTCAGTGTTACGTTTAAGTCGTTTTTCGGCATCGGCCACCACCTCCTTTGCAATGGAATGGTAGGCTTCGGCCACCTTGCCTTTCGGGTCATGCTTGTAAATGCTTTCTCCTGTTGTGCTGATTTCCGCAGCACGGACAGACCGGGGAATGGTCTGGTCGAATACTTTCAAATGCTTTCCGTAGCCTTGCCGAATCAGATTGCTGATTTGCTGGCCGTAGATGGTGCGGCTGTCCGTCATAGTGAGCAGGATGCCCTCGATTTTCAGCTTCGGGTTTATCTGCCGCCGCACTTTGCCAATTGTCTGCAAAAGCTGTTCCAAACCCTTGGCAGAGAGGTACTGCGCTTGCATCGGAATCAGTGTCGTGTCTGCCGCCGCCAGTGCATTGACAGTGAGCATCCCCAACGAGGGAGTGCAGTCCAGCAGAATATAATCGTACTCGCGTTTGGCACTGTCCAGCACCTGTTTGAGCATCTTTTCCCGGTTCATGCTGTTGACAAGGGCAACTTCCATTCCTGCCAGCTCAATGTTGGCCGGGATAAGGTCAACACCCTCATCATGGTGCAAGATGCCCTCACCGGGCTGGATGGGCTGGTCATTCATAGCTTTCTGCATGAGGGTGGACAATGTGGTGGGTAGTTCATCCGGCTGCTGCCAGCCCATACTGATGGTAAGTGAACCCTGTGGGTCAACGTCCACCAGCAGAACTTTTTTGCCCTCCATCGCCAGACCAATGCCTAGATTTTCACAGGTCGTGGTCTTAGCCGTGCCGCCTTTTTGGTTGACGATGGCGATTGTGGTAGCTTTCTTTGCGATAACATCACCCCGCTTTCGGAGAGCCACGCGCAAAGTCGTGGTTCGTCTTGTTCTGATAATAAAGGTTCATGGTCGTGGGCGCATTGAACAATGCTGCCAACAGGTACTGCTTCATGTTCCGCACAGGGGAAGTGTTCTCTGTCAGACAGCCCAGCACAAAACGGATGTGGTCTGCGGTCAACTTTTTTAAGCGACTGCGCACTACCTCGGCAGGCTTGTCGTCCCCGGCAATCCTCAACATCTTGCGTTTGGTGGAGCAGGTGTCCACAAGCAAGTCTACGATCTGATAGATGACGTCCTCATCGTCCGGGCAGAGCCGGAGCAGCAGTTCGACCTCCAACACCTGATAAAAATAATCTTCAAGCTGTTCCCGCTGGGTAAGTCTGTCCGCTCCATCCGGGAGGAAAGGATTGTTCCTCTCAGTATTATTCTTATCAGTCTTATTAGATTGCGATTTTGGCTGCACCTGAACTGCATTTTCAGCAGCACAAGAATTGCTATTTGCGCAATTCCGTACTTGCGCTTTTGGCAGTCCAGATGAAAAGTTCTTGACGTAGATCAAGCTAGGTCTGCCAAGTCCTCGCCGTTTGCGTTCGATAAGGTCGGCCTGTTCCAGTTCCCGGAATAACTTGACCGCCTTGTGTTCGGCGCAGCAGAGGGATTCCTGTACCTCTCGGACGGTGTAGATGATATACACGCGCCCTTGCTCATCCAGCCAGTTGTTCTTTACAGACAGGCTCATGCGGTCAAGCAGGATGCCGTACAGCGTCCGGGCATCTGTAGAGAGCTGCCGGAAACGGCTGTCCTGAAAGAGTGCTTTCGGTATGCGGAAGTAGGAAAACAGTTCACCCGACTGCCCATAGAAGTAGTCGAGCGTCATTTGGTGTAGCCTCGAATTTTCAACTGTAAGTGTGTGTTCATGTGCAAAACCTCCTTGTCTGATTTTTGCAAAAGAAAAAGCGCACCTTCAATTTTGCGGAAACTGAAAGTGCGCTATGTAAAGCTGATTCAATTATTCACGAAAGGATTCCAGATATTCGTCCAGCACTTCTACGTTCACCAGTGCAATGCGTTTCAGCCGGACAATGGCGTGGGCATCCTGTGCGACTTGTCGGAAGGAGTTTTTGCCCATTGAGTAGAGGACTGCCCCTTCCTCATAGCGAACGTATTTCTTTTTCTTTCCAGCCAGCAGTTTTTCCAGTTCAGGAACTTCAACCGAGTTTCGCTTATGTGCCATGGTATTCTTCTCCTTTGTCAAGGTTATGTGGTATACTTGCATATCAGGATATAGAAAAAGGACACTCCACTTTCGGCTTTTGCCGATGGTGAAATGTCCTCTTGACTGTTTTCTCGTTTACAGTTTTCTGCTGGATGTGGAACAGGCGAAAATCCGTCACGCTCCGTTTGGGACTTTTGCCTTCTCCGACAAGCCCCTAAGAAATCCGTCTGAACATTCAGATTTTTAGTACATTCAGGGTCGGATTTTCAGTTCATGCGGACTGTCGGGGACACAAGGATTACCACGTAGCTTAGTTAGATTCCGGGCGCATCGTGGGGAACAGCAGCACGTCACGGATCGAAGCGCTGTCCGTCAGCAGCATGACCAGACGGTCAACACCGAAGCCGAGGCCGCCCGTGGGAGGCAGACCGTACTCCAGAGCGTTGACGTAGTCGTAATCGACCTGTGCCTTGCAGTCGGGCTCGATGGCCTTGCGCTCGGCGACCTGACGCTCGAAGCGGCCCTTCTGGTCGATGGGGTCGTTCAGCTCGCTGAAAGCATTGCCGTACTCGGTGCAGTCGATGAAGTACTCAAAACGCTCGGTGAAGGCGGGATCGTCCGGCTTGCGCTTGGCCAGCGGGCTGATCTCGACGGGGTAATCATAGATGAAGGTGGGCTGGATGAGCTTGTCCTCGACGAAGGCGTCGAAGAACTCGGCCAGGATGGCGCCCTTGGTGGGAACCTCGGGCAGCTCCACATGGTGCTCCTTGGCAGCGGCGATGGCGTCCTCATCGGTCTTCCAGTCGTTGAAGTCAACGCCGGAATACTTCTTGACGGCCTCGATCATGGTCAGACGCTCCCAGTGGCCCATGTCGATCTGCTTGCCCTGATAGGGGATGACCAGACTGCCGCAGATCTTCTGAGCGAGGCGCTTATACAGTTCCTCCACCAGGTCCATCATGCCGTGGAAATCGGTGAATGCCTGATACAGCTCGATGGTGGTGAACTCGGGGTTGTGCTTGGGGTCCATGCCCTCGTTGCGGAAGATGCGGCCCACCTCATAGACGCGGTCCATGCCGCCCACGATGAGGCGCTTCAGGTACAGCTCCGTCTCGATGCGGAGCACCATGTCCATGTTCAGGGTGTTGTGATGGGTGTAGAAGGGACGCGCGGACGCACCGATCTCGAACGGGGTCAGGATGGGGGTATCGACCTCCAGGAAGCCCTTCTCGTCCAGATAAGCACGGATCTCCTTCAGGATTTTGCTGCGCTTGACAAAGGTCTCCTTGACCTCGGGGTTTGCGATGAGGTCAACATAGCGCTGACGATAACGCATCTCGGTATCGGTCAGGCCGTGGAACTTCTCGGGCAGGGGGCGCAGGCTCTTGGCCAGCAGGGTGATCTCCTCAGCGCGGGCGCTCAGCTCGCCGGTCTTGGTGCGGAACACCTCGCCCTTGACGCCGATGATGTCGCCCACATCCAGCTTCTTGAAAGCAGCGTAAGCGTCGTCGCCCAGCTCGTCACGGCGGACGTAGAGCTGGATGTCGCCCTTATCGTCGCGCAGATGGGCAAAGCTTGCCTTGCCCATGACGCGCTTGGACATCAGACGGCCGGCCAGTGCGACCTTCTTACCGCTGTCGGTCTCGTTGGGCAGGTCCTTGAACTCTTCCTTCAGGTCAGCAGAGTAAGCATCCTGAGGGAACTTGGTCAGGGTAAAGGGGTCACAGCCTGCGGCCTGCAGGTCTGCCAGCTTCTGGCGGCGCACCTGCACCTGCTCGCTCTCAGACAGGCCCTGTGCGGGGTTCTTCTTCTGTTCTTCCATGATTTCCTCCCGCTTGGCTCAGTTTGCAGCGTGGGTGATGCCCAGCACCTTGTAGTTGACGGTAAGGCCGGTGGGCAGCAGGACTTCGGCGGTGTCGCCGACAGCCTTCTCCAGCAGGGCGTGGCCCACGGGGCTCTCGTCGCTGATCTTGCCGTTCAGGGGGTCGGCCTCGGTACGGCCCACGATGTCGTACTCCTCGACCTCGTCCTCACCCTCCATCTGGATGGTGACGTGGGTACCGACAGAGACGCTCTCAACGCTCAGCTCGCTCTCGTCGATGACGACAGCGTTCTTGACCATCTGCTCCAGCTCGGTGATGCGGTTCTCGACCAGACCCTGGGTGTTCTTGGCCTCATCGTACTCGCTGTTCTCGGACAGGTCGCCGTGGCTGCGGGCTTCCTTGATCTCTTCTGCCAGCTCCTTGCGGCGGACAGTCTTCAGGTATTCCAGTTCCTCCTGCATTGCCTTCAGGCCAGCAGCGGACATCTTGATCTCTTGTGCCATTTGGAAATCTCCTTATCTATTTTTTGGGGTACGGCAGAGTGTCATAAAACATAAAACCGCACACGAATGCCATTTTGACCTATTCATTATAATAGCAAGCCGCGGCCTTGTCAATAAAAACTGCCGCCCTGCGGGCCAAAAAGGCCGCAAAAAAGCCCCGCCGACAGAGGGAAGTGCCGACAGGGCTTGGAAAATGTCTTATTCAACCTCTCCGTCACGGCTTCGCCGCGCCACTGCCCGGGTTGCGGCTCCCAGCGTCTGCTTCGCTTTCGCTCGCATCCTACTGGCCGCTGCCCCAACAGCTCCTCCCTGTTTCCGCCACTGGCGGCGGTCGTCGCTGTTGCCCCTATAAAGGGGAGGCCTTGGCATGTCGGGCAGAGATAGCTTCGTCCGGAGACAGCCGGGCGCTGTTCTCATTGGCAGGCTCAATCTTCACCAGACTCATCCAGATTGCCCAGCTTCCTGGCCTGTTCGACCACGGCGGGGACCAGCATCTCAGGCAGGGTCTCGTAGCGGGCGAACTCGGTAGTGAACCAGCCGCGGCCCTGAGTGGTCTGACGGATGAAGGTGGTGAAGTTGGCCAGCTCAGCCAGAGGCACTTCGGCGATGATGGTCTGCAGGCCGTCCTCGTCGGGCTCCATGCCCAGCACGCGGCCGCGGCGCTTGGTGACGTCGCCCATGATGTCGCCGGTATTGTCGTTGGGGACATGAGCTTTCAGGGTGTGGATCGGCTCGAGGATGACGGGGCCGGCCTCGGGCATTGCGGCCTTATAAGCCAGCTTTGCAGCCATGATAAAGGCCATCTCGGAGCTGTCCACGGGGTGGTAGCTGCCGTCCAGCAGGGTGGCTTTCAGGCCGACCACGGGATAACCGGCCAGCACGCCCTTCTCGGCGGCAAGGCGGACGCCCTTTTCAACAGCCGGGAAGAAGTTCTTCGGCACGCTGCCGCCGAACACCTTCTCTTCGAAGACGACCTGCTCGCTGTCGCAGGGCTCGAAGTTGATGACGACATCGCCGAACTGGCCGTGGCCGCCGGTCTGCTTCTTATGACGGCCCTGCTTCTGGCAGGCCTTGCGGATGGACTCGCGGTAAGCGATACGCGGAGCCTCGAGGCCGATCTCCACGCCGAACTTATTCTTCAGCTTGGCCTTGACCACGTCGAGGTGCTGCTCGCCCAGACCGCCGATGATCTGCTGATGGGTCTCGGCGTTGTTGAGGTAGCTCAGGGTGGGGTCTTCTTCCATCAGACGGGCCAGAGCGCTGCTGATCTTGCCCTCGTCGCCCTTCTTGGCGACGGTGACAGCCATGAACAGGCTGGGCTTCGGGAAGACGGGTGCGGGCAGCCTGACCACGCGGGAAGCGTCGCAGAGGGTGTCGCCGGTCTTTGCGCTGACCAGCTTTGCCACAGCGCCGATGTCACCGGCACCGATGCTCTCGGTCTCCGTCTGCTTCTTGCCCAGAACCGTGAGGGGCTTGCCCATCTTCTCGGTCTCGCCGGTGCGGGCATTGACGAGAGAAGCGCTTGCGGTGATCCTGCCGCTGACGACGCGCAGATAGCTCAGCTTGCCCACGAAGGGGTCGGCCACCGTCTTAAAGACGTAGGCCACGGTAGGCTCGCTCTCGGCACAGGTCAGCTCGACGGGCTCGCCGTTTGCTTTCTCAGCCAGAACGCTGTTGTGCTCCGGGCTGGGCAGCAGCTTGTGCATATTGTACAGCAACATATCCAGAGCCTGCTGGTTGACAGCGCTGCCGCAGAAGACGGGGGTGATGAGGCCGTCCTTGACGCCCTTGCGCATCCCCTCGACGATCTCCTCGGTGGTGAACGCCTCGCCGCCGAAGAACTTCTCCATCAGCTCGTCGTCGGTCTCGGCGATGGCCTCGCTCATGGCCTCGATCAGGCCCTGGAAGCGGTGGCCGATGTCGGGCAGATCCACCTGCACCTGCTTGCCGCCCTCATACTTGAAGGCCTTCTGGCTGAACAGGTTGATGTACACGGGGGTGCCGTCGTCGAGCTTGGCCGGGACGACGCAGGGGCAGACGGTGGCGCCGAACTTTATCTTCATGTCCTCGAGGATCTTGAAGTAGTTCGCGTTCTCCAGATCGCACTTGGAGACAAAGACCATCGTGGCCTTGCCGTTCTTGCGGGCCAGCTGGAAGGCCTTTTCCGCGCCGACGGTCACGCCGCTGCGGCCCGACACGCACACCAGCACGCTCTCGGCTGCCCGGATGCCCTCGTACTCGCCTGCCTCAAAGTCGAACAGGCCCGGAGCGTCGATGAGGTTGTACTTGATGCCCTCATACTCCACCGGCACGACCGATGCCGACAGGCTGGCCTTCCGCTTTGCTTCCTCGGGGTCAAAGTCCGAAATCGTGGTGCCGTCCTCGACCCGGCCCATACGCTCGGCAGCGCCCGAAAAATAGACCAATGCCTCGGTCAGCGTCGTTTTGCCGCTGCCGGCATGGCCCGCGATCAAGATATTGCGGATGTTGTTGCTTGCGTATTTCATATCGGTTTTTCCCTCATTTCCGCCGCACGGAGCATTCTCTCCGTTTTTGTGGCATATTTTACAAAGATAATACCACACCAAAAACGATTTTTGAATATTTCATTTGAAATTTCCGGCTTTTACCCTGCCAAACTTCCCGGCTTTGTTTTGTGCATATTGTCATTTTGCCCCGCCGGGCGGCGGTTCCGGCACGGTTTACGGCGTTTCCGGGCATAAAGAAAGCCCCGGCGGGCTGCAAGCTCGCCGGGGCTTTGGATTTTTATTTATGGGAGAAACAGAATATGTTTACTTCACAGGCGTGGTTGCAGGGGTCTGGGCAAGTTCAATATCCGAAGGTACGGTAACCAACAGAACATCGTAACCATAGACCTTCTGGCAGGAGATACCAACTTTCAGGTTCTCGACAGTCTGGCTATCCTTCTTTGCAGTCTTCAAAACACTCTGCAAAGCCTTCATAGACTCATCGCTGCCGCTGAACACACCCTGCTTCACAAAGTCCTTAGCCAGCAGACGAGACAGATTGGTTGCGCTCACATGGATGGGATCAACTCTGTACAGATACGGATAATTACCACCGCCCAGTGCATCAGCCTTTTTCACGCCATTAGTCCAAATATACAGGTCATATGCACCGCCATTGCCCTTGCCTGCTCCACCTACACCAGTGGCCGGATGTGCAAAGCTGTACTCAGTCATCTGCTTCACTTCATTAGAAATGCTTTCAGCCTTAGTGGGGTCAGCTGTAACTGCTGCGGCCGCGCTCTGGAGTTTATCTGCGGCCCTGTTGGTCGCTTTATTCATGGTCTTGGTGGTAGTAACGCCAACATCCTTCAGCGCATTCTTGACGTCTGCGGTCTTAGAGCTGTCACCACACGCCGTCAGCATGGAGACTGCCATAGCGCCCACCAGCGCCACAGCCAGAACTTTCTTGAACAGTTTCATCTTGTTCATCCTCCTTGTTTGTTGTTACAACTCGTTGCATTCGCGTCGGCTTCGCCCGGCATGAATGTTTGCCCTTATTCTACCCCCCCCCCCCCCCCCCTTTTTTTTTTTTTTTCCCTTTTTTGTTTTTTATCACGGTAGAATT
>OJRL01000305.1_pt1 | contig 35209 bp, 39 predicted proteins | sample 1599191 | NCBI WGS metagenome assembly OJRL01 (sample SAMN03922537, study PRJEB24848) | human gut metagenome | isolation source: stool sample | host: Homo sapiens | place: Germany | collected 2010-05
GTGCTTTATTTCTACGTTTCAGTTCCGCTTGCACCATTTCAAAGGTCTGAGGTTCAATAATGGCTTCATGGTCATGCTCTACATAGTATTGGGGGACTTCCCCTTCGTTGATTTTCGTTTTCTTTGTAAGAAAATCAACCGTATAGCTTTTTTGTAGAAGTGCATCTCCCTTGTACTTTTCGTTTTGAAGGATACTGTAAACCGTACGTGCACTCCATTTGGATTTTCCTCCTGGGGTTTTAATTCCTCGTTTTGTTAGTTGCTTGGCAATAGTTGTTGTTCCCAAGCCTTCTAGGAATAGCTTGTAGATGAGCTTGATCGTTGTTGCTTCTTCTGGTACAACTACTAGCCCACCGTTCGGGCCTTTCTTGTATCCCAGGAAACGGCTGTAAGCGACGCTGACTTTGCCATCGGCAAACCGCTTCCGATGACCCCAGGTGACATTTTCTGAAATACTCCGGCTTTCTTCCTGGGCCAGGGAACTCATGATCGTCAGGAGCAATTCTCCCTTGCTGTCGAAAGTCCAGATATTTTCCTTTTCAAAGTAGCACTCTATTTTGTGTTCTTTTAATTTCCGAATAGTGGAAAGGCTATCGACGGTATTTCTAGCAAAGCGGCTGACAGACTTTGTAAGGATCAGGTCGATTTTTCCTTCCAGAGCATCATTGACCATTCGCTTGAATCCATCACGATGGCGGGTATTTGTACCAGAGATTCCTTCATCCGTATAGATACCTACAAATTCCCAGTCATCCCGCCCTTTGATATAGTTTGTATAATAATCCACTTGGGCTTCATAGCTGGTAATCTGATCATCGTGGTCTGTTGAAACCCGTGCGTAACCTGCTACTTTTCTTTTCTTCCGACTATTAATCGGAGATGATGTATAACGGCTGATTGTTGCCGGAATCGCTCTTACTGTTTTTGCCATCGATTATCCTCTCTCTTCCATTCTTCTTTCAGCGCAAGCATTATTTTTTTAGCCTCTGGGTCCTTGCGTTTTGCATATTGCATGATTTCATGCATATAAGCCCGATACGCTTCGCTATGACGGGTTCCCCGTTTTCTTTCTCTATATTGCCTGGTTTCCGTATGGCCATCTTTAAAATGGAATGTTATTTCTCCATTCAGGACAACTGCTTTTTCAAGGGATTCATCCATTTTTCCCTCATTGAAAGTGTCCAGTCCCAGCACAGAAGCAGTTAGCTTTTTCATAGTGCTGTCTTTGATGGCTTCATTGCCACATATACCAGCACACCGCCAGTACCGTTCCTTTTTTCCATCAAAATATGTAGTTTGTTGGCTCCTATAATTTTCCCCACATTTCCCGCATTTGATAAACCCCGTGAACTCATTGAATATCTTTCGATTGGGATTTGTACTTTTTAGCTTATGTCTTTCTCCCCATTCCTTCCGGCGTTCACTAGTCCATGCGTCCTTCCGGGCAGTAGAAACCCATTGCCGTGTAATCTGCTCTCCATTTTTCATATGAAACACCATCACATGATGTTCCGGAACCACAATTATATCAACCTGATTCAGGAAGACATTTTCATCGAATTCGGAAAGCCCCAGGACTTCTGTGCATTCCTTGACTAGGACTTTCTGTGGGATAGCTCCCTTAGAACGGCAGGTTCTTCCTCTCTCTTTATGGGAAATACAGGTCCAGCAATCCTTATTTTTCCGTTTACTGCGAATATGCACAAAACTCTTCCCGCAGATTCCACACCTGATTTTGGTGGTAAAACAGCAGGTATCGATGGACCAGTTTGCCAAAGCCCCCAGTTCCCGCCGTCTTTCCCTTTCTTCCTGTACCTTTTTATAGGTTTCCATGGGGATAATGGCCTCATGTGTATTTTCCACAAAATATTGTGGGAGTTCTCCATGATTGATTTTGGTTTTTCCGGTGATGGGGTCTGCCGAATAGGCTTTCTGGAACAATAGATTACCGGTGTAAGTAATATTCTCTAAAATTCTCCGGACGGCCGAATTCCCGAAATGTTTCCCATTAAAGGATTTGATTCCCATTTCTTCCAGCTGCTTTTCCGTGGTCTCAGCGGACAGGCCTTTTAAGAAGTTGTCATAAATGAGCTTTACAACAGACGCTTCCTTGGGCTCAGGGACAAGCTGATCTCCCTGCCAACGGTATCCATAGATTCGAAACCGTCCATTAGGAATCCCTTGTGCAAAACGTTTTCGGGTTCCCCATTTGACATTTGTACTAATGGAACGGCTCTCTTCCTGGGCAAAGGATGCCAGGATGGAAAGCATCAGTTCGCCGTCACCCGTAAGGGAGCGGATATGCTCTTTCTCGAACCGCACTTCTATACCCAGGTCTTTCAAATGCCGCACTGTCGTTAAAAGGTCTACCGTGTTCCTGGCAAAGCGCTGGATGGACTTTGTAAGGATAATGTCAATCTTTCCTGCTTCACAGTCCGCCAGCATCTGCTTGAACCCTTTTCGCTTGTCGATAGTGGTTCCGCTGATACCGTCGTCTGCATAGACACCGGCAAATTCCCATTCCGGGTTTCTCTGGATCAGGCCGTTATAGTAGCTGATCTGAGCCGATAGGGAATGGTTCATCCGTTCCGACTCCACGGAGACCCGGGCATAGGCTGCCACTTTTTTTCTCCGCACGATGGCCGGCATGGGCCGACTGACCCGCGTGATTTTTTTCATTGTATCAACTCCTTTTGCTACTATTACTCACTCTGAACCGGATTTATAGCAAGTCGATATCTGCTAATAATGGGCCGATCACAGGAGAATATTTATTCCGGAGCTGCCGTTCGGCTTTTCCGTATTCAGCTTTTGTAATCAAACCCTTCTGGAGCATTCCCCTGATGAAATGCATGGCGGCCAGGTACATCTTCTCCTGTTTCAACTGCTTAGCGTCCATCCTGGCCACCTCCGAACCTGTCTTTTACATAGCAAGTGTGGGAGCAGTATTTGCGCTGCCCGTTCCCGTAGACAATGAATGTCTCATGACAGCAAGGGCATTCCATCTTTCGTACAATCCTATGGTTCACCTTGTCACGATGGCTATTCCACCAGGCCATCCGGCAGGCATCGGAGCAGAACTTTTTCTCCTTCCGTTTATCGTTCTGCTCAATAGGCTGACCGCATTGCAGGCAGTGATGGGCTTGTTCCGTTTCCGGCTCCTTGAGGGATAAAGGGTGTCTGCGGCAGTAGGATTTGACGGTATTCTCCGACATACCTGTTTCTTTGGCGATTTTCCGATACCCGACTCCCTGGAGCCGCAGTTCCCGAATCTGTGCTTTCTGTATATCGTTCATGAATAAACACCTCCTGCTTACTAGCCACGGCAGGAGGTGTTTTCTGACGGTTTCGTTCAATCTTTCTGGTAAAATTCACATTCATATCCATCTGCCCGGAGGATCAGCCCTTCCGCCCAGGGAGGGGTCCGGCCCATCTGCTGGCAGATGGCATCCACGCTCACATCCTTGCTGCACTCGATAATCAGTTCGTCATGGACGTGGCCCACAATGGCACAGCACCGGAGGGTCTGCATGGCATAGCAAAGAATATCCCTGGCCGTTCCCTGGACGATATTTTCCACGAACTTGGGCCCATAACTTTCCAGCCGCTCCCACTTCTTGGTGGCTCCGATGCCTTCATAGGTCACGGATTCCCCACCGAATTGATTCTCCCCGATCCGGGGCTTCACATAGGAAAGCCGGCGGCCGCTGGGGAGCTCTATGAATAGCATGCCGCTCTGGCAGAGGAACCGGATGTTATTCACCCAGACGGGGATCCGCTGCTTGATGGCAGTTTTCACGGCCCCATCCACCTGCCACCAGAAATCCACAATGTGAGGATTGGCCGAGCGCCAGGACTGGACCAGGGAACTCAGCTCCTCTTCCGGTATTCCCATGTCCAGGGCTCCCATAGCCTTTAGTGCCCCAACGGAGCCGCCATAGCCACAGGCCAATTCTGCGATTTTCCCCTTTTGACGGAGTTCCCCGTTGATTCCATGTTTTACCACCGGGACCCCAAACATCTGGCTGGCCGTTGAGCAATAGATATCCTTCCCGGCTGCAAAGGCTGCGGATTTCCACTTTTCACCAGCCATCCAGGAAATGACCCGCGCCTCAATGGCCGAAAAGTCCGAGACCACAAACTTCATTCCCTCACGGGGCACAAAGGCGGTCCGGATCAGCTGGGACAGCACGTCCGGCACAGAATCGTAGAGCAGATCCAGGGCCCCGTAGTTTCCTTGCCGCACCAGTTCCCGGGCTTCGGAAAGGTCCGGCAGATGGTTCTGAGGGAGATTTTGAATTTGAATGTGCCGCCCCGCATACCGTCCAGTACGGTTTGCCCCGTAAAACTGAAACATACCCCGAGCCCTGCCGTCCTGACAGGCGGTCATTTCCATGGCCTGGTATTTCTTCACCGAGGACTTGGCCAGTTTCTGCCGAAGCTGCAACACACTGCGGAGAGGCTCCTGGGCCGTTTTCAATAGTTCCTTCACCTGCTTCTTCCCCAGGGAGTCCGACTTTAGGCCACGGGCTTCGAGCCATCTCAGCATCTGGAGGACTGAATTGGGATTCTCCAGGCCGGTCTTTTCCTTTAGAGAGGCCATCAGGCTCTCCCGGCTTTTGGTATCCATGGCCACCGCCTGCCGGGCCAGTTCCAGATCAATGGCGATTCCCCGGTCGTTGATTTCCTGGTCCTGATGGTATTCCTCCCATACCTGGTCTGGGACAGGATACTTTTGCAGCCTTTCCTGGATGGCCATTTCCACTTCCACATCCCGCTTGTTATAGCTCTTGAAGAGATTCCACTTGTCCGGAGCATGCTGGGGCAAGTTCCGGGTCCGTCCCCCGTTGGTCTTGGTCTCCTTGCAGGGAACGCAGAAATAACGGATCAGGTCCCGGCCTTCTTTCATCTTCTGATTGTCCAGATTCAGCACGGCCCCCACTCCTTCCAGGGAAAGGGGCAACCCCATATAGGCGGACCACACCATGGAGCACTTCCAGCCGGCCGGGTTCAGGAACATGGCACAGTCCTGAGAAAGGGGATGCTGGTCATAAAAGGGATCCAGGCTCCTCCCCAGGTCAGTGAGATACCGGGAAAGACACACCCGTTCGAAGTTAGCATTGAAGGCCCACTTGGTAACGGTGTCATCGGTGAGAACATCCAGGATTTCTTCCGGGATGGTTTCCCCCTGAGCCAGATCAATGACCTGCACGGGACCGCCATCTACCGCATAGCCGAAAAGGAGGATTTCAAAGGCCGGGGATTCTGCGTACTTGTACACGCCGCACTTGGACAGGTTCACGTCACTATAGGTTTCAATATCGATACTGATTGTTTTCATTAGTTTCACCTCGAGAAAAGCGGCGAAGCACAAGGCCCCGCCGCCACCATTTACCAATTCTTATTTCCGAAAGGATTCCATTTGTTTGCGATGATATTCTGCTTCCCGTTCTTCCCGATTCCGGGCCGCAATTTCATCCCGCTGGTCCTTTTTGATATCCGTGTAGATCATGGCCACAAAGAAGCCGCCAACACACAGGGCAACCAGACAGTACAGACAATCCAGAATCAATTTCAAAACATTTTCCATTATTGTTCCTCCTTAGTCCAGGAAATCATCATCGTCTGCCGTAGCAAAGTCGTCTTCTGCCCGGGGTTTTCCGCCCAGAGGTTCCCCATCACGAATCTTCTGCAGGTTGTTCAGGCCGCAGGCAATGCCCTTGTTGCCGTTGGAGTTGAAGGCGTAGAAGTTGATGGAGGCTCTTCCATAGACCCCGCTGTACACTTCAGACCGTTCCAGAATCTGCTGGCAGGAAGAATCTACGATGCCGGGCTTTGTGGCAGAATTGGCATTAATGAAGTAGCTGTCCTTGTAGGTATCATCCCCAGGCCGTTCCAGATCTCCGTCACGGAGCGGGTTCTTGATGGTTTCCAGCTTCGGCACGATGCGGCCGTTTCCTTTGAGCTTGCCCTGCCCTTCCTCATAGGCTGCTTGGATAGCCGCTTTCACCTTTTCCACGGTCTTCGTATCAGACTTGGGGATGATGAGGCTCACGCTGTACTTGGGGGTTCCTCCGTTGATGGATTTGGGTTCCCAGACGTTGGCGTAGGACCAGCGGGTATTTGCTCCGGTAATGACTTTGCAAGGGTTTACATAATGTTTCATTGTTCGTTCCTCCTTAATTTTCACTGCTAAAATCTTCTGCCGCGGTATGCATAGCCGGGCGTTTGTCCGATTCCGGTACCAAGACCGGTTTGCCTTGGGGCTTTTCAATGAGGCCGGACAGAAGTTCATCAAACCTCCGTTTCCCCAGAAGGCGGGTCAGGGCCGTGATGCCCATGAGTTTCTTTTCGTAGGGAGAGTATCCGGCTTCTTCCACTTTGGCGGCTACCGCATCGTCATCTACATAACGGCGATTGGAGCGCCCTTCCACCAGTTTCCAGCCAGCCCATGCCTTGCCGGAAAGAGCCTGCTGCAAGGCATATTCCTTAATATCTCCCACCCAGGCTACGAGGTCATCGGCCTTTTCCAGCACTGCTTCCACTTCTGCGTCACAGAGAGTGGACGGCATGGCGAAGTCGTACCTGGCAAGTTCCAGGTTATACTCTGCCCGTTTCCGGCAGGTGGCCCTGATCTTGCAGAACCGGCAGTGCTCACCGGCTTTGTACTCCCCTTCCCCTTTAGCCGCCAGAGCAGCCGTGGGTTTGAGGACTTTCTCCGCCCATTGGAGCAAGTCGCCTTTAGTCATTTCGTAGGTACTGACATTGTCCCGTCTTGGCTGGAAGATGGTCATGGAGACCCTTTGGATATCGTAAATCCCGTCGAAGAGGTCCAGTGCCCCCAGGGCATAGCACATCATCTGGGGATTCTTCTCCGCACTGACTTCCACACCAAGCCCGTGCTTGTAGTCGATGACGGTCAGGGTATCGTCCGCCACAATGACACAGTCTCCTGTACCGAACCCGTCCGGAACCCATTTCGAGAAGTCCAACCGCTGTTCTACAAGGACGATGGGATCCTTGCACTCTTTCTTTGCTTCCGCAAGCCTCTCCATAACGAATTGAGCATAGTCGTCCGTGTATTCAGCCATTTCCTCGCTGTAATAGTCGAGGGTCCCCGTAGGGTTCTGTGCCTTCCTGCCCAGGGCTTTCTTCACCTTGTATTCGCAGAGAGTATGGGCATCCGTACCCTCCCGGGCAAAGTCGCTTGTGGTGTCCGGCCGCTTCGCACACTCCAAAGCGGAAGGCGGGCAGGCCAGCCAGCGGTAGCTGGACGAGGCGGAAAGAATCGCATGCTGCTTATCCGGCATGGCTGATCCCCTCCAATTCCTTCATGAAGGCTTCGTAGTCTTCCGGCTTTACACTGGAGAGTTTTTCCGCCCCATATTTTTCAATAAGGGCTTTCACTTCTGCCGTGAATCCCTGGCGGGACTTGTCAGCCGCCGCTTTCCGGACTTCTTCAAAGGAAAGGGCCTTCCGCTCTGGAACCACCTTTTCCGATTCTGCTGTTCTATTGTTCATCTCGTTTTCCAGAGCTTCTACAATCCGCAGCAGGGTCTTTGTGCAATTGGCCATTTCGTTCGCCAGATTTTCAAGATTGTCCTTCGTCACCTTAGTTTCCTCCTTCGTTAATTTCCCTGATGGCCAGTTCCTCTACGGAGTCGCCTGGCACGATGATGGTTACTTTTTCCTTCCCGCCCAGCAGAAACCGTAGGATCCGTTCCCGCACGGACACAGACCGCACGGCAGCAATATGTCCATTACCCTTTGCCGCTGAAACGCTGATGCTTACTCTTTGCTTCATGGCTTTTCCTCCTTCCTGAGGGTTAGTATCGTTTTCCCCTTCCACTCTTTAGCCTTGGGAGAGTGGATTTTCTGACGGTTTCCAAAAAACTTTAAAATTTTTTTCTGGCATATAAAAAGCCGGTATGAGAAGCTACTATAGCTCCCATACCGGCTAAGGTTTTTTGATCGATCTTGAGACAAAAAAATAAGAGGCCCGTCACTTGGACGTTCCTCTCTTGATAGCATCTACCTTTTCCTGTTTAGACCGAAAATACTTCTCTTCCCCGACTTTCCGAGCATCAATGGCATCTTCTAACTTGTCATAATACCCCAAGGGAATCTGTTTTCGGTTCACCATGATGTACGCATAATACTTCTGCATATTTTCCCGCCAACAAACTCCTGTATGCCCGGATCGGCTGTTCCGACTAACTTTCTTGTCCAGATACCGGAGCGCTAATCCCTCCTGATGAATCCGGCCCATAATTTCCTGGCCTTTTTTCTTGCCTTCCTGTTGCCCCTGGCTAAGGTTTTCTGCACGACGGCACCCACAGGAACGACTATGACCATTAACCAGGTCCATAATGATGACTCTTTTTTTTTTCCCGCAGATGCACTGAACCAGAGCCGTTCTCTTCTCATTCTTGTTTTTTCTGGATTCAGGGTCCAAAACTGTCCAGTATCCAAACTTTTGTCCTTTGTACAGTTTATTTTTGATGGGGTGAAAATTCTTTGGTGTACGCAGATATTCCTGGACAGCTTCGTCATTCACGACCCAGCCAGCAGAAGTACGGATTCCTTTGAGCCGGCCTGTCCGGAGCAAAACTCTGATATATGCTCCTGTACAGCCTAATTGTTTTCCAATCTCATCGGCTCGACTCATTAGGACCTCCTTTTTCAACACTGCGAAATACTGGGAGCAGAGTTTTAATCTTCTTAGTCCAGCCTTACTGCTCTACAATTCCATTGTCCGTCCGAATGGATTTATAGATCTCAGGAATGAATAGACCAATGGTCTCCTGTTTTAAATCCTTATTCTTCAGGAGCATCGTAAAGAAGTCCCTGTTCTGTTCGATGCACTTTACCAGGGCTTTATCCAGATTATCATAGAAGGCAAGTTCAAAATCTTTTTCACTATTGTTCAATGCAGTTTTCTTGATAAAATCTGAATTCATCATAAGATCCCTAATCTGTAATACAGCCTTCACCGCCGCATCGTTATCATAGTCTTTCCCCATGCGGAGGTTGATTTCAGCTATAATCTGGGACAGTTTCTTCTTTTTAGTTTCCGGCAAGTCTAATTCATCACCTTTAGGAAGCCGGACAACTGGTGAGGACGACTGTTTCCCCCCTGTATGTTCGCCTGTCTTCTTCTGTATGAAATTCGAGATTCGTACCTTTCCTTTGAGGTCAAACCCTTCACCAGTGTCTCCAATTCGGAGATAGTGTGTGAGGTAATCCACGAAAACGTACATCTTGTAAAGGTCGTGGTCCTCCAGATTGACGATTTGCATCAAGAATTCGTAGAAGCGCTTGAAGTGACGCAAGCGGATAGAGAAGCGTTTCTGGTCCTTTTTGTCTAGCGTATCGAACCGTTTCTTGACCCGGCCGAAGCAGTTGATGAGCTTAGCCTGTTCTTTGGTCGTGATGCCTCGAGCGCGCTTTTTGAAGATGATATCAAATGCATCGTCCACATCTTCCGGATCGATGAGGTTTGCGGCGTTGATTTCTTCCCGAAGCGTGTAGATGTGCTGCGGAGTCATATCGGAGGCCAGGAAGGTAGTCGTATAGAACGGTGCAAAAGCCTTCCGCATGTCGTCATAGGAATTAACGAAATCGAGAACGAATACTTGTTTGTCATAAGGCGGGCAAATGCGGTTCAAGCGGGATAGCGTCTGAACGGCATTGACGCCATTTAACTTCTTCATGACGTACATGGCGCAGAGCTTCGGTTGGTCGAACCCAGTCTGATACTTGTCGGCAACCAGGAGGACGTTGTAGTTATCCGAATCGAAAGCGTCCGGGAGCTGATTCTCCTTCATGTTATTCATGGCCGGTTCCGAATACTCGGTGTCGTCGTCCGGAAGTTTTACCTTGCCGGAGAAAGCAACCAGGGCATGGATGTCGGCATAGCCTTTACGGGTAACGTATTCCTCCAGTTTCTGGCGGTATGTTACGGCAGCCTGACGAGAGTTAGTAATAACCATGGCCTTGGCTCGGCCATCCAACATGTCCATGACCTTCTGGTGGAAATGCTCAATGATAATCTCAATACGCTGCTCCACGTTTGTTTCATGCAGCTCAGCGAAACGAGCGATTTGCTTCTTAGCGGCCGAGGATTTTAGCTGAGGATCGTCGGCGATCTCCTTGTCCACCTTGTACATGGTTTCATAGGTGACGTAATTCTGCAGAACATCCAAGATAAAGCCTTCCTCGATGGCCTGCCGCATGGAATAGAGGTGGAACGGTGCATAGTGACCGTGTTCATCCGGCCGGCCAAACATGCGGAGCGTCGTTGCCTTCGGAGTGGCAGTAAAGGCGAATACACTGAGGTTTTGGGGCTTCCCAGTCTTTGCTAACTGCTTCGTCACAAAGTCTTCCGCATCGTCTGCATCTGTACCACCACTGGAGAGAGAGTGCATAAGGGTGATCATATCCTTGCCGGATGTCGAGGAATGAGCTTCATCAATGATGACGGCAAAATGATGGTCTCCCAACCCCTTAACGGTATCGACAATGAACGGGAACTTCTGGATGGTCGTGGCAATGATTTTCGTGCGGTGCTGGAGTTCAAAGGCTAAGTCTTTGGATGTGCATTTGTCATCCATCACCTTGATCTGCCCAATCTTGTGGTCCATATTAAGTAGCGCCGCCTGAAGCTGCCGGTCTACGACGACTCGGTCCGTAACAACAATGACCGTATCGAAAATGATGTGGTCTTCATCATCATGGAGCGAAGTCAATCGGAAGGTCAACCAGGCAATACTGTTGGTCTTCCCGGACCCGGCACTGTGTTCAATCAGGTAGTTCTGAGATGAGTGGTTCTCTTTAACATCAGCTAAAATCTTTCGAATGAGGTCAAGCTGATGATACCGAGGAAAGATCAATGTTTCTTTCTTTTTTTCCTTGCCAGTGTCATGATCTTTGACCGTTTTCTTTTCCACATAGATAAACTTGGAAAGAAGGTCTAGAATGGTATCTTTTGTCCAGATGTCCTTCCACATATACGAAACGGCGTAATCTCCATCAATTATTGGATTTCCAGCGCCGGCGTTAATCCCTTCACCCTTACCCTTGTTGAAGGGCATGAAGAAAGTGGAGGGCCCGCTCAATTTCGTAGCGACGTAGACTTCTTCCAGATCCATGGCGAAATTGGCAATACATCCGCTTTTCCAGAGGAACAGCCGATCCTTCGGATCCCGTTTCGTCCGATACTGTGTGATGGCGTTATGGTAGTCCTGCCCAGCCGCGTTGCACTTAAGTTCCACAGAAAACAGGGCCAGGCCATTCAGGAATAAGACAAGGTCAATTCGTTCCTCGGAAGATGCCCAGACTTCTTCCTCTACAGAAAAAATGTTGGCGTTACACTTCTTCACTAGTTCTGAGTTGAAAGACGTCGCCGGCTTGGTATACATCAGGTCCACATGCCTACCGTTGACGTAGAGGCCGTTCTTGAGAACTTCGATGAGGCTTCCGCCGGGTTTAGTAATCTCGTTGTTGATGAGGTTCAGGATTGTCGCTTCCGTCTTTTCCTTATAGACCTTACGAAGCTCAGTCATGACGTCCGGTTGAGTGTCATCCAGAAACCGAATGACGAAATCCGGGTCCATAGCCTTCGTCATGTCGAAGGTAGCACTGTTGACGTTCCCCTTCTCGGTCGAAGAGTCAGTTCGATCGAGAAACCCGTTATGCTGTACGAGATAATCACGAATATAGTGCTGGTATTCCTTTTCTGATAAGACTTCATTCATACGGCTGGCACTTCCTTTTTTCCGGTCACATATTCATAAATCAAGGACTTTTTGTAGGTATCCAGATTGGCAAGCAGTTCCTGCTTTTTCTGAATGATGGAATCTATTTTGGCACACTTGGTATCAAGGTAGTCGGAAATACAGTGTTGTTCTTCAATAGGTGGAACAGGAACCTTGATTTTACCCAATTGCTCTTCCGTAAAGGAATGTCTTAAATTTTTTGCAAGATGCAGTAATTCCTTCGTGAAATCAAGCAGTAAATAATAGTAATAGTAATAGCGGGCATCCGCACCTTGATTCATTACAAACTGGCTATATGCAGGACTTGTTAATCCCTTATCCTTAATTAATCCTATGCAACGAGGAGTAACATCATAATCAAATAAACACATAAGAAGATTGCCAGGATAAATAATCTGGTATCCATCAAACGTCGCTGGCATCTTACCACCTAGATCAAAATCTCGTATAATTACACCTTGTATTGTTAGAGAAAGTATATTTTCTCCATTATAAACAGGACAAATCTTTTTAACTTTATGCATTAAGTATTTATTAGGCATAATTTCCCAGTTCTTTGGTATTTCACCAATCCACGGAATCCCGCTATCCTTCATTTCCACATTCTTATCCAGGCCTTTGGTGACAGCTTCGGTAATGACGGACTGCTTGTATTGCTTCAGTGCTTCGATTTCCGCTTCCACATTCTCCCTGATGGAATCTATCTTGGAGCATTTTGAGTCAAGAAAATTAGCGATGCGATGTTGTTCGTCAATAGGTGGAATCGCATAAGGCAAGTTTGCTAGTTTATTCCAATTCAAGTCACATGAACGTACCCGAATACCCGTAGATAATGCTAAAAAAACATTGTTATAAGCCATACTCCTCAAATAATACATCAAAAATTTTTTATCTTGACTGCTATTAAGCACATTCAAAACAGGTGATGCTTTTCCTCTGGAATCCGAAATACCGATTGAGCCAGCAAATCCATCCATACCATGAACCACCAAATCTCCTACGTCTATTCCTTGGTAGCCTATTTCCTTTTCAGATATAGTAAACCCATCTTCCCGACGATTACTTCTTAAAGTGACTTCACCATCACGAAAGCAGGTAATTACTTTGTCGGTAGAAAGAATTGGTCTTTGTAAATAAATTAAGATATATTTCCCTTTAATGATTTCCCAATTCTTCGGTATCTCCCCAACCCACGGAATACCGCTGTCCTTCATTTCTCTCATGAATTTTCACCTCATTCTTGAAAGAGTTCCTGCATCTGCTGATTCGTTTCCGCTTCCAGCTTTTTGATTAATTCAGCTACTTTTTCACTTGGTTCCGGCTGCTGATATTTATAGAAATACCGGGTGAAGGGAATCTCCGCACCGGTCTTGATAACCGGCTTCTTCTTGGAAACGTCCTCTTCAAAGAAGGCCTTCGCATCTGGCACATGAGGAAGTACTTCCCGTTTCATGTAATCGTCAATATTCTCTTCAATGCACACGTCTTCGGTATCCTTGGTTTCCTTGTCGTACAGGATATTCCCCTTCTTATCTTTCTGGATTTCGGCGGTCTTGTCCATGACGGAAAGGCCGTCAGCTATCTGGTCAAGGAGCTTTTTATCTTCCAGCACTTCCTTCAAAGCGGTCCGCAGGACGGGCATAAACGCTTCAGGAGAGGGGTATACGGCGTTGCTGGCAGCTCCTTCAAGGGTTTCCACTATGGAATCATAAAGGGGCTTATTCTTCCTGTACTCGGCCAGTTTCTTTTCATCCTTCTTGGTACGGTCTCTGTTGTTTTCCAGTTCATTCACCCTGGATTCGTCATACAGGGAAGAAAGGGAGCCCTTGGAAAGCATAGCATCAATCCGTTCCTGGTTGATGGCATAGCTCCTCTGCAAGGGCTGCATCACTGTGTACTCACGGTAAATGAACTCCGTGTTCCTGTGGATCTGGGACAGCTCATTTTCCTTGAAGTCGGCATAGAGATGAACTATTTTATCTCTGTCCTCTGCAGTGAACTCACGGCGTTTATTACCCACCGCCTTGCGGAGCGGGTGGAAAATGTTGGAAGCGTCAATGAACTGGATCTTGCCTTTCCTCTCAGGGCGCTTGTTTTTAGAGATAATCCAGGCGTATGTGGCAATGCCGGTATTGTAGAACATATCGGTAGGCATGGCGATAATGGCCTCTATAAGGTCATTTTCAAGCATCCAGCGGCGAATCTGGGACTCCCCTGAAGAAACGCCACCGGTGAAGAGCGGAGAGCCGTTTTCGATGATAGCGGCCCGGCCCACCTGGTCATCCAGTTTATTAATAGCGGACTGCATGAAAAGAAGCTGTGCGTCTCCTGTACCGGGAAGCCCTGCACCCCAGCGTCCTTTAAAGCCTTTCTGGTATTCCTTAAGAACAGCTTGTTCCTGTCCAGTCTTAGCCTTTTTACCACCCCATGGCGTACCAAACGGTGGATTTTCCAGGCAGAATCGCATTTTACGATCCGGGAAACGGTCTTCCTTAAACGTATCGCAGCGAACAAAATTCTCAGCATTCTGTTCTTTAATAAGCATTTCCGCAAGTCCTACCGCATACGATACAGGCATGATTTCCTGGCCATAGAGATGGATGGTTGCTGAAGGATTCAGGGCATGTATATGTTCATAAGCTGTAGTAAGCATACCTCCTGTCCCTGCCGCTTGATCGATGACAGTGATGACCTTGTTATCCCCAAAGATATCATCACATCCTTCGGCAGTAAGGACGGAAACGAGCATACGGATGATATCGCGGCCCGTATAAAACTGCCCGGCGTCTACATTTTGAAAGAATCGCCCTATGAGGTTTTCAAAAATATAGCCCATACGGACAGAATCAAACCGTTCCGGAGAAAGGTCAATCGTAGAAAAATCGTGGACCACACTAAAGAGACATTTTTCATTGTTCATCTTATCGATTTCATCGAAAACATGAAGACCGCCCTTCCCATTCTCAACATCCGTGCCAAAGAGGATTTCCTTGACATTAGGGGAAAATCCCTGGATGTATGATTTGAAATTTTCTGCCAGATGATCAGCATCGTTCAAAAGCTCTGCTAAATCAAACTTCGATTTGTTATAAAACGGGTACCCAGTTTTCTCGTAAAGTTCCTCGTCAGAAACATCTCCGTATTTTTCGATCAAATCAATGACTTTTTTCTTCGTAGGTGCCAGACTGCACTCAAAACGGCGGATAATAGTCATAGGAATAATTACATCACCGTATTTATCCGGCATGTATGCATTGCGAATGTTATTTGCAATGGACCAGATAAAATTGGAATCATCAACAATTTCACTGGAATTTTCCGGCGCGTTTAAATTAATATCCTGTATGCTCATTATGTCCTCCGCTAATGTTTTAAGTGTTTTCTATTATTTAAATTACTCACAATAAATTGGTTCAATCAAGTCAATGCTTTGCTTCGCCAATTTTCACTCTATCTCCATCATCCCCGCAAACCATCGGTACGTCTCGTCCATTTTCCATTCCTTTTCTCCCTGCATATACAGTTATTATAACATAGACAGTGTGCAAATTTTGGGACTGCAATAAAAAAAGAACCGTGGCAGAGAGCTTCCTACCACGGTTTTCTTCATTTCCGCACCAAAGCCGCCAGCAGCACTGTCCCTATCCCGTAAGCCAGGTTCCGCTGGGCCTTCAGCCGTTTCTGTGTTCTATTGTTTTCTTTCTCGTACGCGACTAAGGATTCGTTGGCAATCCGCAAGGATTCTTCCTGCCTGATCGAGGTCCTCTCCAGATCTTTCAATTGACTCCCGAGCCGATTGTACTGTTCCCTGGCTTTCTGTAATTCGGTCTGTGCTGCGGTTAATTGCGTCTCCAATTCCTCCATGCGTTTCTTCTGCTGACTGGATTCCTTCTGTAATCTGTTGTTGATGGTCTGCAGCTCGCTTATATTCGCTTCCAACCGGGTCAGTTCCTCTTCCGTTATGGAATACGTAGAGGCCCAGGAGACCTGCGGAAAGGACAACAACAAGCACAGAAATAAGCACCAGGCGCTTTTTCTCAATGATCCCCACCCTCTTTCTTCAGATGACCAGGGTAAAGAGAAGCACCCCGGTCAGGATGCCCAACAGATAGCCCAGAAGAAATTCATCGCTGATCCGCCACATGTCCATGGTCTCTCATCCTTTCTGGGCCACATAATCCGTCACCCCGCGGGCAATGGCACGGGCAAATTCGTCCTTCCGGTTCATCAGGAACTGTACATCTTCCTCATTGGTGATGAACGCCGTTTCCACCAGGACCGCCGGCATATCCGTCTCCCGGAGCACCGCCAGCCCCGGCCGTTCCTTTACGCCCCGGTCCACGGTGCTCAGGCTCTGGACAATCTGGTTCTGGATGCATTCTGCCAGGGCGCAGGCTCCTTCACTGTCCCTGCTGTACACCAGAGTTTCCGTCCCCTGGGCTTCTTCTGCAGCTGCCGCATTGCAGTGGATGGACAGGAACAGGTCCGCCTGCCACCCGTTGGCACTGGCACAAATGTTGGTATAGTTGGGAGACTCCCCGCAGAGATTGTCGGACTGGACCAGCAGGCAGTCATAGCCCACCCGGTTCAGGTACTGCTGTACCCCTGCCCCGATTTCCTTTACGATACCGGCTTCCGTGACGCCGTATTTGTCATTGACAGCCCCGCTGTCCACACCGGGCATATGTCCTGGATTGATAAAAATCTTCATTTCTTCTCCTCCTTTTCAAAGTGGTCCGGGATGCCGTTCCCGTCAAGATCCACAAAGCAGCCTGCAATGAAGGTGACAAACCCCACCATGGCAGGCCCGACCAGTTCGCGCACCATGGCCAGAAGGTCCGGCAGCTGGATTTTCCCCGTCACCGCCAGATACAGCCAGAAGCCATAGTAGGAAAGCACAAAAAGAAAGACCGTCACAAGATACCCTATGACGATCCATTTGATGGGCTGCTGGAATTGGTTCAGGCGTGCTTTCACCGCATCCAGGCCTTTAGTCAGTATCCCTTTTACTTTTTCAAACATGGCGGATTCCCCAGATTACTGTGATCGTGGATGCGGTCCACTTCTCCCTTCAGGTCCTTGTACCGGTGCCACAGGTTGTCGATATTGGTCTCGATGCCTGCCTGGGCCACCCGCATTTCGTTGATGAGCCCCGTCAAATCTTCCAGAGCTTTGGTGTTGTTGTCGATGCTTTTGTGGAGCGCCTGGTTCTCGATTTTTTGTGGCCGCAGGATCAGCCAGCACCCGAAGACTGCCAGGGCACTGATTACCGCGTTCACAAAAGTGTAGCTAATGAAGTTCATGGTCTTCCCTCCTTTCTGTTATCGTCGATCTCCCGAAACATGGAGAGCCCGGCCTTTGTACCGTCCCTTTTCGGTGCCGCAGTACACGTCTTCCGTAGGACTGCAGGCAAAGGAGAACCAGTTCTCCCCTTGGATCAGCTCCTGGGTCTGGCCGGCGTGGCTCACATAAACCGGCTCCTTCCAGAAGGCAGATCGTTCAAACACCAGGCTTCCCTCGATCCGACCGTAATGGATCCGGGCCTTCACATGATGCACACTCCAGCTAAAGGCCCGGTCCAGTTTGTGGAGGTCGGCCATGGCTACATGAGGAAAACGGGAGAAGTCATGAGTGCGGCTTCGGAGTTCCGGCTGGCCCTTGGGCAGGAACACCTTCATAAAGGTATCCTTCCCGGACTTGTCAATCTGCACAAAGGAGCACAGACTCAGAGTCCGCAGCAGCTCCTGGGGCCCCAGATCCATCACCTGGAGAATCTCCCGGAAGTTGAACAGGGGATACACGGACCCTGTGATGGGGTTCTTCAGGATCACCGTGGAGGACCCGCTCCGAAGGGCATCCAGGTTGATGGCCACTCGTTTGTTGCTGCAGGAGAAGCTCAGTCGCCTTTCTTCCAGATCCAGGGAAATGGTATCCGTTGTCTGCACCGCCTCCGGGAAGATAAAGAGATGGTTCATAGCCGGTTCACTTCCTTCTGGAACCAGGTGTAGAGGGCCTTGTAGAACCGGCACTCCTGAGCATGCTCCTGGCTGACGATACAGGCCCCGCCGCACATGCCGTAAACAGAGCACTGGCGGCATTCGGGACTCAAGGCATCCAGGAGATCCTGCTGTTCCTTCAACCAGTTATCGGAAAGCCCCTGGCGGCGGATATAAAGACACGGATACTGCCGTCCTTTGGCATCCACCTTCCGGATGGTCCGGTTGCTGCAGTAGGTTTCTCCGTAAATGTACTGAACCTCCCTGCGCCGTTCCAGGGTTTGGTAAAGTCCTTCATACCGCTTGTCCCGGATGCCGAACCTCCGGAACCGGGACAGATACAACCCCACATACTTCTTGTACTGTTCCAGGATGGAATCATAGTCCTCCCGGGTCAGAGCATACTTCCGGTTGGTCTCGTTGGTTACATGCATGAGATGCGGGAAGAAGGACAGGTTCCGTCCGATGACTTTCTCCTTCTCCCGGAACTTTGCCATAATGGCTCCCAGGTCCGTATTCCCATGGTACAGGGTGGTGGAAACCGCCAGGTCCGGGTAATCCAATAGATCGGTGAAAGGATCATACCCCCGCAGGTCCCTTTCTGCCCCATCATAGCTGATGCAGATTTGGAAGTAATGCTCCCGGAAATAATCCAGGTGCTTTTCGATGCCGATGCCGTTGGTGCTGACCGCAAACTTCGCTTGGGGCACTGCTTCCACCACTTTCCGGATTTCCTTCATGTAAAGCAGAGGTTCCCCTCCCATGAACTTGATGGCTCCAGGAGGATTGCGCTTCAGTTCTTCCAGAAAGCTCTCAGCGATTTCTCCTTCCCCGTCCGAAGCCTCCCGGTGACAGTAGGCACAATGCAGGTTGCACTGGCTCCCTAGGTAAAGGGTGATTTGATAATGATTCAACAAATCCATACCATTTTTCTGCATATCAATCCTGCTTTCCCACAAATACCAGATAGTCATTCCACACTTCGTACCACTTCCGGCCCAGCTTGATCTTCACCGGACCTTCGTACCCAAAGGGATACAGCCGGAAACTGCCCGTTCCGTTCACGAGCCGTACCCGTCTGTTGTTCACAAGGCCCGCAGAAGATTCCACAAAGACTTCTTCGTCATCCATGTCACGGATAAGTTTTTCCTTCGTGGAAAAGTCCCCCTTGTACTTTTGGATAGTAAAGTCGATGTAGTCCTTTTCCCCTTCCGGGACGAAGGGTTCTTCCGGATCCCCGTCGATGAGGTACCCTTTCCGGTTGGCCATCAGCTCCCGTCCGTTGGCAGAAAGACTGTAGCTGTCCCACAAGGTCATCCGGGGATGGTCCCCCAGGATCAGGTCGCTGGTGTTAAAGGGCAACAGTTCGTATTCCTGATCCGTGTCAATGGTCAGGTTCTCCTTCTGCCCGTTGAACATCCGCACCACAATATCCCGCTGGCCTTCCGCCATGATGCCCGTATCGATATCGAGGATGGTGGTATTTCCATAAAGCTGGGTCAGGACGGCAAAGTCCAGCTTGATGGATACCCCCAGACGGTTCAGATCCAGGAACCGGTAGTCCGAAGCCATGGGACGGCGGAACAGTTTCACGGTCCCGTTCCCTTCCGTCATAACGTAGGAATTATAAGGATGCAGGGTCTCGATGACGTCCGCCCCCTTCCGGCTCTCGCTGTTGCTGCTGCATTCCGCCTTGCAGTAATCGCCCCGGAGAGTCAGGTGGATCAGGTAGTCAGCATTGGATTCCTCGTTGTAATAAATCTTCAGCATACCCCTTCCTCCTTGTCGGCCACATTGTACCCATTCACGAGAACGTCCTTGCCGCCCTCGATGGAAAGGCGATACCCGGTGACTTCTTCTTTCCGGATTTTCATCACATCCTCCTGCATCTTACGCCCTTCAAAGAGCATCTGAATTCGGCCGTTCATGGCTTTGCGTACCCCTTTGATGGAAATGGCGCTCCTCAAACCAGTCAGGGTAAAGAGGATACTGTTCCCGGCCAGGATCAGGTCTGGATTTCGTTCAAAGTGAAGGGTCTGATGGAGCTGGACCCGTTCCACCTTCAGCAACTTTCGGGCCCGATGCCCCCGGTCCACCACCAGCATCCCAGGTTTCAGATTTTCTACTGGCACCGGTCCTTCCGCGGTACTGACGTTTCCTTTGGCAATAATCATGAATCGTTCCTCCTTTAGCTGTCATCCGAGCAATTGCAGTTGCAGTCGCAATTGCAGTTCTGGGTCATGTAATACTGGCATTTCTGGCACCCCTGGCAGGTTTGGCACCCTTGACAGGTCTGGCATTTTTGGCATCCCTGGCATGTCTGGCAAGACTGGCACCCCTGACAAGTCTGGCAGCAGTTGGCCTGGCAACAGTTTCCCGAAAAGGCCTCCTCTAGTTTGTTCACCGCTGTTTCCAGGGCTGCCACGTTGATTTTCTTCACCTTGTCATAGTTCATCGAGGAAAGGTCGATGGAAATCTTCGTCTTTGTGGCAAGGGTTTCCAGTCCCGACTGGATGTCCGTCAGGTCCTTCTTCCATACAATCTCGTTCTGACTTGCCATTATGGCCCTCCTCCCGAATCATCCGAACAGTTACAGTTGCCACCACTGCAGTTGCAGTCACATTGTCCTCTCGTCTGGCAGGTGCAGTTTCTCGAGCTGCACTGGCTGATGCTCTGACAGGTCTGGCAGGAACTGGACTGGCATTTTGTGCTCTGGCACCCTTGGCAGGTCTGACACCCCTGGCAAGTCTGGCAATACACGCAGTTCCCACAGTTGTCCACGTTGACCGCGTAGGCAGTGAGCTGTTCCAGGGCCATCTGCAGTTCCGTCACATGAATGGCCTTTACTTTGAGCTCGCTGGTATCCCCAAGAGCAGCCGTATCTGTAAAAGCAGTTTTATTGATGGTTCCGTTCTTGGCCATGGTTCTTCTCCAATAGCTTCTGCCCGTACTGCTGGATGGCCATAAGGACCGGAGTAAAGACGGCCCGCTTTAGCCGGCAGTAGGATTCCTTCCGGGCCTTATCCCCTACCAGCTTGCATCCTCCCTGGCAGAAGGCAAGGGCTGTACAGGATAGGCACTCCTTCCGATGTTCATGGGTATGGTCCCCAGCAAGGATCCGCTGCAAGTAACTGAAGTACCCGTCATGGATGGTGCCGGCCTTCCGGGAGGTGTTGTGGCAGGGATACAGATTGCCCTGGAGATCCAGGTTCAGTACCGTGAGGCCGTTCCCGCAGGCCGCCGTGTACCGGTCCCACTTGCCTTTTCCCGTCAGGTAGAAATCCTTCAGGGATCCAAAAAGCTGACGGATGTAGGCTTCTTCCGTGTACCGATCCGGGGGGACCCGTTTCCCAAAGCCGTCCAGGAACTGGAGGGCCATGGCCGTCATCTCCCGCTTCACCCGGCTGTAGTCTATGTCCAGGAGGCTTTTCCTCGGAAGGCCCGTGTCCATAATTTCGTCCAGGTTCACGGCAATCTGGTACCCATGGATGGCACTGTACTCCTCCGAAATCTTCTGGAATGCCTGAAGCACTTCCCGGGGATAGGCTTTGGCGGAAAGGACGGCAGAAAGACAGAGATGTCCCAGGGCCAGGATCCGTTCCCGAGTTTCCGGCACGGAAAACACATCGTATCCCCGGGTTTCCCTCACGTGAGGCCCGTCCCAGGACACACAGACCGTAAAATTCCGGGCATTAAAAAAACGGACCATTTCATCCGTGAGGGCCCGGCCATTGGTAATGATCCCAAAGGTCATGTTCAATTTGCGTTTCTTAACAGCAGCCACCACTTCCTGGATGGTGCCAAAGTACAACAGAGGCTCCCCGCCGTAGAACTGCAGGTGGAGGGGCCGGGAGTTTTCTTGAGAAATATCTTCCAGGAAGTCGTAGATTTCTGGGTTGACCTCCCGGGTCAGAGGCTTATGCACCAGAGGATGCTGCAGACAGTAAGCACAGTTCATATTGCAGGAATTCCCCAGCATGAGGAATACCGTGTTAATGTTCCGTTTTAAATATTTCATCTTCCACTCCTTACGATGATCTTCACCAGCCGCACGTTTTCTGCGGTATCGTCCTTCACGATCTGTCCCACCGCCTGGGTAAGACTTTCGCCCGAAAGGGCCATCCGGCCCACTCCCGGCATTTCGGAAGGGATCACCCATCCGCCTTTCTTGGCTTTCCCATACATCCGGACAGGCACACGGCCGGCCAGGGCTACGGGGATATACGTAGGGAGGTTCACTTTCAGGATGTCGTCCCCCGGAGAAAGGGTCCGGCCGCCGATGATGGAAGCGAAATCTTCCGTATGGACTCCCACCACACACAGGCTGCCGGCAGTGGCTTTGATATATTGCTCTTTGCCAGAAGTTTCGTCCAGGGCAATGATGTCTCCCCGCTGAGTATCCCCGCCCCGGGGAAAGAATTCAGCGTAGTCGTTATAGACCGCGTTGTAGACTTTGGTGGCGGTAATCGTACCCGGAAAAGACGTATTCCCAGAGGCATCCAGCAGCACAGCTTCTCTTACAAGGGCTCCGAAATAGTTATCTTTTTGGCTATCACTCGTATTCCATTTATACTGTCTAACATAGATGGGTTCGGCATTGTCATCCCCAGTGGCCAATTCTACCCATCCCGCATTCTCAGCGCCTCCTACCCGGATGCGAAACCGGTCGGAAGTACCACATTTTGCGTAAACCAAATCGGTGGGGGTATCCACAGGAGCTTCGCTTTCCACCTTAGCGGCCTTCGGATACACTGCCGGCTTGTTCTTCACAAAGGCCTTGCTGTTGGTATCCGTCACATTCCAGTCGGCCTGTACCTGGTTACTCAGAGCCCCGCTTTGGGCATCGCTGGCAGCTTGGGCCATTTCCGTTTTTGTGGCATAAGTCTCCTGGATATTGTTTCCTGCCGCATCGGAGGTTGCCTTTACCGCGGTTCCGTTCTTATCGAGTTTGGTGCTTATGAGATTGGTGATCGTAGCAGCAAAGTTGGGATCATTGCCCAGCGCCGCAGCCAATTCATTCAGGGTATCCAAAGTTTCCGGAGTCCCGTTGAGAACGGATTGAATTGCGGCGGTAATGGCAGCTACCACGAAAGCCGTGGTCGCTCCCTGGGTGTTGTTTGTCCCGGTCGGTGCCGTGGGAAAGGTCACTTTTCCGGTAAAGTCAGCACCGGACAGATTGGCCTTCTTGGGAAGGTCGTTGTTGACCAGAGCCGTGTATTTATCCGCGGCCGCTTTCGCACTGGCTGCTGCGTTGGCTGCACTCTTCCCGGCATTGGTGGCCTGGGTAGCAGCCCCTTCCTGGGAAGCCTTGGCTGCCGCTGCACTGCTGGCAGAGGCTTTGGCACTGGTGTCCGCGGCCTTGGCACTGGCAGATGCTTCGGCAGCACTTTTGGAAGATGCTTCTGCCCAGGTCTTGGCGGACTTGGCTCCGGCAATCCCGTCCGGGTTTCCAGTACTTTCTGCCCAGGCCCGTGCGGTTGCTGCCCATGTCTTGCTGGACCGGGCATTTGCAATCCCGTCCGGATTGGTATCACTCTCCGCCCACTGCCGGGCTGTATCTACCCAGACTTTAGAAGATCGGGTTCCTTCCCCGGCGGGAGGGCTGTCGCTTTCCGCCCAGGCTTCCGCCATGTTCTGGCTGTTGAGGGCATTCTCTGCATATTCCCCGGCTTTGTTTTTGTATTCCCGGGCCTGGTCGGCGGCATAGGTATCCGCCACGTCTCCCAGTTCCACTTCCGTGTTATTTTGGACGGTCAGCGTCACTTCCACATTGCCAGCATCAGACATTGTGAGCCACCCCCTTGATGATGAAAGATTTGGTAAAGAAACAGGTGAGGATCCGTTCCGTCTCGCTGTTCATGATCGCCAGGTCGTAGATGTATGCTCCAGGCTCCAGGGAATCCAGAGCTCCCTTGGGCACCACCACATCCACGAAGTTGTTGTTGGGATTATAAAAGGTATCCGTATACACTACTTCGGAAGAGTTCGTGGTCTTCTTGATGGCAAAGACCACTTTGTCCGCATTGGTCAGCTTGTAGTTGCTAAACCGGAACCGGATGGAAAAGGTATCGTATTGGGATACCTGGATATTCTTGTTTTCGTCAATGACCAGCATCTTAGCCTCCTCCCGAATCATCGCTGCAGTCACAGTTACAATTGCAGTTGCACTGGGAATTCTCTTTCCAGTATTCTTCCGTATGAGATCGGTTCACCAGTTCCTGCAGGATGCGCCGGAGCGTGTAGGTTCCTGCCGGGATACCCCGGTGTTTCCGGATATGGTAAGCAGACTTGATGGACAGCGGTCTCGGTGCCGATGTAGGTCCTGTTTCCACATCCCAGGAATTCAGGCTGACTACCCTGGCATCCTTATCCGCTTGGGTGCTGGACGTGACGGAAATCTCCACCTGGTCGATGAGCCGGTCGTCCGTCAGGGTCCCCATCCCGTTATAGGTCACAAGGACGGTCTTCCCCGCATCAGCTGCAGAAAATTTCAACGTCCCGGTATTCCAGCCCTCGATACCATGCTCTGTGGTGAGGTAGTCCGGCCAGTATTGCCCCTGGGCCGGTTCTTCCGATACTTCCGTCAGAAGTTCTCCATTTTGGAACTTTACCTGCAGTGTGGTGGGCGATGTTTTTTGGGGAACTTCCGCCAGCCGGATGGTATAGGGACTGTTAGTAGGGATTACATGAGTTTCGTCAAAAATCTTTTTGATGTCGAAGGTATTTTCAAAGGGATTGAATCGATAATCATGGATGGCCATCAGCTTCCTCCTTTCCATTGCTTCAGGGCCGAAGACTGGGACTGCTCGATATCCTTGGACCGCCGTTCGATCTCCGACAGATACCGGTCCACGGAAAATTGGGGCTCGCCCAGCTCCATTTCGGTCTTGATGCCCTTTTCCCCGGAGAGGGTGTATTTGATCTTCTTGATAGGATAGGTATCCGCATTCCCATCCAGCCTTCGGATTTCCGCCAGCCCGTCAGTAGACATATGTCGGACGTTGAAGGTCCCGTCCGGGTAAGGGTACTCCAGTCGCACCCCGCTGATCTTGGCGGATTTCACAGGAGCCTTGTACTGGCTGATCTGGTTTTCGCCCCACCTTTTGGCATCGGCGGCATCGTAGGCTTCCGGCAGGTTCCAGACGGCCTGGTGGACCCCGTAGCTGTTCTGGCTTTCCTTATCTTCCACAACGCACAGCCACTGCTCGCCCTGGTCGTCCACGCTGCCCCCCTTGATCCGAGCCCAGTTCACCAGTTTGGACACATCCCAGGAAGGGGTGTAGGAAGTAATGTGTTTTCCTACCGTAAGACGGGCCTGTTCGTTCACTGCTGTCTCTCTGCGGCGAAAGTACAGACACCGGTATTCATCCACTCCGTACACGTAATCCACGGCAAAGTCCGCCAGGGTATTCAGGGCCTCTTTCACCGTCACCCCGTCAAAGACCAGTTTGGTGGGACGGTATCCCACGCTCTGGATCTTGCTGTCGTTGTAGACCACCTGCAAGGTCTGCCGTTCCACCTGGCGGGCAATGTCCCGGACGATATCTCCCACGTCCGTATTCTCATAGGTCTTCCAGAGCATCACATTCTCCAGCCGGTTGTAGAAACCATAGCCTTTGTACACGAACTTGGTATCCGTAGTCCCTTCAATAGGCCGGCTGATGATGTACCCGCTGTACCAGGGTTTCCGGTCTCCGTACAGGTGGATGTCGATACGCTGCATATAGTCCAGCTGGGCGTTATCCGGCTGCCGGTAAAAGGTCATCTGGCACTGGCCACAGCCGGTGCTGGTGATTTCAAAGGTCACTTCATTCAGGGCATTGGCCTCGCTGCCCCCTCCGAAAATAGCCGTCCGGGTCCCGTCCTTTTTGTAGGCATAGACCACGAACTGGCCGGGATAGTACTCATGGACCTTGCCCCGGTCGCTGTTTCCTTCACCGGCCCCAGTAGGACCGGCAAAGATCCACCGGCCGAACAGGCCCCGTCCAAAGATGAAATTCGTCATACAAACCACCTGTTGGTATAGGTAATTTCCACCGTGCCCGCTCCTCCTGTGTACAGAAAGAGGTTGGCTCCCGGTTTGGCATGGAGGAAGGTGCCCGTAAAGGCATTGATGCTGTTGTCTTTATCCCGCCAGACTGTCCCTTCCCGGCCATTCACAATGGAGGTCTTGGGAGCCACCAGCAGGGCATCCGTCAGGGTGAACTTCTCTTTGGCTTCCTGGTGCCAGACCGTAAGGTTCGTCATCCGGTCCAGGGGAATGAAGCGGAAAGTGAGAGGCGTATCCACGCTCCCCAGGTTGTGGAGCACCATTTCTGCCTGCACCGTGGCCTGGGGAAAGACGAACACCACCCGGGATTCCTGGGCTTCGTAGCGGAACGGGTCTGCCAAAAGCAGGGATACTGTGATGTTGCTCCGCCTCTGTTTGAAACCGTTCTCAAACTTGTGCTTGATCTTGGACAGGCAGGCCACATGGTAAACCCGGTCTGGCCGACCTGCCATCAAGGAATAGTCCGTCTGACCAAAGAAGGTATAGGCTTCGTTCAGCACTTCGTCATGATCTTCTTCGGTAGCTCCCTCCATGGAAAATTCCACCTGAAGGGTCCGGCCGTCAATCTTCCCATCCCCCACCGCATCACTGCCATGGGCAAAGGCTCGGGACTGGAGCTTGCTCCGAAAAGTATAGCTGCCGCTGTCCGTAAGGCTCCAATGGACCGGCAGCTTGTATTCCACCCCGTCTTTGGTGATGGTAAAATTCTGTTCGTTTTCTTTTCTTTCCGGAAACATGCTCTTTCACCTCCTGGTTCCCACTACCGTTTTTTATCAGTTGTTGGAATCCTGATCAAAGGGAACGAAGTCCCCATGATTAATTTCATACCGGATTACCACGTCACCATCCTGTTTGGTGATGGCCACATCATTTTCCACGTAGGATTCAATCAGGTGCCCATTGACCATCCGGTTCTGGTAGCAGGTGGGGTTCCGATCCGTGATTCCAGTTCCAGGATCCCCCACGATTTCGCGGATGTCAGTAGCAAAAGCCGTTCCCGCAATGCCAGCTACCAGGGCCAGAGTCATTGCCATCATTTTCATGTTCTTCATCGTGCATCTCTCCTTTTTGTGCATAAAGATAGGGCAGCCGGTTTTCCGGCGCCCTTGTAGAAAGCTATTAAATTCAGGTATAAGTAAAATTGTTCCAACGGTTGGCTTTACGCTCCTCTCAGTCCTGCCAGGACAGCATCGGTGAAGCCATCCATCAGATCATCCAGATCTGCGGCGTTGTTGATGTCTCCGTAGTTGTTGAACGTGGTGTTCATTTCCCGGTTGTCCGTAGATTCGCTGGAATTTGTGATGCCTTCGGCAATGCTGTCGAATACCGCCCGATTGAGAGGCAGGGCCACTTCATCACCGGCATCCCCCAGGACACCAATAAGAGGTCTTGTAAAATAGCCGCCTTTGGCATAATGAGGAGTCTTCCCCGCTCCCTGGGCCGCACCGGCAGCCGTATTGGACGCAGCTGCTGCCATGCCGATGCCCACTGCCGCGGACGTACCTCCCGTCAGAAGGCCCGTAGCGATGGGACCTGCAGACGGGTCGATGACCAGTTTCAGCCAGGCCGCAGGAGCCAGAGCCCCGGCCGCTGCCGTTCCCTGAGCCACCGTCTTGGCGGCACTGGCCGCGTTGAGCTTATCTCCGAAGAGAGCCGTCACCAGCATCCCGGAAAGCATCTGGGAAAAGTAGCTGGCGATGGTTTTCAGCATGGCCTTTCCCAGATCCAGGAAGGCATCCTTGGCGTTCTTGGCCCCAGTCAGGATATCCGTAAAGGCTGTCTCCAGACCGCTTAAGGTGGTGGACGCCATGTCCGCGATGAGTTCCAGGGTTCCCATATGGGCATTCATATAGGCTTCCTGGTAGGTATCCATGAGAGACTTTTCCGCATCGATGTTGCTTTGCCGGAGGGCCATTTCTGCTGTGAGAGTCTCCTGCAGCAGAGCCAGGGAGTTCTGGTTATAGGCTTCATCCAGAGCCGCCTGGATGTCTTTCCCCTGGGCAAAGTAGGCATTCCGTTCTTCCATGTAGCTTTTGTAGGCCGCCGCTTTTTCCAGGTTGGCCTGTTTGTCAAAGGCGATCTCGTTGGCACTGGTCTGTTCATAGGCGATGCCCTTTTCCTTCAGGGCATTTAAAAACACAGCCTTCTCTGCACTGGTGAGACCAATGAAGTCCTGGGACAGTTTGGCGTACTTGTCATCGATGGAAGCCACCGCCTTTTCCATGTCGGACTGCATCTTCATGACTTCCTGTTCCTGTTTGGAACCATAGAGGGTAAGTTTGGCAGTAACGGCATCAAAAGACAGGTCCCGGGCTTTGTTCATCAGTTCCCGGTTTTTGGCCTGTTCTTCCGAAAGGGCGTCCAGGCGCTTCTGGGCATATAGCTCTGCCAGACGGGTCTTATCCCGTTCGTAGTTCTCATTGGCGGATTTGGATTTCTCCAGTTCATCCGTTTCTTCCTTGTACCACCGTTCCACCAGGGCACTCTTGGTCTGGAAGGTCCGGAACCATTCTTCTTCGATACTCTTGCTGGTCTGAATAGCGGCATTGGCCAACTGATCTGTTTCTCTGGAGCTTCCTCCCCCTCCGCCACCACCAGAACCACCGCCGCCTCCTCCACCTCCAGAAGGAACTGGGATATCCCCACCTCCCCCTCGAAGATTGCTGAAGTCCGGCAGCTTAAATTCCCGTTTGGCAGGAGTGCTACTGACCCCGCCACCTTCTCCACCGCTTTCGCTACCCATGGAACCCAGAGCATTGTCGGTTTCCAGGATTTTCTGGATCAAGCTGGAGAGCCAGCTAATGGCTTCGCTGACAAAGTTGGCGATAGTGGAAAGGCCGCTGGAAGCCCAGGAAGGAAGAATACTATCCGCCATGTCAGACAGAATGCTTCCTACTTCATCGATACAGGAACCGATGCCTTCCACCAGATAGGTGAAGGCATTGAGAATCCAGGTCACACATTCACTGAGGACACTGATGAAGTTCAGCACCCCGTTCACCACGGCTCCGATGATCTGGAGGGACGCATAGAAGGCGGCTCCCATCACGGCAGCCACCAGGGTGAACACCGGTTCCAGAGCCTGAAGGTTGGCAATAATGGACTGGGCTGCCGCGCTCATCATTGCCTGCACAGAATCCACAGCCCGGGTGACCGTTTCCATCTTGATGCCCATAGTCCCCAGCACATCTTCCACGGTCATCCCGCTTTTCCAGATGGCATAGAGGGCCGTAGCCACCGCTGCCGCAGCCGCGATAAAAGGAGCTGCAGCCGCTACTGCTGCCACAAAAGGCGCGGCCATCAGGGTCACCTTCGTCACAAAAAGCCCAATGGCCGGAATAGCAAGGCCAGTGAGAGTACTCACAATGAGGAGGATTCCCGCCTGGAACTCAGGAGGGATGGCCGTCATAAGGGCTTCCGTAAGACCGGAAGACTGGACCGTGGCCGCAAAGTTCGTCAGCATATCCCCCAGGGACTGGAAAATCCCCGTCAGGTTCAGGGCTTCCGCAAGCTGGAGCCCTACCTGGGCCGCAGACTGTTCCAGCCCATCCATCAGGGTGGACCAGGTACCGCTGATGGTCTGGCTCTGCTGATCCATCATGCCCCCAAAGGACTGCTCCATGCCGCCGACTAAGGCCGTGATGCCCGTTGCCGCGTCAATGGCTCCCTTGGACACCATGCTCATGGCTTCCGGCACGGAAACCCCGATCTGGTCTGCCAGCATTTTCCAGGCCGGGATCCCGGTTTCGGTAAGCTGCATCATTTCACCGGCCTGGACCTTGGATTTGGCGGCCATCTGGCCTAAAGCCAGGGTGATCCGGTTGATGCCTTCCGCCCCAAGCCCAACGCCAGCTGCTGCATCCCCTACCGCTGTTAATGTGGGAATGACCTGCTCGGCAGAAAACCCGAAAGCGATGAACTTCTGAGCCGCCTGAGACACCTGACTGAATTCAAAAGGCGTCTTTGCTGCAAAGTCCTGCATCTTCCCCAGGAAGTCCTGTGCTTTTTCCGCGCTCCCCAGCATATTGGTGAAGGCAGTCTTGGTACTCTGGAGACTGGCCCCTGCTTTCACAGATGCCACTCCCAGGGCAGCCAGGCCGGCCCCGATGCCGCCTAAGACGGCCAGGGATTTCTTCGAAACGTCCAGAGCCTCGCTTCCGAAGGCGGTCTTGATCTGACGTTTGGTTGCATTGAGTTCTTTCCGGAGGTCAGAAGTATCCGCCCCGATCTTTACCAGAAGGTCAGCGATGGTTGCCATTTCCGTCAGCTCCTTTCCGTCTGAATTCCTCGAAGAAGGCATCCCGTTCTGCTACGATTTCACTGCTTGTCTTTTTGGGCAGGAAGGGTTTCATCAGCTTCTCTGTCCGTACCGGTTTCCGGGTGTGGACGCTCATGAGACAGGCCACCCAATAGGCAGTCGCCCATTTCTTCCGTTCTTCTGCCTTTACCCGGCACTCGGCCATCCGGTCCAGTTCCAGGGGAGTTAACGCATAAAACTGGGCAGGCAGAAGATGCAGGAGGCCATAGGCTACTTCTTCCGCCCACCGCAGCCAGTCGTTAAAAGACGGGACTTCTTCCTGTCCCGCCGTCAGTTTTTTGGCTTCGCTTTTCCCTTGCCCTGTTCTTTACCAGGGTCTTCTTCCGGAAAGATAGCATAGTACACTTCTTTCCCCAGAATTCCGGAACCAGCAATAGCCTTCACCACAGGCTGGACGAATTCTTCCATCTCATGCCCCTGGTCAATGAGTTCCTGCATCTTGGTGGCATACCACTGGGGATTCTTGATGCCGTGCTGCCGGAGGCCAATAGAAAGAAGGGCCGTCAGGATTCCCAGGTTCAGTTCCTGGTTCCGGATAATGTCCCCGGCGCTTTTGCCGGTGATGTTTTCCACCTGGATCAGCCGACCGATATCGAAATACAGATACTGGCCGGGACCAAAGACTTCAAAGTCGATTTTCTTCATGGAATGTTACTCCTTCTCTCAGCCGCCAGTTACGGTCGCACCGTCCGCACTCTTCAAATCGCTTAAGGGACCGTCCCCGGAAATGGTCCCGGACAGGGTGGCTACGTCATCATGAGGGGTGGACAGGCTGCATTCCGTCACGGATCCCCAGCCGGTCACATAGCTTTTGTCCGGATACTCGAATTTAATGTGGACCTGCTTTCCTGCAAGGAAAGAGGCTTCCAGGAATTTGGCCCCCTTGTCTCCGGCCAGATACACAGATTCCAGGTCCAGGGACCAGTTCCGCAGACCGGGGATGGTGGATTTCCATCCGCTGGACGTTTTACTGCTGGCGTCGATTTCGTCTGCCTGCCGGGTCAGGTCACCGCTCCGCTGGCCCCCTAAGAGCAGCCAGGTGGGGTTAGTATCGGATTCTCCCGCGTTCAGATAAATAAGGTAATCCTTGCCGGCAGTGGCCGTGTTGGAGGCTTCGCTCCGGCTAGGAAACGTTGTAGTTGCCATATTATTCCTCCTTATGGATGTTCTGGATGAGGACTTCCAGGGTGATCACCCCGCTGTAGCCGGTCTCATCCTCCGGGTAGGTTTCGTAGAAATCCACCCCCTGGGCGTTTACGTAAAACTCCTCTCCCGTTAGATCCAGTTGTTCCGTCCCGAACAGGTTGATCAGCTTCTCCGCCAGGGTGTTGATTTCGTACCGTCCTTTGTAGCTGCTGTAAATGTGGATATGGGCCGAAAGGTGGGTCATGTCATCGGTCTTGGTGGACTTGTCCTGGACCGTCATGGTCCCCAGGGTAATGAACGGCAGCACCGCTTCCTGGGGCACATAGTCATAGACGGCCAGTCCCGTATGGTTCCTGAGAAAGGCCACCAGGGCCTTATGCACTGCGTTATTGGGTAATCTCTTCATGGCTCCTGTACCGCTTTCTTCACATCACGGAGCAGCTGGGGTTCCACATAGTCGTAGGAAGGCTTGAAGAAGGGCTTCCCTGCCTGGGCCGGAATCCGGGACCGTTTCGTAAACACAGGGCCTCTCTTAAAGAACCGGAGGGCCTTTTTCTTCTTGGGCCTTACCGTATGGGCCCTACTGCCGAATTCCACCAAATGGGCATAGGGCACATTGCTGTACACCTGGCCTTCCAGCTTCACCGTGGAAAACCGGGTCTTGATGGATTTCTTCAGTTTTCCCGACCGCACCGGTACCCGCTGCCGGGCTTCCCGGGCTACCGTGTTCGTCCCGTTTTTCAGGACTGCTTCCACCCGAAGTCTTGTCTTCCCATCCCAGGCAGAAATCTGCCGGATGGCTTTACTCAGTTCCCCTTCTGGAACTTTTACCGTAAATACGGCCATGGCTACACCCCCTGTTCATACCGATGGACGATCAACGTGGTACTGTCCCGGTAAGTATTGTCCACGGTCTCGATTTCATAGATTTCCCCCGAAAGCTTGAACCGCCAGCCTCTCCTGATGTCCTTTCGGGGCCGGATTTTGAGACGCAATTGCTCCCGATTCATGGGAGTCCCCTGGGCTTCCTGTTCGGCATAGTTTGTCTGGATCACCTGGGCCCAGATTTTCCCTTCTTCTTCATAGTCCGTATGAAAGCCCCCGTACCCGTCTTCGGAAGGAATAGGCCTAAGAAGGGTAATCCGTTTATCCATCTTCCCGATTTTCACTAGAAGGCTTCCTTCCTTTCCCCAAACAAAAGAGAGCGCAGGGTGAGAAGCAGATTGTGATAATCCGCATCCTCCCTGTGCTCATAGAGATAGGCTACCGAAAAAAGGACGGCCATTTTGAAGGCCGCCGTTTCTTCCGGTTCTTCTTTCCGCAGGGTGTCCAGACAGAGCCGCTCGGAAGAAGCGATGAGACGGGTGATCAGCTCATCTTCTTCACTTCCGTCTACTCTCAGATAGGCTTTGGCTTCCTCAAGCGTTATGAGTCCCGTCACTGCCATGCTCATCGCCTCCCTCTAAAGCGGTCATCAGCCGGCCTGGACCTGCAGGACTTTTACGGTTTCCGGCAGGATCAGGCGGCCATCCACCCGTTCGCTGGCCAGGAATCCGATCTGCCCGTTGGCTGCATAGAGTTCACTAAGCCGCTTGAACTTCCGGCCCTGCCGGTCAGCAATCCAGTAGTAGGAATAGTCTCCCAGAGCAATGGCCTTATTCCCGGCTGCCAGTTCCGGCACAAAGCTGGACGTGCGGTAGGGCAGGCTAAGGATCCGGTCCGGCTGGCCCACCTGGACAGAAGGCTGCCAGATGTAGTTGCCGTTGTTGTCCTTCAGTTTCCGGATGGCCTTGACGGTGGAGTCATTCAGGATCCAGGAAGCATTTCTCCGGTACGGCGTGCGCAGACTGTGGTACAGGTCCATCATGTCGTCGAAGGTGATGGCGGTCTTGGCTGCCGTTACCCCTACTTCTGCTCCCTGGAACACCCCTAGGGGCTTATGTTTCCCATCGCCCACCAGGAAGGCTTCTTCTTCCTTAGTGCCGATCCGTCTGGCAAATTCCTGAGTGATGTAGCTTTCCAGGTCAAAGACGCTGTCATTCATCAGTTCTTCGGAGACCCGGATGGCAGTCCCCAGCTTATGGGCTCCCAAGTTCACCTGGCTGAAGGTGTCATCGCTTTCCGGATAGACACTGCCTTCTTCCATCCAGGCCGCTTCCCCATGGCTGGCTACAACAGGGATCGTGTGGTCCCCGGAAGACGTGCGGATGGTATGGGCCAGGCTGCGGAAGAAGTTCTCTTCCTGGAGGGCTGCCACCAGAGTGTGTTCGTATTCATCCGGAACCAGGTACCCGCCTTCCGGGTCTGAGCCGATGGTCAGGGTATCCTTCACTTCCTGGATGTTACCTTTCCCCCGAAAGGCCTGCCAGAAGGCTTTGGTGTAGGCATCACTGGCCCGACCCGTTTTGGTGTCCGGTCTGGTGTTTCCGGCACCGGGATTGACCTTGAGTGCCGTATCAATAGTCTTATTCATTTCATCATCGATGTTCCGCTGGCGTTCCAGCCGTTCGATTTCTTTTCCCAGGGCCACCACTTTTTCTTCCATCCGGTCATAGACGGCACTGTCTTCTGCAGAGACCATGCCGTCCTTATCCCGGTGGGATTCCAGGAAAGCTTTGGCCATTTCCCAGGTGTTGGCGCGTTCTTCTCTCAGTTTCAGGATCTGATTCATGGAAATTCCTCCTTAATGCACAAGAAGGCCCAGCCGCTTCATGAGTTTGTCCGCGGGGACCTTGTTGGGTACGGGTTCTTTTGTTTTCTTCACAGACAGCTTGGTCAGCAGGGAATTGGTCACTGCCGCCCGGCTGAACAGCATGGCATCCACGTTGATGTCATTTTCCGTTTTCTCTTCGGTGTAGAGAATGGCGTCTGCAAAACCTAGTTCCACCGCCTTCTTAGCGTTGAACCAGGATTCTGCGTCCATCAGCCTGGAAATCTTGTTCCGGGACAGGCCGGTTTTGATTTCGTAGGCGTTGACGATGCTTTCCTTTACTTCAGAGAGCATATCTATGGCCTTCTGCATTTCCTTGCTGTCGCCAATAGCCACCGTGATGGGATTGTGGATCATCATCATGGCCACCGGGGACATTTCCACCTGGCTTCCGGCCATGGCAATGACGCTGGCGGCAGAGGCGGCCAGGCCGTCGATCTTCACGGTCACATGCCCCGGATAGTCCATCAGCATGTTGTAGATCTGGGCTGCTGCAAACACATCGCCCCCGGGGGAATTGATCCAGAGGGTAATATCTCCGCTGCCGGCCATCAATTCATCTTTAAAGAGCTTCGGAGTCACTTCGTCCCCGAACCAGGTTTCATCGGAAATTTCTCCAGAAAGGTACAGTGTGCGAGCTTCTTCTCCTTCGTTTTTCACCCAATTCCAAAATTTACGTTTCATGGGATTCCTCCTTATTGCCAGAGCCTGCAAACAGGCCGGCATCCTTTAGTTTCGTCATATTTCCGTTGATGAGGTACAGGTCCCCGCCTTCTTCTTCCGGGATCCGGTTCATGTTCTCCAGTTCCCGGATATCGTTGGCGGATAGCCACCCGTTCTGGCGGCCTACGGCATAGCCATTCATCCGGCTTTCGTAGTCGCCTCGAAGAAGTCCATCCACATTGAAATGGATTTCATACCGGGTCCGTTCTTCCGGTGTCAAGAGTGCCTGGCTCATGGCCTGCTCCCACCGGGACACCCAGGGCCCAAGGGTATACTTCACAAATTCCAGGGACTGCTGCTCAATGTTGGAAAAGGTGGATTTCTCCAGATCTCCGATCATATGAGGCGGCACCCGGAAGATCCGGGCAATCTCGTCAATTTGGAACTTTCTTGTTTCCAGGAACTGGGCCTGGTCCGGAGAAATCCCAATGGGAGAATACTTCATGTAGAGTAGGCAAGTGCCGCCGTGCATTGTTTCCAATGTCGGTT
>OJRL01000336.1_pt1 | contig 32268 bp, 25 predicted proteins | sample 1599191 | NCBI WGS metagenome assembly OJRL01 (sample SAMN03922537, study PRJEB24848) | human gut metagenome | isolation source: stool sample | host: Homo sapiens | place: Germany | collected 2010-05
TAGTTATAATCATCACGTAGTTGATAATACGGATTACTCATAATTTCTTCAAGCGGATCAATTTTTCTTTTCTTCATACTTTTTCTCCTCTTAAAACTAAAACCCTCCCCGGCAAAACCATTCAGTTTCACCGGGGAGGGTTTATCATACGTTTATCTTCCCATGTTTTGCGCGATTAGTGCATCTTCATGCAACAATCTTACTTTCTGGGATTTTTGATAGCAGCCTGAGCAGCGGCCAGACGTGCGATAGGCACACGGAAGGGAGAGCAGCTGACGTAGTCCAGACCAACCTTGTGGCAGAACTCGACGCTGGAGGGATCGCCGCCGTGCTCGCCGCAGATGCCCAGACCCAGGTCGGGACGGGTCTCACGGCCATCATGTGCAGCCATCTTGACCAGCTTGCCGACGCCGACCTGATCCAGATGCTGGAACGGATCGCTCTCGTAGATCTTGTTCTCGTAGTAAGCGCCCAGGAACTTGGCAGCATCGTCACGGCTGAAGCCGAAGGTCATCTGGGTCAGGTCGTTGGTGCCGAAGCTGAAGAACTCAGCCTCCTTGGCGATCTCGCCGGCAGTCAGAGCTGCACGGGGGATCTCGATCATGGTACCGACCAGATACTTCATGTCAACGCCGGAAGCCTTGATGAGCTCGTCTGCGACCTTGACGACAACGTCCTTGACGAACTTCAGCTCCTTGACCTCGCCGACCAGCGGGATCATGATGTGCGGAGTGATGATATAACCGGTCTCAGCAGAGACGTTCAGAGCTGCCTTGATAACAGCGCGGGTCTGCATTGCTGCGATCTCGGGGTAGGTGACAGCCAGACGGCAGCCACGATGGCCCATCATGGGGTTGAACTCGTGCAGAGAAGCGACGACGTTCTTCAGGTCATCGAAGGTCATGCCCATGTCGGCAGCCAGCTCCCTGATGTCCTCGTCCTTGCTGGGCAGGAACTCGTGGAGAGGCGGGTCCAGATAACGGATGGTCATCGGGCGCTCACCCATGATGCGGTACATCGCCTCGAAGTCACCCTGCTGGAACGGCTCGACCTTGGCCAGAGCAGCCTCGCGCTCTTCCACGGTACGTGCGCAGATCATCTCACGGACAGCCTTGATGCGGTCCTCCGCGAAGAACATATGCTCGGTACGGCAGAGGCCGATGCCCTCAGCACCCAGGTCAACTGCCTGCTGTGCGTCGCGCGGGTTATCGGCGTTGGTCATGACCAGCAGCTGACGAGCGGCGTCTGCCCAGCCCATGAAGCGGTTGAAGTTCTTGTTGCCGGTGGCGGCGACGGTAGCGACCTGCTCGCCGTAGATGTTGCCAGTGGAGCCGTCGATGGAGATCCAGTCGCCCTCGACGAACTTGTGGCCGTTGAGCTCGAAGGTCTTAGCCTCTTCGTCGATCTTCACGTCGTTGTCGTTGCCGCAGCCGGAGACACAGCAGGTACCCATACCACGAGCAACAACGGCTGCGTGGCTGGTCATGCCGCCGCGGACGGTCAGGATGCCCTGAGACACCTGCATGCCGACGATATCCTCGGGAGAGGTCTCCAGACGGACCAGAACGACCTTCTTCATCTTGCCGGACTTGACCATCTCCTCAGCCTCTTCGGCGGTGAAGACGATCTGGCCGCAGGCAGAACCGGGAGAAGCTGCCAGGCCCTTGCCGACGACCTCAGCAGCCTTCAGGGCAGCTGCGTCGAACTGGGGATGCAGCAGGGTGTCCAGCTGCTTGGGCTCCACGCGCAGGACAGCCTCCTGCTCGGTGATCATGCCCTCGTCCACCAGGTCACATGCGATCTGCAGAGCAGCCTGAGCGGTACGCTTGCCGTTACGGGTCTGCAGCATATACAGGTGGCCGTCCTCAATGGTGAACTCCATATCCTGCATATCGCGGAAGTAGTTCTCCAGACGGGTAGCGATCTCAACGAACTGGTCGTAGACCTCAGGCATCTGCTCGTGCAGGTGGCTGATGGGAGACGGGGTGCGGACACCAGCAACGACGTCCTCGCCCTGTGCATTGATGAGGTACTCGCCCATCAGCTTCTTAGCGCCGGTGGCGGGGTCACGGGTGAATGCAACGCCGGTGCCGGAGCGGTCGCCGGAGTTACCGAAAGCCATCTGCTGGACGTTGACAGCGGTACCCCACTCGTAGGGGATCTCGTTCATCTTACGATAGACGTTTGCACGGGGGTTGTCCCAGCTGCGGAAGACGGCCTTGACAGCCTCGATGAGCTGGTCCTTGGGGTCCTGGGGGAAGGGCTTGCCCTCGTTGTCCTCATAGATCTTCTTGAAGGTGCCGACCAGTTCCTTCAGGTCGTCAGCAGTCAGGTCAACGTCGTTCTTGACGCCCTTGGCTTCCTTCAGCTTGTCGATCTCGACCTCGAACAGGCTCTTCGGGACCATCATGACGACGTCGGCGAACATCTGCACGAAGCGGCGGTAGCAGTCGTATGCGAAGCGGGGGTTGTTGGTCTTCTTGGCCAGACCCTCGACAGCCTCGTCGTTCAGGCCGAGGTTCAGGATGGTATCCATCATGCCGGGCATGGACTGACGTGCGCCGGAACGGACGGAGACCAGCAGCGGGTTCTCGTTGTCGCCGAAGGTCTTGCCGGTGATCTTCTCGAGGCCCTTGACGTGCTCGAAGATGTCAGCGGTGATCTCGTCGTTGATCTGGCGGCCGTCTGCGTAGTACTGGGTGCAGGCCTCGGTGGTGATGGTGAAGCCCTGCGGCACCGGCATACCGGCTGCGGTCATCTCAGCCAGACCAGCGCCCTTGCCGCCCAGAATGTTCTTCATGGTGACCTTGTCGCCGCCAAAGGCATCGTTGCCTTCGCTGAAGTAGTACAGATACTTTTTGCTCATGCGTGTTTACCTCCCAAATGGTAGCCGCTGGCGCGAAGCACGGCGGTCTTATCGTTGCTCTGCTTGTCATACGATAAACATTTCTCTGTGAATGCTAAACTATTATACCAAAATTTCACGTCTATTCCATCGGGCAAATCACCGAATTTGTTTGATATTTTTTGTGCAAACCCTTGCATTTTACTCACTTTTTGGGTAATATAAAATGGGAAAGATTTGAAGAGGATTTTCGAGTTCTGATGCTGTTTTTGGACGGTTGGATACAACTTTCCATCCATTAAACTCGGTGCCGTTCTTGTTTGTCTTCCATCTTTCCGAATTTCTTCTATCTTGGATACAACATCTCCTCTTCCGCAGGGGTCTGCACAGCTTCTGCGAGAGGCGGTTTTGGAGGAGGTTTTTCTCTATGCAGAACATCGATGCATCCGCACTGGCTGCCGCAAAGGCAAAGCTCGACGCTGCCGAGGCCCAGCGCGAAGAGGCGCTGCTGCGCCACATCGCAAACGGCGTGGACATCCGCAGCCGCAATGTGGAGATCGGCTCCGAAGTGGTCATTGCCCCGGGAGCCGTCATCCTCGCAGGCACCATCCTGCGCGGCAAGACCACCATCGGCGCAGGCTGCGTCATCGGCCCCAATACCCTCATCGAGGACAGCACCGTGGACGAAGGCACCACCGTCAACGCCAGCCAGGTCTACAGCAGCCACCTCGGCCCCCACAACAATATCGGACCCTTCACCCATGTGCGCATCAACACCGTCACCGGCTGCGGTGTGCATCTGGGCGCTTATGTCGAGACGAAGAACTCCAACTTCGCCCGGGGCAATACCGTCAGCCACCTGACCTACATCGGCGACAGCGATGTGGGCAAGTACTGCAATTTCGGCTGCGGCACTGTCACCTGCAACTACGACGGCAAGGACAAGTTCCGCACTCAGATCGGCGACTACTGCTTCATCGGCTGCAACACCAACCTTGTCGCCCCCGTCACCATCGGCGACGGGGCCTACACCGCCGCCGGCAGCACCATCACCAAGGACGTCCCCCCGCAGGCTCTTGGCATCGCCCGGGAGCGTCAGACCAACCTCGACGGCTGGGCCGAGCCGAAAATGGAGGCGTACATTATAAAGAAGCAGAAACTGGAACAGGAGCAGGGCTGACCCCCGCTCCCCACGCCGCCGTGCCGCCCGCACGGCGGCTTTTTTGCTTTTTGTGTATCTTTTTGCGCGCGCGTATGTTATAATAACATATTGTTCGAAAACAGATCCAACGTAAAAAGGCAGAATATATCATATGAACACCAATGACATCTGGCTCATTGCCGGCCTCGGCAATCCGGAGCCGAAATACGACGGCACCCGTCACAACACAGGCTTTGCCGCGCTGGACTATCTGGCCGGCAAGTGGGGCATCTCCGTCTCCAAGACCAAGTTTCAGGGCCTGTGGGGGCAGGGCGAGGTGGACGGCCACAAGGTCGTGCTCCTGAAGCCCCTGACTTATATGAACCTCTCGGGCGACTCCATCGGCCCGCTGGCGGGCTTCTTCAAGATCCCTGCCGACCACGTCATCGTCCTGTGCGACGACATCACCCAGGACCCCGGCAAGCTGCGCATCCGGCCCTCCGGCTCTGCGGGCGGCCACAACGGCCTCAAGAGCATCATCGCCCGCCTCGGCGGCGAGAACTTCCCCCGCATCCGCATCGGCGTGGGCGCAAAGCCCCGCCCGGACTACGATTTGGCCGACTGGGTGCTGGGCAGGTTCCCGCCCGACGACGCCAAGGCCCTCGCCGACCGCTGCCCCGACATCGCAGCCGCCGCAAAGCTCATCATGGACGGCAAGCTGGGTCTGGCGCAGAGCAAGTATAACGGGTAAGGCTCCCCCTTTGGGGGAGCTGGCGCGAAGCGCCTGAGAGGGCAAGGCCGCTGACAAAAAGCACAGACACAGCGATAACATCCCTCTGACAAAGAGTCTGCTTATCGCTGTATGGCAGCTCTTTCGCCCCGAGCTTGCCCTCTCCGTCACCTGCGGTGACACCTCTCCCAAAGGGAGAGGCTATTACGTCCATCTTCACTAGAAAGGAGGTCCACCATGTACGAAGCGCTCCTGAAAAACACCCCCGAATACCAGAAGACAGCGGCCAGCCTCGCCTCCCCCGGCCCGGCGGCGCTGTTCGGTCTGCCTCCGGCAGGCCGGGCATTGCTCTACGCCGCGCTCCAGAAGGACACGGGCCGCATCCTCTGCGTCGTCACGCCCGGCGAGGCCGAGGCCACCCATTTTGCCGACGACCTCAAGACGCTGGGGCTCTCGGCGGCGGTGTTCCCGCCCCGGGACTTCATGCTCCGTCCCGTCGAGGGCGCGGGCCGCGAGTACGAGTACCGGCGTCTGTCGGTGCTGGGCGCGCTGGCGGGCGGACGGCTGAACGCCGTCTGCGTCCCCGCCGAGGCCCTGCTCCAATACACTGTGCCGCAGGACGAATTCCAAAAGAACACCCTCACCCTCAAGCCCGGCATGGTCTACAACCGCGAAGCGCTGGTGGAGCGGCTCTTCGCCGCCGGATACGTGCGGCGAAGTCAGGTGGACGGCCCGGGACAGTTCAGCGTCCGGGGCGACATCGTGGACATCTACGCCCCCGATATGCGCCAGCCCGCCCGTGTGGAGTACTGGGACGACGAGATAGACTCTCTCGCCTCCTTCGACCTGCTCACCCAGCGGCGGGACGGTGCGCTGGAAAAGATCTATCTTTCCCCCGCCCGTGAGGTGCTGTTCGGCAGCACCGCCGACACGGCAGAGGCCCTCCGCGCCGCCCAGAAGAAAGCCCGCGGCAAGCGCCGCACCGCCCTCGAAAAGGCCATGGAGTCCGACCTTGCCCAGCTGGACAGCGGCGTCATGCCCGAGGCCATGGACAAATACTACGGTCTGCGGTACGAGACGCCCGCCACCCTGCTGGACCACCTGAGCAGCCCCATCTTCATCCTCGACGAGGTGGGCGGCATCCGGGACGCCCAGAAGGCCACCGAGTTCCGCCGCAGCGAAGAGCTGACCGGCCTGCTCGAGGAGGGCGTCATCTGCCCCGGTCTCGATGTGCTCTACCAGACGATGGACGACCTCGTCATTGCGGCGCAGGACCAGAGTACCCTGCTCTGCGAGAACTTCCTGCGGGGCATGAACGAGTTCAAACTGAAAGACCTCATCAACGCCGAGGCCTTCGCGGCCCCCAACTGGGGCGGCGACCTCGCTTCCCTGCGGGAAGACCTCGACCCGCTGGTCCAGCAGGGGTACGCCGTGGCCCTTTTCGCCGGCACGCCCAAGGGTGCTGCGGCCCTCACCCGCGATTTGGCTGACAAGGGCTATGCCGTCAGCATGAGCCGGGACGTCCGGCCCGCGAAAGGTCTGGTTCAGGTACTGCCCGGCCACCTCACGGCGGGCTGCACCTTCCCGTTCGCCCGCGTGGCGGTCATCTCGTCCCGGCGTCACGGTCTGGACGACGAGGCCGCCGAGAACAAAAAGCGCAAGAAGAACAAAAACGCCCTGTCCAGCCTCTCGGACATCAAGCCCGGCGACTATGTGGTTCACCAGAGCCACGGCATCGGCATGTATGCGGGCATCCAGCGTCTCGAGGTGCAGGGCGCGATAAAAGATTACCTGAAGATCCAGTATTCCGGCTCCGACGTGCTGTATGTGCCGGTCACCCAGCTCGATCTGCTGAGCCGCTACACCGCCCCCGGCGACGAGGAAAAGGTGAAGCTTGCAAAGCTGGGGGGCACCGAGTGGCAGCGCACCCGCGCCAAGGTCAAAAAGGCCACCGAAGAGATGGCCCAGGAGCTCATCGAGCTCTACGCCCGCCGCCGTCAGGCCACAGGCTACGCCTTCCCCGCCGACGGCGAGTGGCAGAGCGATTTCGAGTCCCGCTTCGAGTACGACGAGACGGACGACCAGCTCACCGCCACCGCCGAGATCAAGAAGGACATGGAAAAGGGCTGGCCCATGGACCGCCTGCTCTGCGGCGACGTGGGCGTCGGCAAAACAGAGGTCGCCTTCCGTGCAGCCTTCAAGTGCGTCATGGGCGGCAAGCAGTGCGCCATTCTGGCCCCCACCACCCTGCTGGCGTGGCAGCACTACAACAGCATCATCTCCCGCATGGAGGCGTTTCCGGTGAAAGTCGGGCTGCTCTCCCGCTTCCGTACCGCCAAACAGCAGAAAGAGACCCTGCGGGGCCTGCAGGCCGGCAGCGTGGACATCGTCATCGGCACCCACCGCCTCCTCTCCAAGGATGTCCGGTTCCACGACCTGGGCCTTGTCATCATCGACGAGGAGCAGCGTTTCGGCGTCAAGCACAAGGAGAAGCTGAAAGAGAACTTCATCGGCGTGGACATGCTGACCCTCTCGGCCACCCCCATCCCCCGCACCCTGAACATGGCCATGAGCGGCATCCGCGACCTCTCCACCATCGAGCAGCCGCCCATCGAGCGCCAGCCGGTGGAGACGTTCGTGCTCGAGTACAATGACGTCATCCTTGCCGAAGCCATGAAGAAGGAACTGGCCCGGGGCGGTCAGGTCTACTACCTGCACAACCGGGTGGACAACATCGAGTCCTGTGCCGCCCATGTCAGCCAGATGGTCCCCGGGGCGCGGGTGGGCATCGCCCACGGCAAGATGACCGAGGAAGAGCTGAACCCCGTCTGGCAGCATCTGCTGAACGGCGAGATCGACATCCTCGTCTGCACCACCCTCATCGAGACGGGCATTGACGTGCGCAACTGCAACACCCTCATCATCGAGGACGCCGACCGGATGGGTCTGGCCCAGCTGTACCAGATCCGGGGCCGCGTGGGCCGCTCGGGCCGGAAAGCCTACGCCTACTTCACCTTCCGGCGGGACAAGACCCTCACCGACATCGCCCAGAAGCGGCTTTCCGCCATCCGGGAGTTCACGGCCTTCGGCTCCGGCTTCCGCATCGCCATGCGCGACTTACAAATTCGCGGCGCGGGCAGTCTGCTGGGCCACAGCCAGCACGGCCACATGGAGGCCGTGGGCTATGACCTCTATGTCAAGATGCTGGGTCAGGCCATCGCCCGGGCCAAGGGCGAGCCCATCCAGCGGGACAAGAGCGAATGCCTCGTGGACCTGCGGGTGGACGCTTTCATCCCGGAGAAGTATATCGCCGACGGCCCGGGCCGCATCGAGGCCTACAAGCGCATTGCCGCCATCCAGACCTCCGAGGATGCCGCCGACGTGCTGGATGAACTCATCGACCGCTACGGCGACCCGCCGCCCTCCGTCAGCGACCTCGTGAACGTCTCGCTGGTGCGGGTCCAGGCTGCCGCCGTGGGCGTCTACGAAGTCACCCAGAAAAAGGACACCCTGCTGTTACAGGTGGAGACGCTGGACGTGGCCATGATACGCGGCCTGCTCATCGCTTTCAATGGCCGGGTGACGGCAGGAGCCGGCACCAAGCCCTACCTCTCGGTAACTCTCCAACCCGACGAAAAGCCGCTGGAACTGCTGCAAAGCATCCTCAAGGCGATGGCCGACATCCTTGCTGCCCCGCCGGAAGAAAACACCGGCAAAAAATAAATTTCACTAGGAGTACACTTATGAAGAAGAAACTCATCGCGCTCGTCTGCGCCCTCGCTCTGGCCGTCGGCCTCGTGGGCTGCAGTCTCTCCACCCCGGATTCCGTAGGCACCATCGGTAACGTGGACATCTCTTCCGGCCTCTATCTGCTGGCCCAGTTCGATGCCTACCAGACGGCCGCCGACCTCGCTTCCGACGACCAGGACGCCGCCAAGGTGTCCAGCTTCCTCAAGGCCACCATCACCGTCGATGACGCCACCGGCGAGACCGCCGTGGTCAGCGACTATGTGGCCCAGAAGACCCTCGAGAACCTCGAGTCCTACGCCGCCATCGAGACCCGTTTCGATGAGCTGGGCGGCGTTCTGACCCTCGACGAGGAGACCCAGGCCGACAGCTACGCCTCCCAGCTGATGGAGCAGAACGGCGACCTCTACAAGGCCAACGGCATCGGCCTCGACACCCTCAAGCGGTTTGAGCGCATCCTCATCAAGAGCAACGACCTGCTCGAGATGTGCTACGGCACCGACGGCGAGACCCCCGTCTCCGACGCAGAGCTGACCAGCCACCTCGAGGACGAGATGGTCTACATCCGCTATGTGGTCGTGCCGCTCTACAACACCAGCACCTTCGCTTTTGCTGATGACGACCAGCGCACCCAGATGATCGAGCTGGCTCAGACCGCCGCCGAGAGCTGCAACGCTGCCATCCCCGATGGGGCCAGCGCCCAGACCTCCGCTTTCAGCGCCGCCGTCGCCGCCGCCCTGCCCGACATCTACGCGGTGCTGGATGGCGAGCCCTCTTCCGACGCGTCTTCCCTCTCCACTGCCCTGCTGGGTTCTGACAACATCGATTCCACCTTCTCCGAGGAAGGCTCCGCCGACGCCGTCCGCGCCCTCAAGCCCGGCGAGGCCGCCGCCGTGCAGTATTCCAGCTATGCGCTGATGATGCTCGTCCGTCTCGACCCGCTGGACGCTGACACGCTGGACAGCCTCCGCGCACAGGCCCTCTCCGACATGAAGAGCGGCGAGCTGCAGGACAGCCTTCAGTCCTATGGCGCCCAGCTGCCCCACGCTCTGGATTCTGCCGCCATGAAGAAGATGCCGGCTTCCAAAATCAAGAACAAACAGTAATTTTCCTTAAAAATAATACAAAAGCTCCGGGGATCTGTTGATTCCCGGAGCTTTTCTGTTCTCATACTGCTTTTCAGATCCCGCTTCGGCCTTCTCAGGCTGTGGCGGGCGGCCCGACATTTTCTAACGCATTCTGATGCAATCCGACGTTTTTGTCCATTCTCTCGAAAACAATGCAGATGCATCATTTTTCTTATATTTCGGCGTTATTTTCGCCTTTTAGAGCATCTCAGAACGGGTGGTTTTTGCGTTTTTAGTTCCCATAATTTTCCAGTCCATGCCTCTTCGACTGGTCTGCACCTCGATTATAGAGGAATCGCTCTCCAATGTCAATAGCCCAGCGCCTATAAAAGCCCAAGGGCGAGGTCCCTTGCGGAACCTCGCCCTCAGACTATGTGAGATAAATCACTACATGCGCGAACATATAATGTTTATCATTACAGGCCGTGTGCCTGTAATACCTGTTTTATAGCAATTCAACTTTTTAATGCAGCAGCGTTGAATTGCATATCGCAAACATGCTGTTATCCTGAACATTTTCATATACAAGGACTTCGTGGTCTGCCTCGATGGGTTCAGTATAGTGCATTTTTACAGGATTGTCAATATATGGTATTATTTTCGACATTTTAGCCAATCAGGAGCCGTGAAAAACAGCAAAATGCTCTGCCTGCACAGGGACAAATGGCCGAGAGCCCGTTCATTCTTTTACTGCCTTTTCAAACTCCGCTTCCAGCGCCTCGTTGACGGCGCGGACGGCGGCGGCACCGGGTTTGATGGCCGTGCGGTCATAGGTGAACAGGCCGTTCACCTCGTCCTCCACGTCGGTCAGCTGGGTGTACACCAGCGCCGACAGGCCCTTTTTCAGCTGCGGGAGCACCGTCTTGCGCTGCAAATCGCAGTAGCGCTCGGTCAGCTCTGCCCGGCTTCTGGCCGTGCCGTAGCCGTAGGTCTTCCGGGGCGGCTCATGGCCGGGCATGGGCCATGCAATGCCGCCGTACTCGCTGAGGGCCACCGTGCGCACCTTCGGGCGGATGCGGAGCGGATAGAAGTAGTTGTGGATGGAATGCACATCTCCCCCGCCCCGGTCGAACCAGCCGCTGGCCTCGTCCACCGGACGGGAGGGGTCGAGGGCGCGGAGGGTCTCGGTGGCTTTCCGCGCATCGAACTGGCCCCACCCCTCGTTGAACGGCACCCAGCACCCGATGCAGGGATGCCGGCGCAGGGCGGCCACCGTGTCGGCCAGCTCCCGGGCGTACTCCTCCCGGCTGTGGGCGCTGCTCCGGCCCAGAAAGCCCCACAGCAGCTTCCCGTCCGGGGCGCGGCGCATCAGGGGCTGTAAGGCGTTGGTCAGGTAGGTGACGTACCACATCGGGTAGGCCCCGCCGCCGTTGACCATGTCCTGCCAGACGATGATGCCCAGCTTATCGCAGTGGTAGTACCAGCGCTCCGGCTCGATTTTGGCGTGCTTGCGCAGCAGGTTGAAGCCCAGCTCCCGCACGGTGTGCAGTTCGTGCGCCACAGCCGCGTCGGAGGGCGGGGTGTAGAGGCCGTCGGGCCAATAGCCCTGGTCCAGCAGGCCGTTGAGCAGGACGGGCCTGCCGTTCAGGAAAAACCGCCGGATGCCCTTTGCATCCTCTTTGCACTCCCACTTGCGGAGGGCGAAATAGCTGTGGACGGTGTCGAAGCCCTCCTCTTCGCCCTGGGTCGTTCCGACGGTCAAATCATAGAGGAAGGGGCTGTCGGGGCTCCACGGGAAGAAATGCTCTTCGGCGATGTTCAGGGTCACTTCGCCGTCCCGGTCGGCCTCGTCGCTGCCCCAGTCCTCGGCGATGGTCACGCCGCCGGCCCGCACCACGGCCCAGAGGTTCACCGCGCCGCCGGGCTTCGCAGTGTGGGCTTTCACCGTCACGGTCCGGGCGTCGTAGTCCGGGGTGACGGTCAGCGTATCAATGTGATTTTCCGGCACCCGCTCCAGCCAGACCGTCTGCCAGATGCCGCTCTGGGCCGGGTAGAACATCCCGCCGGGCCTGAGGGTCTGCTTGCCCCTCGCCTGCGTTCCGGTGCCGGTGGGGTCCTGCACGGCCACCCAGAGGGTGTTGCGGCCCTGCGGGCGGAGCAGGTCGGTGATGTCCAGCGTGAAGGGCCAGTAGCCGCCCCGGTGTCCCCCGGCCAGACGGCCATTGATCTCCACCGCGCAGGCGTAGTCCACAGCCCCGAAGTGGAGCAGGACGCGCCCGCCCTCCCCCGCCGGGGGCGTGAAGGTGCGGTGGTAGTGGAGCCACTGGCCGGGCTGCAGCGTCCGGCCCACGCCGGAGGCTTTTGCCTCGGGCGAATAGGGCACGAGGATAGCGCCGTCCCACTTTGCCGGGAACTCCGAGCTCTGGGTGATGGCGTAGTCCCACGGGCCGTTCAGGTTGACGTAGCTGTCCCGGCGCATACTCGGGCGGGGATATTCGGGGAGCGGATGCATTTTAGTACCTCTTTTTCATAAGCTAGTCCGATTTGGCTCTCCTTTTAGAAGAGCCGGCGAGAGTCAGCGAGACTGAGAGGTTTTATAGGCTGCGGCCAGCTTTTCCAGTGCGGGCAGGCTGCGCTTCACCTTCTCGGTGTCGATGCAGTAGGCAAAGCGGACATAGCCCTTGACGCCGAAGGTGTCGCTGGGGACCAGCAGCAGATCGAACTCCCGGGCCTTGCGGCAGAAGGCGTTGGCGTCCTCTTCCAGCGCCTTCGGGAAGATATAAAATGTGCCGCCGGGGCGCTCCACCTCAAAGCCCAGCTCGGTGAGCTTATCGTACAGCAGGTTCATGTTCGTCTCGTAGACGGACAGATCGCTGGTGACGTCGAGGCACTCGGCAGTGGCTTTCTGGATGATGCTGGGCGGGCAGTTGTGGCCGGTGAAGCGGGAGATCTGGGCCATCATGTCCACCAGCACGTCTTCGCCCTCGCAGCCGGGCCGGACGGCCACATAGCCCAGACGTTCGCCGGGCAGGCTCAGGCTCTTGGAGAAGGAGAAGCAGGTCAGGGTGTGGGGGTAGAACGCTGCCGGGTAAGGCACCTTTTTTCCGTCGAAGGCGATGTCACGGTAGGGCTCGTCGCTGACGAGGAAGATGTTGTGGCCGAAAGCCTTGCTCTTCTCGGTCAGGATGTCGGCCAGACGGCTCAGGGTCTCGGCGGAGTAGACGACGCCGGTGGGGTTGTTCGGGGTGTTGATGAGGACGCAGGTGACGTTCTCGGTCAGCATCTCTTCAAAGGCGTCGAGATTCGGCTGGAACGCCGGTGCCTGAGGCGGCACGACCTTCAGCACAGCGCCGGTCCCCTCCACATAGGGGCCGTACTCGGGGAAGCAGGGGGCGAAGGTCAGCACCTCGTCACCGGGCTTTGTCACAGCGCGGACGGCGTGGGCGATAGCGCCCGCCGCACCGGTGGTGGGGAAAATATCCTTCTGCTCATAGGGCAGGCCGAAGGTCTTTGCCAGATGGGCCGCCACGGCGGTGCGGAAGCCCGGGTCGCCCTGACTGGGGCAGTAGCCGTGGAGGGCGACAGGCTCTTCCTGGGCCAGCAGGGTCTGCATGGCTTTGGTGAACTCGTCCGGGCAGGGGACGCTGGGGTTGCCCAGCGAGTAGTCGAACACGTTCTCATAGCCTATCTCGGCGGCGCGCTGTTTGCCGTACATGAAAGTCTCGCGGATGACACTCTTGTGGCCCAGCATGGCGCGGTAAGTCTCGTTCAGCATAATACCTTCCCTCTTTTTCTTATTGATCCTCTTCCGGCAGAGCGGAGGCATAGCTCTGCTCCACCTTCACCATACAGCAGTATCCCGGGTCCTGCTCCTTGACGAAATTGCACATCTCAGCCAGCCGCGCGTCCTTGTCGCCGGTGTAGCCCGCCGGGAACACGAGGTCGAACAGCACGTTGGTGTGGCTGTCCCCCGGCACGATGCGCAGGTCATGGATGGACAGACGAGGGTCCATCTGGCGGGCTTTTTCCATCAAACGGCTCCGCAGGATGCCTACGGCGGCGTCCGACGTCACGATGGGGTCGTAGTGGATGGTGACCTGTAAGTGGTCTTTTTTCAGAAAATCCCGCTCGATGTTGTCGATGATGTCGTGGGCTTCCAGCGGGTCGGCCTCGGCGGGGAACTCGATGTGGAGCGAGGCGAACTGATGCCCCGGGCCGTAGTCGTGGACCATCAGATCGTGGACGCCCAGCACCCCCGGGTAGCTCATGACGGTGTGCTCGATGTGCTCCACCAGCTCCGGCGAGGGGCTCTCGCCCAGCAGGGGACTGAGGGTGTCCATCATAAGCCCCCAGCCCGACCAGAGGATGAACGCCGCCACGGCCACGCCCATGAGGCCGTCCAGCACGTCCCAGCCCGTCAGGTGGGAGAGGACGGTGGACAGGAGCACGGCGCTGGTGGTCAGCACATCGTTCCGGCTGTCGGCGGCGGTGGCCATCAGGGTCTCGGAGTTGATGCGCTGGCCGATGGTCTTGTTGAAGCGGCTCATCCAGAGCTTGACGCCGATGGACGCCGCCAGCACCCCCACACTGAGCCAGCTGAACACCACTGCCGTCGGATGCAGCACTTTGAGCGCGGATTCTTTCAGCAGCGAAAGCCCGATGGCGAGGATGGTGACGCAGACCACGAGGCCCGCCAGATACTCATACCGGGCGTGGCCGTAGGGGTGCTTTTCGTCCGGGCCTTTGGCCGCCAGCCGGAAGCCCACGAGGCTCACCACGTTGGACGAGGCGTCCGAAAGGTTGTTCAGGGCGTCGGCCATGATGGCGATGGAGCCGAACAGCGTCCCCGCCGCCAGCTTGCCCAGACAGAGCAGGAGATTGCAGGCCATGCCCACGAGGCTGGCCAGATTGCCGTAGGCCGTGCGGACGGCGGCGTTCTTGGTATCGTCCGGGTGTCGGACGAACAGGCGGATGAGCAGTTGTGTCATAAAATTCCCTCTCAGCAGGTATTTCGATGCTACCAGTATAGCACTGCACTTTATGGTTTTGAAGTATTTCGGTAAAATTTTTCGGGTATGCAAAGCCCCCGGCGGGGAAGTTCCCTGCCGGGGGCGGCGTTTTCAGCGCAAAGGGCCTTACTTATCGGAAGGCTTGCTCAAGTCGATGCTGCGGATGATCTTGCGCACGGGCAGCACGCTCTTGGCGTTCATGGACAGCTCGTCCACGCCCATCCGCAGGAAGGTCTCGGTGAGGGCGGTGTCCGCGCCCAGCTCGCCGCAGATGCCCACCCAGATGCCGTGGCGGTGGCCCGCGTCGATGGTCATCTTGATGGCCCGGAGCACAGCGGGGTGGTGCGGGTTGAAGAAGGGCTCCAGCTTTGCGTTCTGGCGGTCCAGAGCGCAGGTGTACTGGGTCAGATCGTTGGTGCCGATGGAGAAGAAGTCGCACTCCTCGGCCAGCTCGTCGGCGATGAGGACCGCGGCGGGCGTCTCGATCATGGTGCCGACCTCCAGCTTCTCGTCGAACTTCTTGCCCTCAGCCCGCAGTTCCGCGCGGCACTCATCCAGCACGGCCTTGGCGTCCTGCAGCTCCCGCAGGCTGGTGATCATGGGGAACATGACGCTCATGTTGCCGTAAGCGGAAGCGCGGAGCAGGGCGCGCAGCTGGGTCTTGAAGAAGTCCTTCCGGGTCAGGCAGATGCGGATGGCGCGGTAGCCCAGCGCGGGGTTTTCCTCGTGGTCCAGCTTCATGTAGTCCACAGTCTTGTCTGCGCCGATGTCGCAGGTGCGGACGACCACCTTGCGGGGTGCAAGGCTCTCGAGCACCTGCTTGTATGCCTCAAACTGGTAGTCCTCCGTCGGGAAGTCCTTGCAGTTGAGGTAGACGAACTCGGTGCGGAAGAGGCCGACGCCGTCGGCGTCGTTCTGCTGCACAGCGCCCACGTCGCTCATGCCGCCGATGTTGGCAAAGACGTTGATGGTCTTGCCGTCGAGGGTGGTGTTGGACTTTCCCTTCAGCTCCTGCAGCAGGGCCTGCTTTTTCTGGTCTTCCTGCTGGCGCTTTTTCAGGCTCTTGAGCAGGTCGGGGGTGGGGTCAACGTAGACACAGGCGTTGTAGCCGTCCACGACCGCCATCTTGCCGTCCCAGTCGTCCTGGATGACCTTGCACTGGATAAGGGCGGGGATGTTCATGCTGCGGGCGAGGATGGCGGTGTGGCTGTTGGAGCTGCCCTCCCGGGTGATGAAGCCCAGCAGCAGGCTCTTGTCCATGCGGACCGTCTCGGACGGGGCCAGGTCCTCAGCCACGAGGATGCTGGGCTCCGTCCCCTGCAGGGTGGCGTTGTCCACGCCCTGCAAAATGTCGAGGATGGCCTGTGCAATGTCGATGACGTCGGCGCTGCGGGCCTGCAAATAGGGGTCATCCATGGCGGCGAAGACGGCGGCCTGATTGTCGCCGGCGGTCTTGACGGCGTACTCAGCGCACTTGTGCTGGCCGTTGATGATCTCCTTGATGGCATCCACGAAGTCGTCGTCATCCAGCATCATGGCGTGGATGTTGAACACCTCGGCGATGTCCTCGCCGGCCTCGGCCAGAGCCTTCTCGTACAGAGCGGTCTGCTGGTCGATGGCCTTGGCGCGGGCGTCCTCAAAACGGGCCACTTCAGCGGCGGTGTCGGCCACTTCGGCGGCAGAGATGACGGTATCTTTTTTCTTATAGATCTTCAGCTTTCCAATGGCAATGCCATTCAGGATGCTTCTACCGGTACCTACCTGCATCGCAATTTCTCCTTATTCTTGCTATTTTGTGTTCCGTAACAAAAAGCCCCCGCAGGACATTCCCCGCAAGGGCTTCTCATCACGCTGGGCGATCAGACGTTCTCGCTCAGGAATTTCTGGATAGCTTCGGCGCAGGCGGCTTCGTCATCGCCCTCCACCTTGATGGTGACGGTGTCGCCCTGCTTGACGCCCATGCCCATCAGGGCCATCAGCTTGCGCAGGTCGCAGGTCTTGCCGCCCTTTTCGAGGGTGGCGGTGCTGGCAAAGCCCTTGGCCAGCTTGACGAGCAGACCGGCGGGACGGGCGTGGATGCCGCAGGCATCCTTAACGGTATACTGGAATTCCTTCATGATCATTTTCTCCTTACTTCATCCGGTCCTCCTGGGCAGCTCACCCTGCCCCTCGGGACGCAGCACTCGAACCTTCCGGCTGCTGGATGTCTACCTTTATTATAAACCTTAGTCGTTCTTTTTTCACCCTTTCATATTGCCGATTTTTTATCAAAAATTTTAGTAACATTGAACAGAATCTTTCTGCAAAAATACCACTACTGCACAATTTTTCTGTTTCATCGCACTTTTTTGTACAGAATGACGGTTATTCGACGGGGTATCCCTCGGCGTCCAGCGGCAGGTCGGTGTACTGCACGGGCTGCTCCTGTGCAGCGTCCGGCTCGCCGGAAGTCTGCTGGGCCTGACCCTCTGCGCCCAGCTCGCCGTCGTGGCGCTCTCCCCAGTCGCCGCTGAAATCTTCGCCCGAGGTCTGCTGGGCCTGCCCCTCCGCGCCCAGCTCGCCGTCGTGGCGCTCTCCCCAGTCGCCGCTGAAATCCTCGCCCGAGGTCTGCTGGGCCTGACCGTCGGTCAGTTCATCCTCGTGCCGTTCGCCCCAGTCCCCGCTGAAGTCCTCGCCGGACACCTGTTCGGCCTCCTGCAGGGCCATCGCGGTCTGGGCGTCTTTCAGCCCGGTGACGGTGCCGGAGGGCTTTTCCAACAGATACGCACCCACGGCCTTTTTCTTGTAGACCAGCAGCACGCCGTAGCTGCTCACATCGCCCCGGCTGGCCGCCGGGATGAGCGCCGTCCACTTCTCCACCGTCTTGCCCTTGTAGCGGGCCAGGTCCATGCCGCTCTGCTGCACCACCCCGTTAAAGGCCGAAAAGCTGTCGTCCCACTTGCGGGGGATCTTGACCTTATCGGCGGTGATGGACGCGCCGTCCACGTCCAGCCCGTAGCCCGTGAACCAGGTCTGGATGTCCTGCGCGCTCTCGATTTTATTGCTTGCCGCCGCGACAGCCACCGAGCGGGTGCTGATGTACCGCCCCAGCATGGCACTGAACACCACCAGCGCACAGCACATCGCCCCCACGCCCAGCTTCTTGACGCTTGCCTTACTCAGTGTGACCACAAACATACCCTTGCCTCCCACCCATTCAGATTTGTCCGTACAGCATATGCGGGAGGCAGCGGCATCATGCAAAAACGGGACTGCTTTCCAGCAGTCCCGTTTCGTTTTTCTGATTCACTTTCCAGTGGCAGGCGTCTGGCGATAGATGCCCAGGCTGTTGTCCGGCATGGGCATCTCCACCCGGGAGGCGCGGTCGTTCACGGCCACCATCATCGCGGCCATTGCGGCCAGCACCACGGCAATGATGAGCCACTTTACAAAATTCGGCAGTTTTTTCATTTGTTACATCCTCAGTTGGTCTTCGGTCGGCAGAGGGTGCGGGCGCGGGCCAGCAGTTCCGCCGCCTCCAGCCCGGAAAGCCGTTTCACCCACGCCGGGCGCTCTGCTGCGCCCGGGCCGGTGCTGCCAGCTTCCGCGAAGCTGGCAAGGCCGGTATCAGTGCGGTCATTCCATGCGATAAAACCTTCCGGCGCGATGTGGGCGCCGAGACGGCAGTCCAGCACCGCCGTCTTGCCCTCGGGACGCCACGGACGCCCCAGATAGACGCTGCCCGGCGGGCAGTCGGAGACGAAATCGCAGTTCCAGAACACAAAGCCCAGTCCATCGGCTTTGCCCGAAGGAGCTGTGACATAGCTGTGAGGGATGTGGTTGTCCACCGTGCGGATGACGCAGTTTTCGAAGAGGGCGTCGCCGCCGCCGAAGATGAAATCAATGTCGCCCGCGATCTCACAGTCGGTGTAGTACTGGGCGGTCGGTTTGCGGGGCGCAAGACCGCGCGGGCCGAGAAAGCCGTCCTTCTCCCGCTCCTTTTCGGGCAGCGGGGCGCAGAAGAGCGTATCCTGACTGCCCAGCAGCTTGACCCGGCGGAACACCGCCCGGGTGCTGTCCACATAGGCCGCGACGGCCTGCCCGGCTTTCGCGCCCGGGCCGGCGTCGTTTTCGATCGTCATCTCCTCCACGCAGAGCGTTTCGCCGCTGAAAAAGGCGGTGTAGCTGCGGAAGGTATGGGTGGGCCGCCCGTCCTTATGAGGCAGCCTGCCGCCGTCGCCCCACACGAGTTTTGTCTTATCTGCACCCGCCCCCCGCAGGGTGATGCAGCGCTTTTCGCAGACCAGCTTTTCCCGGTAAATGCCGGGGCCGACCTTCACCAGTGCTTCCTCCTCATAGGGTACGGCCAGCACCGCCTCCGCGATGGACGCGAAGTCGCCGCTGCCGTCCTGTGCAACTGTAACTGTCAGCATATATGTCTCTCCTATGATCGTTCCAGATACTGACAAGTATACCCTCTCGCCGCCTAAAAAGCAACTCAGCTGTTTTCGAGCCGGAGAACAGCGGCGGTAATGTCGTCGGGACGGCCCCGCTGGACGGCCCGGGCGCGGGCGGCTTCCACCAGCTTTTTCGCCAGAACGTCGGGCTGTTCTGCCTTGGCAGCGGAGAGTTCCAGCTGCTGCATCACCCAGCCGGGGCCGTCCACCAGGAGGCCGTCCGACACCAGCACCACATAGTCCCCCGCCGCCAGATGCACCACCCGGCTCTGTCCGCTGACGCCGCCGAGGATGCCCATCGGCAGGCTGGCTTCGCCCACAGCCCGGGCCTTGCCCCCATGCACGAGGAAGCCCGGGGCCGCACCAGCCTTGAAGAGCCGGGCTGTGCCGGTATAGAGGTCTACGCTCACGAGGTCGAGGGTCGCGCCGCTCTCCTCGTCGCTCTTGAGGGCCAGCGCCACGTTCACGAGCCGTGCCGCAAGCTCTGCGGTAAAGCCCGCTTTGAGCAGGCGTGCCGTCAGCTCTGCGGCGAGGCTGCCGTCTACTGCCGCCGGACGTCCCGTTCCCATGCCGTCGCAGAGTATCATCTGGGCCGCTGCCGCGCTGCAGAACTGCTGGACTGCGTCGCCGGAGATCTCGCCCCGTGCCGCCGCGCCCGCCGTCCCGAATACGGCCCGGAGCAGGGGCTTTTCGGCAAAGAGCAGGGTGGTCATCCCCTTGCAGGAGAGCACCTGCGGCGGCTCGAGGCTGCGGCGGCAGATGCGCCCCACCTCCCCGGCCAGAGCGGCCAGCTCTTTTTCATTGAAGCGGGTGCGGGGCAGCGTCACCGCCGCCCGGGTGCGGCCCAAATCGTCCAGCGTCACAGCACATTCCAGCGGCGGCGTCCCCAGCTGAGCGAACAGCGCCGACACTCGGCCAGACTTGTAGGGCTCCGGGCTTCCGGGACGGCCCAGCTGTTCGCTGAGGACGCCCAGTGCATCGGCCACGGCGCTGTACTGTTCAGTAAGGGCCGTCCGCATGGCCTCGGAGTGGACGCGGGCCTCCCGGCGGCTGCGGTAGAGTGCAAATGCCTTGTCCCCCGCCGCGCAGAGCGCCGCCGGGTGGATGCACCGCGCCAGCTGACCGGGCAGAAGCGCCGCTTCCAGATGGCCTTTTTCTTCCAGAATGGGGCGCAGGGCCTCCATTCCTTCCAGGGTGGAGGCGTGCTCCTGCTTCCAGCAGACTTCCCGCCGCCCGCAGTTGGCGCAGAGGCCGTCGTGGATGTTGTCGATGACCCAGCGGAACCCCTCGCACCGGCGTGGAAAAGCGTCGTACACCTCGTTCACCGTCTCCGCCAGCGAGGAGAGGCTTTCGGCCACCGCTTCCAGCCGGGTCGCGGCGGCAGAGAGGCGCGGCCGCTCGTCGCCGGGCGGGTCGTCCTCTTTGAGGGCAGGCATCAGCCAGCCCGCAGGCAGCAGGGCGCAGAGCCCCGCCCCCGCCCCGGCACTGAGCAGAAAGCTGAACGCCCCCGCCAGCGGCTGGACGCAGAGCACCCCCGCCACGCAGCCGCCCGCATAGGCCGCAAGCCCCTCCACCCGTCGCGCCGGGGCAAGCACCGCCGCAGCGGCGCACCCACAGGCAAGCCCGGCGGCGGCAGGCGCAAGGGCAGGGTCTGACGCGGCCAGAGCCGCACCCGTCACCCCGCTGAAAGCCAATGCCTCCAGCGGCAGGCCCTTGCAGCAGAGGGCCAGCTCTGCCGCCGCACAGGCCATCACCCCGGGCAGGAAGAAGCCAAAGCTCATCCCGCCCAGTGCGGCGGCCACAGCGGCAGACAAGATCAGGCTGCCCATGCCCGGTTTTTCGGGCGGGAAGCGCCGCAGGCCGTATCCCGCCGCCGCTGCCAGCAGGGCGTTGCCGCCGCAGAACAGGATGGTCTGAACGCCGTTTTCCTCCCCCGCCGCGAAGCAGACTGCGCTTCCCACCAGTGTGCCGCAGCCAGCCGCCACCGCCGGGACGAATCGGCCGGGCCAGAGCCACCGTGCCGCTACCGCCGCGCCCAGTGCGCAGAGCAGGCAGACGCTCTCCACGGTCAGCGTGCCGAAGCTCCGGGCCAGCACTCCCAGTGCGGCCCCGGCAGCCCCCACGGCGAAGCAGTCCTCCGCAAAGCCCAGCGTCAGCCCCAGCCCGAAAGGCATCAGCGCACCGTACAGCACGGCCCAGCCTCCGGCCAGCCCCAGCAGGAACGCGCTCCCCTGCCGCAGGGCGGGCCGCACCGCTGCCCGCGCCCGGAGCGCACCGTTCACCCGCTTTTTCCCGTCTGTGAGCTGTATTGTCCGAAAAGATACCTGCATGAAAAAATCCCCGCTTTCCGGCGGGGATCTTTTGCAATATCACGCTGTGCTGTTCTGTTTCCCGCGCCTTCTGCGTATACTGTAGCGCAGGGCGCGCGCAGTTTTTGGCGGGGTGATGGGATGGGATAAAATCTCAGCAGAAGTAGTGTGCTTCGCCAAAAAGCGGCTCAGCCATTCAGTTTCTCGATGGCGGCCTTCACCCGCTCGAGGGTCGTTTCACGGCCCATCATGCAGGCGAGGTCGGTGCCGCCGCCGGGGGTGCGCTGCTTGCCGGAGAGGGCGATGCCCAGCGGGTAGAGCAGCCAGCCATTCTTCTTGCCCAGCTCCTCGGCCTTGGCCTTGCAGGCGTCGAAGACGGTGTCACGGTCATTGAAGTCCAGTGCCTCGTCGCTCAGCACGGGCAGCAGGGCTTCCAGTGCCTCCTTTGCGGACTCAGGGGTGGTCTTCTGCTTCTTGTTGGCGTAGAGGCTCACGTCATACGCGGGCATGGCGTCGAAGAAGTCCAGCTGCTCGGGGATCTCGCCCAGGACCTCGCAGCGGGGCTGCAGGTTTGCACAGAGCAGCTTCTTGTTGATGGGGGTATGGACGGCGCTGTCGATCCAGGGCTCAGCCTTGGCGAGGAACTCCTCGGGGGACAGGCGGCGGATATACTCGGCGTTGATGGCCCGCAGCTTGAGAGGGTCGAAGATGGCGGGAGACTTGGAGATGCCGTCCGGCGTCCAGATCTTGACCAGATCGGCCAGCGAGAAGATCTCCTGCTCGGCGTACTCGCCCTTGGGGCTCCAGCCCAGCAGGCAGATGTAGTTCAGGATAGCCTCGGTCAGGTAGCCCTTTGCAACGAGATCCTGATAGCTGGCGTCGCCGTTGCGCTTGGACAGCTTGTTCTGAGCGTCCTTCATGACCGGCGGGCAGTGGATGTAGTGGGGGATGTTCCAGCCGAAAGCCTGGTACAGCAGGTTATACTTCGGGGTGGAGGACAGATACTCGCTGCCGCGGATGACGTGGGTGATGCCCATGAGGTGGTCGTCCACGACATTTGCGAAGTTGTAGGTGGGCATACCGTCGGTCTTGATGAGGATCTGGTCGTCCATCTCGCTGTTGTTGACCTCGATGTGGCCGTAGACCATATCGTCGAAGCCGGTCACGCCCTCGCGGGGGATCTTCTGGCGGATGACGTAAGGCTCACCGGCGGCGAGGCGCTTTTCCACCTCTTCCTTGGGCAGGTCGCGGCAGCAGCCATCGTAGTGGGTCATCTCACCGTGGGCGCGCTGCTCGGCGTGGAGGGCTTCCAGACGCTCCTCGGTGCAGAAGCAGTAATAGGCCTTGCCCTCAGCCACCAGCTGCTCGGCATACTGCTTGAACATCCCCATGCGCTCGCTCTGGACGTAGGGGCCGACGGGGCCGCCGATGTCCGGGCCTTCGTCCCACAGCAGACCGGTCTCCCGCAGGGTGTTGTAGATGACATCCACAGCGCCCTCCACGTAGCGGCCCTGGTCGGTGTCCTCGATGCGGAGGATGAAGGTGCCGTCATCGTGCTTGGCCATCAGGTAGGTGTACAGGGCCGTGCGCAGGTTGCCAACGTGCATATAACCCGTGGGCGAGGGAGCAAAACGGGTGCGGATATTATTGTTCGGCATAATGATTTCTCCTTTTATCGCAATCTTCAAAAATAGTGCCTATCAAAATAGCATATTTGCGATATGCAGTTTGCGGATGCTGCTTGTGCATGAAAAACGCAAACTGCTATAATCTATCATAGGCAAATGAATTGCAAATATCTCTGCCTAAGTTTACCCTCTCCGGCCCTGTTTGTCAACGGAGACCGTAAAGAGGAGCGGCCTTGGCCGCCCCTCTTTGCTTTTTTGAGAAGTTTTTGTCGAATCTGCCCGTTTAGATTGACGAATGACTCAACTTTTTGTATACTGAACAGGAACAAGTTGACAGAATTTTCCTGTTTTTCCTGCACGGGAACATTTTTTGCGTTGTGTCGGCGTAAAAGACGCTCATTCTGCCATCTTTCTGGACACACTGAAAAGGAGAAATGAATATGAAAACAACTGGCATCGTTCGGGGCATCGATTCTCTGGGCCGCATCGTCCTCCCCAAGGAGCTGCGCACCAATATGCACATCGACAAGGACTCGAAGCTCGAGATCTTCGTGGAGGGCGATCAGATCATCCTCAAAAAGCATCGTCCCGCCGGCAGCTGCGATTTCTGCGGTGAGCTGGCGGCCGACATGGCCCAGTATGAGGGTTACTGCATCTGCCCCGCCTGCCGGGCCAAAATCGCTGCGCTGTAAACGGAAAAGGAGAATCACATGAGTCAGATGATCGACTTCACCCTGCCTTCCTGCGTACCGGGCCGGACGCTCCATGCATTCCGCTGTGTGCCGGAGGGCGAGGTGCGGGCCATCCTGCAGCTCTCCCACGGCATGGTGGAGTTCATCGACCGGTACAAGCCTCTGGCCGAGTATCTGGCCGCCCGGGGCATCCTCGTCACCGGCCACGACCATCTGGGCCACGGCGGCTCCATCCGCACCAGGGCGGATTACGGCTATTTCGCCCAGCCCGACGGCAACCGCGCCGTCCTCGACGACCTCCACGCTGTCACTGCGCTGACGAAGCAGCTCTATCCCGGCGTTCCCTATTTTCTGCTGGGCCACAGCATGGGCTCGTTCTACGCCCGGCAGTACCTTTGCGAGTGGGGCGATGAGCTTGACGGAGCCATCATCATGGGTACCGGCTTCCAGCCCAAAGCGCTGGTCGCCACGGCCCGGGCGCTCTGCCGGGTGCTGGCCGTCTTTTTCGGCTGGGAGCACCGCAGCAAGCTGGTGGCACGCCTCTCCTTCCTCGGCTACAACAGGGGTCTCGAGGGCCGCACGCCTCAGGACTGGCTCAACCGTGACCAGGCCGAAGTGGACAAGTACCGCGCCGACGAGCGCTGCATGTTCACCTTCACCCTGAACGCCTACTACAGCATGTTCACAGGCATCCTGCGGCTGTACGACCCCGCCGTTCTGGCCGGGGTGCCGAAGGACCTGCCCCTTCTCTTCCTCGCCGGTGACGCCGACCCTGTGGGCGAGCGCACCGCCGGAGTCCGGCGGGCCATCCAGAGCCTCCGGGACGCCGGTGTCGGGAACATCGAGTCGAAATTCTACCCCGGCGCCCGCCACGAGCTGCTGGTGGAGACGAACAAAGCCGAGGTGTTTGCGGACATCGCCGGCTGGCTGAACAAACAGATCTGATAAACATAACGGGGCTGTTGTGCAACAGCCCCGTTTTTTTGTTTTTCTTCTTTACTTCTTGGCTGCCCAGCCGTCCACGACAGCCACAAGGGCCTTGCCCCGGCGGCCCAGAATTTTAGGCAGCAGGATGCGGGCCATGGCCCAGACACCGGAGAAGTTGTACAGGATGATGAGGGCGGTGATGATGCCCGTCCAGAGGCCGTACAGCGGCGTATCGGCCAGCAGCACGAAAGCCTCGAACACCAGCGCGGCGGCGTTGACGAGGACGCGGCCCGGGTGGACGCGCATCCCGATCATGCCGTGGGCGTCGATGGCGCGGAGAGTGAACACCAGCCCGAGGCCGAGGAAGGACGCATAGGTCGCACCCACAGGACCCCACCACTTGATGAAGAAGTAGTTCATGAGGCAGTTGCTGATGGCACCGGCCATCATGGTGGCCATGCTGCGCTGGGACTTCTTATTCACGACATAGACGCTGTTCATGAACTGGTTGAAGCAGCTGCAGGTAGACGCCAGCACGAGGAACGGCACGAAGTGCCATGCGTAATAGTAGTTGGACTTCATGATGTGCATGACCGGGCGGCAGAGCCAGATGATGCCCGCCGCACAGCAGAACAGCACGCTGGAATAGGTGCGGAAGATCTGGGTAAAGAACCTGGCTCTCCCCTCTTCCTCGGTGACAGCCGACAGCTGCCATGCGTCGTAGAAGATAAGGCCCAGCGTCGTGAGGATGGTGGGCAGGAAGTAGCCGGTGGAGAGCAGGCCGCTCCATGCGTCGCCGCTGTGGCCGTCGAGGCCGTCGCACATCTCACGCACAAAGAACAGATCGGAGGCGTTGATGATCCAGAAGCTTATCTGGGCCGGTATCATGGGCAGAGAGAAGCGGAGCATCTGCTCCCAGAGGGTCTTGTTGATGCCCTTCAGCTCGATGAAATCCCAGAGCCTGCCGGTGAACATCAGGAAGAGCACGCTCACGAGGTCGCCGCTGATGATGGCCAGCAGATAGCCGTTGGCCCCCCACTTGAAGCCCACCAGATAGAGCACATAAAACGCCATGGTCGCCACGGTGCAGAGCACGCCGTCCACGGCCACCAGCTTGTTCCACTGGCGGCTGCGCACGAACTGGGTGCAGAGGGTGCGCAGGCAGCTCATCAGGACGTAAATATAAATGAGCAGGCCGTACTGGGCCATATCGGGTAAAAACTGCGCCACCGGCCAGCAGAGCACGAGGATGCCGAAGCCGCCGAGGATGGTGAGCAGGCCGTTGGTGAACACCTGCTTTTCGCTGTTGCCCTTGTCGAGGCCGAAGCGGATGATGGCGTTGGACATGCCCATCGACACAAAGGGGATGAGCAGGTTGGCGTACTGGCTCAAAATCTTCGACAGTCCGAGGTCGGAGATCTCGGCCATCGCGTAGGTCAGGAACGGCTGAACGATGAGCGTCAGCAGCTTGGACGAAAAGCTGCTGATGGCAAAGATGATGGTATTGCCGGCGAGCTTCGAATATTTATCGCCGCCGGAGGTCTTTTCGCTTTCCAAAAGATTTTCTCCTCTATTTTTTACTGGCTTGCCCTCTCAGTCAGACCCTTTCGGGTCTGCCAGCTCCCCCAAAGGGGGAGCCTTTTTGCCTCTCCCTTTGGGAGAGGTGTCACCGAAGGTGACGGAGAGGGCAAGGCCGTTATCCTTTTAATAAGTCTCTTCGGGCTTTCCAGTCCGGCATCAGCTTCGCCACTTCGGCCCAGAAAGCCGGGCTGTGGTCAGGCTGCAAAAAGTGGCAGTACTCATGCACTACCACATAGATCTGTGCCGCCTCGGGCATATTGTAGAGCTGGAGCGCGAAGGTGATCTGGCGCTTCGCCATGTGGCAGACGCCCCAGCGGCTGGTCATGCTGCGCACTTTGATGGTGGGCTTCTGCCCGCCCAGTACCCCGGCAAAGGCCGGGTAGACCTTGTCGCTCATGGCCGTGAAGCGGGCCAGGGCGGCCGCCTTGTCGGGCAGCTCCTCCTGCCGCTTTTCGCGGGCGGCCTGCCGGGCCTGCGCGGCCCGTATCCACTCCGCCTCGGCGATGACGTAGGCGTCAGCCGCTTCCAGCGTCGTGCGCAGGGGGATGCTGAGGGCCACGGTGCCGTCCCGCCGGACGTGGAGGTTGAGCCGCTTGACCCGCCCCCGCGTCAGCTCATAGGGGATGCCCCCGGCCGCCCGCAGCATCACGCGCTCTTTTTGCATCTGCGCAGCTCCGCAAGGGGCAGCTGAGACAGCACGACGGCGGCGAAGATGAGGGCGCAGCCTGCGCTCTCCCGCATCGAAAGGTCCTGGCCCAGCAGCAGCCAGCCGCCCAGCGCGCTGAATACGCTTTCCAAACACATGATAAGGCTGGCGATGGCGGGGTTCAGCTCTTTCTGGCCCAGGATCTGAAGCGTATAGCCCGCGCCGCTGGACATGACGCCGCAGTAGACCACAGGCAGAAAGTTTGCGCCGTACTCTGCCAGCGTGGGCGTCTCGAAGATCAGCGCCGCCGCAGAGCTCTCGACAGCCACCACGATGAACTGGATGAGGCTCAGCCGCACACCGTCCACAAGCGGCGAAAAGTGGTCGATGGACATGATCTGGAAGCTGAACAGCACGGCGCAGCTGAGAAGTATCCAGTCGCTGGTCTCAATGCCGCCGAAGCCGTTCTTCATGCAGAGCATATACAGGCCCACCACGGCGATGACCATGCTGACCCAGAGCTGAGCGCTGCCCTTCCGGCCCAGAAAGAGGCCGAACACCGGCACCAGCACGACGTACATGGCCGTCAGGAACGCGGCCTTGGCCGTGGATGGGTCGATGGTGATGCCGATCTGCTGAGCCGCTGAGGCCGCGAACAGAAAGGTGCCGCAGACGAGGCCCGCCCCCAGCAGAGTCTTTCGCTCCGGCTTCTCCTTCGGCCAGCCGTAGGGCTGGCCCTGTTTTTTGCGCACGGCATCGAAAGCGAACACGGTGGGGATCAGCACAAGGACAGCCAGCCAGCTGCGCCCTGCGAGGAAGGAATAGGCCCCCATGCCGGAGCCTGCGCTCTGGGCTACGAAAGCCGTACCCCAGATAAAGGCGCAGAGCATCAGCATGAGCGAATGTTTGGTCTGTGTCTTCATCCTGCGATGCCCTCCACCTTGAGTCCGCCATAGAGGTAGTAGCGGCTGGAATCGTAGGAGATGGTCAGGCGGTAGCTGGCCGCCGGGTCCAGCCCGGAGATGACGCAGCGGTAGTTCTGACCATCGGTCTTGATATAATAGGTGCTTCCGTTGACGTACTGTGCGCCGCCGGCCACCTTCTGCCAGACGGACACCTTGTACCGCTGGGTACCCTCGGCGGTGCCGTAGCCGGTGATGGTCAGGCTGCCGCCCGGGACGGTGAAGTAATCGGTCTGGCGGCTCCAGATGCCGTTGAACACGAGGTTCAGGCTCCCATTCACCGCCGCCGAGGCATACTTGGCCGAGGCGTCAGCAATGCCTTCGATGTTCAGCGGGTCGCTGGTTGGTTCGGCCCAGCGGGTGCTGTCCTCTTCCTGCACCTCATTGTCCGCGCTGTTCTTCATGTCCAGCACAGTCTTGACGCCGGATGCAGCCACAAGCAGCACCAGCACCGCCACGACGAGCAGGGCGATTCGCTTTATCTTTTTCATGATCTTTTATCCTCAAATTTTGTTTTAACACGAGGTTTTACACGATTTATATAGTATACCGCATTTTGCTTTTCCATACAAGAGTTCAGGCTGTAGTCAGAGCGGCCAGCGCCGCACGTTCGGCGTCGGCAAGCTCCGGCCGGGCCGACCGGAACAGCGAATCGTACCGGTAGAGCGCCCAGCCGCCCGCGCCGAGGCTGTGCAGACGTTCCACCTGCCGAGCAAGAGCGCTGCCCGTACACCACTGGCTCCGGCTGTCCTCGTTGGCACCGCCGTCCCCCTCGCCGATGCGATAGGCCCCCAGCCCGAAGTAGAGGGCCGTGGATGCCGCCCGGGGCATGGCCAGCCACTCCGGCACGATGTTCTCGAAGGCGAAGCGGGTGCTGCCCGACTGGAGGGTATAGCCGCAGCCCCAGTATATCTGCGGGCAGAGGTAGTCCACCACGGCGTTTTCGCCCTCGGCGGCCAGCCATGCTTTCACGTCGCTGTACTGCTGGCCGAGGTCGTTGTCGGGGTTGCCCTGCGGGCTGACGCCAAAACGGAGGGTAGCGTCGGCAGCTTTGACGGCGTCGTGGGCCGCTTTCACCAGCGCGGTGACGTTCTGCCGCCGCCATGCGGCCAGATCCCCCGCGCCGCTGGCGGCGAACTGGGCCGCGTCCAGCGCAGCGTCTGTCGTGGGGTAAAAATAGTCGTCGAAGTGGACGCCGTCCACAGCGTAGTTCTGCACCAGCTCTGCCACGCCCTGCACCACATAGTCTGCGGCTTCCGGGATGGCCGGGTTCAGGTACAGCCCCTCGCCCACGGCGCAGACCCACTCGGGATGTACATTGGCAAGGTTATTTTCCGCCAGCGCGGGCGGCATCTTCGCCGAGGAGCGGAGGCGGTAGGGGTTCACCCACGCTTCCAGCGAAAGGCCCCGGCTGTGTGCTTCGGTGATGAGGACGTCCAGCGGATCGAAGCCGGGGTCCTGCCCCTGTACGCCGGTGCAGAGATGGCTCCACGGGAAGAGGGTGCTCCTGTAAAGCGCGTCCCCGAAAGGCCGCACCTGCGCGATAACGGTGTTCAGCCCGATGGACAGACAGTTGTCCATCAGCGCCGCCGCGCCGGCACGGAAGGCTTCTTCGGACGAAAAGTCCATCCCGACCCATTCCAGATAGCTCACCCAGACGGCCCGCCATTCACCCGTGGGCAGGGCGGCGTTGGGCTCTGCTTCGTCCTGCGGCGGCACCGACGACGCCGAGGCGGTCTGTCCCCGGCCCAGCATCACCGCTGCCCCGGCCAGCGCGGCGCAGCCTGCCCCGGCCAGGAACGCCCGCCGCCCGAACCGGCCCCGCCGGGCGCGACTTCTTCTGCGCCGCTGGGTCATGCGTCCTCCTGCATCTTATAGAGGCTCAGTGCCGCCCAGCCCCGGGCGCAGGCCAGCAGCACCCAGAGCAGGTTCGTCCAGAAGCCCAGCGCGGCCATGCCGCCGTATTTCGCCATCAGCAGGAAGAACAGGTGGAGCGCTTCGGCGGCACCCACCAGCTGCAGCTGGCGCTGGACGGCCATGCCGCGCTTATACTCAGTACTGAGCAGCAGCGGCCACGCCAGCGCAGAGCAGAGGTAGCCCGCCCAGCCGTTGACCATGTAGCTCACCATCAGCAGCACGAACACGCCGGTGAAGTTGCGTTTTTCCCAGCTTGCAGAGCCTTTTTCCGCCGCGAGGAAGAGGGCCGCGATGCCCGCCGCGGCGAATGCGATCTGCTCGATGAGGCTGAAGCTGGTGCCGCTCAGGACGGCAAAGCCGTTGAGCATGGAGGCCGCTGCGGAAGCCAGCAGCAGGAAATACCAGGTCTTTCGCGTGAATTTGAGTTTCATATCGTCCCTCCCGCCCGCAGAAAGGGCGCAGGCTCCCCATCAGTTTTTGGAATTTTTCAAATATTATAACACATTTGGGGGCGTGTTGTGTTACAATAAGGAAAACTCGACACAAATTCCATCGGGAGGCGCACATGAACGCTGTTTTTTCCGTCCTTCTTCTCGCGGCCATTCTGGGCTTTATCGTATTTCTGCTGTCTAAGAAGGACCAGAACCGCCGCAGCCAGTACAGCCCCAGCGGCCTGTCCGAGTTCCGCACCGACCTGCCGCTGGACGACTGCTTCGACCGGCTGGACCAGCACAGCCCGGACGATGTCTTCGCCTACGAGTGCCGCCGGGAGAACGACGGCGGCTTCACCCTCCGCCTGACGCTCCATCAGCCCACCCAGCAGCCGCTGGACACCCTCTACACCCTCCGGTTCGACCCGGGCCGCCAGACCATCGTGACCCTCATCTTCATCCGGGAAGCTTTTGGCTACAAAGAGCCGCTGTTCCAGCCCGCGATGCTGGACGAGTTCATGCTGCGCAAGTTCGACGCCCGCCGCACAAAATAATTCCGGCAAAAGGCTTTGCTTTTTTCTGATTTTTTGGTATACTTATAGTTAGTCCATGTGCGGCAGATTGCCGTCTTCGTGGGCCAGTAGCTCAGTTGGTCAGAGCTGGCGGCTCATAACCGCCAGACCTTACCGTTTCTACCTTTTTCAAACAGCGTTTTTCCGTTGTTTTTTGGTTTGCGAGTGGCTTGAAAATCGGACTTGGGTATTTTCTGGGTACGAAAGCCACTTTACAGATCTTTGAAACAACGTCATAAGGGCCATTAGCTTAACGGTTAAAGCCGGCGGCTCATAACCGCTCCAGTGGGGGTTCGAATCCCTCATGGCCCACCAAAAAAGCACGAGATTTTGCGTCTCGTGCTTTTTCTTTTGCCTGATGGAGCAATCTCACTTGTACAGTTCTCTGCTCATCTGTTTCCGAATCTCATCACGCCGCCTATCATAGACCTGCGTGTAAATTGCAAGGGTAGTACTGGGCTGTGCGTGTCCGGCTTCTGCGGCTACTGTCGCCACGCCGATATTGGGATTGGACAACAGAATGCTGACGAAGGTGTGCCGGAACATATGCGGATGAATTTTTTCAATGCCCGCCTTTTTTCCAACACGGCGTACCAATGCGCCATAGCTATCCGGGTTGATAGGAAAACCATAGTCGTTGCAGATCACGAAGTCATTCCCACGCAAATCCAAAAGGGACTGTGCGTATTTGGAGCCTTTCTTCTCCAAATTCTTCTGCCAGCTTGCACCCATCAGCTTCTTCTGGGCTTTCCACTGTGCATAATAGTCCTTCAGGAAATCCATGAACTCCGGCGCAACATCCACATCACGGATATTGCTTTCCTTCGTTGTGGTAAGCTGATAGCCATAGTTCGGAAAGACCAGCAGGGATTTTGACACATGGATCGTTCCCTCGCGGAAGTTTACGTCTTTCCATGTAAGTCCAGCCAATTCACCACGGCGGACACCTGTGTTCAGCAAGCACAGAATGATTGCCTTTTCCAGCATAGAACATTCTTGTACGGCAGCTTGCAGAGCCTCTACCTCATCACTATGTAAGCAATCTACGGATTTTCCTTTTCGGCCAGATGCCTTTATCGTGGACATCTGAAGTGTTGTACCGTAGTTGTCATTGGCATAATTCAATACGGACCGAATGAACAGATTGTACTCTCGCATCGTCTTTTTGGTCATCGGATGCCTTTCAACTTCCACCTCAAACATCTGGTCAACGCTTTTTCCAAGTGCAGCAGCCACCTGTTGTGCAGAATCCAAGGAAACCGTTTCACCGCGAAAAATCCGTTCGATGGTTTCTTCCTTAATCGTGCAGTGCTTCGCAATTTTGGGACACGACATCGTTTTGAACTCTTTTGCTTCTGGTTTCAGAACAGCGCGTTTGTAAACTCGCGCATCGCTATCCTCAAGAAGTCGAATGATGTGATTCCGAATGCATCACAGATTTTCAGAAGCGTCGGTACAGTAGGGACGATGTTCTTTCTGTACCATGAGGAAATGGTAGTTGACTTGATTCCGGCGTGAGATGCCAAATCATAATTCGATCAGTGCCGAGCTTCACGGTAAGATGTTATCGTGCCCAAGACATTTTTCACCGAAAAGCCTCCTCTGCCGTAAAACTTGCGCTCATTATA
>OJRL01000338.1_pt1 | contig 32237 bp, 29 predicted proteins | sample 1599191 | NCBI WGS metagenome assembly OJRL01 (sample SAMN03922537, study PRJEB24848) | human gut metagenome | isolation source: stool sample | host: Homo sapiens | place: Germany | collected 2010-05
CCGGTATGCTGCTGCCGCTGTTTGCAGAAGTTCCTGCCTATATTATATTCGCTTTGTTCGGCATAAGCTACATTATAATCGGCTGGGATATTATCTGGAAGGCCTTTTGCAATATCCGTCAGGGCGAAGCGTTTGACGAAAACTTTTTAATGACCGTTGCCACCGCCGGTGCTTTTATACTTGGCGAATATTCCGAAGGCGTTGCCGTTATGCTGTTTTACCAAATTGGCGAATGGTTCCAGAGCTACGCCGTTTCGCGCTCACGCCAGTCCATTACCGCGCTGATGGATATACGCCCGGACTACGCTAACGTAGAACGCGACGGCGAACTGGTGCAGGTTGACCCCGACGAAGTTGCTGTAGGGGAATTTATTACCGTTAAACCGGGCGAGCGCGTGCCTATCGACGGCGAAATCATCAGCGGGCGCAGCGCGCTTGATACCTCCGCCCTTACAGGCGAATCACTGCCGCGCGAGGTGGAAGCAGGCATGGAGGTCATCAGCGGCTGCATTAACCAAACCGGCATTTTAAAAATTAAAACAACCAAAGAGTTTGGCGAATCGACCGTCGCTAAAATTTTGGATTTGGTAGAAAACAGCAGCGAGAAAAAAGCCCGCAGCGAAAACTTTATCACCCGCTTTGCCAAGTTTTACACACCGATTGTTGTTTTTGCGGCGCTGCTGCTGGCTACCATTCCGCCCTATGTTTTAAACGAGCCGTTCTCCGGCTGGATTTACCGCGCGCTGACCTTTCTCGTTATCAGCTGCCCGTGCGCGCTGGTTATATCCATTCCGCTCAGCTTCTTCGGCGGCATTGGCGGCGCTTCCAAATGCGGCGTGCTGGTTAAGGGCAGCAATTATTTAGAGGCGCTTGCCGATACCGAAACCATTGTTTTTGATAAAACCGGCACCTTAACAAAAGGCTCCTTTGCCGTTACTTCCATTAAGCCGGTTGGCATGACTAAAGCAGAGCTGCTGGAGTTTGCCGCTTATGCGGAGGATTATTCCAACCATCCCATTTCCCTTTCCATTAAGCGCGCTTACGGCAAGGATATTAAGCACGGCATGGTTAAAAATATAGAAGAAATTACAGGCCACGGCGTGCGCGCCGTTATAGGCGGGCAAACCGTACTGTGCGGCAACGGTAAACTTATGCAGCGCGAAAAAATCAGCTACACACCCTGCACCGAAGCAGGCACGGTTATTTACGCCGCCGTTGACGGTAAATTTGCCGGTTATATTTTAATCGAGGACGAAGTAAAATCCGACGCTGCCGCCGCCATTAAAATGCTTAAAACCTGCGGTGTGCGTGAAACCGTAATGCTGACGGGCGACAGCGACGCCGTGGGGCAGAAAATTGCCAAACGCCTGGGGCTGGACCGCGCCTTTACCCAGCTTTTGCCTGCGGATAAGGTTGAACATGTTGAACGCCTGCTGGAAGCGCTGCATAAGCGCAGCAACCGCGGCAAGCTTGCCTTTGTGGGCGACGGCATTAACGACGCGCCGGTGCTGGCACGCGCCGATGTAGGCATCGCCATGGGCGCGCTGGGCAGCGACGCCGCCATTGAAGCGGCAGACATCGTACTGATGACTGATGAACCTTCCAAAATTGCCGCCGCCATTAAAATTGCCCGCAAAACTCTGGGCATTGTGCGCCAGAATATTATCTTCGCAATCGGCATTAAAATTGCCGTGCTGGCACTGGGCGCGCTGGGTTATGCTTCCATGTGGGCAGCGGTTTTCGCCGATGTCGGCGTATCCGTCATTGCCATTTTAAACGCTGTGCGCGCGCTTAACGTAAATAAATACAAAAACGGGCAGGAACGTGCAGCAGCTGTAAAAAGCAGCATCACCCCTGCCGCAGAAACCGCTGTTTAACAAAATTACACCCAAAACATTAATACCCCAAAAGCATTATGCCTTTGGGGTATTTTTATCTTTAAACTATGATGTTATAAACCGCTGTTCATCAGTCGATGCTGATAAGTTCATACTGCGGGTTGCCCATTTTCAGTTCGCGCATGGCAACAAGCTGATGCAGCCCGTGGCGGCTTTCAATGCGTTCCACCAAATCGTGGCGGTCTTTTTCCGGCTGTGCGTAAACAAGGTCAATGCTGGCCTGGTCAATCGCCAGAAGGTCGGTAGATGCCAGAATGCCGATATCCGGAATGGTCGGCTCTGCTGCTGCAACGCCTGCGCAGTCGCAGTCTACGGACATGCGGCGCATTACGTTAAGGAACACGATGTGCTTGCCAAAATAATCAATGGTTGCTTTGGCGGATTCAGCCATGTTTTCCATCAGCATTTCTTTGGCAGGCCATGCGTTCCAGTCCTCCGGCAGCGGCTTTCCGTAAACGCCGTGTACCATTGCTTTGCCTATTTTACCGTCGGCGCAGCCAATGGCAATGTTCTTCATGCTGCCGCCGTAGCCGCCCATGGCGTGGCCTTTAAAATGGGTTAATACAATCATGGAATCGTAATTAACGATATGCCCGCCCATGGAAATTTCTTTAAAGTGCTTGCCCCCGCGTACCGGCAGCATAACGGTGCCTTCTTCGTCCATAATATCAACCGGGCAGAAATCCCAGCCGTTAAGGGCAATGGTAGCGCGGTGCTTTTCGGTAGTATCGCGCCCGCCTTCGTACAGGGCGTTGGTTTCAACTATATTGCTGTTGGGCACATGTGCCTGAAAAGCCTTTACCATTTCGCGCGGCAGAATGTTCGGGCCGTGCGGTTCGCCGGTATGCAGTTTAATTGCAACCTTACCGTAAATGCCTTCGTTAATCATATCATAAAGTTTAATAAGAGTATCAGCGTTGATGTTTTTGCTGAAATATACTTTGGCTCGGCTGCCTGCGCCGCCGTTTGCGGAAACCTTTACGCTTCCTTCGCCTGCTGCAAACACGTTTCTTACCCCCTCAAGATTATACGCCGCAACACCGACAGCGGCAGTTCCGGCTGCTTTTAAAAAGTCGCGTCTTGTCATTTTTTCCATTTTGCATTCGCTCCTTTAGCCATAATTTTGCTGTCAGTTATATCCTACTACTTGAAGTTCAGTCCATGTCAAGCAAAATTTCAAGCGCTTGTAAAAGCCCCTACAAGGCTGTCGGTACGCGGGCGCAAAACCGTGTCATAGCTCATCAGCTGATAATCGGCCAAACGTGCCATGTTCTGCAAAGCCTCTATTTTTTGCAGCAGCACATCGCGCGCCTGCGCCAGTATTTTTTTGCGCTGCTGGCAGGTCTGTTCGCCCAGCTTGGCAAGGTTTATATAATCGGCAATGGCCTCCAGCGACATGCCCGCGCCTTTTAAAGTCTGAATGAAAGCAACCCACTCCACAAAATTTTCGTCATAATTGCGCACGCCGCCGCTGGTGCGCGGTACGGCGGGTATAATGCCCATGCGCTCGTAATATCTTAATGTGTCTGCCGATACGCCGGTTCTTGCGGCAATCTCTTTAATAGTCATTTTCAGCCCCTCCTTACAATGTTCCCTGACGGATTTTATAAATAATATAGTCTATCAAATCCAGCGATTTTTGTTTGCTGTGTATTTCTTCCAGAAGGTCCAGACGGTGCCTGCGCAGAATTTTTATCGGTCCGGCCGAGCCGCCCTCTGCCAGCAGCTTTAAAAAGCGGCTGACGCTGAAGGCATCAAGCCCGGTGCTGCTTAACGACGCAGCCAGTGCCTCCGTGCGCTGCTCATCTATATTAACCGGTTTTTTATTCATTATCATCACCCGCCTGCCTAGATTAGTTTTTTGTTGCTTTAATTATAAAACTCACCTTAAAGCTGCGTCCAATACTTGTATTTCATGATTTACCATGCCTGATAAACATAATTTGCTTGCAGGCACAGGCTACGCTATTTTATAATAAATATACAGGGTTTACAGGAGGGAACGCCATGGAAACAAGGCTTTTACGTTATTTTTTAACCGTTGCCCACGAAGAAAACATTACCCGCGCCGCCGAAGTGCTGCACATTACCCAGCCGACGCTCAGCCGCCAGCTGGTGCAGCTTGAAGAAGAAACCGGCGTAACGCTGTTTATCCGCGGCAAGCGCAAAATTACGCTGACGCCCGAAGGCATGCTGCTGCGCCGCCGTGCGGAAGAAATTTTATCGCTGGTAGACAAAACCGAAAAAGAACTTCTGCAGCAGGACGCACTTGTGGAAGGCACTATTTCCATAGGCTGCGGCGAATTAAATTCCGTTAACCTGCTGGCGCAGATTATAAAAGACTTTAAAACCCTTTACCCGAAAGTAAAATTCAACCTGCATACCGGCAATTCCGACCGGCTGAAAGAACAGCTTGAGCAGGGGCTGATTGACATTGCCCTGCTGCTGGAGCCCGTAAGCATTGAAAAATATGATTTTCTCCGCCTGCCGGTAAAAGAACGCTGGGGCGTAATTATGCCAGCCGGCTGCGCGCTGGCCGCAAAAAAGAGCATTACCGCCCGTGATTTAACAGGCCTGCCGCTTATTACCGGCCGCCGCGCCACCATTAACAACGAACTTAACAACTGGATTGGCCGCGAGCTCAGGAATTTAAACATAGTGTTTACCACTGACCTTGCCGCCAACGCCATTTTAATGGTAACAAGCGGCCTTGCTTATCAGCTGACGCTGGAAAACCCCGTTCCCGCGCTGGACGGAACGCGCGTTACCTTCCGCCCGCTGGAGCCTGAGCTCAGCTTCGGCACGCTGCTTGCCTGGAAGCGTTATGCCCCCGGCAGCCCCGCCGCCGAAAAATTCATCAGCCATGCAAAATGCTTTTTAAGCATGAACCAATCTCAAAGATAAGCATTGGAATTTTTGCCTTTGCCTACATTATAATAAAAGCACCGGGAGCATCATGCCGGTGCTTTTGCTATTGACTTAAAGCGTACTTCAACTGTTAAACTAAAGGCAGGGAAAAATTATGCAGAACAACAGCAAACCTTCACACCTTTCTTTTACGGCTCAGCGGGCAGCGGGCTATTTACTGGGCTTTGCCCTTTTATACGCCCCGTTTGAACTGTACCGCCGCTTTTTGGAAAACGTTTTAAACCTGCAGCCGGCGTTTTTGCCGCACGCTTTCTGCCCGCGCATACCCACGGCAGAAATTTTTACCGGCGGATTTTTCGAACTCAACAATTTAATGCTGGTATCAACTTTGCTTTTCTGGCTGCTGTGCCTGCTGTTCGGTCCGTTTTTCTGCGGCAGGCTGTGCGTAGCCGGCTATTTTGCCGAAAGCCTCAGCCATCTGGTGCCGGAACGCTGGCAGATTGAATGGGAAAAATACGTGCCGGTGCCTTATATCCGCTTCGGCATGCTGCTTGGCTATATGCTGCTGCCGCTGTGGTACGGCTTTTACCCCTGCGCCTACTGCAACTTTTATCTGTTCGACAGCCTTGTAAGCGTCCTTTTCGGTGCGGCCATTTCGTTTACCGTGCCGCTTGCCGCAACAGGCTTTTTATACCTGGTGCTGTTTGGGCTGTTTACCAAAGGCGGGCGCGGCTACTGCCGCTTTATGTGCCCGCAGGGAGCAATGCAGAGCCTGTTTTTCATCATCGGCAGCAAACTGGGTATAGCCTCCAAAATACAGGTTAACAGCAAAAAATGCGTAAAATGCCGCCTTTGCGTTAAAAACTGCCCCATGCGCGCCATGAGCCTTAAAAACGGCAGCATTAAAAATGACGTAAGCCTGTGCATAAAATGCGGCGTATGCCGGCATAACTGCCCCGTAAAAGCCATTACAACAGGAGGCGGCAAATTATGAAAAAGAATGCTTTAACAACACCAAGAGATAAGCTTTTAAATTTAGCCGTTGGTGCCGGTATACCGCTTGGAACCGCTGCAAGCGGCGCTGCCGGAGGCTGCACGGGTATCTGTGGCAGCTGCGGCGGCACCTGCCTTGGCGGCTTTGCGATGGCAGCCTGGCTCTGCGGCAGCGTGTATTTTAAGCGCCGCCGTAAAAGTTTAACCGCTGACGGAAAACCGCAATCCGTTCAGCCTTAAATAAAAAAATTAAAGGAGAGATGAATATGAAAAAATTTCTTTGTGCTTTGATGATGGCCGTACTTGCTTTGGGCATAACCGCCTGCGGCGGAGCAGCGGAACAATCCGCACCGGCACCAGCTGCCAAAACACAAACGGCTGCACCGGCAGCTGACGGCGGCAAAAAAGTCCTTGTAGCCTACTTCAGCCATACCGGCAACACCGAAAAAGTAGCGCAGCTTATTCAGAGCAAAACCGGCGCCGATATTTTCAAAATCGAAACCGCTAACCCGTATCCTTCCGTTTACCGCGAAACAACGGAACTTGCAAAGCAGGAAAAAGCCGATAACGCCCGCCCTGCGCTGAAAAACAAAGTGGAAAACATGGCCCAGTATGACGTCGTTTTTGTAGGTTACCCCATCTGGTGGTACACCGCGCCGATGGCAGTAGCAACCTTTGCCGACAGCTATGATTTCAGCGGCAAAACCGTTATCACCTTCTGCACCAGCGGCGGCAGCCCCATCAGCGACAGCACGCCGGATATTAACAAATGGTTTAAAGGCGCAAATGTTATTGAAGGCATCCGCGCTTACCCGGACGATACCGCAGCTACCGAAAAATGGCTGGCAGGCCTGAACCTGTAAAACCCCATAAAAAATTAAACCTGCACTTTTAACGGTGCATAAAAAAATCTTCTTCCAGAAAAGGAAGAAGATTTTTATTTTATATTATTTGCGCAGCACAAGTTTAATAAATACCCTGCTGCCTTCATATAATAAAATCATCGGCACTGCCAGAAGTGTCTGCGTTACCACATCAGGCGTCGGCGTAATAATTGCCGCTAAAATAAACGAAGCAACAACCATATAGCGCCGCCCGCGCTTCAGCAAAGCAGAAGTTACCACACCCATCTGCGCCAGCACAATAAGCACCATGGGCAGGTTAAAAATAAAGCCGAAAGGCACAACCAGCATCAGGAAAAAGTCCAGATAGCTTTCTATCGAAAGCATCGGCGCAATATTGCCTCCTGCAAAGGTTGTAAAAAAGTGCAGCCCCTGCGGAAATACAAAAAAGTATGCAAAAGCAATGCCCGCCCAGAACAAAAGCACCGACGAAGGCACAAACAGCATCAGCGCCGAACGCTCCCTGCCGGTTAGGGCCGGCACCAGAAACGCCCACAGTTCATAAAACAAAACCGGAGCCGCAAGCAGCACGCCGCAGGCAAGCGCAATTTTAATATAAATAAAAAACGCTTCCGCCGGGCGCATATAATACAAATTGGTGGCAGGCGCCGTCAGCACTGCCACAATTTCATCAATATAAAAGCTGCTTACCAGCGTACCTGCGGCAAGCGCCGCCAGGCTGTGCAGAATTCTGCGCCGCAGCTCGCCCAGATGTTCCGTTAAGGTCATTGCCTCATCATTGTTATCTAACGGACGGCCATTATCCATAGCTTGCGCCGTCACTTTTTGGCTTCCGCCTGTACAGTTTCCGCACCGGCAGACGCAACGTCCTTGGTTTCCGCGGTTTCGGCAATTTCACCTGCTTTTTTAATTTCTGTTTCCGTGCTGTTTACAGCCTGCTTAAATTCCTTCATGCTTTTGCCAAGGGCAGAACCGATTTCCGGCAGTTTGCCGGGACCAAAGAAAATAAGACCGATAACCAAAATAAGCAAAAGTTCGGGTAAGCCTAAACCAAACATAATAATTCCTCCTTGCAGCCGCTTTATTATAAGTTTTATGCTTTGCTACATATATAGTAACACTTGCAGTCAGCTCTAAGTCAAGCCTTATTTAAAATTTAATCTTGGGCTAACCTTCGTTTTACTTATACTATACAAAGCGCCTCAATCTATGCTGATAAGTTCATAATTGGGGTTGCCCATTTTCAGTTCGCACATATAGCTTAACTGGCGCAAGCCTTCGCGGCTTTCAATGCGCTCAATCAGGTCTTTGTTGTCGCCACCCGGTTTGTCATAAACCATGTCCACGCACGCCTGGTCAATCGCCAGCAAATCGGTGGAAGCCACCATGCCGATATCGCAGATGGTCGGCTCTTCCGCATCAGGCCCGGCACAGTCGCAGCGCACAGACATACGGCGCATAACGTTAACATAAGCAATGCGTTTGCCGAAAAAGTCCGTTACGGCTTTGCCGGCTTCAACCATGTTTTCCATAAAAGCGGCGTTGCGCACGCTAAAGCCCCTGCCGTGCTGCATTATTTTGCCAACCTCACCGTCGGCGCAGCCAATGGCAATGTTTTTAAGCGAACCGCCATAGCCGCCCATGCTGTGCCCTTTAAAATGCGTCAGCACCACCATGCTGTCGTAATCCACAAGGCTTTTGCCTACGGACATTTCCGTAAAGTGCTTGCCCCCGCGCACCGGCAGCGGCTGCAATGGTACCGTTTTTAAGTTTTTCCGTTTCGCCGAGCAGTTTTTTGCCGTGGCTGTACAGGTATTTTCCGGGTTCAGTCAGCGTAAAGCGGCGTGTGCTGCGCACCAAAAGCTGTACTCCCAGTTCTTTTTCCAGCGACAATATCTGCTGGGATATTGCCGACTGCGATATAAAACATTCTTCGGCCGCTTCTGTAAAGCTGCCGGTGTCCACTACGGTTACAAAATATTTAATCTGCCTCAGCAGCATAAGACGCCCCTCCTCTCTCAGGAAATGTATTTTTATTGTAAAGTTTTAATTTTACTTTCAGTCAACCCGTTACGTAAATTTTTCATAAACTTTTCTTATTTTTGCTACAAAGCCATGCCTTACCGCATAAAAGCATGTTTTTTAATTATTTACTATCATATACAACAGACTAAACTCAAAACAAATTCTATTTTTAATGCTATTTATAAGAATTTTTTATGAACATTTTTCAACAGCCCTTGACTTAGAGCCGTCTTCAACTTTTATAATAAAGGCGTAAAAACAAATCCTGCCCAGGGCAGGCTAAAAAGGCAGGGATTATTATGAAAAAAACAGCCAGAATTTTGCTTGCGCTTTGCGCTTGCATGCTTATAGGAGGTAATGCCGCTATGGCACAGGACAGAATGGAAGAAAGCTCCGCTGCCGTTAAAGCCCTTTACGGTGCGGAAAATCCGTGCAGCATTAAAGGTGCACCGGAACTTGGCGAGATTATGCAGAAATTTATTTACAGCGATGTGAACAATCAGGTAAAAATGCCTTTGGCGCAAAAAGAGCTGCTGACGCTGGTGGTTTTAACTGCCAACAACACTCCGGAAGATATCGGTATTCACGTTAAAGGCGCCTTAAATGCCGGGGCAACGCCCGAAGAAATACGCGAAACCCTTTACCAGTGCACGCCTTATGTTGGTTTTGCACGCAGCAAGGCCGCGCTGATTGAAATGCAGATTGCCTTTGAAGAAGCAGGCGTAAAACTGCCGCTGGAAAACCAGGGCACAACTACCGACGCCGACCGCATTGCCAGAGGCGAACAAACGCAGGTTGACATCTTCGGCGACCGTATGCGCGGTTTTGCAAATTCCGGCAAAGGCGACCAGGCGCACATTAACAACTGGCTCAGCGGCAACTGCTTCGGCGATTACTACACCCGCAAAGTGCTTGATTTAAAACAGCGTGAGCTGATTACCTTTACCGCAATTATCACGCTCGGCTGCTGCGACCCGCAGGCCAAAGCACATGTTAACGGCAACCTCGGCGTTGGCAACACCCGTCAGGATTTAATTGACGCCGTTACCGTAGCGCTGCCCTACATCGGCTATCCGCGCACGCTCAACGCCATCAGCGCCATTAACGCCGTTGTACCGGCAGAATAAAAAAAGTTTCCCCGTTCCGCAAATAAAAAAATCCGCCCTAAGGCGGAAATTTACGAAAGAGGAGCAAAGCATATGAAAACTAAAAAACTTTTATTAGCATTATGCGCATTTATGATTATTGGAGGTAATGCCGTTATGGCACAGGAACAAACAATACCTGAAGAATTTGCAAAAGAAAACATTTTTGGGCTCGGCGAAAAGAACGTAGCTTACCAGCAGTATTTTATCGGCCAGAGCTATTTAAACCCGCTGACCAAAGAACGTGTAGGCACAGCCAACGTAACCTTTGAACCCGGCTGCCGCAACAACTGGCATATTCATCACAAAGGCGGGCAGATTTTACTGGTAACCGCAGGACGCGGCTACTATCAGGAATGGGGCAAACCCGCACAGGAACTTAAACCCGGCGACGTTGTAAACATTGCGCCCGAAGTTAAACACTGGCACGGCGCCGCACCGGACAGCTGGTTTGCACATATTGCCATTGAAGTACCGGCTGAAGGCAGCAGCAACGAATGGCTGGAGCCCGTTACCGACGAAGAATACAGCAAATTAAAATAAACCGCAGTAAACAAGTACGAATAAAGAATCCGCTTACACAAGTACACCCCCTCCGCTGTTAAAGCGAAGGGGGTTATTATTATGAGTACCGCAAAATTATTTCAGCTGCCTTTGCCATATAAAACAAAAAGCACTGCAACGCAGGTTACAGTGCTTTGGCTATAAAATAAAAATGGTGATCCACCCGCGACTCGAACGCGGGACACCCTGATTAAAAGTCAGGTGCTCTACCGACTGAGCTAGTGGATCACATCAGTTACTAAAACGTCAAGCCCGTTCCAGCAACAAAATAATTATACAAATTAATCATTGCTTTGTCAAGCATTTTCAATAATTTTTCTGCAAAAATTTTTATGCGCGCTGTAGGTTTCCGGCAGGGCTGCCTGCATAAATTCTTGCGCACACAAACGCAAAACACAGCGCAAGAAAAATTATGCCGCCAAACAACATACTGCCCATTCCCCAAGAGGCTATTATTTCGCCGCACAGCATGGTACCGAAAGTTGTGCCGAGGTTGGCGGCCGTTAAAAACAGACCGTTGGCAAAATCCGGTGCTTCCGGCGCGGCAGAAGTAATCCAGTATTGGTTTATATTTACATTAACGCCGCCAATAATGCCCCATACAAGCGTTAATGCCACCACCGCCGGTGCGTAAGCGCCCGTAAAATACACCGCCATATATACGGCCGCCAGTACCGGGGCAAACAGCACCGACGTGCGCAGCGGCGCTTTGGTAAGCAGCCTGCCGCCGATAATATTGCCCAGAATATTGGCGCAGCCATATATAAACAGCACCGCGCTGATATTGTTCCACGAAAGGTGCGTAATTTGTTCAAGATAACCGGAATAAAAACCGAATACGCCAAAAACAGCGCCGTTCATAAAAATAATGCCAGCAATAGAAAGCCAGAGCACCGGGCGTTTTAACAACACAAGCTGTTCTTTGCAGGAAGCGCTCCCCTCTACCGGCAAACGCGGCACAAAAACAAGCGTTGCCGCAAACGCCAGAAGATTGCCTGCCGCAAATACCGCCATTGCTGCGTCAAGCGAAAAATTGGCCGCCACAAAGCTGCTTATGGGCACGCCCAGCACCATGCCTGCCGAAACGCCTACAATAACTTTGGCAACGGCTTTTAACCGGTCTTTTTCCGGCACGGAAGCACCGGCAACGGAAAAGGCCAGCGAACAGTACACCGGATGCAAAAAGGCAGGCAGCACGCGGGCAGCAAGCGCCACGGCAAAATTATCCGTACACATTCCCGCTATATTGCCAACTGCAAAAAGCCCCAGCACCAGCAGCATAACTTTTTTGCGTTCCATACCGGAAAACAGCAGCGGCATAACCGGGCCCGAAAACGCTACCGCCAGCGCAAAAAGGCTTATTAAAAGCCCTGCCTGCGGTATGCTTACGCCAAAGCGCTCCGCCAGAAGCGGCAGAATGCCTATAACGCCCATTTCGGTATTGATAATGCTGAATACGCCAATGGTTAAAATAAATATCATTAAATTACCGTTTGATTTTAACAATGCAGTTTCTCCTTTAAATTTTTATAATTAAAGCCGCTTTAACAAATTTATTATAAAAAACGCCATTGTTAAAAACAAATACTTAATTTGGCTGTTTTATATGCTTTTTAAGTATAAATTTTTACAAACGCCTGCTGAACTTTTGCACTAAAAATATTTACAAATAAAATAATTGGTGTAATATATAGTATGATGTAAGCAAAAGCTAACCATTACGCATTTAAGTTTAACAATATGCTTTTGATTAATAAAATACTGGAAAATATTTTAAACTTGTGTTATCATAGAAAGCAGACGCAATTTTAAAAACAATATTTTTTATTAATTAGCAAAAGTCATTCCTAAATGGAGGATTTTATATGCAGATAGGTTTGGATATCGGCAGCACCACTGTAAAAATAGCCGTGCTGGATGATGCCGGAAAACTGCTTTTCAGTAAATATGCCCGTCATGCCAGCCGCATTACGGAAACCATAAAAACCATACTCGATGAACTTGCCGCGCAGATGCCGTGGCTTAAAACAGCACGTCTTGCCATCAGCGGCAGCGCAGGCATTGGCGTTGCCGAAAGCTGCGGCGTGCAGTTTGTGCAGGAAGTTTTTGCAGAAAAAATATGTACGGAACGCCTTAACCCGGATACGGATGTTGTTATTGAACTGGGCGGCGAAGATGCTAAAATATTATTTTTAGGGCGGCATTTTGACGCCCGCATGAACGACAGCTGTGCAGGCGGCACAGGGGCTTTTATCGACCAGATGGCTTCTTTGCTGAACGTACCGGCCGAAGAACTTGACAAACTGGCAGCCACTGCCAAAACACGCTACACCATTGCCAGCCGCTGCGGCGTATTTGCCAAAAGCGACATTCAGCCCCTTTTAAACCAGGGCGCAGAAAAAAATGACCTTGCGGCAAGCATTTTTGACGCTGTTGCCAGCCAGGCGGTAACAGGCCTTGCCAAAGGACGCCCCATTAAAGGCAATGTGCTTTACCTTGGCGGCCCGCTGACCTTTTTTGGCTGCCTGCGCGCCAGCTTTGACAAAATTTTAAATTTGCAGGGCACCTGCCCCGAAAACAGCTTATATTATGTGGCAATGGGCTGCGCTTTTTGTGCCGAACACACCGTAGACCTTACCACGCTGGCGGAAAAGATGCACGCTGCGGACGCCAACCGTCAGTTTGAGCATTTGCCGCCGCTGTTTAAAAATATTGAAGAATATGATGCCTTTGTTGCGCGCCACAACCGCGACAATGTTCAGCGCGGTGATATTGCAGCCGCCAGAGAAGCCTATCTCGGCATCGACAGCGGCAGCACAACAATAAAAATTGCCGTAGTTGCGCCGGACGGCAAACTGCTTGATTCTTTTTACCAGAGCAACAAAGGCAACCCCGTTGTTGCCGTGCGCGATTACCTGACCGGATTTTACGAAAAATACCCCAACTGCAAAATACTTGCCGCTGCCGTTACCGGCTACGGCGAAGAACTTATAAAGCACGCCTTCCACGCCGATTACGGCATTGTGGAAACCATGGCGCATTTTATTGCAGCCAAAAGCCTTTTGCCGGAAGTGGATTTTATTCTTGACATCGGCGGGCAGGACATTAAATGCCTAAAAATACACAACGGCTGCATCGACAACATCTTTTTAAACGAAGCATGCTCCAGCGGTTGCGGCAGCTTTTTACAGACTTTTGCCGGTATTCTCGGTTACAGCGCGGAAGATTTTGCCAAAATAGGCCTTTTTGCCGATAAACCGGTTGACCTTGGCAGCCGCTGCACCGTATTTATGAACAGCAACGTAAAGCAGGCGCAGAAAGACGGGGCTTCCGTTGCCAATATCAGCGCCGGGCTTTCCATAAGCATTGTTAAAAACGCACTGTTTAAGGTTATACGCCCTTCCGGGCCTGATGACCTTGGCAAACACATTGTTGTGCAGGGCGGCACCTTTTTAAACAACTGCGTGCTGCGCGCCTTTGAACAGGAACTGAACCTTGAAGTTGTGCGCCCCGATATAGCAGGCTTAATGGGTGCTTACGGCGCGGCCTTATATGCACAGGAACGCCGCAAACTGCATCCGCAGGATTCCGCACTGCTTAAAGCGGAACAGCTGCGCACTTTTTCACATACGGTTAAATCCGTTACCTGCGGGTTATGCAGCAACCACTGCCACTTAACGGTAAATATCTTTGCCGACGGCAAACCTTACATCAGCGGCAACCGCTGCGAACGCCCGGTTACACACTGCGCGCCCAACGACAGCCTGAACCTTTACCGCTACAAGCTGCAATTACTGGAAGAATTTAAGCCAGTACCCGGCAGGCGCGGCAAAATAGGCCTGCCGCTCGGCCTTAATATGTACGAACTGCTGCCGTTTTGGCATACCTTTTTTACGGAGCTGGGCTTTGAAGTAATTACCAGCCCCATTTATGACAAAACCATTTTCCAGAAAGGCCAGAACACCATTCCGAGCGACACGGTATGTTACCCCGCCAAAATGATGCACGGCCATATTAAATGGCTGCTGGCGCAGGGCGTTACAAGCATTTTTTACCCTTGCATGACCTACAATGTTGATGAGGACACAGCGCAGAACTGCTATAACTGCCCGGTTGTTGCCTATTACCCCGAAGTTTTGGCGGCAAACATTGAAGAATTAAAAAATATTCACTTCTTTTACGATTACCTTGGCCTTTTGAATAAAAAACTGCTGGCCAAAGAATTATACAAAATGCTGAATCCCGTTTATACGGATTTAAGCAGTGCGGAAATTAAAAACGCACTTACCCCCGCTTTTAAGGCTTACCGGGATTTTGAAGCCCGCGTTAAGGAGCAGGGCAAAAAAATAACCGAAGAAGCCTTAAGCAAAAACATGCCGGTTATTATCCTTGCAGGGCGCCCGTACCATACCGACCCGAAAATTAACCACGGCATAGACCGCCTTATTACCGGGCTGGGCGCTGCTTTAATCAGCGAAGACTCTGTAAGCGGCAATATTGACCGCAAAGATTTGAACAAAGACCTGGAAGTTTTAAACCAGTGGACCTATCACAGCAGGCTGTATGCCGCCGCTAAATTTGCCGCGCAGAACCCTGCCATGAACCTTGTTCAGCTTGTAAGCTTCGGCTGCGGCTGCGACGCCATTACGGCCGACGAATGCCGCCGCATACTGGAAGAAAGCGGCAAAATTTACACCCAGATAAAAATTGATGACATTGAAAACCTTGGTGCGGCACGCATAAGGCTGCGCAGCCTGTTTGCGGCACTGGGCTTTGAATGCTGAAATAATTTTTGAAGGAGCAATTTTTATGTCTGAAACTGTGCTACCGGTTTTTACCAAAGAAATGAAAGCTACTCACACCATACTTGTGCCGAATATGCTGCCGTTTCATTTTGCCTTGCTGCGTTCCGCGCTGCAAAGCTGCGGCTACAAAGCCGAAATTTTACAGAACACCGGCCGCAACGTTATTGAAACAGGACTGAAATACGTTAACAGCGATATATGTTACCCGGCGCTGCTTGTTATCGGGCAGATTATAAGCGCGCTGGAAAGCGGCAGATACGACCTCAGCAAAACGGCCGTTATGCTCAGCCAGACCGGCGGCGGCTGCCGCGCTTCCAATTATATATACCTTCTGCGCAAAGGCATGGAAAAAGCAGGGCTCGGCAATGTGCCAATCATCAGCCTTAATGTAAACGGCATGAACGAGCAGCCCGGCTTTGAGCTTAACCTTACCATGATAAAAAAATTTATGGCCGCCATTATTTACGGCGACACTTTAATGTACCTTGCCAACAAAACCCGCCCCTATGAAACCATTAAAGGCGCGGTGGACGAACTGGCAGGCAAATGGCTGAACAAGCTTGAAACCGCTTTTATGGAAGGCAAAGCGCAGGCTACAGGAACAATGAAACAGCTTTCGCGCGCTCTGGCGGAGGATTTTGCCGCCCTGCCGCAAAAAGCGGAGCATAAAATAAAAGTTGGCATTGTCGGCGAAATTTACATTAAATACGCAGGGCTTGGCAACAACAATTTGGAGCAGTTTTTACAGAAGCAGAACTGCGAATACATGCTGCCGGGGCTGCTGAACTTTATTATGTACTGCGCCGACACTTACTTAACAGACTACAAACTGTACGGCGGCAAATTTTTTAAATACGGCATATCCAAAATGGCAATGCTTTATTTAAAACGCCTCGAAAAAATTATGCTTTCCGCACTTTCCACCCCGCCCTTTAAGCCGCCCGCTTCTTACGAAGAAACCAAAGCGCTTGCCAAAGGCGTTATTGGCTACGGCAACAACATGGGCGAAGGCTGGCTTTTAACAGCCGAAATGCTGGAACTTGCCAAAAACGGCTACAACAACATCATCTGCGCACAGCCCTTCGGCTGCCTGCCAAACCACATAGCCGGGCGCGGCATGCTTAACAAAATCAAGGAAATTGCCGAAAATGCCAATATCCTGCCTATCGACTACGATTCCAGCGCTTCCAAAGTAAATCAGGAAAACCGCATTAAATTAATGCTGTCTACCGCCGAATAAAATTTTAAACAAAAAATTACCCCGTTGCCAAAAAACTGACAACGGGGTTTATTTTTACCGTTATTTAATTAATTGCTGCCCTGATAAACCATACCCTGAATATCGGTATCGGCTTTAACCTGTACAAAGGTGGTGGAGCCTGCCGGAATATTTACGGATTTGCCGGTTACAAAAGCACCGCCGATAATACCTACCGGGCCAAGCACTACCATACCGCCGATAGCGGCACCGGCTGCACCGGCAACGGTTTCGGCTGCCTGTTTGGCAACATCACCGAGGAATACTTTAACGCGTGTATTATCAATAGCGTAAATAAAGCCAAAGTCAACGTCAATGCGGGCATCCTGGCCGAACATACGCGGGCCTACAACTTTGGTTACCTTGCCAACGCCTTCGGCGCCTTTCGGCAGTACCAGCACATCATTAACAAAAACATTGTCGGCAACTTTGTATTTTACAACATCGCCTGCTTTTGCGGTTTTGCTGCTGAGGTCTTCTGCAAATTCAAGCTTGATTACGGAATCTTTCGGCAAAGTTACGGTTTCAACAACAACAATGCCGTCCTGGAAAGCAAGGTTTGCCAGTGCTTCAAGACGTCCAGCAAGAGAACCTGCGCCAACTTCGCCGTTCAGCATGGTTTCCAGTGCTTCAATACGGCTTTTGGCTGGTCCGCCTGCCGTGCTTTCGGTAAACTGCCATTCAACGGCGTTCAGCTTGGTTAAAAAGCTTGCCTCGCCGCTGCCGGCATAACCGTTGATATAATCATACAAATTATCAACTCTATTTAAAATAGGGTCAGTGGTAATGGTGCCGTAAACGTCATCTTCAAGGCTGTCCATTCTGCTGACCAGTGCGCCTGCCTGTTCCGTACCATATAATGTAACTTCCAGTGCGCCCATTTTTTCACTGGCAGACATTGTTTTCGGCGCAGCGGAGGCTTCAATGGCAGCGCTGGCAGAAATTTCGTCACCTGCTGCGGCTAAAGCTACGCTCGGAAAGGCAGATGTAACAGTAAGTGTTAACGTTAAAAATAAAGTAAGGAGTTTTTGTTTCATTTCATTACCTCCGTGCAAAAATATATATTAATTATATCATAAAAAGCCTTAAAAAAACAGTAAACTAATTGAAAACCGGGCAAGCATAAGCGCAAAGCCCGGTTTTATTTATTATTTTAAATATTTTGCAAAACTTGCCGCTACGGCATCTTTCATTTCGTCCATTTTGGCAAAGCGCCTTCTGTGCTGGGCACGTTTGGAAGGCTTCAGTTCCTCCATGGATTTTCTGTATTCTGGAATTGGTATTTTGTAAAAACGCTTGTCGTCAAGCTGCGTTCCTTCACATTCCTGCCAGAAGGCATCCAGCGAAGTTTTCAGTTTGCGGTCCACGCGGATATGGTTCATGGCATAATAGCCTTCGTTGCTGACGGCGTAAATGCTTTCGCAGCCCAATGCCGCCGCCACGTTGCGGATACCGTAAAAAATAAGGTTTTTGGTACGGTAGCCGTAAAAGGCTTTGGTCAGCCCTTTAATAACCTCCGAACCGTTGGGCGTTCCCTGCAATGCGCCAATCCACAGCGCCGGTTCGCCGTTTTTGCCGGGCGCCAGCCAGAACATAATCTGGTACAGCGCTTCTTTATCCCACATCAGCACTATCGAAAGGCATCCTTCCTTGCGCTGCCCGGCGTGAAACCATAATTCCAGCGTCAGCGGCTTTTCTTCGTAGCTGTCTTCCCACAGGCGCAGCATTTCGCCATCTGCATAAAGCCTGCGCAGGGCGTCTTCGGTTAACTTGCTTTCCAAAAATTCCACATGCCCTTTTACAAGGCTGATGCGTTCATCATAGGTGGAGTTTTTGTAAAAGAACTGCCTTGTCGCCTGCTCCACAAAACTTGTTGTATGGCGCAGCATATCACGGCGCAGCGGAGTTGCCGCAAAGAAATCCAGCAGGCCGCCAATCTGCTCGCTGTGCAGCATGCAGCGGGAACGGAAAACAACGTACCTTTTCCATTCTTTCAAGCGTTTGGTATTGTACAGGCTATGCCCGATATGTTGTAAAATTTCTGTATCCATGTCAGCCTCGCAATTGTTTGATATGTTACATTATACCATATTGCAGGCCTTACTGCCAGTTATGCCTTGTCGCGGTCATACATCGGGCGCAGGCGGTCCTGCATGGGAATTTTATCGGCCGCAGCCGCAAGCAGCGCCCATTCATACAGCGTGCTCTGCGCACCAACAGGCTCCAGGCGGTTGGTAACGCGGCGGTAAGTGCCGTTGGATTGCATCATGTGCGCGCCGACATTATCGCGCAGGTACAAATCAAGCACTTTTTTAATGCGCTCGATATGCGCCGGCGTTTCAACCGGGAAGAACAGTTCAACGCGGTCGTTAAGGTTACGCGGCATCCAGTCTGCACTGGAGAGGAAAAGCTGTTCCTTGCCGCCGCCCTGGAACCAGAAAATACGGCTGTGTTCCAGCTGCCTGCCGACAATGCTGCGTACGGTAATGTTGTCGCTGATGCCGTCCATGCCAGCGCGCAGGCCGCAGATACCGCGGATAATAAGGTCTATTTTAACGCCTGCCATGGAAGCCTCGTACAGTTTCTGAATAACGGGGTAGTCAATAAGCGAGTTCATTTTGGCAATGATATGCCCGGTGCCGCCTTTTTTAACAATGCTGATTTCGTTGTCGATAAGTTCATAAATCTTTTTGCGCAGTCCGAGCGGAGCCATAACCAGTTTGTTCCATACCGGCGGGTCCGAATAACCGGACAGCACATTGAAGAACGCCGAAGCATCGCTGCCAAACTGATCATTGGCCGTCATCAGGCCCATATCGGTATAAAGTTTGGCCGTATTATCGTTGTAGTTGCCTGTGCCAAGGTGTACATAACGCTTAATGCCGTCTGCTTCCTTGCGCACAACCAGAATAATTTTGGCGTGGGTTTTAAGGCCCATCAAACCGTAAATTACGTGGCAGCCTGCTTCTTCAAGCCTGCGTGCCCAGATAATATTGTTTTCTTCATCAAAGCGCGCTTTTAATTCTACCAGTACCGTTACCTGCTTGCCGTTTTCGGCAGCGCGGGCTAGTGCTGCAACTATCGGCGAGTTGCCGCTGACGCGGTAAAGCGTCTGCTTGATGGCAAGTACGTTCGGGTCGTCGGCAGCGTCGCTTACAAATTTAACTACCGGGTCAAAGCTTTCATAGGGGTGGTGCAAAAGCACGTCGCGTTCACGCAGAACTTTAAAGATGTCGCTGTCATCCGGCAGTTCCAGCGGGCGCTGCGGCACAAATGGCTCGTACAGCCAGGGCCACATACCCGGCAGCGAAGCAAATTTAAAGAAGCAGGTTGCGTCAAGCGGCCCGTTAATTTCATAAACCTCCTGCTCGGTAATGTCCAGATTATCGTACAGGAATTTTCTGATGCGGCTGTTGGCCTTATTGTAAATTTCCAGCCTTACGGAAGCGCCGCGCGTACGTTTACGCAGGGATTTTTCCACTTCTTTCAGCAGATTGTCGATATCGTCCTCGTCAAATTCCAAATCGGCGTCACGCGTAATGCGGAACGGAACAACGTCCAGAATTTTGCAGCCGCTGTACAAATCGGAGCAGTGCTCGTTAATAACGTCTTCCAAAAATACAAAGCTGCGTTTTTCCTCGCCGGGAACTTCCAAAAGGCGCGGCAGTACGGAAGGCACCTGCACGATGCCCATGCTGTCTTCGCCCTCCTGGTTGGTAAGTTCTACCGCAAGGTTCAGCGTTTTGTTTGCCAAAAACGGAAACGGGCGCGAGGCGTCAACAGCCATCGGCGTAAGTACCGGGAAAATTTCTTCCTGGTAATAAGCCTCCAGCCAGCGGCGGCCTTTTTCGCTTAATTCGCTTACGCGGCAAATATAAATGCCTGCCTCGCGCAGCTCCTTAACCAGCGAAAGCAGATATTTGTTTAACAGCTTCATCTGGTCGTGCGCCGCTTTGCTTATTTCTTCAAGCTGGGCTTTAACGGTAAGCCCAGCCGCGTCGCGTTTGTTAATGCCGTTTTCGTACTGGTCCCACAAGCCTGCCACGCGCACCATAAAAAACTCATCAAGGTTAGACGCGGTAATGGCAACAAATTTCAAGCGTTCCAAAAGCGGCGTGGTTTTTACGCCGGCTTCGCGCAGCACGCGCAGGTTAAATTTTAACCAGCTGAGTTCGCGGTTAAAAAAGTATTCCGGTTTATTAAGATTAATTTTTTCGTTCTTTTCCATTTATCTGTCCACCCGTTCCAAAACTGCCTGTAATCCGTAAACTTCTTCAAAGAAAGATGCCTTGGAGGCAAAAGTCCATTCTTCTATCGTCAAATCTTCAAGGGTAACGGCTTCCACCTTCATTACGCCGTTTTTAACGTTAACGCGGCAGCTTTTGATTTTTTGCTTATAGCTGCGGTCCATGGCATCTGCAAGACGCACCAGCGCGGCTATTTTTGCTACCAACGGCATAATTTCCTGCGACATTTCTTCCACTTCGGCATGGCGTTTGCCGCTGAACAGCCTGTGCGCATGGTAATAACTTGCCAGGGCCACTATTTTTTTGTCCATTTCGCTGAAGCCTAAAATGTCACACGACATAATCAGCATATAGCTGTACAGCGAATGGCTGCGCAGCGAAACGTATTTGCCGATATCGTGCAGCAGCGCGGTTGCCTGTAAAAGAATGCGGCTGTGGCTGTCGAGCCCATGGTGTTTGCCGAGTTTATCGAACATGGCAAGGGCAAGCTTTGCCACCTGGCGTGAATGTGCTTCATCATACTGGTAACGCTCACCAATGCTGTACAGAAGGCTGAGTTGCTCCTGTTCAAGCTCATCGGCATAATCCTTGCTGGCTTTCGGTCCGATATGCAAAAGACAGATGCCGTCAATAAAGCGGTCATCCGTAAGGATAATTTCCTGAACCGGCACCAGTGCCAGAAGCTGCTCATACAGCAAAATTGTAGGCACAACCAGTTCCGCCACATCTTCGTTGATTTTAAACACTTTAATAATCTGCGGCAGGTTCAGCTCATGCACGGTTTTAAACAGCTGCATGAACTGTTCCGTTTTAATGCGGATAACACCGGCTTTAAATTCAACGCCCATCATCTGCAGCAGAAGTTCCGATTCCGCGCCTGTCAGCACAAGATAATGTATCTGCTCGTTTTTCAACGCGTCCCTTACCGCACCCATCGTACTTGAAAGGTATTCGGCAAGAGCCTGGTTGAATTTCATTGAACTGCGCTGATTGCGGTTAAAACTTTCCTTAACGCGGATAACGCCGATATTAAGGTTCTGCTGGTAGCGTATAATATTATCTTTTACAAAAGTAATGCCAAGCCCGCCGGAGGAAATATCCATCATCAGCATGCTCTCATCAACGCCGGTCAGGCCGTCAAGCTTCATGGTGCGGCGGATGGAAGCATATTTGGTATAAATTTCTTCCGGAAGGTCAATAACAGTTACTTTCAAGCCCGTCCTGATATAAATCTGGTCTAAAAGGAATACGCGGTTTAAAGCCTCGCGCACTGCGGTTGTTGCCTGCATGCTGTATTCTTCAACTTCATATTCCGTCATCAGGCGTTTAAAGCCAACCAAAAGCTCGCAAATTTCATTTACCATGCTGAACGGAATGATTTTGTTTTTGAAGGTTTCTTCGCCCAGGCGCACGCGGCGGTTGCATTCCTCCAGAACTTTCATGTTGTTTAAATTGCGGTACTGCACAATCTGCATGCTTATCATCTCAGAGCCGAGATGTATTGCTGCAAAAATTTTATATTGTTTTTTTCTCACATGACCACCTCATTAAAGCATTATATATTAATTCGACACAGCACCCTTAAATCCTTGCCTTTAACAATTTTTTTACAGCGCCTTACCATCCTTTTTACAAATTGTGCGTTTTTTTGCAGGATTTTTTACTTTTTCCGGTAAATATATATTTATTATGCGGTTTTACTGAATGTAAAATGACGGGAGGTATGTATTTTGCAGAGGATAGCTATTATAGATATCGGTTCTAACTCAGCGCGCCTTGTTATAACTCATATTTATAAAAACGGCGCCTACAACATGGTATACAACCAGAAAGAAGCCCTGCGCCTGAGCCAGAAAATTGACAAAAACGGCAATCTTACGCAGCAGGCGTTTACCGACACCATTGAAACCATGAAAAGTTTTGCCTATATGTGCAAACTGTACCACGCAGACAGGATTATTGCCGTGGCAACGGCCGCCATCCGCAATGCGGGCAACGGTGCGGAGCTTACGCGCCTCGTACAGCGTGAAACAGATATTAACCTGCACATTATAACGGGCAACACCGAAGCCTATATCAGTTACCTCGGCGTTATCAACACCCTTCCCTACCACAGCGGCATTATTTTCGACCTGGGCGGCGGCAGCACGGAGTTGATTCTGTTTCAGGACCGCAAAATACTGGAATCCGTTTCCGTTCCTATCGGCGCAGTAAACACCACCGCACTTTTTAATACACGCAACACCGTAAGTTCTTCCGTTTACGGCGAATTAAGCTTCTTTCTGCGCACGCGCCTTGCGGAATACCCCTGGCTGAAACAGCCCAAGCTTCCGCTTATCGGCGTAGGCGGCACGGCGCGTACCATAGGCAAAATGCACCAGCGCGCTACTAAATACCCCACAACCAAAATTCATAACTATAAATTAACGGTACAGGCCTTCCGCGGCATTTTTAACCGCCTTAAAAACAGCACGCTTGAAGAACGCCGCAAAATCTCCGGCCTCAGCAGCGACCGCGCCGATATCATCATTGCCGGTGCTGCCATTATTAACGCACTTTTTGAAGTTACCGGAAGCAAGCAGCTCATAACCAGCGGCTGCGGCCTGCGCGAAGGGCTGTTTTATGATTACTATTCCAAAGAACGCAATATACCGCTTATTGCCGAAGATATCTTAGCCCGCAGCACGGATAATATTTTAAACCTTTACACGCCCGACCTCACGCACAGCCACCATATCACCAATCTGGCACTGGCCATGTTTGACGCCTGGAAACCGCTGCATGGGCTTGGCAAAAACTGCCGCCGTCTGCTTAAAACGGCAGCTCTGCTGCACGACATAGGCATTACCATTAACTTTTACAGCCATGCGCGCCACAGCGCCTATATGATTCAAAACGCAAAGCTTTTCGGGCTTACGCATAAAGAACAGCTGCTGGCTTCGGCCGTTGCAGGCTGGCATAACGGCATTTCCAAAAGCTATTTTTCGCGCGACCCGCTGTATATGACCATGCTTACGGAAAACAACTGGCAGACGGTAAGCAGGCTGGCGCTGCTTTTGGCCCTGGCTGAAAGCCTTGATTACACGCAGACCGGTATTTTAAGCATTACACGCGCCGGCATAAATAACGAAGGCGCCTTTCTGGAGCTGAAAGAACACGGCAACCCCGTTATTGAACTGCACCAGATACGCGCACATTTAAAATGGTTCTTTAAAACTTTCGGCAAACCGCTGCATTTTAAAGTAACGGAAGATTGAACATAAACAAAAAAGCAGAAACGCAAATGCGTTTCTGCTTTTTTGTCTGCCTTTTAATTTAAGTCATCAGCCTTGGCATGGATTATTTTTAAACGGCGGCGGGCAGCGCGCAGGTTTTCCGGCACTTCTTCTTCCGGCATATTGCGCAGCACCGAAGTTGTGCCCGCTTTATCGGCAGTGCTGTAATACCATACTTTATAATCCAGCACATCCATTGTCTGCTGTAATTTTTCCATCTGTTCCTTAACGCTTTCGCGCTGGCGGATAATCATCTGCAAGCGTTCTTTAATAGTGCTGTCACCGGCAATAACCATTTCGATAAACCGTTTGATATCTTTAATGCCCATGCCGGTATTTTTTAAACAATCGATAACAAGCAGCCATTCATAGTCGCTGTCCTTAAACATGCGGATGCCGCTTTCGCTGCGCTCCACAAACGGAAGCAGGCCTTCTTTATCATAGTAGCGCAGAGTGGAAGGCGTAGTATTTAAAATTTTAGCCATTTCACCGACAGTATAAAACATTTTTTATCACTCCCTTAAAAGTTCACAATTTTGCCATTGACTTAAAGTGCGCTTTAACTTATACAATTTACTTAAACTTACAGGTTGATTATAGCATATAACCACAAATAAGCAAACATTTTATTTTGGGAGGCATAAAAAATGGATTTTAACATGTATGTTCCGACAAAAATTTTATTTGGCGCAGGCACTTTAAATGAGCTTGGCAAGCAGCAGCTGCCCGGCAAAAAAGCCGTTATTATTATTTCCAACGGCAAATCAACCCGTGCCAACGGTTATTTAAGCCGCACCGAAGAACAACTGGCGCAGGCAGGCGTAGCCACAAGCGTTTTTGATAAAATTCAGCCCAACCCGCTGAAAGAAACCGTTATGGAAGGCGCGGCCTTTGTTAAAGCGCAGGACGCAGATTTTATTGTTGCACTGGGCGGCGGCAGCGTTATCGACAGTGCCAAAGCCATTGCCGTTATGGCAGCCAACCCCGGCGACTTATGGGATTACATTGCAAGCGGTACCGGCAAAGGGCAGCCCATTAAAAATAAACCGCTGCCAATCGTTGCCATCAGCACCACGGCAGGCACCGGCAGCGAAGCCGACGCCGGCTGCGTTATTACCAACCCCGAAACCAACGAAAAAGTCGGCCTGAAAACGCCGGACCTGTTCCCCGTACTGTGCATTGAAGACCCGGAACTGATGAAAAGCGTACCGGCACATTACACTGCTTATCAGGGCTTTGACGCGCTCAGCCACAGCCTTGAAGGTTATATCTCCAAATTCGCCAACCTTATGAGCGATATGTACGCCATCACCGCCATTGAAAACGTTGGCCGTTATCTGGCACGCGCCGTTAAAGACGGCAATGACATTGAAGCAAGAACGCATGTTGCTTTCGGCAATATTCTTTCCGGCACTGTAATGTGCGTAGGCACCACCAGCAGCCAGCATTCGCTGGAACACGCGCTCAGCGCTTACCACCACAACCTTCCGCACGGCGATGTTAAGCCGCGCATATTTCGGTAACGTAATTGCCCACCATGCCTGTGATGAACGTTTTATCCGCATGGCAAAAGCCATGGGCATGGAAAACGCAGATAAACCGGAAGACTTTTTAACAGTACTGCAAAAACTTTTGGAAGACTGCGGCGTGGCAAACCTGAAAATGAGCGACTACGGCATTACGCCTGATGAATTCCCCAAAATGGCAGACAACGCCATGGGGCCTATGGGCGGCCTGTTCGCCTGCGACCGCGTTGCGCTTACCAAAGAAGATGTTATCGGTATCTACCAGAAATCATATAAATAATTTGCTGCTTTACGCAGAAAGAAAGGAGCTTTTATGAACAGGATTTTTAAAACACTGGCGCTTGCCGCCGCCATTACGGCTATGGCAGTTCCCGCCTTTGCGGCAGAAAGCGCGCCGCTGCACCAAACCGTAAAGAGTCTGCAGAAACTGGAAGTAAAATCTGCCGGAAACGAGCATTTTACCGGCGAAGTTGTAACGGCGGCCCTTTACGGTCCGCAGGCACCTTCCAAAAGTTATGCCGCCACTGTTACCTTCAGCCCCGGCGCACGCACTTACTGGCATATCCACGAAATGGGCCAGACCTTAATTGTTACCGAAGGCACCGGCTGGACGCAGGAATGGGGCAAAAAGCCTGTAATGCTTAAACCGGGCGACATTGGCGCTGCCCGCCGGGCGTTAAACACTGGCACGGCGGCTCGGCAAAAATGTCCATGACGCATATCGCCCTTTCCGAAGCAGGCGGCACCGTAACCTGGCTGGAACCGGTCAGCGATGAAGATTATCCGAAAGACTAAGGAGGAACGGCAATGAAAAAGAAATATCTGGCACTTTTAACGGCACTTATGTTAACGGCAGGCATCAGCACCGGTGCGCAGGCGGCGGAACTAAAAGCCTTAAACACGCAGCAGGCAAACATTGTAACGGTGGCAGCCTTTATGGCCAAGGGCGATTTGCCGAACCTTAAAAAATCTCTTGCCACCGCTTTGTATAACGGCATGACCGTAAACCAGGCTAAAGAAGTTTTGGTGCACCTTTATGCTTACACCGGCTTCCCGCGCAGCTTAAATGCCCTCAGCACGCTGAATAATCTGGTGCAGGAACGCAAAGCCGCAGGCATTAATGACGAAATGGGCCCGGACGCTACTCCGCTCGAACCTTCCGTTGACCGCCTTGCCAAAGGCACCGAAATCCAGACCGCCATCAGCGGCCGCGTTGTAACCAACGAATTTGCACCAATCATCAACACATTCCTGCGCGAGCATTTGTTTTATGACATTTTTGCACGCGACGTACTTACCTGGCAGCAACGCGAACTGGCAACCGTAGGTGCGCTGGCAGGCATCGGCAACGTAAACCCGCAGCTTACTTCGCACTTCCGCGCAGCCATGAACACTGGGCTTACACCGGAACAGTTACAGGAAGCCGTTGATGTGCTGAACGAAACTGTAAGCACCGACACCGGCAGCAACGCACAGGCAGTTTTAAATAATGTTTTGAAATAACGGACGGACATAAACAGATATAAAGAAAGGAACAGCTACCATGAAATTACGCAGAACTTTACTTACCGCAGGACTTATAATGGCATTAAGCGCAGGCGCAGCTTTTGCAGCCGAACCTGCAAACACTAACCCCTGGAGGCTTGTTTACCGCAATGCCATTACCCAAAACGTAAAAGGGCAGGTAAATATCCACCCTGTAAGCTATAAACTGAACGGCTTAAAAATTGCCGCCAATGTTTACACCCCTGCAGGCTATGACCCGGCAAAAAAATACCCCGCCATTGTTGTTGCCCACCCCAACGGCGGCGTTAAAGAACAGGTTGCAGGGCTGTACGCCCAGCGCCTTGCCGCACTCGGATACATCACCATCACGGCTGACGCTGCTTATCAGGGCGCAAGCGAAGGCGAACCCCGCCACACCGACAAACCATTTTACCGCACCGAAGACATCCACGGCATGGCCGATTATATTATGACTTATCCCGGCGTTGACCCTGACCGCATGGGCGTGCTCGGCATCTGCGGCGGCGGCGGTTATACGCTTAACGCTGCCAAAAGCGACAAACGCTTTAAAGCAGTTGCAACTTTAAGTATGTTCAACAGCGGCGAAGTACGGCGCAACGGCTATATGAACAGCGGCCTTGACACCGTACAGCAGCGCCTGCACGAAGCAAGCGATGCCCGTGCCGTTGAAATTACCAAAGGCGAATACCCCATCAGCGGCAACGTTAATTTTGACGCACTCAGCGATGAAGATATTGCCAAAATACCTACCGACCTGTACCGCGAAGGCATGATGTACTACGGCCGCACGCACCGTCATCCCAACTCCACCTTTGCCTATACCACCAGCAGCCTGATGGAGCTGATGGCATGGGACGCTACCGACCAGCTTGAGCTTATCGACCAGCCGCTGCTGTTAATGGCAGGCAGCAAAGCCGATTCCCTGTACATGAGCAAAGAAGCCTACGAAAAAGCTACCGGCACCAAAGATAAAGAACTGTTCCTCGTCGACGGCGCAACCCATATCCAGACTTACTATGTGCCCGAATATGTTGACCAGTTTGTTGCCAAATTGCAGGACTTTTACGGTAAACATCTGTAATAAAAAGAAGGTAATACTATGCAGCACAAAACAACCAAAACACTTGCAGCAGCCGTGCTTGCGCTGATGTTGAGCACAAGCGCCTACGCCTTTGAAAAACCAGTGCTTTTACAGGACCAGGGCAGCTTTTTTGCAGGCGGCACCACCGTTACCACACCCGGCAGCTTTGATTTCAGCAATCCTTTAAACCCGCAGGGGCAAACCCTGCACGGCGACCACGCCTATGTTTTTTACCAGAAACCCGTTAATGCCCATAAACTGCCGCTGGTATTTTTACACGGCGCAGGGCAGAGCAAAAAAACATGGGAAACCACACCGGACGGACGCGATGGTTTTCAAAATATCTTTCTGGAACGCGGCTATGCTACCTACCTTGTAGACCAGCCGCGCCGCGGTGACGCAGGGCAGGCAACCGTTGACGGCACTGTAAACGCCACAACCAATGACCAGTTCTGGTTCAGCAACTTCTGCGTCGGCGACGCGCCGGAATTTTTTAAAGGCGTACAGTTCAGCAAAGACCCGGCAGCGCTTGACCAGTATTACCGCCAGATGACACCTAACACTGCACCGTATGACCAGAGCGTTGTTGTTAATGCTTTAAGCGCAGTTTTTGATAAAACCGGCAACGGCGTGCTCATCACACATTCGCAGGGCGGCGGCCCGGGCTGGCGTATCGCCATTAAAAACCCCAAAGTCCGCGCCGTAATCAGTTACGAACCGGGCAGCAGCTTTGTTTTCCCGCAGGGCGAAGAACCGGAAGCAATTCCTACATCAAGCCCCTTCGGCCCATTACAGCCGGAAACCGTAACGCTTGACGAATTTATGCAGCTGACCAAAATTCCTATCGTCATTTACTACGGCGACAACATTGCCGAAAACTACACCGACGAGTGGAATAAAGATTCCTGGCGCATCCGCCTGGATATGGCGCATAAATTTGCGGCAGCCGTCAACCGCCACGGCGGCGACTGCACCGTTGTACACCTGCCGGAAATAGGCGTTACCGGCAACACGCACTTCCCCTTCAGCGACCTTAACAACATACAGATTGCAGACTTAATGCAAAACTGGCTGCACGAAAAAGGTTTGGATAAATAAAAACTTAAAAAGCCCTGCCAACAAGGCAGGGTTTTTATTATTAACTGATACGTTGTTTATTTTTCGGGAGCTGCAATAACGTCACAGCCCATATACGGACGCAGAACTTCAGGAATTACCACGCTGCCGTCAGCCTGCTGGTAGTTTTCCAAAATTGCACATACGGTACGTCCAACAGCAAGGCCGGAGCCGTTAAGCGTATGTACATATTCCGGTTTGGACTTGGCATCGCGGCGGAAACGGATATTTGCGCGGCGTGCCTGGAAGTCGAGGCAGTTGGAGCAGGAAGAAATTTCGCGGTACATGTTGGCAGCAGGCAGCCATACTTCAAGGTCGTAAGTAGTGGCACTGCTGAAGCCCAAATCGCCGGTGCAGAGGCGGACTACCCTGTAAGGCAGGCCCAGAAGCTGCAATAAATGCTCGGCATTGTGGGTTAATTTATCAAGCTCATCCCAGCTGGTTTCAGGTTTTACAATTTTAACCATTTCTACCTTATTAAACTGGTGTTGGCGGATTAAGCCGCGGGTATCGCGTCCGGCGCTGCCGGCTTCACTGCGGAAGCAGGCGCTGTAAGCGGTATAATATTTCGGCAGGTCTTCGCCGTTTAAAATTTCACCGGCGTGATAGTTGGTTAAAGTAACTTCTGCCGTCGGAATCAGGTAGTAGTCCAAACCTTCCAGTTTGAACATATCTTCGGCAAACTTCGGCAGTTGGCCGGTGCCAAACAAAGTATTGCTGTTAGCCATAAACGGCGTAAACATTTCGGTGTAGCCGTGTTCTTTGGTGTTAATATCAAGGAAGAAATTAATTACCGCACGTTCCAGGCGGGAACCAAGGCCTTTATAAAAGGTAAAGCGCGCACCGGTAACTTTAGCGGCACGGTCAAAATCCAGAATGCCCAGTTTTTCACCGATATCCCAATGAGCCTGCGGCTCAAAATCAAATTTGCGCGGCTCGCCCCAGCGGCGTACTTCCGGGTTGTCGGAATCATCTTCGCCAACCGGAACATCCGGAGCAGGCATATTAGGAATGGTATATAAAATAGCGTTTAACTGTGCTTCGATATCTTTTAATTTTGCATCGCCTGCGGCAATTTCTTCGCCAAGGGCGCGCACTGCTGCCATTTGCGCGTCAGCATTTTCACCGGCTTTTTTCATGCGGCCGATTTCCTGAGATGCGCTGTTGCGCTGGCTTTTTAATTTTTCAACGCTTAAAATAACTTCGCGGCGCTGTTTGTCCAGCTCCAAAAAAGCGTCTAAATCTATTTTGGAATGGCGCTTTGCCAGTGCTTCTTTTACCGCATCAGGATTTTCCCTGACAAAATTCATGTCTAACATGTACATTCCTCCAAATTTACTTCTTTACTATAATATTTATATTTTATCACAAACACGGGCAATATTAAACCTTAAGGTGAAAGTTTGGCGGTCTTTTTTATTTACATTCCGCACAATTTATAAATATTTTCTTTACCCAAAAGGTTGTCAACCCATTCTTTGGGTATTGCATCTAATCCGTAATATAAACCTGCATAAGCACCGACAATGGCAGCTACGGTATCTGCGTCGTCGCCAAGATTTACGGCTTTTAAAATGCAGTCTTTAAAATTATCTGTTGTTAAAAAGCACCACAATGATGCTTCTAATGTATCAATTACATAACCGCTGCTTTTTATTTCGTCCCTGCTCAAATTTATAAAATTTTCAATATCATACAAACGCGCTAAAAGCCTTGTTTCATCAGGAGCAAATTTTTCTTTTACATCTGCGGCAAGCGATGGCATTATCTTTTTAAACAGCTCAGTTTTATCCTGCCCCGGATTTTTTAACAATTGCAGGCCAAGCACAACATAAATATAACAGCACATTATGCAGCGCTGGTGTGCATGCGTCAACGAAGAAATGGTACTAACTGTTTTTAAAATATCTGCCTGCGCATTACGCTGCAGATAAAAAATTACCGGACCAATACGCATAAGCGAACCATTGCCGCAGTCCCATTCGTCAGCGCCGCCGCATTTATCCAAAGGTACGCCGTCATAAGCACGCTGAATTGCCTTGCGTGTTGCTATTCCAACATCTATGGTTTTATGATTTACAGCCATATAACCATGTCCATACCAGTCTATAAAACGGTTCATTATATCTTGTAAATCCAGCTGCCAGTTATTTTCGGTAAAACTCGCAAGCGTACATAATGTCATTGCCGTATCGTCAGAATATGTTCCCGCCGCGCCTTCTTCACTTGCAACCATTTTTACAAGCGGATATTTATCTAAAACCTTTCGGCTATAAAACTGTGCAGGCAATCCCAATGCGTCACCAACAGCAACACCCATAATCATGCTTAATAGTTTGTTATTCAATGTTATCGGCTCCTGTAAATTTATTTTTTAGTTTTTCCGAATGAATTATATACCTCGCCGGCAAATTATAGCCTTGTGTAAAACAAACAGCACCTTCATCAAGCGGAGCAAACTTTAATGCTTCACCTTCAACGGATTTTACTCCGGCAGCTTCATAAATAAATTTGCTCAGCCCTGAACCTTTAAATAAACTTTTATTAGATGAGCACACTATGGCATCGGTATTTATTTTTGTAATATTAGCTAAAATTATCTGTATTTTATCTGTTATCATAATACAATTATTATATCACAGATGCAGGTTTATAAAAATTTTAGCAAATTTTTTCAAAAAACACTTGACGGCGCGCATAAAAGTTAGTATACTATCTCTTGCACAGTTCTAAAACTTGCTTGGCCCATTAGCTCAGTTGGTAGAGCACCTGACTCTTAATCAGGGTGTCGTAGGTTCGAGGCCTACATGGGTCACCATGTGGCCGGTTGGTCAAGCGGTTAAGACACCGCCCTTTCACGGCGGTATCGGGGGTTCGATTCCCCCACCGGTCACCATATGGGCGCTTAGCTCAGCTGGGAGAGCGTCTGCCTTACAAGCAGAATGTCAGCGGTTCGATCCCGTTAGCGCCCACCATTTCTCAATTAAATACGGCCCGGTGGTTCAGTTGGTTAGAATGCCGCCCTGTCACGGCGGAGGTCGTGGGT